>Ga0307516_10005701_pt1 | contig 14763 bp, 11 predicted proteins | sample 19_EM_MG_FD_203310 | JGI IMG/M metagenome (GOLD analysis project Ga0307516, IMG submission 203310) | Populus trichocarpa ectomycorrhiza microbial communities from riparian zone in the Pacific Northwest, United States - 19_EM | ecosystem: Host-associated > Plants > Roots > Unclassified | place...
GATGTATACCTTGACAGCATTGGTACAGGATCCGTAGATGATGGCCACGGCCTGCAATTTCCGCTGCTTGTAGTCCTTGTATACCTTCCGTGCCAGAACTAGGGGTCTGGTAAAGTCGTTGGGTCTTTCCGGATCTTCTGGTTCTTCTTCTCTCTCCATCACGATGTCCCACCCCATGATTCCTTGTAGGACCCTCATGCAATCTTCTTTCCAGACTGCGTAGTTGGTACGATCGAGTAGGCGGAAGTTGCCCAGAGGGTGTTTGAACGTTTCGTCACTCACGATGAAGATCGTTGTAGGTGCTCGTCGAGTAGGTATGTAGGTAGAGGAATCGGACTGAGAATCATGCGTGTTTTATGAGGAGAGATCGTATCGATGCGTAAGGAGGGAAGTTCTTGTCGATCGTCAGAGATCTTCTGTCGCTGAGATGGTTAGTGATCAATTTCGAGGAGAAAGCTTCTAAGTGAGACGTAGAGGAAAGGGGCCTTGGAATCGCCGGCCCCCGCGTTTATCACTGGCTCCTGAGGAGCTATTTATCGCGCGAGAGTGTGACAGCAGTGAGGTTTGATCGTATATGGAGCGGTTACGGCTCCGGGCTCATAACCTGTTAAAGATTGCCCGATCACCGTTTCTCTGAGAATCTTCACACGAGCAGAGAGAGAGAGAGAGAGAGAAAGAGATTATGTTTGAACGAGATGATTTGATTGTTGACGGGTAATGAAATCGCCCGAGGTAGACGTAACGAGTATCTTATTCAATGCTATGAAGAAGTATGTAAGAGTATAGAAGAAAGAGTGCAAAAGACACTGCTATGGAAGAATGCCAAGCCGTCGTTACCAGGATCCCCTTGCCATTGTCGTTACCATGACGTTGCTCCCCAGGGCGTTGCTGCCGTCACCGTTGCTGCGGTGTCGCTTCCGTCGGCGCGCCACACCGGAGCGGCGCGAAGCAATTCCAACATTTCCTACGACACCAATCCCATGACATCCCTGCCTATTTTGCTCCATCACCAAAAAAATGAGAAGTTGAAGTATATTGCTTTTTTTACAGGTGAGACATAAATTTGAACTAATATTTCTCGAGGTTTCAGCTAAAAATAAAGCACTTTTTTTTTTTTAAATCCTTACAGGAACAAAATATAACTTCTCCGTTTACAGGAGTTAGCAATGCTTACGGGAGCTACGGGAGCTACAGGAGCTCACTAGGAATTCTCAAATTTTTTGCTGATGTCATCACCTGGCAATGACAGCAATTCTCGCGGCCATCTTCTGGGTGTCTCCTGCTTGGTGGACTGGAACACCAGGAGTAATCGCCGCTCTCAGAGAGATGTACAACACCATTGCCCGTTGGATTACTGGCCACCCACTCAATACCAGAACCACAAACCTCATCACCCTTGCGCACTTACCACTAATGGAGGCGTATCTAGACTACCTTTCATTGCGATATGCTACCCGGCTCCACTTTCTCCCCACTCACCATACACTTGGACCTCCATACGATCAACCGAATATACACGCTAGCCTCCCAGGACTACATCGTCTATACAGCCTCAGTAAACACCTTGTACTGGGAAATTTGGAAGATCGGACATCAACTACGACCATGGAAGGAGTGGCAACGACTGCTTCTCCGAACCCTGACAAGACAACAAAACCATGACAGCTCCATGAGAAATGGATACAAACACTTCCAGACCATACAATAACGATATATACGGACAGCTCCAAACTTGCCAATGGTGCAGTTGGCTGTTGCTGGGTAATCTACTACAGTGGGGACCAGCAACTCCATCAGTTCACGGAAGGTCGATGTCATTTTGGCAATAGGGCTGAGGTCTTCGATGCTGAACTTCATGCCATACAGGAAGCGGTTTCCACCCTCCTCACCACTACCCTACCACGTTCTACAGTATTTATCTGTATCGACAACCAAGCTTCCATCGACACCCTCCAATTCAAAAGAGGCAACCACGAATACTCACGACGAGCGCTGGAAATTATCGGAAAACTTCAACTCCAAGGCTGGCATATCACTACTAGGTGGTGCCCCTCCCACTGTGGTATCCGGGGGAACGAACAGGCTGATACACTTGCCAAATTAGGAGCATCCTCTACCATTCCCTACCAATTTGCAGTAACGACTAAAACCTGGCTGCTAACTCAGGTGCGGTTAGAATTTCTTGCCCGCTGGAAGAACGAACTCCCCCTTGCAAATCCCTCCTTCAACTTCCCCAGCCACCTTTGTGGGGTTGACTGGGCAGATACATGAGCAATATGGAGGGTGTTCTGCAATCGATCACCTACCTACCCACCACCGAATATCACTGTGGAGCCATGCACCTGTGGTCTCAACCTCAACTCCTCCCTTGTGACACCTGGGTACACGGGTACGGAGGTGGAGGTAAAGATATCGTAAAGTCAGGTTCGATTGGTCTTTATTCACAGCGGAATAATCTTAGGTTCGTCGTGTTGGGGTGTTTTGTGAGTGTGGTATCCGAGGATGGGGAATAGAAGGTAGTCGGTGGAGTTTTTTCGTGCGGTATATATGCAAACTTCTTTTCTTGTCACGTGGTTCCCTTTCTTCCCATCGGCACGTCGGGGATCTCAGTTTCAAGACTCGCGGCCTCAGAGAGCTCCGCGCAAGGGTGTGGTTGGTCCTGACCGGTTCCAGCGATAAGGGTGGAGGCTAACAGTCGGCGACCTCGTATTTCTCCCGGCGCTAGTCTTTCGGACTGTGCGGGCTTCGTATCGAGGTTCTAGTCAGGATCGGTCGTAACTCTTTAGAGTCCGCCGCCCCTTTTAGTTTGCCGCTGGCCCCGCTCCGGAGTTAGTCTTTCGTCCGTTCGTCTCGGCCGTAAGGTCCTAACTTCGGGTCTTATCTCCCGTCTAGACTCTCGCAGACCTGTCTTGCAACATGAGCCCCGCTTATGGTGTGCGACTTGCAGGAAGCTAGTTCTGCCCTTATCTCGTTCTTGTATGCAGCGTCTACATGAGTTGGCAGCGTTGGGTCTACCCGGCAGGCTGGCCTAAGATCCATCACCCACTGAGGTTACCCTTGCTCCACCTGCTCTTGCCAAACTGCTTTCCGAGGTCCTGAGATTTTATCAGGGATCCCAGTCACGTGACTTACCGTTTGCTACCTTTCTCCTTGTACCTTCATTCCCTTTGTTACCCTCGGGTGTAACACTACTCCCCCTCTTTCTTAGCTTCGGCCCGAAGCTGATTTATCCTGACTCCTTCTCCTTCTTCGTGTGAACGGTGGAATGCAGTCCTCCAGCCCCTGCATCCCTCCGGCCGCCTGGTCCCGAAGAAAACCCTCCAGCTGGAAAAAACTTCGGAACCAATTCGGTTGGTGGCCGGCCCTCGGATCTGGGTGGTCTTCCGACTGGTCCAGAATCCTACTGTCGGAGTGGTGTGAAGGAAACCATTTGACGACCGTGTTCCCCTGAAGAGGTGATCAGAAGACAGGTTGACCTGGCATGCCGGTGCAGCAGGAGATCAGGCTGGCCGTACAGTAGTCTCGCCGCCAGAGCCGGTCAAAACCAGTAGCTCTCAACTGGTCACCCACGCCTCGCCACAGTTAAGGGATAACTGTCGTCAAAATGGGATTACAATACCTTCACTCTTCTGCTCATTGAAAAGGTCCTTGTCGTAATGAAGTCCTTCTCCCCTTCCTCCTACTACCCCCTGATCGTGCTTCAACCCCCTTGGCTCCATCATGCGCCCAGGGCGGATCAGAGGCTAGCCCTCAGTGAGCCGGTAGTCCCTCAGCGCATCTGGATTATGTCGGTAAAACTCTCGGAGCTTCTCCAGGCCGCCTACCGAAAAGTTATTGTATGGTTCTTCTCTGCCGTCCTTACGGTCCGTGTAGTCGAGCCATTTGACGAGGTACCATACGCAGCGCCCTTTCCTGGTGCTCCCAAGGACCTCATTACCATCGTATTCCTCTCTCTGTTCGATATCGTCGGCCTCTCGGAGGATCTTCGAGGGGTCCGGCGGCACTTGGTGTTCACTGGTTCGATAGGGTTCGAGTAGCGATACATGAAAGATATTGTGAATCTTCCATTTCCAGGGCAGTGTGAGTTGAACTGCAAGGGGCGAGACGATCTTTACCACCTGGAAGGGGCCATGATTCTTGTGGTCCAGCTTCCGGGAGGGTCAGCACGTCTTGATGTTGCGCCTGTTGAGTATCACCAAGTCTCCGATCTGGTTTTTCGGGGGCTCAGTACACAGGAGATCCGTGTAGCGGCGCATTCGTTCGTGCACTGCTTCCAGCCGTTCGGTGGATGCCTTGTGTACTGCATGCATCCAGTGGGCATAGAGCTTGCTGGCGGGGTTCAAGGGTCCCAAGGCGGCTGGGTCGGAGGACACGGGATGGAATCCATAGTTAGCGTAGAACGGAGACATCCCATTGCCCATGGTAATTGAATTGTTGTAGGCAAACTCTGCCATCAGGTGTAGGCCTACCCAGTTGTCCTGTTTGTGGCCAACAAACGCTCGGAGGTACGCTTCGATTGTCTGGTTGAGGCGTTCCGTCTGTCTGTCGGTTTGGGGGTGGAAGGCCGTCAACATCCTTGGGCGGATGCCGGATAGCTACAGGAATTCTTGCCATGTCTCGGAGGTGAATCGTGAGTCTTGGTCCGAGACGATGTCCGATGGTAGCCTGTGGTGTTTCCAGACTTCCCGGGCGAAGGTGACCACCAGGTCGGCTGCCGTCTTCTTTTCCTTCTTAAGGGGGAGAAAGTGTGCCATCTTTGTGAATCGGTCTATGACCACCCACAATTGGTCGCATCCTTCTGAGAGTGGCAGTTCCGTAATGAAGTCCATTGTAATGGACTGCCATGGGGCGTACGGTAGTTTCAGGGGGGAGGAAAGTCCGTATGGTTGGTGCCGAGCTGCCTTGTTCTTCTTGCATTCGGGGCAGCTCCAGACAAAGTCGATAATTTTTTTGTTCATCTTTGGCCACCAGAAGTTGCTTCGGATTAGCTCGATTGTCTTGTCCTGGCCCATGTGGCCGGCAATTTTCGTTTCGTGTTCCGATCTGAGAATCAAGTTCTTGAGGTTGCCATCCTCCAGGATCCAGAGCATACCCTTTCGGTAGAGTAGTCTGTTCTTGATCTTGAGGACCTCTTCCGTCCTGACCTTTCGGTCGTTCTGCCGCACCTCACAGGGGCTGACAGCTGCCTCCTTGACCTTTCGGTCGTTCAGTGCAGCATTCCCCTGCACTGCTTCCAGTTCCTTCCACGCGCCTTGGTATTCCTTGTCCTTCTTTCCTGCCTCTTTGACTGTTTCCGCGAATTCTTCTGACCATTGCCGTGGTGGGAGTGATGCCAACCTTGCTGAAGAGCAGATAAACGTTCTTTCTCGTCTGTCCGATTTTGCAAAGTCGGGTTCCGCGAAGTTGTCTTTTCGCAAAACTGTCGTAATTTGCTGGTTTTCACTCCCCCCCTTTCCAGGGCGGTACTCTGAACGCCTTGACAGAGCGTCTGGTTTTCCGTTCCAGTTCCCTGGTCGGTAGTAAATGCGGAAGTCGATACCTGCTAGCTCCTGGGCCCACCATGCCTGGCGACAGTTGAGTATCTTCGTGGTCGTGAAGTACACAAGGTTTTGGTGATCGCTAAACACCTGGACTAGATTCACCGCTCCTTTGCAGTACCGGCGCCAGTGCTTGAAGGTATCGACGATGGCCAGAAGTTCCTTGTCGTGGATTTCGTAGTTGATTTCCGCCGGCTGGAACTTTCAGGAGTGGAAGGCCACAGGGTGTAGTCTCCCTCCATCGTCTCTCTGTGATAGGATGGCCCCAATTGCGAAGTCAGAGGCATCCGTTTCGATAATCACGGGTTTCGTGGCGTCGAAGTGAGCTAGTATTGGCGCCATTGTGAATCGCCGTTTCAGTTCCTGGAAGGCTTCTTCCGCCTGTGGGTTCCACTTCCATTCCTTTTTGTCCCCTTTGGTCAGCTCCGTCAGGGGTCTGGCTACTCGAGAGTAGTCCTGAATGAAGCGCCGGTAGAAGTTGGCAAATCCCAGGAATGACTGTACCTCCGTCAGTGATACTGGGGGTTTCCATTCCAGCACCGCCTCCACTTTTCCTTTTGCCATCTTAATCCCTTCTCTCCCAATGACGTATCCCAGGAATTCTACTTCCTGGGTTTTCCACACGCATTTGTCTGGCGAGACCGCCAGCCAGTTTTCCTGTAGTCTCGCCAGTACTTCCTTAACCTTCTGATCGTATTCTTCCTTGGTTTTTGCGTAGATCAGGAAGTCGTCCATGTAAACCAAGAGGCCCAGGTCTATCATGTTGGAGAAGACATGGTTCATCATGTCTTGGAAGGTTGACGGTGCGTTGGTTAATCCAAACAGCATAACTTGGAACTCGTATAGTCCATACCGGGTTCGTAATGCCGTTTTCCATTCGTCTCCTTCTCGGATGCGGATCAAGTTAAACCCGTTTTTCAGGTCCAGCTTGGTGAACCATCTGCCTCCTTGTACCTGGTCCTGTAGCTCCTGCATCAGAGGGAGGGGGTATCAGTTGGGAATCATTATCCGGTTGAGGGCTCGGTAGTCGACATACAGCCGGAGTCCCCTTCCGTTCAGTTTTGGTACGAACAAAATCGGTGATCCCGCCGGTGAGGTGGACCTCCGGATCTTGCCTGTCCTTAGCATTTCCTTGAGCCACTCACTGAGGATCTGGAGCTCGGTTTCCAAAAGCGGGTAAATTGGTCCCCAGGGGACAGTTTCTCCTTCCTTGAGGTCAATCTTACAATCATATGGCCGGTGTGCCGGCAGCGCCTCTGCCACCTCCTGGCTCATGATGTCGAGATAACCCCTGAACTCCTTAGGGACCTGGTCCTGAGGGTCCTCTTCATTTATTGCTGAGACATACCCAATGACTTTGGATCCTGGGTCATGGGTAACCATCTCATCGAGGGACAGAGGGAATTCCGCGGTTTCGAATCGTGTGCATTTTTCTAGGCAAGTGTGGCTGCTGAAGCGGAGTTCTTCTGAGTCCCATGCGCCCTGGGGGGGGTGCTTCGCAATCCACCAGAAGGGGAGGAAGAGGTCGACTTCCGGCTCCAATAGTGCGACCTTGAACACCTCCCGGGAATAATGTTTTCGATGCTGGAGCAGGAGCAGCTCAGTGTACTCCATTCCTGCCCCTTTGACTTCCTCACCCGAGCAGTTCAGTAGTGGGGCTGCCTCACTTCTGCAGATTTGGGGTATGTCAAGCCGCTCGGTAATCCTTGTGTTAATCAAAGGTACTGAGCAACCGGTGTCGAGTAGGGTCCATACAGCGTGTTGGGTTGGGCCCCACAAAATGATCATGGTGGTGATCGGTCTTTTGCCGCATCGTGGTTTGTTTGTAGACTTTTCAGGTGAGGCTTTATTGGGGTTTAGCCTTCTTCGTTGTCTATCCAGTGAGGTTCCAGCAGTTGGTTCCACCGGACCCTTTCGTTTTCGATTTGTTCCACAAATTATTGGGAAGGACCTGGGGTGCGGCGGGCCCCGTCCTCCTAAAAATCCGAGTCGTCTTGCCAATCTGTCTGCAGCGTCACGCCCGCGGCTTCCCGCATGTCTTCGTCCTCGATTTTGACATGGACGGCTTTGGCTTGTTTGGGGGCTGAAACCTCCTCGACATCCTCCCCTCTATTCCTTTTCCCTTGGATCGAGCTCGCCTGCTTCGGGGCTTCCAGTAGCTCCGTGTCCTTGACCGTTGTTTGGGCATAGCAGTTCTGGGTAGTGTGGCTGTTCTGGCCTCACCTCCAGCAGCTGGCTTTGTTGTTTCTGTGGGAGTCGATCTCATTCTGCGAAACCCCTTTGTAGGCGTTGCCACCGCTTCCCCAGTGGCTCTCCGCCAATGATTTCCTTGGCTTTTCAGCCTTGCCCCCCGAGCCAGGTTTCCCAGCCTGCTTGGGGCCACTGCTCTCCTTACCCTTTCGGGCATTGCCCAGATTTTTCCCATCCGGGCTGTCCTTTCGTCCCGTCCCGCTCCCTGGCTATACTTCGCGGGCCACTTTCAAAGCCTTTCTCCATTCCACATGGAGACCGGCATTGTACGTGGCCATCAGGAAGTGTTGGTCGTCCACGAATTCTTCCATATAGTGGGCGAAGCGCATGTCCAGAATGTTGTTGGGCATAGCCTGGTCAATCTTCTCCCTCAGCCCTTCACCGGTGGCTCGAGTGTATACTTTCAAGGCCCGGAATTCCGTGAAGTAGGCCTTGATGTCGCCCTTGTAGCGGAGCTGACTGAGCTTCAGCTGGGTGTTTGCTGCCTCCCTGGTGTCCCTGAATTTGGCCCAGATTGCCACAGTGTATTGGGCCCAGGTGTCCCGGTCCGCCATTGTCCTTCGTCAGTGCTGGTGCCAGGCTTTTCTGGTGTCTGACAGCAGCGTTCCTAAACAGGCGATTTTTTGGGCGTCGAGGGTTACCGGGTAGAACTCGATGTATTTCCGAACCGATTCCCACTAGGCATTGAATGCCGAGGTGGGTTTCCCATCGAAGGATTCTTGGTTCTTTAGCTTGAGCTGTGAGGTATTTATCCTTACCTCCGGGGTTCTTTGATCGGTTCTTGGTGCCGTAATGCCTTCCCCTACCAGCCGGGCAATTTCTTCCGGGGTTAACATGGTGGCGATACGCTCAGCCCGGAGTGGCGTGGCTCTTGGCGGAGGCCTCTCAGTTACCGGGTTTTGTGGTCTTTCCGGAATCGTGTACATGTTGTCATCGTCGTCGACCCCGGCTGGCTCCTCATTGCCTGTGGTTGGATCTGGGGAGGGGGATTGGAGTACCAAACTTATTCGTGACGTCCTGGGAGGGTCTCCCCCTTGTCCTCCAGTGGCCGCCTACGGGGTACCTTCCCTGGAGGTGGGGAGCGGGATTTCTCCTGGGAGGGCCGACTGTAGGTAAGTGGGCGTGGTGGTCACCTGTTTGATCGCACTTACCTCCGTCCTGAGCTTCTGCTGTTTCTTCGCCAGCCGCTCGGTTTTCCTCTGTTGTTTCTGGGCCCAACTTTTGCAGTTGGCGTTCCAGGTATTTTGTTCGTCCGCTCAGTTTCGGTCTGCAACTTGTAGGAACTGGACGGTGTCGTTTAGCCGCATAACCCTGGTGGCTTGGTGGGCCAAGATTATAGTGTGACACCTGGGTATGCGGGTACGGAGGTGGAGGTAAAGATATCGTAAAGTCAGGTTCGATTGGTCTTTATTCACAGCGGAACAATCTTAGGTTTGTCGTGTCAGGGTGTTTTGTGAGTGTGGTATCCTAGGATGGGGAATAGAAGGTAATCGGTGGAGTTTTTTTGTGCGGTATATATGCAAACTTCTTTTCTCGTCACATGGTTCCCTTTCTTCCCGTCAGCACGTCAGGGATCTCAGTTTCAAAACGCGCGGCCTCAGAGAGCTCCACGCACAGGTGTGGTTGCTCCTGACCGGTTCTAGCGATAAGGGTGGAGGCTAACAGTCGGCGACCTCGTATTCCTCACGGCGCTAGTCTTTCGGACTATGCAGGCTTTGTATCGAGGTCCTAGTCAGGATTGGTCGTAACTCTTTCTCAGTCTGCTGTCCCTCTTAGTTTGCCGCTGGCCCCACTCCGGAGTTATTCTTTCTTCAGTTCATCTCGGCCGTAAGGTCCTAACTCCGGGTCTTATCTCGCGTCTAGACTCTCCCAGACCTGTCTTGCAACATGAGCCCCACTTATAGCGTGCGACTTGCAGGAAGCTAGTTCTGCCCTTATCTTGTTCTCGTATGTAGCGGCTACAAGAGTCGGCAGTGCGTTGGGTCTACCCGGCAGGCTAGCCTAAGATCCATCACCTGCTGAGGTTACCCTTGCTCCACCTGCTCTTGCCGAACTGCTTTCCGAGGTCCTGAGATTTTATCAGGGATCCCAGTCACGTGACTTACCGTTTGCTACCTTTCTCCTTGTACCTTCATTCTCTTTGTTACCCTCGGGTGTAAAATCCCTCCACCTACTACAAGACTGCCCACTGCTGGCAACACAGTGCGCTATCGTGCTCCATTCTACCGCTGGCAATATCCAAACCCCTGGCTTCCTCACTACACCATAAAATACTCAGGCACTATGTCAGTTCCTCTGAAAAACTGGTCTAGGGCACTCCTCCCACCTCAATTTCAACAGCGGCCATGACCTACCAGAGACCATCGACCCCACCGATACAGCGTGGTCTGAGCTGGACTTTGGTGCTTTTGAGCCATAATAATACCACAACTGGTATGCATGGATGTTGAAGGGTTGGCAGAGGTAATGATTTGCTTTTCCAGTTCTTTGACTTGATGCTGCTATGTTGCGATACTTGCTTTCTTGCTTTGCAAAATCTCCTTTGTATGTTTACTTTGCCGGCGGTTTGGGAAAGATGGGAGCCCCATGGGGGTGGTATGGCGTGGAGGAGCACAGATACCGTATTATCTCGCATAAGAGTCCTCCCCCCCTAAGCGGTTAGCGCCATTCTTGGCGATCTTGGCGCGCAACTAGGGCGCTTGGCGCTTAGTCAATATCAAATTCACTAGCGCAAAAACCCCGTGATATTGGCTTGTGTGGTAAAAACTTCCCCTGCCTCACACCTTGTCTCTCCAACAGAATTCCACACCATCATCTTCAGTATCACTGATACTAGGGAACAGCTCTGCAACCACATACTGCCTACGTACTCCTTCCAGTCTCTTACTTCTTCTAGCTAGACTTACTGGTTCAACAGGATGTTTTCCCTTGCCAGTATGCGCCAACCACACCAAGTGCGCGTCCACCAAGCCTGCTGAGGGTGTACCTGCTGTGCCCAGTGTGCTTGCCGAGCCCGCCGGGACGTGCGCTGAGGTTGCTGAGGAAGAGTGGGCAGCTGTGAGGAGTTGAATAAGAGTAATTAGGTAGAGGCCTAGGGAATAGGGAATTATTACCGGATTTATCTCTGGATCTTTAAGACCCTCGCCCACGGCCCCTAGGGCGTCCACGCCGGTTCCCCCTTATCACTGTCTTTAGGGGTACATCATCATCACTACTGGGTGATGCCAGGAGGGTAGATCTGTTTGCTGTAATCGTGTATGACGAGGCCGACGAGCCTCCTTTCAATTTGCCCGCCTCTAGTCCAGCTTCTATGGTAGTGTGTGAGGGTGTACTAGTGTAGGAGGAGGATTGCGGCCGCTGCGGGTGCTGCGGCCGCTACGCCCAGTGGGGTGTCTAGAGTTCGGGTGACACGGACAGTGCTACGGGAGTGTGACATAGGGCTACATAGGACAGTCACGGTAGACAGTCACAGGCGGCGCATGGACACTCCCTATAAGTGTCTGGCGCTCGCCTCTCTAGAATAGGACATGCTTCTTGCTACCCCTCAACTGGTAGCAACACTTCTTTCTGTATTTTGTACCCCGTGAATCAAGCGGTGAGCTCACCCCCCATTTGGCATTCCCAGAGAGTTGCGAGAGCCATACCATCTAGTGGGTATTCCAAGCGAGGAGCAAGAGCCCCCCCCTCTGTCTTTGTCGACGCACAATTCCACAAGTTTGGTGAAGGACGGGTACGCAGAGGCATCAACGGGAGTTTTCTCGCATCCGCCACTCCAGGAGCAGCAAACAGCGACTCTCGCACGAAAAGTAGCCACAGGAAGGGCGGCGAGTGGTAAGCGCGGGTGCCGGCAGTTCGGGGCCCAGTCCCTTACATCTCCCACTTTAAGAATAGCACCAGTAACAATGCTGACACTGTGAAGAAATAATAAAAAGAGAGAATAAAGATGTCGATTCCACAGGGTCTCTGGCCGGAGTCAAGCGAACTCTTCGAATGGTTTGGTGATGGGAACCTATCGTGGGACAGCCAAACCGCAGTGGTTGCAGTGGCAGCCGAGACCATCCAGAAGGCCTATACCGGATGGCACTCCACATACCGCGAGGCCTCAGAAAAGATTGACGAATTGCTTCAGAGCGCCCAGGACACCACTACAGACAAGGTGGGTGGGGCGCTGAAAGCGAGAATCAAGCGGTTGGAAAAGGAGTTGCGAGCGGTGCGGGAAGGGGCAGGAGAGGCAGAGGGCCTCGAGCACCAGCTCCTCAAAGCCCAGGGAGAAGTCGTGGAATGGAAGACCCGGTTTGACGAACTTTTCGAAATGAATAAGCGCACCAATAAGCTCGTCGACGACAACAACACTCTGCGAGGAGACAGTGGAGCCACGCAAGTCCGGAACGCGGTTGTCCACAAGATCAAGCCTTGTGAACCTGTTGGTTTTGACGGTTCCCAGGACCTGGAGGTAGTAACGCGCTATCTGGATGAAGTCGAACACTGCGTACGCCAGGGAGCGTCGATGTTGCCAAAGGCCTTGCTCGACAACCACCACATGGACACGGTGTGGCGGTTCTTCTCTGTCAAAATTTTCCGTTGGTTCCAGACAGTAATGAAGATACAAGGACTTGCAGCCATCCCGCCAGCAGATAATGACTATGGCATTACCTGGACGGAGTTCAAGACGCTATTCAAGGAACAGTTTGTCCCCTAGGTCGCAGTGTCAGTACTTCACAAGGAATGGCACGCGCTTCGGTTCAACAGGCCGCAGGTTCTCAAGTCAACTGGAGGGCTCTGGAGTTGATCGAAATCCTGGGAGGATCACTGTCGATTAGCAGGGAGAACCCGCTCTGGGAAGAGTACCTGCGAAAGCTTCCAGATAGCATTGCAAGTGATGTCATGCAACAAGCGCAGATCATGCGCCGCGTTAACAATACCAACCTGTCGCTTGGAGATATGATGGACATTGTCGCGGAACGAACGCTCCCATTGCTGCCATCTGGAGCAGGACTCCCTTGTGCGGTCACCATGGCGGCGACGACCACATTGGTGGAGCAGGGTGACCCGATGGATCTCAGCAATGCAGAGCTCGAGGATTTCAATATCATCGATGAGACGACCCAATGCCGCCGCTGCTGTGGCTACCGACACATTGTACGAAACTGCACTGTCCCGAATACGAGCAACCAGGCAGAACGGTTCAAGGACCGAAAGGAAGGAAGCCACTCCCAGTGCGACAGAAGCTACTCTCGGCGTGACAGAAGCCGCTTCCAGGCTGACGGAAGCTACTCTTGGCGTGACGAAGGCCACCAGCACCGTAAAGGATACCAGCAGTGGCGTCGCGAACTGCAGTTGCAGCGTACGCCCGCACTGAGACAGCCAATACAATGCTCGCCAACGTCATGTCGCCACGACCTCTCCCTGACGCAGAAGGGGCTTGGGAAGGCGGGCAAGCTTTACATGGTTGGCGAGGATCAGCGTATCTATGCAGTTGACAACCTCGAAGCGGGATAGGGCGCTTACTTTGAAGGAAGTTGAGATGACGAGGACGAGTGGGAGTCGGCCAAAGGACCACGGATGGTAGAAGTGTCCGATGAGGAGAAGGGCGAGGGGTTGGGAAGCGATGGAGCGGGAAAAGACAGACAGTAGAAGTGATGGAGCGTCCTTCTACTACTAGGGAAAGGAAAGCGGCAACTTTATACCTAACAGATCTTAATAAGATGAAGAAAAACAGCGAAGGTAATTCAGATCTGTTACGTTTTTACGCAAAAGTTAAAACTTCCCATTCCAAAACCCGCTCAGCATATACCCTTATGGACCCAGGTGCATCGCATTGCTATATTGATTCGACATATGTGAGGCAGCTAGGACTACCTCTACGCCACGCTGGCCGTATGTCGGTAATAACTGCTGGCACCAAACACCCAACCTCCGAGAGATATCAGGTCTGGCTGGAAGGAAATATAGGCGGCATTGCAGGAAACTACGCCGCCATCACGGGGTGGTATATGCTTTTCGATCTCAAAGGCCCGTATGACCTTATTGTGGGAAAGAATTGGCACTCTACGACACGCCAAATGGTGGATGCGGAAAATGTACTCCACCTGTTGGACGAAGAGCGTTCGGCTGATGGCCGTGTGGCATTCATACCCAAGTTAGCACTGAAAGGACTCCGGCCGCAGCAGGGCCGCTACCGGGAAGTTCATAACCATTGGAGGTCAGTGGCTTGGGCGGCGTCCATCAACCTGATATCAGCAGAAGAAACCAAGCAAGCAATGTCAAGGCCTGAAAAGGACAGAATATTCGTACTTGATGTCCGGGAAAGAAGGGTTGGAGAGGAGTTCGGTGACGACGAATCCGTGTTGGCAGACTTGGATAAGTGGAGAGTCCAGGTCCGACGGGAATTTTACGACCTCTTCCAGCCACCAAAAGGAGTGCCACTACCAGGTGAGTATGATTTCCGCATCCATACGGACCCTACAGCGAAGGTTCCACACCGCCAGCAGTACCGTATGACACAGCATGAGAGGGAGGAATTCAAGGTTCAGATAAGGAAGCTGTTGGCCAATGGGTGGGTGACAAACTCTCATTCACGCTATGCAGCACCGATTATCTTTGTGAAAAAGCCGCACGCCACTCTCCGAATGTGTGTTGATTACCGTGGCTTGAATAAGATAACCGCCAATGACCGGTATCCATTGCCATACATTGAGGATTTACTGGATAACCTCCACAATGCGCCAGTATTCACTAAGCTGGACTTGGCGAATGGATACCACCAGGTGCGAGTACACTAGGACAACTGCCACAAGACTGCGTTTAAAGCGCCAGATTGCTTTTACGAATTCAAGGTCATCCCGTTCAGACTGGCAAACGCGCCGGCCGCATTCATGCGCATGATGCACAGGATACTGCACCCCCACCGACGAAACGCAATAGTGTATCTGGACGACGTTTTGATTTTTTCGAAAACGTTGGCCGAGCACAAGGC
>Ga0307516_10005702_pt1 | contig 14762 bp, 8 predicted proteins | sample 19_EM_MG_FD_203310 | JGI IMG/M metagenome (GOLD analysis project Ga0307516, IMG submission 203310) | Populus trichocarpa ectomycorrhiza microbial communities from riparian zone in the Pacific Northwest, United States - 19_EM | ecosystem: Host-associated > Plants > Roots > Unclassified | place...
TCAGCGTGATCGTGTTCGGCGAGGCATCGAACGCCCCGGCGCTGTCCTGCACGCTGAAGCCAAAGCTCGCGTAGGCCGCGCCGTTGGCGTTGGCCGCGGGCGTGAAGACCAGGCTTGCCAGCGCGGCGGCGTTCACGACCTGCCCCGCGACCACGGCGACGCCGCCGAGCGTGAGCGTGCCCGCGCCGGGCAGCGTGTCGATGCGCACGGCCGCGATCGTCTGGCCCATGTCGGCATCGGTGAAACCGAAGTCCGCCGGCGCGAAGGCCTTGCTCGAATCCTCGGCGATCGTGAGTGTGGCGTCGGCGCCGGCCGGCGGTGTGTTGCTGCCGACGTTAACCGTGAGCGTACCGGTGGCGGTGCCGCCTTGCCCGTCGCTGATCGTGTAGCTGATGAGCACCGGCCCGGCCACGTTGGTCGCAGGCGTGAAGTTCAGGCTGCCGTCGGGGTTGACGCTCACGGCACCGAGCGCGGCGTTCACGCTGGCGCCGGTGACGGTCAGCGTGTCGCCGTCGACATCGCTGTCGGTGCCGAGCACGTTGATGTTGTTGACCGGCGTGTTGATCGCCGTCGCGGCCGTGTCGGCCCCGGCGACCGGTGCGTCGTTCTGCGCCAGCACCGCGATGCCTTGCGTGACGGCGGGCGACGTGCCGCCTTCGTTGTCGGTGGCGCTGAACGACAGTGTCGTGTTGCCGTTCCAGTTGGCGTTCGGCACGAAGCTCAACGCGGCGCTGCCGGCGCTTGCCGGGATCACGTTGCCGATGCCGACCGGAACGCCGCCGAACAGCAGCACGCCGTTGGCGGGCAGGGCGGTGATGGTGAAGCTGGCGACGCTGCCGTCCACATCGGCGGCGGCGAGCGTCACCGCGATGCCGGCCGCGTCTTCGAGCCCGCTGGCGGGCGTGATCACGCCCACCGGCGCTTCATTGGCGCCGTTGACGGTGACGGTCACGGTCTGGCTCGTGCCGTCGGCCGTGGTCACCGTGAAACTTTCAGTCGGGTGCTGGGTGCTGGTGAGTGCCTGCACATTGGCGTCGCCATTGCGCAGCACGTAAGTCCAGGTGCCGGCGCCATTGATGACGAAGTCGCCGTACACGCCGGCGCTGCTCGCAGCGACGAAGCTCGTGGCGCTGTCCACGTCGGTCGCGTTAAGTGTGCCTGTGGCACTGAGCGTGCCGTCTTCGTCGACGCTGCCGACCGAGGTGCCGCTGATCACCGCGGCGTCGTTCGTGCCGGTGATGCTGACGTTCACGGTGGTCGTCGAACCGTCGCTGAGCGTGACGGTGATGGGTTCGCTCACGGTCTGCCCGCCGGCCAGCGCTTCAGCGCGCGCGTCGAGCGTGTAGGTCCAGCTGCCGTTGGCGGCCAGCACGAGCGCGCCATAAGAGCCGCTGATCGTGGCGGCGTTGAAGCCGAGCGCTGCGTTGTCGGCGTCGGTCGCGGTGAGCGTGCCGCTGACCGAAGGCTGCGTGTTTTCGATGACCGAACCGGTGCCGGTGGAGATCACCGGTGCGTCGTCGGTGCCGACGATGTTGACCGTGACGGTCGAAGTGGTGCCGTCCGCAGAAGCGACCGTGAAGGTTTCGGAGTAGGTGGTGCCGGCAGCGAACTCGTTGTGAGCGGAGCTGGCGGTGTAGGTCCATGCACCCGCGGCATCGACGGCGAACGTGCCGTAGCTGCCCACCGTGCCGGGCTGTGCGACGAAGGTGGCGGGGCTGTCGGCATCGCTGGCGGTCAGCGTGCCGCCGGTGGTCAACACGGCATCGGTTTCGGTCAGGTTGACGGTAGCGGTGCTGAGAACCGCTGCGTCGTTGGTGCCGACGATGTTGACCGTGACCGTGCTCGTGGTGCCATCGGCCGAGGCGACGGTGAAGGTTTCGCTGTAAGTCGTGCCCGCTGCGAACTCGTTGTGCGCCGAAGTGGCCGTGTAGGTCCAGGTGCCGGCCGCGTTGATGGCGAACGTGCCGTAGGTGCCGACCGTTCCGGGCTGTGCGACGAATGTCGCTGCGCTGTCCACATCGGAAACGGTCAGAGTGCCACCGGTCGTGAGCACCGCGTTGGTCTCGGTCAGGTTGACCGTGGCGGTGCTGAGTACCGCCGCGTCATTGGTGCCGAGAATGTTGACGGTGACCGTGCTGGTCGTGCTGTCGGCCGAAGCGACCGTGAAGGTCTCGGAGTAGGTGGTGCCTGCCACGAACTCGTCGTGGGCCGAACTTGCCGTGTACGTCCAAACGCCCGCGGCGTTGATTGCAAAGGTGCCATAGGTCCCGACCGTGCCGGCTTGCGCGACGAACGTTGCCGGGCTGTCCACGTCGCTGACGGTCAATGTGCCATTCGCGGTGAGAACGGCGTTGGTCTCGGTCAGGTTGACCGTGGCACTGCTGAGCACGGCGGCGTCATTGCTACCGAGCATGTTGACGGTGACAGTGGAAGTTGTGCCGTCGGCCGAAGCCACGGTGAAGGTCTCGGAGTAGGTCGTGCCCGCCGCGAACTCGTCGTGGGCCGAACCGGTCGTGTAGGTCCACGCACCCGCTGCGTCGATCGTGAACGTGCCGTAGGTGCCGACCGTGCCGGTCTGGGCGACGAAGGTGGCCGGGCTGTCAACGTCGCCGATGGTCAGCGTGCCGTTGGTCGAAAGGATCGCATTGGTTTCCGACAGATTGACCGTTGCCGAACCGAGTACCGCTGCGTCGTTGGTGCCGACGATGTTGACCGTGACGGTGCTCGTTGTGCCGTCCGCCGAAGCGACCGTGAAAGTCTCGGAATAGGTCGTACCCGCGGCGAACTCGTTGTGCGCCGAACTGGCGGTGTAGGTCCAGACACCGGCTGCGTTGATCGCGAACGTGCCATAGGTGCCGACGGTGCCGGTCTGCGCGACGAAAGTGGAGGGCCCGTCGACATCGCTGATGCTCAACGTACCACCGGTGCTGAGCACCGCATCGGTCTCGGTCAGGTTGACCGTGGCCGAGCCGAGCACCGCGGCGTCATTGGTGCCGGTGATGCCGACCGTGATGAGCTGCGTCGTGCCGTCGACCGAAGCGACCGTGAAGGTCTCGTTCGGCAAGGTCTGCCCGGCGCCGAGCGCCTGAACCGCCGGGTCGGCGTTGTTCAGCGTGTAGGTCCACACGCCTGCGGCATCGATGCTGAACGAGCCGTGGGCTCCGGCCACGGCTGTCTGAACGACGAACGCGGCTTCGCCCGCATCGGGGTCGCTGACCGTGAGCGTGCCAGTGGCGCTCAGCGTCGTGTCTTCGACGGTGGCACCACTGGTCTGGCCGCCGATCACCGCAGCGTCGGGCTGCGGCGTGACGTTCAGCGTGATCGTGTTCGGCGAGGCATCGAACGCCCCGGCGCTGTCCTGCACGCTGAAGCCAAAGCTCGCGTAGGCCACGCCATTGGCGTTGGACGCAGGCGTGAAGACGAGCTTGCCGGCGGCGATGTCAGCCGCGGAGATGACCTGCCCGGCGACCACGGCCACGCCGTCGAGGCGCAGGCTGCCGGCGGCTGGCAAGCTGTCGATGCGTGCGTTGGCGAAGGTCTGGCCGCTGTCGGCATCGGCAAAGCCGAAGTCACCCGCCAGCACCGTGTAGCTGCCATCTTCGGCGAGTGTGCGCGTGGCATCCGCGCCGGTGGGCGGCGTGTTGCTGCCGACGTTGACCGTGACGCTCGCTGTGCTCACGGCGCCCGACGGGTCGGTGACGGTGTAGCTGATCAGCGCTTGGCCGGTGAAGTTGGCGGCCGGCGTGAAAGCCAGCGTGCCGTCCGGGTTGACGCTGACCGTGCCTTGCGCCGGGTTGGCCAGCGTCGCGCTGGTGACGGTGATCGGGTCACCGTCGACATCGCGGTCGTTGGCCAGAACGGCGATCGTCACCGGCGCGTTGATCGGTGTCGAGGCCAGATCGTCGCTGGCGCTTGGCGCGTCGTTGACGGCGCTCACATTGAGCGCGAGCGTGGCGCTGGACGTGGCTGCGCCGTCGGTCGCGGTGTAGCTCACAAGCGGCAGCGCGCCATTGAAGTTCGGCGCTGGCGTGAAGGTGTAGCTGCCGTCGCCCAGCATCACGAGCGTGCCCACGCCGGGCAGCAGGGCGGTGCTGCCGGCGGCGTACACCGTGCCGCCGACGCTGAACTGGCTGAGCGTGAGCGCCGGGCCATCGATGTCGCTGTCGTTGGCGAGCACGTTGCCGCTGACGGCTGTGTCTTCGAGCGACGTGGCCGTGTCGGCATTCGCCACTGGCGTGTCGTTGACCGGCGCGACCGTGATCTGCGCCGTGACCGATGCCGAGACGCTGCCGAGGTCGTCGGTCACTGTGAAGCTGATCGGGCTCTGGCCGTTGAAGTTGGTCGCCGGAACGAACACGAGGCTCGCCGCCTGCGCCGGGGTCAGCGCCGCGCCGGCCACGACCGGTGTGACGCCGCCTTGCAAGTACAGCGCGCCGTTCGTGGGCAGGGCCGTGACAGTGACCGACACGACAGTGCCGTCGACATCGGTGCCGCCCAGGTTTACCGGCACGGGCTGGTCTTCGAGGCCGCTGCCGGCGCCGCTGGGGTTGGCGACGGGGGCGTCGTTCACTGCCGAGACGGTGACAACGACACTGGCCGGCGCCGACGTGGCGCCCGAGTCGTCGGTCACCGTGAAGACGATGCCGGCGGTTCCGGTGAAATCGGGGGCAGGCTTGAACAGCAGCCCAGCCGCTTGCGCGGGCGTGATCGTCTGGCCGGTGCCGACGATGGTCACGCCATCGGCCAGCAACAGCGTGCTGCCGACGGGCAGGCCGGTCACGGTGACGCCAGTGATGCTTCCATCGACGTCGGTGCCCCCCAACGCGATCGGGATGTTGCCGTCTTCGAGGCCCGAGGCGCTTCCGGGCGTGGCCACGGGCGCGTCGTTCACGGCGGTCAGGCCCACCGTGACGGTGCCGCTGGCCAGATCGGTACCTCTGACAACGGTGTAGCCGAATTCGCCGACGGGCGCGCCGGGCACATAGTCGGCCGGCGGCACGTAGACCAGGCCGGGCAGGTCGGCCACGGTGAGCACCGTGGTCGCCGACACGAGCGAACCATCGGCCTTGTGGATTTCACCGATCGCGGGCAGGCGGTCGATCGTGACGGTCGCCCCTGGGCTGGCGCCGCCGGGCAAGGGCAGGCTGAGGTTGACCTGCGCCCCTTGTTCAATGGCCGAGATCGCGCCCGAGCCGGCGCTCAGGCCGGGCGGTGTGCTGTCAGGCGCTTCCTGCTGGCTGCCGCTCTCGGGCAGGGTCACGGGTGTCCTGGTGACGGTGTTCTGGAAGAAGCCGGTGGGGGTGAGCGCTTCGCTGATGCGCTCGACGCGCAGGCCTTCCTGCAGGTTGCCCTCGCCGCCGCCGTTCAGGCCCGCGGCCGTCGCGGCCTGGCTGTCGCCCTCGTTCAGGCTCGTGATGACGCGGTCGATCTCGTCGCCTTGTGCCGGCTTGGCGGTGCGGGTGCTGTCCGCGGGCGAATCGATCTCCACGATGCCGTCTTGCGAGGTCAGGATCACGTCGCCCGTCACGACCAGGTCACCGATCTTCAGCGGATGCATCTTGCCGTCCGGGCCGCGGCGCAGAGCGGTACCGCGCAAACCGGTGACGGTGCCGGAATTCGATTGGATCGTGGGCATGAGAAGACCTTGCTGCATACACAAAGATGTAGGTTGTGACGGAGGGTAACCGGCCGGGCTGCCTTATGTGCGTCGTCCAGCAAGCCAACCGTGAACTGAGTCACCGATGAACGTGGAAATCGTGCAGATAAGGAACGGGAGGCTTTGCGCCCGCTCTTGTGCTCAACGGCTTATCGGCGAAGCTGCGCCATGGCTTGAAGCGGCGGCGCCAAGTTCCGGTGAGGTTTGTCACGCGCGGCGCTTGATCGCGTCGCCGAAGGCCGTTCAGCGTTCGCGCAGCGCGTAGGCCTTGCCCTTGAGGATGGGCTTGAGCAGGTAGGACATGACCGTCTTGTTGCCGGTCAGGATGTCGACTTCGGCCGTCATGCCGGGGATGACCGGCATCTTCTCGCCGAAGTTGGCCCGGGTCGTGCGCACCCGCACCAGATAGAACGCGTTGCCACGTTCGTCGAGCACGGTGTCGGGGCTGATGTTCTCGACCTCGGCCCCCAGGCCGCCGTAGATCGAGAAGTCGTAAGCGGTGAACTTCACGGTCGCCGCCTGGCCCGGGTGGATGAAGGCGATGTCGCGCGGCTGGACCTTGGCTTCGAGCACGAGCACGTCGTCGAGTGGCACGATCTCGACGATGTCCTTGCCGGGCTGCACCACCCCCCCCACGGTGTTGGCCAGCAGGCGCTGCACGCGGCCGCGCACGGGGCTCTTGATCTGCGACTTGTCGACCTTGTCGGTCAGCGCCACCGCACCCTGGTTCAGCGCGTTGATCTTGCCGAGCACGTCGGCCATTTCCTTGCGGGCCTCGTTGCGGAAGCTGAGTTCGGTTTCCTGGATCTTGCGTTGCGCCTCGCCGATGGCCGCCTGCACGCGGCTGATCTGCGCGCCGGCCTGCTCCGAGTCGCCACGCCCTTTGGAAATTTCGCGCTCGAGCCGCAGGATGTCGACTTCGGAGACGGCGCCGCTGGCCAGCAGCGGCTTGGTCTTGGTGAGTTCCTGCTGGCTGAATTCGAGCCCGCGCTCGGCGGCGCTCTTGCGCGAGCGCATCTCGGTCAGTTCCTGCTGGCGCTGTTCGAGTTGCTGGCGGTTGATGGCGAGCTGCGTGTTCAGCTCCGACACGCGGGTTTCGTACAAGCGCCGTTCTTCTTCGACGATGCGGGTTTCCGCAGGGCTTTCGCCCGGGGGCGGCGGCAGGAAGGCCGAGCCTTCGGCCAGCGCGCGCAGACGCGCCTGCCGGGCACGCAGGGCGAAGCCTTGCGCAGCACTTTCACGCACGCCCGAGGTGGCGCGGGTCTCGTCGATCTTCAGCAGCAGCTGATCTTTTTCGACCACCTGGCCTTCCTTGACCAGGATCTCGGACACCACGCCGCCATCGAACGACTGGATCAGCTGCAACTGCCGGGACGAGATCACCCGCGCGTCGCCCTTGGTGATCTCATCGACGTGCGCGAGCGACGCCCACAGGATCAGCAGCAGCAACACGACCACCGCAGCCCGCACGATCTTCTGCGCGCGCTGCGTCTGCGCGCGCGACATCACTTCGTTCGCTTGCAGCTCGAAGCTGCGAAAGCCGGCGCGGTTGGCTTCGTCGTCGGCCACACCCGGGCCGAACACGCGCTTCGTCAGCGGCTCCAGCGTGGTGCGAATGCGCTCCAGCGCTCGCAGCACCACGGGCTGCGGTGCGGGGGGAGGCAACAGGGCCGGCACGGACGCCGGCGTTGCCCCTGAATCGTTCGGCGCACTCATGCCGCTTTCGCCACGCGCCCGCTGGCCAGTGCTTCCATGATGCGGTCACGCGGGCCGTCGGCGACGATGCGCCCGCCGTCGATCACGATCACGCGCGTGACCATCGCCAGCATCGACGTGCGGTGCGTCACCAGCACCACGGTCTTGTTTTGCGCGAAGGCGGCGACGCGCGCGGTGATCTGCGCTTCTGTCGAAAAATCCATCGCGCTGGTCGGCTCGTCGAGCAGCAGGATCGGCGCGTTGTGCAGCAGCGCGCGCGCCAGGCCCACGCTCTGGCGCTGCCCGCCCGAGAGCGATTCGCCGCGTTCACCCACCGGCATGTCGAAGCCGCGCGGGTGGCGGTTGACGAGCTCGCTCATGCCGGCGATGTCGGCCGCGGCCACCACGGCCGAGTCGTCGGCATAGGGCAGGCCGAACGCGATGTTCTCGCGCAGCGTGCCGTAGAACAGCGTCACGTCCTGCGACACGTAGCCGCAGTTGCGGCGCACATCGGCCGGGTCGAGCTGGCGCAGGTCGATGCCGTCGAGCAAGACGGCGCCGTCCAGCGGCTGGTACAAGCCCATGATCAGGCGCTGGATCGTCGACTTGCCCGAGCCCACGCGGCCGATCAGGGCCACCCGCTCGCCCGCCGCGATTTTGAAACTGAGGCCGTCGAGCGCAGAGTCTTGCCGGCCGGGGTAAGCGAACTTGACGTTGCGGAATTCGATGTCGCCGCGCAGTTGCGCGCGCTGGATGAAGGTCTGGCCGATCGGCCGCTCGACCGGCTTTTCCATCACCTTGTTCAGGTTGTCGAGCGCGGTGCGCGCGCCCTGGTATTGCATCAGCAGGCCGACGATCTGGCTGGCCGGCGCGAGCGCGCGGCCCGAGAGCATGCTGACAGCGATCAGCGCGCCCATCGTCAGCTCGCGCTGGCCGATGAGGTACACGCCGATGATCAAAATCGCGACCGTGACCGCTTGCGACAACAGGTTGGTGCCGTACATCGCCTTTGACGACAACGCGCGCATCTTCACCCCGGTGCGGGCCAGGAACACATTGGCGCGCTCCCATTTCGCTTGCACCACGCCTTCCGCACCTTGCGACTTGATGGTCTCGATGCCGGTCAGGCTTTCGATCAGCGTGGCGTTGCGCAAGGCGCCGGCCTTGTACGTGGTCTCCGACAGTTCGTGCAGTCGGTTCTGCAACACGTAGCCGAGGATCAGGATCACCACGCCGGCCACGATCACTGGCAAGGCGAGCCAGGGTGAGATCCAGGCCATCACGATCACGAACAGCACGGCGAACGGCAGGTCGATCAGCGCCGTGACGGTGCTCGACGCGATGAAGTCGCGCACCTGCTCGAACCCGCGCAGGCTGGCGGCAAACGAGCCGACCGATTCCGGGCGATGTTCGAGCCGCATGCCGAGCACCTTTTCCATCAGCTTGGCCGAGATCTGCACATCGACCCGCGCGCTCGCTTCGTCGACGAAGTGGCTGCGCAGCAGGCGCATGAAGAGGTCGGCGCCGAGCACGAGCGCCACGCCGATGGACAGGGCCCACATCGTCTCGATCGCGTTGTTCGGCACGACCCGGTCGTACACGTTCATCGAGAACATCGGGAACGCCAGCGCGAACAGGTTGATCAGCAAGGCGGCCCAGAGCACGTCGCGGTAGACGAAGCGCTGCTGCAGCAGCGCGCCCCAGAACCAGTGGCGTGATGGCAGCGTGGAGGGCGCAGCGCCATCAGGCCCGGTGCGGCCTTCGGTGCGCGAATCGAAGCGGAAATGCGGGCGCGCGAACAACACCACGCCGGTGAAGCGCTCGGTGAGTTCGGCATGGCTGAGCGTGACCGAACCCTGCGCCGTTTCGGGCAGCAGCACGCGCGCCGCGCCGGGCACGCCGCTGGCCGGGTCGGCTGGCTCCCAGCCCGTCAGAACGCAAGCGGTCTCGCCCTTCAGGATCAGGATCGCGGGCAGGGCCGCGAGGTCGATGCGCTCCAACGCCAGGCGCTGCACCTTGGTCGACAAGCCGCCACGCGCCGCGGCACGCTCGGCCAGGTCGAGCGAGAGTCGGCCACCTTCAAGCGGCAACGCGGCCGACAGCGAAGCGCGAGACGCCGACAGGCCGTGCAGGCGGCAGACCTCGACCAGGCAATCGAGCAGCGGGTCGGGGTGGATCAGGTCTTCGCGCAGGCGCTGGGGCACGGCGCCGGGTTTGGCCACCGCTGCGGCGGCAGGCGAGATCGAGTTCTCGGTCATGCGATCAAGGATGGCTCAAGCGGCATCACGCTATGTCGGCAACGTACACGTCGAATTGACCCCGTCGGTGGTCGGCGAAAAAGCGCTTGAGCGTTTCGCGGGTGGTGCGAAAGGCGATCTCGTCCCAGGGTACTTCGTCTTCGCGGAACAGGCGGGCTTCGATGCTTTCGGGGCCGGGCGCGAACTCGGTGTCGAGCAGGCGCGCGCGGTAGAACAGGTGCACCTGGCCGACCCGGACCACGTTCAATACCGTGTACAGGCCCTGCAGCTCGATGTGCGCACCGGCCTCTTCGACGGTTTCGCGCAGCGCGCCTTCGGCGACCGATTCGCCGAGTTCCATGAAGCCGGCCGGCAAGGTCCACAGGCCGTAACGCGGTTCGATGTTGCGCCGGCACAGCAACACCTGGTCGCCCCAGACCGGCAGCGTACCCACCACGTTGAGCGGGTTTTCGTAGTGGATGGTGTGGCACACCGTGCAGGTGGCGCGCTCGCGGTTGTCGTCAGCGGGCACGCTGTACACGGCCGCGGCGCCGCACGCCTTGCAATGCTGGATGCTGCGGGGGGTGAACATGCGGCGCAGTGTAGCGTGCAGAGGCTCCGCGCAAGGCCCGGTGCCCGGTGCCGCGTGGCATCATTCCGGGTACTTCGCGTGCTACGCCACACCCCACAAGGAACCCGATCATGAGCTTTGTTTTCACGCCGCCGGCCACCCCTTCCGTTCCGGTGCAAGGCGGCACGGCGACGGCCCTGTTTCCGGTACACCGCATCTATTGCGTCGGCCGCAACTACGTGGAACACGCGATCGAAATGGGTCACAGCGGGCGCGAGGCGCCGTTCTTCTTCATGAAGCCGGCCGACGCGGTGCTGCCAGTCACCGAGGGCACGGTCGGCCAGATGCACTACCCGACGCTCAGCCAGAGCCTGCACCACGAGCTGGAACTGGTGGTGGCCATCGGCAAGGGCGGCCGCGACATCAGCGCTGCCGACGCGCTGAGCCACGTGTGGGGTTACGCCGTGGGCCTGGACATGACGCGCCGCGACCTGCAGGCCGAGGCCAAGAAGCTCGGCCGGCCCTGGTGCATCGGCAAGGGCTTCGACGAATCGGCGCCGATCGGGCCGATCCGCCGTGCCGAAGAGTGCGCGCTGGGCGCCGACACGAAGATCAGGCTCGACGTGAACGGCACGCAGCGTCAGGTGAGTGTGCTCGGCAAGCTGATCTGGAGCGTGGCCGAGATCATCGAACACCTGTCGAAGGCCTGGGAGCTCGCGCCCGGCGACCTGATCTTCACGGGCACGCCCGAAGGTGTGGCCGCGGTCGTGGTGGGCGACACACTGAATGCAAGCATCGAAGGCGTGGGCACGCTGCAGGTTCAGATCGTCGCGCATTGAGAGGGGTCCGGCATGCAGCTCTACAACTACTTCCGCTCGTCGGCTTCCTACCGCGTGCGCATTGCGCTGGCCTTGAAGGGGTTGGACTACGACTACATGCCGGTGCACCTGCTGAAGAACGAACAGCTCGGCCCGGCTTTCACCGAGATTTCGCCCGCCGCTCTGGTGCCGGTGCTGCATGACGGCGACAAGCTGCTCACGCAGTCGATCGCGATCATCGAGTACCTCGACGAAACGCACCCCGAGCCGTCGCTGCTACCGGGTGATGCGTTCAAACGCGCCCGCATTCGCGCACTGGCGCAGGACGTCGCCTGCGAGATCCACCCGATCAACAACCTGCGTGTGCTGCGCTACCTGGTGCGCGACCTGAAGGTCAGCGAAGACGACAAGAACCGCTGGTACCGGCACTGGGTCGAGACCGGGCTGGAAGTGGTGGAGCGTCACCTCGCGGCAAGTGCCGACACTGGCACCTATTGTTTCGGCGCCACGCCCACGCTGGCCGACTGCGTGCTCGTGCCGCAGATCCACAACGCACAGCGCATGGAGTGCCGGCTCGACCACGTGCCGACGGTGATGCGCGTGTTCGCCGAGTGCATGCAGCACGACGCTTTCGCCAAGACCCAGCCTTCGGCCTGCCCGGATGCGAGCTGAACCCGGGCCGCACGCCGATTGGCTGGTGCCGGGCTGGAACGCGCCCGGCGTCGGCGCGCTGATGACGACGCGGCATGGCGGCGTCAGCCAGGGGCCGTTTCAAAGCCTAAACCTGCGCGACGGCCTGGGCGACGACCCGCAGGCGGTGCGCCGGAACAAGACGCTGCTGCAAAGTGCGATCGGCGCGCAGCCGGTGTTCCTGAACCAGGTGCACGGCGTGGAGGTCGTGCGGCTGGTCGAATCCGACGGCGCGTCCGGCGCGCCGGTTCACACCGTCGATGCGGCCGTGACCACCGAACCCGGTGTGGCCTGCACCGCGCAGGTCGCCGATTGCCTGCCGGTGCTGTTCGCCGCGCCGAACGCGCGCGCGGTGGGCGCCGCGCACGCCGGCTGGCGCGGCCTGGCGCTCGGGGTGCTCGAAGCGACGCTGGATTCGGTGTGCGGCCTGGCGCAGTGCGCGCCTTCGGAAGTGCAGGTCTGGCTCGGCGCGTGCATCGGCCCGCGGCGCTTCGAAGTCGGCGTGGATGTGCTCGATGCCTTCGGTGCGCCGACGACGGGCGCAGACACGCTGCTCTTCGTTCGGCATGCGCCGGGCAAGTGGCTCGCCAACCTGCCGCAGCTGGCACGCGAGCGGCTGCGGGCTGCTGGCGTTCAGGCCATCAGCGGCGGCGAGTGGTGTACCGTCGAAGACGCGTCAAGGTTCTTTTCGTTCCGGCGCGACCGCGTCACCGGGCGCATGGCCGCCGCCGTTTGGATCGAGCGCCGCCACGGCGTCTGATTTGCCGGTGGCAAGCGCGTCCTGCGCGCGGCGGCGGCGCCGCCGCAGCGGGCTGCCCAACAGGTACAACACGATGCCCAGCGGCAGCAACCCATACAGCAGCAGCGTGAAGGAGGCCCCCAGCAGCGTGCCCTGCGGGCTGGTCGCTTCGACCACCGCCACCATCAGCACCACATACATCCACGCGATCGCGACCAGAACCATCGTTTGTTGCCCCGTTTCCCGCGATTCTCCAGGGTGATTCGATTGCCTTAATGTGAGATGGCGTGTCACAATGCGGCACGAACTTGCTTCGAATGCGGATGTACAAAGTGACATCCGTCACGTAAAACTGGCCCATCGAGCGACCGCAAAACACCGCAAAAAGCGCCGCCGGAAATACCCCGAAGGAGACACATGAAAACCCAATCCGCCACGGCCTTGCCGACGCCCGCCGACATGGCCGCCAGCGCGCAGGCGATCGGTTCGCAGCTCGGCGAAGTCTGGACGACGATGTCCGGCCTGAGCCTGCCGATGCCGGTCATGGCCGAAGTGCAAAGCAACTACCTGAAGCAGGCCACCGAGCTCTGGAACCAGACGCTGCAGCACGGGCAAGCGGCCGCACCGGCGGCCGATCGCCGCTTCGCCGCGCCGGCCTGGGCCGCGAACCCGGCGGCGGCCTACACCGCGCAGATGTACCTGCTGAACGCTCGCACGCTGATGCAGATGGCTGAGAGCCTGGAAGGTGACGCGAAGACCAAACAACGCATCCGTTTTTCGGTCCAGCAGTGGCTCGACGCGTCGTCGCCGAACAACTTCCTCGCGCTCAACCCCGATGCGCAGTGCAAGGCGCTCGAAACGAAAGGCGAGAGCATCAGCCAGGGAATGAAGAACCTGTGGCACGACGTGCAGCAGGGCCACGTCTCGCAAACCGACGAGAGCGTGTTCGAGGTCGGCCGCAACGTGGCCACCAGCGAAGGCTCGATCGTGTTCGAGAACGAGCTATTCCAGCTGATCGAATACAAGCCGCTCACCGCCAAGGTGTACGAGCGGCCGATGCTGTTCGTGCCGCCGTGCATCAACAAGTACTACATCCTCGACCTGCAGCCCGAAAACTCGCTGATCCGCTATACCGTGGAGCAAGGCCACCGCGTGTTCGTGGTGAGCTGGCGCAACGCCGACGACAGCATCAAGCAGTACACCTGGGACCAGTACATCGAAGACGCGGCGATCCGTGCGATTGGGCTGGTGCAAGAGATCAGCGGCAGCGAGAAGATCAACACGCTCGGTTTCTGCGTCGGCGGCACCATTCTCGCCACCGCCCTGTCGGTGCTGGCTGCGCGCGGCGAGAAGCCGGCCGCGAGCGTCACGCTGTTGACCACCTTCCTCGATTTCCGCGAAACCGGCGTGCTCGACCTCTTCATCGACGAGAGCATGGTGAAGATGCGCGAAATGACGCTGGGGCCGCAGAGCCCGGGCGGTGGCAGCCTGCTCAAGGGCCAGGAACTGGCAACGACCTTCAGCTTTCTGCGCCCGAACGATCTGGTCTGGAATTACGTCGTCGGCAACTACCTCAAGGGTGAAACACCGCCGCCGTTCGACCTGCTGTACTGGAACGGTGACAGCACCAATCTGCCGGGGCCGATGTATTGCTGGTACCTGCGCAACACTTACCTGGAAAACAACCTCGTCAAGCCGGGCAAGCTGACGGTCTGTGGCGAAAAGGTCGACCTCGGATCGATCGATGTGCCGGCTTACGTGTATGCCTCGCGCGAAGACCACATCGTTCCGTGGGAAGGGGCCTACCGCAACACCCAGGTGCTGGGCGGCAAGACCCGCTTCGTGCTCGGTGCCTCGGGCCACATCGCCGGCGTGATCAACCCGCCGGCCAAGGGCAAGCGCAGCCACTGGATCGGCGCTGCCGCCGCGCTGCCGGAGCAGGCACAGGCCTGGTTCGACAAGGCCAAGGAGCACCCGGGCAGCTGGTGGACCGACTGGTCGAGCTGGCTCAAGACCCACGCCGGCAAGCAGATTGCCGCCCCCAAGACCCCCGGCAACAAGGCCCACAAGGCCATCGAGCCGGCACCGGGCCGTTACGTCAAACAAAAGGCCTGAACTTGATCCAGCGCTGACCCGCACGGCGAGCGGCGCGCTATTCTTCCTTTCATCGACACACAGGAGAACCCCATGACCACCGACATCGTCATCGTCGCCGCCGCCCGCACCGCAGTGGGCAAGTTCGGCGGCACGCTCGCCAAGACCCCCGCCCCCGAGCTCGGTGCGGCCGTCGTGGCCGACCTGCTGCGCCGCGCCAAACTTTCGGGCGACCAGATCAACGAACTCATCCTCGGCCAGG
>Ga0307516_10005703_pt1 | contig 14761 bp, 18 predicted proteins | sample 19_EM_MG_FD_203310 | JGI IMG/M metagenome (GOLD analysis project Ga0307516, IMG submission 203310) | Populus trichocarpa ectomycorrhiza microbial communities from riparian zone in the Pacific Northwest, United States - 19_EM | ecosystem: Host-associated > Plants > Roots > Unclassified | place...
TTTGAAGACGAGGAACTTGCGGGAAAGCTTGGGTCCACTCCACGAAGAACTGGGTATAGTCGAGTACGAGGGTATGGAGGAATGGAAAGGAAATCTTGCACAAGTCCTGGTAAATCTGGAGGCTGTAGGTCGGCTTTGGATACAGCAACAACGCGAGGGTCCGCAGGTACTCTCGGTGGGCAGCAAGGAACAATGTAAACGCAACGCCCACCCTGGGGCCTAGCTGACATGCATGCAGACGGATGTCGAAATGTTCAAGACGGGGAAAGTGAGGGAGCTTGAGGAGAATAGTGGATTCAAGTTGTGCTGGTATTCGAAGGGACAGGGATTTAAGCGTTTGTTCAAGGCATTGGAGGAAGGCAACAAGGACGGCCATATTGGCGGTTGGAATCGCCGACCAATGGAGGGGGACTTGGAAATAGAAAGTGAGGTGGGTGAGACTCGGAGGGGGGTTGAACTTGTACTGGAGAGGAGGGGACAGAATCCGTTGAAGCGCATAAATAGTCCCTTTGTAGTTGAGTTTGCGAAGACAAGGAGTAAAGGACGTCCAGAGTGCATCTGAAACAAGGGGGAGTGAACCTTGGAGAAGATCATCCCGATCTAGCAACAGCGTGACCTCCTCAACCGACACTAAAAGTGGCATAATATGCCGAGAAAAGTGGTCTATCGCATATTTTCGCTTATTCTTGAGAAATATCCAGAGGGACGGCTGCATGGACGGCCGCAGCAATGGGCCAGGTGTCTCAAACCAAGCGGGTCCAATTCGAAGGATGCGTGTGTATTGAGCCGCGGACTCGGGATGCCTATAAACACTTGTCAGTCATTTGATGATCGTTGAGACGATGTTTGTCGGATAGGCTTCACTTGAGCCACTTGCCCAAATGCGACATCATTCTGGAGTGGGGGTGGGCCAGGTTGAGCTCCCTGAACATGTCGGGAAGTGCCAGGGCATACAAGGTGCGGCTAACGCCCATCATCCTCCGCAGGTAGATGTGGGGGAGGTAGGACAGGATCTCCAACCATAATTCTGGGGGGAGATCGACCGTTGTCGTCGTTGTGTTTGGTGTTTCGCGACGCTTGGACCTCCAATTGAATTTCAGAGTCATGATGGTGTTCTTGAACAACATCATTCTCATCACTGTATGCCGACATGCTTTATATGTTTTATATTACATAATGTGCTGCTCATCTCTGCGGCCGCAATTATACCCTCATGCCCGAGATCTGCGTTGAATGGAAAAGTCCGCCTGACCTGATATCGAGTTTTTAACAGTGGCCTGAGGCATTTGTTAGTGTCCTTTCCGGATCCCTAAATCTCCTCTTGAACAGGCTGGATCAACGGATTTCCAGGTAATGCGACTTCATGTCTGTCCATTCCAAAACCCCAATACTTAGCGAATTTGAAGAAAACAAAGCATTTATTCTCGATGTAGGAAGCGCCCCATTCGAGCGCAGCTTGATCTAAGGTACAACGAAACTGCAACGTGAAGCCTTTGTGGTCTTCCGCTCCCTACGTTACCGAGATCTTCAAAGACCTCAAGCTTAACAACCCCGAGCCCGACCCCACCACGGTTATTACCATCGGCGCAGAAGATAATCCCGATGTTGGGGCGGGGGGTCGGTGTGACGGTGGAGGAGTTCCTGTGATGTCTTCCGCGGGTCATGGCAAAGAATGTGATGCATGTGATGAGCAAAATTAGGAGCCTGAGGGAGCTATGCGAGATGGATTTGTTTCAGGTGCAGGAGATTTTAGGAATGGAGCCTGGGAGGGTTTGATGGGAGTTTATGCGCAAGGGCGAGGCTCAAGAAGGGGGTGAGGAAGGCCACTTGTTGCATCCACCACCGATCCTTTGACGTCGTCGTTCCAATGCTTTTGGATGGCAAGATCGTTGGGGCTCACCATGCTGTTGCATTAGCTACGAAGTTCGATATGCAAGGTATCGTCCCATGTCTTCTCAGAGAATGATGTCGGCTTCTGATGAAGTAGGTGAGTAAGGAACTGTGAGATATGGTCAGACAACCCATTTATAGCATCGTTGTCGTGTTCCGATAGTCCAGTGCGGTCCGTGGCTTCATCACTGTTGGGAGCCGATAGCGTCTGTAATGAGTACATGACTGGAAGGTGGTGGAAGGAATGACGTCCGCCGTAACGAAGCTGCATGAGAAAGAGAACTCAGACGGAAATTGCGAAAGCCTTCTATATCGTTAGGGGTTGCATGTGATTTCAGACGGTTTTGAGGTATTCGAAGTATCGTCGAGTCGAGATCCGGAATGGGCGGCATGAAGCGCACTCCAGAGGTGGTGCCTGGTACGTCGAAGCAGAGAGACGTTGGGCTGCCGAAGACGGAGAACGCGGCTAACGGGTAGTAGAAGACATTGGTTGGTACTCACGAACGGACGCAACGATTCAAGAATCGTTGCTAATGATTGGTTAGTAGCACGAGCAGATGGTCAAGGGGCACATCGAACGCAAGGAAACGGAGAATTCCAGGGACGCAGTGAGACAAGGAGATGTAGACCTGTGCTGCATAGCAGGTGATAGAACACAGATCGACTCCCGCATTGGGCAGTGCCAGGATACCCAGCGAATGGTTCAAACCCCCAGATCGGAGTTAGTTTGCTGAGAGAGTAAAGGGATACGGATCCAAAAGAATTTCGCTGGGGGATAAAGGTGGCAGTGCGAGAGCCATGTTGCATGAGGGACAGGGTATGGGACATTGGGGATGGAAGAATGTTCGGTCGGAGCTGATGTAGATGGGGAAGGGGAGAAATCGGGTGAAGGAGAAGGGAAAATGGGCAGTAGATATCATGCAGAGGCTTGGAAGTTGGGAGCAGTCCTTTGGAGGAGAAAAAGGCTCTCAGTGTCCCGTTCTTAGGTCTATAACCATCATTCGGTCGAATCCAATATCAAGCGGATGTCTTGAAACAATGAAGGGTTGAGAAGGAGAAGCGCGTTCACGAAACTTTATTGTTGTTTAATTGCATCTCCATATCTCAACCGCTGACGCGTGTTCGTGCTCTTCTTCTACTAGTGCTCATTGGTGGCTCTAATTGCAAGGGAACACTCCACTCCCCGCCGCCTTCTTGAGGCTACTGTCCTTCAGCATGCACGACAACAGTCCCTTGAGGGGACCACAAGGCCCGGGCTTACCGTATACGCATGGACTGTCACCTCTTCAGCAGAGGCCACCCCGGTATCGACCTCAGAAATATATAATTACCGGTGAGCAAAGCTGCGACGTCGACTGAATGCGAAAGACACCAATGACAACCCAAGACGAGTCATATTTATCTCAAGCCATAAGTTAACGCGTGTTCGTGCTCATCTTCTACTTCCAGTGTTCATCTTTGTTATTTAAGGAAGTTACGGTCAACCGCCTGGACCAGCGACATCTCCATTTTCCATTTTCAAGGTGTATACGACGAGCGACCAGATTTGGACGTCCGTGACACCGTGCAACTCAACGACCCAAGGTGATCACTTTTCTTAGTCCCTGAATTGCGAAGAAATATAATCCAAGAACCACACCCATCTCGCCGCAGTCGTCCAGCTTTCGTCAGAGACAATCCAACTGACGCGGATATCGGCTGTGTTCTTCGAGAGGGCTTGTTGGGGTTTATGCACAAGAGGGAGTTCCCAACAAGGGACCGGGGCTAGCAATACCTTTGGTGTATCCATCACCGTTCCTCTGAGATGCTCGTTCCGATACTTTTCAAGTTGGATGAGGAGATTATTAGAGTCCGCTGTGCTGTTGTAGCTACGAAGCTCAGCGTGCAGGTTATCATACCATGTCTTTTCAGAAAGTCTTTTGCAGGAGTCTGTCACTTCAACGCTTCGGGGAACCAGACGGCGTCTAATGAATAGATGAAGGTGGTGGAGGGAATAATGTCCGCCGTAACGACGCTGCATGAGAAAGAGAGTTCAAAGACAGAGATAGCGAAAGCCATCTATAACGTTGGGGGTTCCATGTACTTTCAGACGGTTTCGAGGTACTTGAAGTATTGTCGACTGGATGCGAGGAATGAGTGGTATGAACCGCACTCCAAAGGTGGTGCCTTGCACGTCGAAGAAGAGACGTTGAGTGCCGAAGATGGAGGACGCGGAAAATGCGTAGAAGACATCGACTGGTATAACGGAGACAATTATTCAAGAATCGTTTCTAAGGATTGGTGAGTAGCATGAGCAAATCGTCTGGGGAAGGGCAGCATCGAACGCAAGGCAACGGAGAACTTCAGGGACGTGAGAGAAAGAGATGGAAACTCGTGCTGCACAGTGCAGACTCTGCAGAGTGACCATGAATGGCATATGATGCTGCTCCCGTATTGGGCAGTGCCAGGATGCCCAGCGAAGAGTTCAAACCCCACGGATCGAATTCCAACTTCGTATTTCCAAGTAGCCAGGATCATTGGGAGTCGTTTATTGAGGGTAAAGGCGTACAAGTCTGAAGGTTTCGCTGGGTGACATGAGCCTTGCCGCCAGATTGCCCAGAGATTGTGAAGCAGGTAAAGGTGGCAGCGCGAGGAACCATATTGCATGAGAGACAAGGCATAGGTCATTGGGGGTGGAAGGAGCTTTGGTCGGAGCTGATGTAGAACAGGCAGGGGAAGGAAGCGGTGAGGTGAGGTGAAGATTACACTCCCAGACCAAGGATAACCAAACGCAAACTAGATCCGATGCAAAGGCTTGGGAGAACCCGTTGGGGGGGAAAGCGGTCCTCAATGTCCCATTGCTAGGTCTATAGCATTCGGACAATCACCATGGTTCGGGCTGCACGTCGGGGTCAGCACTGAACGGGTATCCCCCATGAGCGATAGTGGGTCGAGAAGGAGAAGCACATTCATGGATCTTCATTATTGTTTCTTTATCAAGATAGCGGCCACCTGAAACGAACCTTTGAAGGCGAGGAACGTGTGGGAAGGCTTGGGTTAGCTTTATGAAGTCCTGGGTAAGGTCAAGCACGAGGGTGCGGAGGAACGGAAAGGAAATGCTGCACAAGTCCTGGTAAATCCGGACGCTGGAGGATCGCTCTGGATACAGGGATAATGACAGAGTCTTCAGATATTCTTGGTGGGTGGAAAGAAACGATGCGAATGCAACACCCTCCCCAGGAGTTATCTGGCATGTATCCAGACGAATGTCGAGATGTTCAAGACGGGGAAAGTGAGGGAGCTCGAAGAGAATGGAAGTGGCTTGTTTCGGTATTGAAAGGGATAGCGATTCAAGTGTTTGTTCAAGGCATTGGAGGAAGGCAACAAAGACGGCTATATTGATAATTCGAACCGCCCAACATTGGGGATGGACTTGCAAGGAGATAACGAGGTGAGTGAGACTCGGAGGTGGTTTGAAGTTGTCCAGGAGAGGAGGGGACAGGATCCGTCGGAGCGTTCCAATAGACCCTTTGTAGTTGAACTTGCGAAGACGAGGGTTGAGGGACATCCAGAGTGCATCTGAAATGAGGGGGAGTGATTCATAGGCAAGATCATGCTCGTCTAGCAACAGCGTGAGCTCGTCGACCGATACTAAAAGTGGCATTATATGCCGAGAAAAGTGTTCTATCGCATATTTTTGCTTTTTCTTGAGAAACCTCCAGAGGCCTGTCGGTTGCATGGACGATGGCAGCAACGGGCCAGGAGTTTCAAACCAATCGGGTCCAATCCGAAGGATGTGCGTGTATTGAGCCGCAGATGGATGCCTACAAAGAATTGTCAGATTGATGAGACGACGTTTATAGGTCTTTACTTGAGCCAATTGTCCAACTGCCACATCGCTCCGTCGGCGTAGGCCAAATCGAGTTCCCTGAATATTTCGGGAAGTACCAGAGCATACAGGGTGCGGCTGACGCCCATCATCCTCCGCAATTCAATGCGGGGGAGGTAGGATAGGATCTCCAGCCACAATTCTGGGGGTAGATCGATGGTCGTCGTAGTCATTTTTGGTCTTTCGCGACGCTTGGACCACCTCCATTTGAGAGATCTGGCCATCGGTGATGGTGTAACCACCATCTTGCTTACACATCCTCTTGAGGCCACCCCTCAGTTGGCACAGCCTCGCAATATAAGTATAATTAAAAGCTGCGATGAACCCGAAATATACCAATGGCATCTCCGAGTCATATCTCCATCCCTGGCGGTGTCTGTGCTCACATTCTTCTTCCAGTGCTCGTCCTCGATAAAGACTGTAGGGTCAACCACCTGGACCAGCGACATCTCCACCTTCATATTACTGATATGACATCTGCGTCAACTTTGATTCCGACGAGGTGTATATGACGAGCGACCAGACTTGGGCGTCCGCGACATCGTGAAGCTCAACATCACAGAGGGCAGACCACTTGGCTTTCTGGTCGGTTTTGGCGGATCTGAGGTCCTCAAGCTGGATGCGACGCAACCCGGGCACGACGCCAGCCCCTGGATCGCGATAGAGTATCATTCCAAGAACCACACCTGTTTCGACAGTCGTCCAGCTTTCGTCCGAGAAGGCTACAAATATCTATGTGGATATCATACCATGTCTTTCGGAACGACGTCGCCTCCCGACGAAGTAGGCGAGCAAGGAACTGTCAGTATCGTAACGATATGACAAGGGTTTGCAAAATCGTTGGGGGATCTCATGTTCCGATAGTCCAGTGCAAAACGGTGGAATAATTATTAAGATATTCCCCTGCCAAATAGCTTGTAGTCCGTCACTTCATCACTTCTGAGAACCCGATAGCGTGGGTAATGAGCGGATGAAGGTGGTGGAGGGCACGAGCATGAACTACGAAGCTTTGAAGGACGGCTCCATTATCCTCCTTATGATCTTCTCGTGAGAGACGGCCTACGGTATGAACGAGGCAGTGGTTCAACAATCGTTTCTGATGATTGAGGCGTGTATCATTTCGCAGATCGCCAGGGCAGGGGTGGCACCGAACGCAAAGAACGGGAGAATTCCAGGAAAAACATGAGAGATGAAACTTGCGCTGCAGAGCAAGTGATAGAGCAGGGTTGACCATGAATACTGCTTCTGTATTTGGACAGTGCCAGATGGCCCGGCGAATGGTTCAAACCATACCGTTCGGATTCAAGTCTCTTGGCGATAGAGCCCTTAGCCTCAAGTCGCTCGAAAACCAAATCTCCGGATCCAAGTATTCCGTATTCGAAAGTGTTAGCTTGAGAAGGGTTCAGTTGACACCCATCATCAGCCGCGCAACCCAGCCCGTCTGAAGAGAGTTGAAAGCTCCAGGTTGGCTATAAGTCAGTTAGGATTGCGCGAATCCTCGTATTTCCGAGTAACCCCAGCAATTGGAGAGTTGCTTGTTGACAGCAAGTACACGAGCCCGAAAAAAATCGTTGGATGATATGATCCTCGCCGCCAGATTGTTCAGAGAATGCGAAGCAGGTGAAAGTGGCAGTGCGAGGAGCCATTTTGCATGGGAAACAAGGCATAGGGAATTGGGGGTGGAAGAAGGTTTGGTCGGAGCTGATGTAAAAGGGAAGGGGAAGGGGAAGGAAGGGGTGAAGGAGAGGTGAAGATTACACGTCCATACCAAGGAAAACGAAGCGGGAAAAATCGGGTCCTACATCTCATGTAGAGGCCTGGGAGCAGCCCTTTGGAGGAGAAAGCGGCCCTCATGTCCCGTTGCTAGGGCTATAGCATGCGAACGATCACTGTCGTCTGAGCTGCATGTAGATTTCAAGAAAGTCACCGCCCCCCATGAGCGGTGGTGGGTCGAGAAGGAGAGGCACGTTGACGGATCTTCGTCACTGTTCCTTTAGAAAGGTAGTGGGATCCTGAAACGAAGGTTTGAAGACGAGGGACGTGTGGGAAGGCTTGGGTCCTCTCCACGAATTTCTGGGTAAGGTCGAGGAGGAGGGTGCGGAGGAACGGAAAGGAGATGTTGCAAAAGTCCTGGTAAATCTGGATGCTGGAGGAAAGCGTTCCATCCAGGGATGATATCAAAGTCTTCAGGTATTCTCGGTGGGTGGAAAGAAATGATGTCCCCGCAACACCTTCCTCGGAAGTTATATCGGGTGTATCTAGACGAAAATCGAGATTTTTTAAGACAGGGAAAGTGAGGGAGCTCGAGGAGAATGTAAGCGAGTTGTCGGGATATTTGAAGGGAAAGGGATTCAAGTGTTTGTTCAAGGCATTGGAGGAAGGCGACAAAGATGGCCATATTGGCCATTGGAATCCCCGACCATTCGTAGAAACAAATAACGAGGTGGGTGAGACTCGAAGGTGGTTTGTAGTCGGACGGGAGAGGGGGGCCAGGATCTGTTGGAGGGTTGCAAGAGTCCCTGTGTAGTTGAGTTTGCGAAGACGAGGCTTGAAGGACGTCCAGAGTGCATCCGAAATGAGGGGGGTGGACCTGTGGGACCCTCACCCAAAACTGGCAGTGTGAGCTCGTTGACCCACACTAAAAGTGGCACGATATGCCGAGAAAAGTAGTCTATCGCATATTTTCGCTTTTTCTTGAGAAACCTCCAAAGTATTGGCCGCATGGAACGTGTCACCAATGGGCCAGGGGTTTCAAACCAATCGGGTCCAATCCGAAGTATGCGCGTGTATTGAACCGCTGAGGGATGCCTACAAAGACTAGTCAGATTGATGAGACGATGGTTGTCGGGTAGGTCTTTACTTCAGACAATAGTCCAATTGCCACATCGCTCCGGAGTCGGCGTAGGCCAGATCGAGTTTCCTGAATATTTCAGGAAGTGCCATACCATACAAGGTGCGGCTAATGCCGCGCATCCTCCACTGGTAGATGCGAGAAAGGTAGGATAGGATCTCCAGCCATAATTCTGGGAGGAGGTCGATGGTCGTCGTCGTCGTGTTTGGTGTAAGTTCGCGACGCTTGGGTGGAGATTCGGCTATCGTGGATGTTGAACGTTGAACCAAGGGGGTGTCGGGACAAAAATGAGAGACTACAGGTCGAACTTTTTTTTTTCGGCCAAGTGAGACCCCCACCTTCCTAATTTGGTATTTTTTACCCACACAAATATGTTTTTCCGGGAAATATTTGCACGGAATTCTTGTATGTATCATCTTCGACGTGCGTCGCAAGAAGGATGAGTCAGCCCCTTATCCGTGCCCACATAAAATCAAGAATCAAAATCCCCAGTCGACTCCTGCTCACCACCTTGACCCTAATATCCCTTGACCCTCCTTCAAACACACCCGTTGCTGCTCCTTGTGCACCTAGCCCTCGGGTAACCTGCAACCGGGGATAGTCTGACATGCCATTGATGTGCAAGTTTTGGTCAGATTATGTCATATATTGCCTTTTTGGGACAGTTACGTCATGATTTTGCGGGTGTCAAACTTCTTTTTTTTCGGGGCTGGGCACCCCACCCCCTTCCCGACCCCAGGTGCGGGACTCCCGTTCCGACACCCCCTTGCGTTGAACGTTGAACCACAATCATGCTTACACAGCCTCTTGTAGCTTTCTTAGCCTTACCCACTCTTTTTTGTGAAGCTACGTACAGGCTTACCGGTTTGTAAACCAACCGCACCTGGCCCAAAAATTTTCAAGCCAAGGGAACAAGTACTGCACTCCCTGACAGTCCATTGAAGGAACCACAAGGCCGCGCAGGCTACACATGGACCATCATCTTATTCTCTTTAGCAGAGGCCACCCCGGGATCAGTAACACGAGCTCGTAATATATGATTATAGGCCCGCACAGCTGCGATTGAACGCAAAACATACTAATAATGACATCTCAAGCTCAAGGCGAGTCATATCTCGATCCCTGACGCGCGTTCGTGCTCAGCTTCTATGCCAGTGCTCAGCGCTGATCGATCATCCTCGATAAGGACTTTCACCTGGAGTTGCGACACGCTCGTCCGGCTTGCGTCGGAGACGATTCTCACTGACGCAGACATTGGCTCCGTTCTTCGGGAGCCCGGGAGGGTTTGTTGGGGGTTTAGGCACAAGAGGGAGAGTCCCAAGATGAGGACGAGGACGACGTCAGCAACACCCCCTGTCGTATCCACCACCGATGCTCTGGATGACCGGATTTTTGGGGTCCACCGTGCTGTTGAAGCTCAGTGTGCAGGATATCATACCATGTCTTTTCGGAATAACTTCGGCTCCTGATGAAAAACTGGACGAGCATTGTCAGAGTAAGGATGTTGTAACAATATGTTGAGACAATCGAGTTGAAGTATCATTGGAAGATCTCGTGTGACTTCATCACTTCTGAGAACCAGATAGCATTTGTAATAAATAAACGAAGGTAGTGGAAGGAATAACGTCCGCCGTAACGAAGCTGCATGAGAAGGAGAATTCAGATGTGGAGATTGGCAGGGCAAAAGCCCTCGATAGCGTTGGGAGTTCCACCTGATGTCAGAGAGTTTCAAGGTATTTGAGGTATTGTGGACTGGAGGCGAGGATGGGCTGCATGGACCGCACTCCAGAAAGTGGTGCCTTGTACGTCGAAGAAGAGGCGTCGGGGTTCCGAAGGTGGAGGACGCGCAGGAGACGGCCATTAGCACAAACGGAGACAGTGGTTCAAGAATCGTTTCTGACGAGTGATTAAATAGCGTGAGGGGTGTATCATTTGGCGGATCGCCAGAGAGGGGTTGTGTTGCACTGTGCCGAGCAGGACAAATTGACCGTTTAATGACACATGATGGATAGCTCCCGTATTTGGCAATGTCAGGATGCCTAGCGAATCGTTCGAACCCCACTGATGATCCTCGCCGCCAGTAAAAGAATGTGAAGCAGGTAAAGGTAGCAGTGCAAGGGGCCATGTTGCATGAGAAACGAGGCACGATACATTGAAGGTGGAAGAAGGTATGGTCGGAGCTGATGTAGAAGGGGAAGGAAGGGGTGACGAGGTGACGATTACACTTCCATATCAGGGATGACCAAACTGGGAAAATTGGGTCTTAGAGCTCATGTAGAGGCGTGGGAGCAGCCTTTTCGAGGAGAAAGCGGCCTCATGTCCTGGCGCTAGGGCTATAGCATGCGAACGATCACCATCGTCTGAGCTGTAAGTAGACGTCAAACTTAAACCCATCTCCCCCAAGAGCGATGGTGGGTTGAGAAGGAAAGGCACGCTCACGGATCGTCATCATCATTTCCCTAGAAATGTAAGGGCATCCTAAAACAAACCTTTGAAGGCAAGGGACGTGTGGGAAGGCTTGGATCCGATCCACGAATTCCTGGGAAATGTCGAGCACGAGGGTATGGAGAAACGGAAAGGAGATGTTGCAAAAGTCCTGGTAAATCTGCACGGGGGAGGATAGTGCTTCATCCAGGCATAGTGTGAGGGTCTTCAGGTATTCTCGGTGGGCGGAAAGAAATGATGTGAACGCAATGCCCTCCTCGGGAATTATCTGACCTGGATTCAGATGAAAATCGAGATTTTGAAGACGGGGGAAGTGAGGGAGCTTGAGGAGAATGTAAGTGAATGATCCCGGCATTCGAAGGGATAGCGATTCAAGTGTTTGTTCGAGGCATTGGAGGAACTCAACAAAGACGGATATATTGGCGATTGGAATCGCCCACCATTCGACTTGGAAATACATAACGAGGTGGGTGAGACTCGAAGGTGGGTCGAAGTTGTACCGGGGGGGAGGGGACAGGATCCGTTGAAGCGTTTCAAGGTTCCCTTTGTAGTTGAGCTTGCGAAGACGAGGGTTGAGGAACATCCAGAGTGTATCTGAAATGAGGAGTGATTCATTGGGAAAACCATTATGCCTTGCCCACAGCGTGAGCTCGTCGACCGACACCAGAAGTGGCTTAATATGCCGAGAAAAGTAGTCTATCGCATATTTTCGCTGTTTCTTGAGAATCCTCCATAGTATGGGCCGTATGGACAGTGGCAGCAATGGCCCAGGGGTGTCGAACCAATCGGGTCCAATCCGAAGGATGCGCGTGCGTTGAGCTAGGGAGGGATGCCTACAAACAAAGACTTGTCAAATTCATGAGACGACGTTTGTCGGGTAGGTCTTTACTTGCGCCAATTGTACAAATGCCACATCGCTGGGTAGTCGTCGTAGGCCAGATTGAGTTCCCTGAATATTTCGGGAAGTGCCACAGCATACAAGGTGCGGCTGACGTGCATCAACTTCCACAGGTAGATGCGGGGAAGGTAGGATAGGATCTCTAGCCATAATTCTGGAGGGAGGTCGACGGTCGTCGTCGTGTTTGGTGTTTCACGACGCAGCTTGGACATCCACCTTAGAGATTTGGCCATCGTGGAGCAACCATTGCAATCTTGCTGACACATCTACCCTTCTTTATCGCAACTCTGAGCTGCGTACAGGCCTGTGGTGTGTGAACCAACTGGTGGCCCCAAACCCAGGGAACACTGCAATGACTGCACTACCCGACGTCCTCCTCAGGCTACTTCCCTTCGGCATGCACGACAATGGTCTATTGAAGGAATCACAAGGCCTAGGCTACACATGCACCATCATCTCTTTACCAAAGGCCACTCCGGGATCAGTGGCACGACCTCGGAATATATAATTACGGACTTGCAAGTTGCAAGGCTGCGATTGAATGCGAAATACACGAATGGCATCTCAAGGCGTGTCATATCTCATCACCTAACGCGTATTCGTATCTTCTATTCCAGTGCTCATCTTCGACAAGGACTTTCGTGTCAACCACCTGGACCAACGACATCTCTACCTTCCCATCACCGACATCACCATCTTCGTCAACTTTGATCTCCAAGGTGTATGCGATGAGCGACCCGACCTGGGCGTCGACATCGTAAAGCTTAACATCAAAGAAGAGCCCAGGGCAAACCATTTTTCCTTCTGGTTCGGCTTCGGCGGGGCCGTGATGCTGGACGTGACGCAGCCTGGGTACGACTTCAGTCCCTGGATAGCGAAAAAGTATAATTCAAAGAAACACACTTGTCTCGACGCCGTCGTCCGGCTTTCCTCACAGACGATCCCCACTGACGCAGATATCGGCTGCGTTCTTCGTGAGCTGGACGTTCCCCAGGGAATCACTGTGGCCCACATCGTCGAGCTTCTCAGGCAAGAAGGGCGGCAGCGGTACACGTTCACGCCCAGACATATGCAGAAGCTGGGATGCCGTCACTGGATCCATGCTGTCGCTTGGGACCTCGAACGAGAGGGGATCGCAGGACAGGGATTTAGGGATGACGTTCTGTCCTGCCTTCAGATATTTTATGCGCGGTATGGTATCGTAGGGCCGGATGGTCGCTGGATTCATAGCGGCAATTGGACAGCTAGACCCGAGTTTCCGTATGCACCGGTTGAGCAGGGGACGTGGTACTAATTCATGTCGTGAAAAAAAACATGAATTCCGGCGGCTAACATCTGCGTCAACTTCTGATTTCCGTGGTTATGCGACGAGCGACCCGACCTGGGCATCCACGGCATCGTGAAGCTGAACACTAAAGAACCTAGGGCGAATCACTTTTCTTGTTAGGTTTCGGCAGATCCGAGACCGTCATGCTGGATGCGACCTGGGTACGACTTTAGTCCCTGAATCGCGAAGAAGTATAATTACAAGAACCACACCTCCGTCGACGCCCACCCCATCGTCCGGCTTTCGTCAGAGACGATCCCACTGACGCAGCTATCGGTTACATTCTTCGGGAGCCTGGGCCCGCCGTAACGAAGCTGCATGAGAAAGTGAATTCAGAGACGGAGATGGCAAAAGCCCTACATAACGTTGGGGGTTCCATGTGAGTCGAAAGGGTATTTGAAGTGTTGTCGACTGGACGTGAGGAATGGGTGGCATGAAGCGCACTCCAGCGGTGGTGCCCTGTACATCGAAGAAGAGATGTCGGGTGCCGAACATAGAGGACGCCGCATAGAAGACATCGACTGGTAAGTTATTTATGAACGGACACAATTATTCAAGAATCGTCTCTAATGATTGATCAATAGCGTGAGGAGATCGTCAGGGGAGAGGCAGCATCGGATGCAAAGCAACGGAGAATTCCAGGGATATGAGAGAAAGAGATGGAAACTTGTGCTGCAGTGCAGAGCAGGTGATAGAACACAGATTGACAATTTAACGGCACGCTTATTGAGCAGCGTCAGGATGCCTAGCGAATAGTTCCAACCCCACCGATCGGATTCCAGCCTCGTAGTATTTCCAAGTAGCCAGGATTATTAGAAGGCACTTTGTTGACAGCAAGCACACGAGTCCGAAGTTTTTTGCTGGGTGACCGAACGGGACAAATCGGGTCCTAGATCTCATGCAGAGGCTTGGAAGCAGCTCTTTGGAGGAGAAAGCGGCCCTCAACATCTCGTTGCCAGTAGGCCGATACCACTCGCCGTGTCAGCCCGACCTGTACATCCCAAAACTGATCTCCCACTAAAGCGATAGTGGGTCGAGAAGGAGAGGCACGTTCGCGGATCTTCATCGTGGTTTCTTTATCAAGGTGATAGCGGCCTCCTGAAACAAACCTTTGAAGGTGAGGGACACGTGGAAATGCTTGCGTTAGTTTCACGAAGTCCTGGGTATGGTCGAGCACGAGGGTATGGAGGAACGGAAAGGAGATGTTGCAAAAGCCCTGGTAAATCTGGACGCCGGAGGATAGCTTTCCATTCAGGCATAATGTGAGAGTCTTTAGGTATTCTCGGTGGGTGGAAAGAAACGATGTGAACGCAAGACCCTCCTCAGGAATTATGCGATCTGTTTTTAGATCAATGTCGAGATTTTCAAGACGGGGAAAGTGAGGGAGCTTGGAGAGGATGGAAGTGAGTTGTTTGGGTATTGTAAGGGATAGCGATTCAAGTGTTTGTTCAAGGCATTGGAGGAAGGCAACAAAGACGGCTA
>Ga0307516_10005704_pt1 | contig 14761 bp, 17 predicted proteins | sample 19_EM_MG_FD_203310 | JGI IMG/M metagenome (GOLD analysis project Ga0307516, IMG submission 203310) | Populus trichocarpa ectomycorrhiza microbial communities from riparian zone in the Pacific Northwest, United States - 19_EM | ecosystem: Host-associated > Plants > Roots > Unclassified | place...
ACAAGTGGACCAATGCAATGTTTACAATAGCAACAGGTGAACTTTTACCAAGCCAAACAATCCATATGCAGCATCCTGGATGGACAAGGATACATGGCTTATGAGAAGGTGACAGTGAGGCACAGTTTCTGCAGTGCTTGCTACTGGGGAGTGAGGTTGGGATACTCCCAACTCACACTCATTCCATTAACAATTTTTAGTCACAACAGCATCACCTTACAAGGTTCACCAGGTTGCAGGTGAGGTGAAACAGTATCAGAAGAAGGTTCCACATTGGATCCTTTGATTGTACCCACTCCTTGTCCTTGAATCCCCCACCCCCACTTCAGTTATTGCCAATTGCCTGTTAATCATTATAATTGACTTGGGTTATGATGTCCCAAGCACTGGGAATATGACTTTAGATGAGAGGTATTTTTGTCCAAAACAGATGTGGATCTTTCTGACCCAGGACAAGTATAAAGATGGATAGAGCTTCAACCCTGATATCTCATAAAATTAAAACCATGATTCAAGATAACACACTACATACAATCTCCTCCAGGTGCAAGGCTATCACTGCATTCTTTCCACACACAGTCTGCTAGGAGAAAAATGGGCAACATGAGATGCTCAATGTCCTCCTGGATGCTGCAAGAGCTTCACAGGAGCCAGGGTGATCAACCTGGAAGACTTACAAGCCAAGGCAATTGCTACTTTCCTGTCCTCCCCAAGCACTACCTCTTTGAGTTTCCCATACTACTCCCCATCTGCCTGACATTACCTTTGTTCAGACTTGGCTTGTGCTGTTGGAGGTGGTCTAAACCAAGGGCCAACTGCCCCAAAATGTGATCCAGATGTTCAAGGAGGTCTTTATGACAGTGTCCTGTCCAAACTCCACCAAAATCCTCCCATAGCCACATACTAGTGGGAGTGTGTGGTCTCAGGGAGTCATTGGATGTAATTTGTAGCAGTGTGCCAACCACACTAGAATTAATTTCACCTGAACATTGGTAGAGTGCTGAGGCTGCTGCTGCCTGTAGTTGGATTATATGTTGGGCATTTACATCACCCCACCAGAGTAAGTGAGGCAATGTGAGGGGAGCAGCCTGCTTCAGGGAAACTCTCTTTGTCAAGCAGTGTAGTGAAAAGTGGTATGATCCAGCACCACATGAACCCTCCCAGTCTATGTTCACATACAGGGAGACACTCAACCCTCATGTGTGGCCTTCCTCTCCCATGCCCATAGGTGTGTCTGGAATGTTCCCCACTCCTTCCCACATTTTGAAAATCAACCTATCATCCACTTCAATATCCTCCCTGAACTTTATGTGTCACTCAATATATCCCCCCACTCTCTCCCTGTGATATTGACAGTAGGGACAGTTCCATACATCAAGTTGATTAGTTGTACCTATGTTGTAAAACACAAGCTTCCATCACAAAAGGAAAAGAGTAAGAGAAATCCACCCTGTTGTCCCCAAGACTAATAAAAAAGGTGGGAAATGAAGCAGTGGGGAGCGAATGGATGAGACCAAAGGGGTATAATCCTTGGTATCATTCCTGGAAGTATCATTCCTGGAAGCCACCCAAAGCGCGCATCCCCTCTACTACCCTCCGATACTCCCGCAGCAAATCCCTGACCTCCGAAATACGGAGATCCTCCTCGCTGCAATCTAAGAACCGTTGAACTGGAGGTGCGATCCGCACGGGAACCGGCGAAGGCACTCTCGACGACAACGGGGTCTCGTTCCCGTTCCTCAACACGGCGTGGACCAGAGAGTTCTTCGTCATGCTCGGTGAGAAAGACTGTACACGTGAATCGGGATCAGCGGACTAGGACCGAGATGGAGGACGGTCAGTGGAACAGGTAGCATTTACCTTGGTGTCTGAACCTGACTTGGCATCGAGAGTGTGAGAAAACCTTTGGAGGCCGGGCACATTAGCCAACCTATCAGCGATACTCTTCCGTCCAAGGGCGGCCTTCTTCCTCCTTCTCTTCCTCTTGTTCATCATACTCTCAAAGCTCTTGATGCTCCTCGTGTCGTGCTCCCCATCTTCTTCCTCTCCCTCTTCCTCCTCGCTGTCCTCTTCGCTCTCCTCAGATGATTCGTGGATCTCGTCTGCAGCCCCACCCACCTTCGAGTTTTTGGATGTCCTCGAGTTCGGCCTAGAAACGTCCATCATCTGCTGCCCGCTCTCATCCGCCGTTGTGTTGGATTGGTTCGACCTCTGCCTCGCGATGGGGAGGGAAGCGGCAAGAGTGGCGATGGAGAAACCGGTCTCACGTTTCAACAATCCGAAACCGGGTTTTGGCTCCGGGATGACGACCTCTGGTGGTTGTGACACGTTCTGTTCGGGCTGACCGCCAGGTAACAGAGCCCGCAAGACACCGAACGAAGTGTCGACCACGCCTGATAAAACCTTGTTCGCGGATCCGGCGATCGCATCCACCTGTTGTTCGACCCGGCCCCGAAGTCGTGCCGCACCCGATTCGAACCCGGTCGTGGCCGGCGTTGGCGAGATCCCGTCCAGACTCCCGACGCTCGCACTCCTGCTCCTGGCCACCGGTAACGGTGTCAAGCATGACGTGTTGACGCCCTCTGCTTGGAGGCCAAGAGCAGCCAGGTCAACGTTCTCGACGAACTCCGCGGCGGCGAGAAGATTGATCAAACAATAACTTTCTTCCCCTCCAAACGACTCATTCCTAAACCGCTGGATGTACAAGAGATGGGAGAGGAGGTGAGAAGGATTTGATTTGACAACGGAATAGATCATCAGTGGGAGGATCACATCTCCAGAGACTGGAGTAGGTTCGAAGGGTTTGGGATCGTCGGGAGGGTAGGAGCCATTCACAGGCGGTAGTTGCAGCTGTTCCGAGAGGGAAGTTGGGGTTGAGTGACTACCATCTCTGTTCATTGTTGGAGTCTTTGGTTCGACCGGCGACGATGGTAATGGTTCTAACTCTTTGATTTGGAGCGTTAGTGGTGACGGACTCTTTGAACTGATTGATAGCCCGGATTCTTCAGACTCTGCCGCTAACCTGACGGGAGGGAGCTTTGACAATTCCTCTGGGAATTCATGGGTTAACCGCTAGCGTTAAAGTGCCCATGCATGCGCTCACCAACGATAACCTTGTGAGCTTTGACCAACAACGCAGATTTCTCAGCCGGCCTTCGAGAGTTGGGAGCGTCCAGTTGGGTCAAAGCTACACGGCGATGAATAAACACTCTAGCCCGAATTCTGAGGTGGCTTACTGTCTCCACATGCCTTTATTACACCCCTCATCTCATCCGCGGCGCTGGGATCTATCTCAACACCAAGGTTCTCCAGACTCAGGTCGACCAAGTTAAGGGCCGCTATCCTGGAAGACAAAGCCTCGTCATGCGACAGGTCATCTGAGTTCGAGGGGGTGAACAATCTAAACAGGGCCCTAAGGAAATCTCGAAGAAAACAGTTGGGTTTCGAATGGCCCACCGATCGTAGAAGAGCTCGCAGACGGTTCCTTCGACGCACTCCATCACCTGACGAAGCTTTTCTTCTTCAGTCCGTTCCGCGACCACAGGACTTGCCTTGGCTCTCTCTTTCTCGCTTTCACTGACATCTTCCTCCGTAACACTGATGAATGAGGCACGATCAGTGCCAAATCCAGGGGTCTGGGGGCTAAGGTGTCGCCTCAGCTTGGACGAGCGCCGAAGTTTTTTCGTGACGGCGTCCGTAATCTCGTTATAGAACCCTTGGACCGTCTTGGAGATTTCCTCTGCCTCAAACACGAACTCGTTCACGACGTATACCTCTCCTGAAGTCCTGGAGGGTTTAGTCTTGACAAATGGAAAAAACGTCTTCTCCAACCACTCAACAACCATGTTAACGAGCCAGTTCGACAGCCCACTGTTCTTGTTGGCAGAGAGCGAATTCTTCACTTCCTCCCGCAACTCCCTACAGACGGCCTTAGCGACGACAGGGAACTGTATCCGCTTGTCAATTGTGTAGACTGGGATCTCGATCGGGTAATCATTGGCTTCTTCCGGAAGGGTGGAGATTGACGTTGCAGGGGACTCGGTCGGGGCTGTGGAACTCGAGGCAGAGGTGCTGGTCGTTGACTTTGTACCGAAGAGCGAGGCGAACGGATTGCCTAGCCGAGATTGGATCGGGGTGGGTGGTTTTCCGGTTGGCTTCACAAGGGTAGCTGGGCGGGGAGGGAGAGGGGGCTTTGGGGTCAACGGAGGACGGGGAGGTAATGGAAGGTAGGAAACCCCAGAATCTGGGCGGGTGAGCGTAAAAGTCGGATAAGCACGGGCTGTGGCAGGGAGGGGGGGTAGTGCAGCGAGACCGGTTGATCGAGTGGCCGGGATCAGTATTTTCTCGTACACCTTGGAGGACGAGTGGACGCTTGAACGGAACACAAGCTGATCACCATAGAGAGTCGCCCTTAGCCCGGTAAGGGTAACGAAGGGCGAGATGGCGGGAGGTGGTTTATCTTCACAGAATACGAGGTGGGACTTGATGAACTCTGAGGTTATGACATCGGTGTTGTGTTCACGAGGAAGGAGAAGTGTAACCTGCGGTAGGGGGTAAGCGCAAAGGCCAACCGGGTATTAAGGCTGCTCGCCTTGTCTGTTGAGAGGGCGTGCCAAATCTCGTTCCACTCCGGGCTGTGGTCAGTCTCATTGATGAGCTTTTCCAGGATAGCCCATCCAACACTCAAGCCATCCAATCCTATGTGTTGAGCAGCAGCTTTGAGGTTCATGACCTGAAGTTTGCTGGTGGCGTCACCATGGTGGGGCTGTTGTGTGGGGACGGAAAGAGGTGAATGGTTGGTCGTCCCGGTAGTTGCGATGCTAGAAACGCGGTGCTTGGGTATATACGGAACATAGCGAGTGGTAGTGGGGTATTGGCTGGGGGCGGATTCTGGTGGGGAGGAGGAGGCGGAGGTGGTGGTGGTGGGGAAGGTTGAGGATGGCGAAGGGGACAAGAGGGGGTGGGTCGTGAGGGGTTCGCGTAGACTAGGGCTTGGTGAAGCGGAACGTTGGACGTGTTGACCATGAGAGCGGCCGATGCTCGTCGCAGGGAACAAAGAATCCCGACTGATGCCGGACATGTGCAAGTCAGCCGCCGAGTCTCTGTTCCGCCAAATCTTCAGCCAGCAGTCAAAAATGAGCTTTGGGTTGGAGGAGAACTCACGCTGGATCAGGTCCACTCAAGTCACCCGAGCCTGAAGGTACCGCGGCTTGAGAGCGATGTGAGTGGAATGTGGGGGTGGAAAGCGACCGTGGGCTCGATCGACGCTGCTTCCCTCGGTTGACCCCGCCCGGGGCGAATGGCTTCATCCCCTGGTGCACCCATCTATAAAAACCTGCGCACTCCCATAGGCTTTTCTTTTCCAAATATTATATTCAAAAGCTCGAGCGGTAACCTCACCACAAGGCACGGCGCGGTCATTAGCCGAGCCGGTCAGACTACTAGAAGCGCGGCTCATCTCACCCCCGCGAGTTCACCGGTACAGGACAGACGTGGTTTGAGCTGGTCGCGCTGTTTCTTTGCGAGCAGTGCTTCCCTCGGGATGAGTAACTTCGGATGTCGCTCCGGCTCCGACCGGCAGTTGCCGCAAAAGTTTCCCAAGATCGATCCTCGGTTCCACCCTCACCTCTGCGATAACCAGTTTACCCATCGGTCCACTCCCACCCCCACAAACCGTCGATATGGCCCCCCAGTCAGCATCCAAGCAGAAGCGTCTCGCAGAAAAGGCCGCCAAACAGGCCGCAAAGCAGAAAGGAGCTCCTTCGTCCACCACAACATCAACCCCAACGGGATCTGTCACCGGAAGCTCGGTGACCACACCCATCACGAGCCTGTCTGCTGCTGGCAGCACCGAGGATCTGAACGCCATGGAAAAACTCAAGCTTGCGACAGAAAGGTAAACAGATTCTTCCCACAAACCCGACTCAACAGCGGCTCACGGTCCTCAGGAGTGCCGCTGGCGTCTTGGTCTCTGACACGAAGGGCCGGGACATCAAAATGGATCAATACACGCTCTCCTTCCATGGGCGACTTTTGATCGAAGGAGCTGAGGTCACTCTGAACTATGGCCAACGGTACGGTCTCCTCGGTGAAAATGGTTCTGGAAAGGTACCCTGCTCGCTTCAATCGCGCGTTTCTTCATCTGACCCGATCACATTAGTCTACCTTCCTGCAATCGATTGCCGAACGAGATATCCATATCCCCGACCATATCGATATTTACCTCGTTCGTGGTGAAGCCGAACCTTCAGACACCAACGCCGTGGATTTCATCGTCGCCTCAGCAAAGGAAAAAGTCGCCAGGCTCGAGCAGCGCATTGAGGACCTCTCCGCCGAGGGTGACGAAGCGGCCCTCGATGCCGCTTACGAGGAGTTGGAAGAGTTGGATCCAAACACTTTCGAGGCCAAGGCTGGAAGTATCCTCCACGGTCTTGGGTTCGACCAGAAGATGATGAAGAAACCGACAAAGGACATGAGTGGTGGTTGGCGTATGCGTGTCGCCCTCGCCCGGGCCCTTTTCGTAAAACCCCACCTACTGCTCCTCGACGAGCCTACCAACCACTTGGATCTTGAGGCAGTCGTCTGGTTGGAGGCCTACCTGTCAACCTACAACCACATCCTCGTCGTCACCTCGCACTCCCAGGATTTCATGGACACCGTGTGCACAAACATCATGGATCTGACGACGAAGAAGAAGGTCGTGTATTATGGTGGTAACTACTCAACTTACGTCCGAACAAAGGCGGAGAACGAGGTAAACCAGATGAAGGCCTATCACAAACAACAGGAAGAAATCGCTCATATCAAAAAGTGAGTCTCGAAGCCGGGTCTTAATCTGGATCTTCGCTGATATCTTTCAGATTCATCGCCTCCGCTGGTACATACGCCAACCTCGTGAAGCAAGCCAAGTCCAAGCAGAAGATCATCGATAAGATGGAGGCTGCTGGCCTGATCGAGAAGATCGAGATACCCAAGATACTTCGGTTAAACTTTGACGACGTCGGAAAGCTTCCTCCGCCGATCCTTGCATTCAGCGATGTTGCCTTCTCCTACTCAGGAAAGCCCGAAGATTATTTGTACAAGGGATTGTCTTTCGGTATCGAGTAAGTTGTTCACTCAATCGATTGGGGTGGAGATGGCTGACCATGCCCAGTATGGACTCCCGTGTCGCTATCGTCGGACAAAACGGTACCGGCAAGTCTACGCTGCTCAACCTGATCATGGGGGCACTTCAACCGGTGCAGGGAACCATCTCTCGGCATGTCAACTTGAAGCTCGCCAAGTACTCACAACACTCCGCCGACCAACTCCCCTATGACAAGTCACCTCTCGATCATATCCAATCCATGTACCACCAAAAGTACCCTGAAAAGGATCTCCAGGCGTGGCGAGGTCAGCTTGGGCGGTTCGGTTTGTCAGGAGCCCATCAAATATCGCCAATCTACCAGTTGTCAGACGGTCTGCGGAACCGGTATGTGTATCGTACCGCTCTTGATAAGCTCGAACTCACCGATTTCCATAGAGTGGTGTTCTCCCAATTGGCTATGGAACACCCGCACATCCTCCTTCTCGGTAAGCCCGCTCGCACTCAACTTCGCAACATACCGGCAACTGACGCCCGTCCGCAGATGAGCCAACTAACCACTTGGACATGAGTTCCATCGATGCCCTCGCAAAGGCAATCAAGGAATACGAAGGCGGTGTCGTTATCGTATCTCACGATTTCCGTATGTTTCGTCGGCCGTCACACCGATTTCTCGCGCTCAACGGCCTTCTCCAGGTTTGATTTCTCAAGTCGCCAACGAACTGTGGGAGGTGAAGGGTCGCAAGATCCGAAACCTGACGAAGGAGGACATCAGTATCGTCGACTACAAAAAGATGCTCATCAAGAACAGTTCGTCCTCACGCCTGCGTAGACTCACTTACCAGCTAACGGACAAACGCAGGTTTCGCCGCGCTGGAGAAAGCCAAGCTGTTCAGCAAAACTGCAACCAAGGGCAAGACATAGGTGCCCAACACGACCCTGCGTCCGTACACCTAACTTATTGCGCACTGCTGTGCCAGTTGTACGGTCGTTGTACCCTCCATATGTTCAGATTTCATCACCATAGATTAGATTGTCTCAATGCATTAGTACACGTGTTTTACACCAAGATTCATCGTAGGATTCGTAATATCGGTCGCACATCCATCCAAACCACCGGGTGGCACTCAGTAATCCTCTTCAAGCTCCCTCAAGAGGTCCTCGTCGCTCAAAATGAAATCCTACGTTTAGTTTGTGAGAATCCCCGCGGTTCGACAACGCAGCGGGGGCTTACCGCTAGATCAGCATCCACCAACGAGTCCACCGCCGAGCCCTTCTCTAGGCTGTAGGTAGCTTTGAGCCCGACCCAATCTCTTTCTGGTTCCTCCGGGAGGTTGCACCCTGCGACGGCCAATGCGTCCGCTCCGTCGTTTCCCACATTCCCCGAGTGTCCCTTGACATACTCGATCGTAACCGGTTGACCGGACCGTTGATGAGTTTCGAGAAGGGTGAGGACGTAATCGATCAGTTCTTTATTCAGGACGGGTTCGCCGTTGGCTTTCCTCCAACCCCTCTTGCGCCAACCAAAACACCAGTCCGTCAACGCTGTGGTGGTGGTATACCCGTGGTAAGGATCTGGCGGAAGCGGGGAGCGGGAAGGTTACGCGCCTTTTTGAGAATACTGCGAGTCCGTGCGGATGGTGAGGGTGTTTGGACTTTGCCGGACCGTCTCGAAAACGCGTGCTATGGCCTTCGTTATGTTAGCCTGCGTGCCACGTCTAAATCCCGAAGCGTGGCTGAAGGCGTACGATCAACTCTGCCCTGTTATTCGTCTGCGCACCGGGGCATCTCTCGGAGATATTTCTGATAGACAGACTAAATCAGCTTCGCAGGGGTGCGGTGGAAGGGATAATCCGCACCTTGGATCGTTGGGCCCCCACCACACACCAATACCACCCACAGCGTTAGCCGTCCCGTTTGCCCTACAAGCACCGTCCGAATACACGATATCAACCATTGTATTCTTTGGGGCAGCAATCTTCGGGATCTGAACTGGCGGCCCCAGAGCGGGAATGGTTGTGGTCCTCGATGTGGATTGGGACGACTGCTTCAGAGTGGACACCACAGGCGGTTTAGATGGTGAGTAAGTGGTACCGGCACTACTAGAGCTTGCGAAACCGGCACTTGGGGGTGATAGAACGGTACCCTGAGTTTCGTGTGTGAGAACCCCACTCAAAGTGGAAATCGCCACCGGAATACCCACCATCGAGTCCTTCCCCGCGATGTAGAGCCGTTTGAGCCTAACCCAATCCCTTTCCGGTTCCTCCGGAAAGCTACACCCGGCGACAGCCAGCGCATCCGCCCCGTCGTTCCCCACATCCCCCGAGTGTCCCTTGACGTGCTCGATCTTGACCGGTTGACCGGTCCGTTGGCGAGTTTCGAGAAGGGTGAGGATGTAATCTATCAGTTCTCTGTTGAGGACGGGTTCACCGCTGTTCTTCCTCCAACCGTTCTTGCGCCAGCCAAAAGACCAGTCCGTCAATGCTGTACTGCCACGTTAGTGGTAGGGATCTGGTGGAGGCGAGAAGCGAGCGAGGGTTGCGCACCTTTTTGAGAATAATTGGAGTCCGTCCGAATGATGAGGGTATTTGAACTTTGTGGTACTGTCTCCAAAACGCGTGCTATAGCCTGCGTTATGTTAATTAGTGCCTTGTATGTGCTGCTAGGGACGCACGATTAACTCTGCTCTGTTGTTCGTCTGCGAGCCGGGGCACCGCTCAGAAATATTCCTTATGGGCGATCTCAATCAGCTCCGTCGAGGCGCAGAAGGAGGGATGAATCGCAGTACCTCGGATCATTATGTCCCCACCACACACCGACACCACCCACAGCGTTAACCGTCCCGTTTGCCCTACACGCTCCGTCCGAATACACGATCTCAACCGTTGCGTTCTTTGGAGCGGCGATCCTCTGGGTCTGAACTGGTGACCCTAGTGTGGGAGTGGTCACGGGCCTCGATGTGGGTTGCTGCGGCGGCTTCAAAGTGGATCCTAGTGACGGTTTCGAGGTGGACACTAGAGATGGTTTCGAGAGGGACGTTGTAGATGGCTTCGATGGCACGTAGGTGGCCCCGGAACTACTTGAACTTGTGGAGACGACACTGGGAGGTGCTGTAGGATGTGTGGCGGTTGTAGTTCTCCGGTCCGCGGGACGTTGTGGAAGGTTCGATCTGTACCACAGCTCCGCTTCGGGTTGTGTCCTGAATTTCTTGTACTTGGCCCCAGGAAACCCCCGGACGTGCGGCTGGGCCTCATCCCTGCACAAGCACCATTCAGCCACAGTTCCAAAACGCCTCACATTGCGCTGTGATCACCAGAGCGGATCTCATGCGACCACAGGTCAGACGTGACGAGCCAGCCAATGGGACGTACCAGGTTGGAAAGATGCCAATTTCACGCCCTTTGCACACGGCATAGAAACCCGTCGCCACCTTGGGCATCATAGGGGGATTGGTTTCTGACCAACGGAGGTGTTTGGCGGCGCTTAGCGCGACACGAGTCGCGGTGAACGTTTTCAGCGTGGGTGATGATGAATTTTATGGCCGTCACGTGGTCGATGTTTTACTTCCGGATGTCGGACCGCCAACGAACAGATGAATATTCTAATTTCAAACACGATAACGTTCTGGTACACGAGTCGAGGGGAGGGGGAAACACAAGAGAAAGAGAGAGAAAAAAAAACTAAGACAAAACCGCCAGGCTGGGGACGGGTAGGCAATCACGGTCTCCATCCTCCATTCTGCTCGTTGAATATCGCCTCCAATCCCATCGGAGTCGAGCCAAAGCCGGCCTCTCCAGTGAACTTCTCAACGGTTACTTGGAACCCGTTGTCCCGGAGAAGGTCGGTGGCGGTATGAGCGTTGGGTGGCTCATATCCTCCGTTCCAGATCCACCGGATATGGAGCCTCTTGAGCGACTGCAGCTCTCCAGTTATCGCAAGGGCTGCGATGCCATAGAGCACCCCTAGGCTCACATCAGTCAAGTGGATTTCTTCAATCATCTCCGCTTCCTTCAGGAACGCAGAAACAGAATCAGGATTAGAATCTACCCAGGACACCGATAGACTCTTCAATCCGAGCAGAGAGATCCATGGTTTTTGGTAATCCCTATCCCTGGGGTCGTCCTTCCGGGGGTGCCTCGATCCAAGATCTGCGAGGTAGTTGAAGATCGCGCTCGACTTCTCGTGGTGGGTCGACAATCCTGTGACTCTCTCGTGATAGATTCCGAGCCCAGATTCCACGTCGATCAGAGAGAGCGTTTCGAGTGACTCTGGGATTTGGAACATCTCGAGGATATGAGCGTGGCCGATCCCTGTCCATCCAAACACGAGGTGCTTTAGTGCTGGTAGATACACGAGGGGGAGCTCATGCCCGGTGGACTGAATCGGGAAATACCCAGTTATGTCCAGTGTTTCGAGCCTCGGCGATGCGGCCAGGAGCGCGGCGAACTGCCTGTAGGTCGGACCAACGTCGTAATTCTGGTTTCTTATCCTCAGTTCGCGGAGATTCTGGAAGGAAGCCGTGGCCGATGTCCAGTCCAGGTGTACAGCGGAGAGGGACACCTTTCGAAGCTTTGGCATGTGGGTTCCCTTACCGCCGAACAGGATCGGGAGGTCGAAGAAGGGTCGGGGGATGAAACGAGTGGATTCACGCCCTTGTGACTCTGACCCCCTTTGAAAAGAGATCGATTCCAACAAAGGAAGACTGTGAATCTCCCATAGTCGAAGGAACATGTGGATGGGTTTCCAGACGTCTGACTTGAAGGAAATGGACCTCCAGCGGTGCTCAGACCCCTGAAGCACCAAGATCACGTCCCAGAGCCGGGCGGGATCCGCAAACGGATGGAAAAACTCGTCCTTAAGCTCGTTCCAAGCGGGATCGCAGAGATCTATCTCGAGGTCGATAGCCCTCTGTTCGGATGTCTTGATCCACTTCTTCACGGCGGAAAGTTGGTCCTTGTGGAGAGGGTAGGCCAAAGTAATCTTGGTCCATAGGTCTGACGTGCAGTTGGCGATCTGGTTCCATTCTTTCCCCACGAGGCAGAGAGCCTTGACACCATTGGAACGTCCTTCTTCCGATGAAAGCACCGCGAACCTGAAGACTTCCATCACGATTTCTTGGGGAACATCGGTGATGGGGCCAGGCTGGGATGCGATGCCGGACCGGCTGCCCTTCGAGATTCGGGTGGTTTGGAACATAGTATCTGGAGGGAACAATGTTATCAACACGGCCCCAAGGCAGTGTAATATGAGAAAGACCTACACCAGACGTTGGGATTCGTAAAAACTTGGGGTGTTGGTCAACTGGAGTGCATATACGGCGTCTTATATATAAGCAGCCCGTTTCGCAAGAGCATTGGGTTACTATGCCACCCGGGAGCGGAGTAGCAAGGTTGCCCATGGTGTCGACAAAGCCATATCGAGCGGTCATGGGTGCGGGACCACGGATGGGAGACACGGAGACGGTTTGAGCCCACCATCGGACGTCCCTGCTCACTTGCGGTGACCGCCGTTGGTTTGCGTGGCTGTCCGTGAGGGCGGGCATGGAACACCAGTCATGGCTTGGATCCGCAACGGGCCCATCAGGATTGGCGTGGCTGAATAACGATCAAAGTGCATGGAGGATCAACCGCTGGCCGGGTAGGTCCAAAGGGTCCGGTCGCAATGGGCTGGGGGCGTGTGGAACCTCGAAACCGTGCCATTCTCCGAGGTTTCACGCCGCCGCTTGGTGGAGATCGTGACGGCCAACGCAGAGGCCCCTGTGGTCCATGGGAGAACGGCATGAGACTCAACGGTGAGGGAGGGCGAGTTTCAGGATTTCAGAGTCAAAAGTCACGAGCGCCACGTGCATTCTGATCACAAGGAGAACGAATGGTGGAAATCACAAAAAACAAACACGGCGCTGCTTTATTTTACAACTCAACGTGTGGGCAACAATCTACGAACCGAGGACGATATCTGCCACCACCTTCGCCGCCCGAACCGTGGATACCCGATAAGAGTCGACAGAGAACTGCCCTTGGAGGATAGTGGGGATCGCACGGAGGGTATTTGGACGACGAAGGAGAACGATGGGCGGTTGCGGTCGCCAAAGATCCAGGGCCGGTTCGCGCGCACGGTGGGGCGAACGATCACCGCCCCTCTTCCCACCCATCCCACGATGAATCACAGCTGGCCTGGCCCAACCCGCCAATTCTCCCCTGCCTGAGCGACCACACGAACTCCCTCCCTCTCGATCTGGGAGATCAACGGCTCGGCGAACTCTGGGACCGTTCGCTGCCACGTCCACCGAAAATCGAGTCTCCTTATCGGTCGGTAGTCTTCCGCCGAGCCGAACGAGGCCACGACATCTTCCAGCACGTTTTCGTTGACATCTTCCACCCAGACCTCCTCCAGCTCCACCAACGTCGCCAGGAACGGGATCAATGAGGAACTGGCGGTTTTCGTCCACATGATCCTCAACCGTTTCACCCCACGCATGGAGATGAACGGTCCAAACGGCACATCGTCCATGTCCCCGGGAACCGCAGACCCCAGATCACAAAAGGTCTCAAACACCTCCTGTGATTCCTGGTTCCAACCACGGCCTCCTGTCTGACGATCTGCCCAGTACCCAAAGCCCGATTCGGTGTCCATGAGGGTAAGGTTCTCCAAAGAGTCCCCGATTTGGAACATGGAAAGGAACATGGAGCCGAGGCCAACGTCCTTCCAACCGAAAACGAGCTCCTTCAAAGCCGGCAAATGAACGATGGGGAATGTGGGGATCCCACCACCGGGGGGAACTCCTGTGTGGTCCTCTGGGCAGAAGCCAGAGACGTCCAGGTACTCGAGTCGAGGTGAGGAGGAGAGCATTGCCGCGAATTCATCGTAAGATGGGGCGACGTCGTATGTCTGGTTTGTCAACTCCAGTTTGCGGAGATTCTGATAACCAGCGGAGGCGTCGTTCCAGTCGATGTGGACAGCGGATAATGATAGGTCGCGAAGCCTGGGTAACGAAATGTTCCGATCGAAGAGCGTCCCCGGTTCCATGAGCAGCTGGGGGTCGAAGGCCACATTCTCCATACCGAACATGGTATTCGCTCTCTCCATAGAGATCGACTCCAGTGATGAGAGGTGCGTGAACCTTCTCCAGTTGTCCATGAGTTCGTACAACGGAACCCAATCGTCTGACACAACCTTGATGCTCCTCCAACGTCCCTCAGTCCCATTCAACACAGCCATAATGTCCCTGACCCAGACGTGGTCGCCGGGAATGTAAGTATCATCATCATCAAAGTCAGGCTCGTCCCCATCCCAGTTTGGATCACGGAAGTCGATGGAGACGTCGATCTCCTGAAGTTTAGAGGCGCGGACCCGCTTGAGCGCAGCGGCGAGGTGATGACCGGAAAATGGGAAGGAGAGGTTGATCTTGGTCCATAGCTGCGGTGTGCTGCTTGCGACTTCGTTCCAGTACCTTCCGACGAGGCACAAATCCACTACCCTTTGATCGAGGTCCTCCGGGTAAGACTCGGCGTAGGTCTTGAAGATATGCATCAAGGCCTCGGTGGGGAGCTTGTTGATTGAGGTGGGGCGGGAAGCGAGGCTTCCAAAGGTGATATCGCGTTGAATGACTTGAGACATATTCTGTGGTGGCTTTGGTCACAGTCAGCAAGAGGTCTCAACGTTGGGTGGCACAGGGGG
>Ga0307516_10005705_pt1 | contig 14760 bp, 16 predicted proteins | sample 19_EM_MG_FD_203310 | JGI IMG/M metagenome (GOLD analysis project Ga0307516, IMG submission 203310) | Populus trichocarpa ectomycorrhiza microbial communities from riparian zone in the Pacific Northwest, United States - 19_EM | ecosystem: Host-associated > Plants > Roots > Unclassified | place...
GAGACATCCGGAGCGAGGTGACGACACTCTTTCCAAGATCGAGACATCCGGAGCGAGGTGCCGGCATCAACAACGAAATCAAACAACCAAACCCAAATCGAGCGCCGGGACCTACGCCGTGACAGACTTAGTATTTGGTACAGAGCTCAAGGCACTCAGCACTATTGAAGCATACTTCACTGGATTCCCAGGCTCCTTGGGGTGGGTGCGTAGTGGTCCAGCGAAAGGGGAGGAAGATATCTATTTCTGCTTCCATGGGAGAGATCTCAAATCGTTCCTTCGTATAATGTTTTCGGTGCTGGAGAAGCATAGTTTCCGTGTAATGCTGGCCAGCACCCCGGAAGTTTTCGCCCGTGTAGTTCTGGATGCATCGAGCAGTTTGATGTCGGCGTCGCTCGATTCCCAGCTTCCCGACTGTTCGCTCGTTGATCAATGCTACCGAACACCCTGTGTCCAGTAGGGCCCGGATCTGATGTTGCTTTCCTTTCGCGTGTAGTATCTTCGTGATTATTGGTCGCGCGTTGCCCGTGGGTTTTCTTCGTTTTTCGGTTAGGCCGCTTATTTTTTGACAGTCCTCGGGCTGCGGCAGGGACCGAACGTTCAAAAATCCGAGTCTGATTCCTCCCACAGCGTGTCCATGGCATCGGTTTCCATGGTTTCGACGGCCGCCACTCTTTGCTGTTTGGCGAGCGGGGCCTCGGTTTCTTCTTCTCGTTTTCTTTTTTCTGCTGGTGCTATGGCTGCTGCCTTCCATGGAGCCGGGGGAAGGGTGGTTCCATTTTTTGTGGTGAATGCCCAGCACTCGAAGGTTTTATGCCCCTCTCTTCCACACCTCCAACAGTCCCCTTGGCCCTTCCTGTATTCCTCCTTCTCTTGTCTCGGTACACCTTTAAAGACTTCCTCCTGTGTTCGCCACGTGTTCTTTTTCCCGAACCAGTCGGACCACTCGGTTTGTTCCTTTGGGGCTGACCCGTGCCCTTTTTCCTTCCGGTTCAATCCTTCCTTTTTCCGATCGTTCTTGTTCTTTTCTTCCGGGCGGGTCGGCTGCGTGGTTTGCTGCTCCCGGGCCTGCTTTAGGGTCTTCTTTTTTTCCACCTGGAGGCTCGCCTAATGGGTCGCCTGCAGGAACCCCTCGTCATCTGCAAAGTACCCCAGGTAATGGGCGAACCGCATGTCGAGCACTGCGTCCGGCATAGCCAGGTGGACTTTCTCCCGCAGCGCTTCCACGGTTGCGCGCGTGAAGTTGTTGAGCGCCCGATGTGAGGTATGCGCGGATGGATCCTTGGTACCTGAGTTGGCCTAGCTTTAGCTGGACGTCGGCCGCTTCTTGTTCCTTGCGGTATTCCGTCCGAATAGCCGCCGAGTAATTGGCCCAAGTGTCGTTGTCCCGAAGTTCCCAGTGACGGTGGAGATGCCATACCAGGGCTGTGTCGGTTAGGAGTGTTTCGACCCTGGCGATCTTTTGTCGGTTGACTGTCTCCGGGTAGAATCCCAGGTACATTGTTACGGATTCCCACCATTGGTTGAAGGCAGATGAGCTCTTCCTGTCGGATTTTTCGGGGTTCTCCATCTTTAGTCTCGAGGTGTGCGCTCGAGCTTCGTTCGCTGGCCGTTCCGGTGGACGTGCCGCTGCACTCCCAGCCCCCACCAGCCTTGCTATTTCTCCCGGCGTGAGCATAGTCGCCAGTTGTGTTCTCGTTGGCTCCCTTGTACCTGGCGGAGGTCTCCCTGCGGGGAGATTTTGTATGTATAGGTCGTCGTGGTCACTGGATGGTACCGAGGGCGATGGGGAGGCTGCTGGCCGCCTTGGCCCGGGTGGCATGCCTCCTCCTCTTCCTCCTGTGCCTCCGGTTGCTGGCCATGGGGGGAGTGGTGGTTCCGGTGGCGGACTCTCTGGTGGCACCGCTGAACGCCTTTGCCTCCGGGTAGGGGGGCCGGGGACGAGTCGAATGGGGCTTCGGAGCGCCGGTCGCGTTGGTAGTGGCAGAGACGCGGTTGGTGCTGTTATGTCGCTGGTGCTAGGTGGCCTAACTGGGCTGCGCCAGAGCTGCAGAGGTTCCGGGGACGGGTGTCTTGTTTGCGGTGATCCGGGGAGGGGTATTTGGGTGGCTATCCACCGGATCTCATCTCTGGCCTGCCGCAGTTCTTCCCCGACTTTTCTCATTTTCTCCTGGTGGTCGGCCGCCCATAGTTCTACGTTACCTTGGAAGGTGGCTAGGTGCTGGCTTCGGGCAGTGTTGGCTTTGGCCAGGAATGCGAGGGCGTCGTTTACGCAGGTGATTTGCATGGCCTGGCATATCTGCCGCTGGTTATCCTCGCTGGTTCGTTCCATTATAGCCTGCCAGACGTTTTACGTGAGCATCTGGTAGGCATTGGCGGCGCTGGCCAGTTCACTGTGCACCCAGGCTTCTGCGATTTTCTCGTTAGCGTGTACCCAGTCATATACGAACCTAGTGCCTTCGGCCAGGGTTTGGTAGGCTTCCTCGATTCGCTTCATTCGTTGGTCGGTTTTGTCGATCGTGTTGCCGCTGTCAAGATCCTGCCTTGACTACTCCGTGCTGCTCAACAGGTAACGTAGGCTTGGTTTCTTCGGGGCAAGCTCGTAGTCACACTTCCGGCGTACTCACGCACTGCCCGTAGTCTCACATCCGGCGTACTCACGCGCCGCTCGTAGTCTCGCTTCCGGCATACTCACGCGCCGCTCGTAGTCACACTTCTGGCGTACTCACGCACCGCCCGTAGTCTCGCTTCCGGTGTACTCATGCGCCGCTCGTAGTCTCGCGGTATCCATCACGCCTGGTGTGGTCTCTTTGCGGTCTTCTCACACGCCTTGCGTGGGCTCGTTGTTCTCGCAGTATCCGTCATGCCTGGCGTGGTCTCGTCGCGGTCTTCTCACACGCCTTGCGTGGGCTCGTTGTTCTCGCGGTATTCGTCACGCCTGGCGTGGTCTCGTCGCGGTCTTCTCACACGCCTTGCGTGGGTTCATTGTTCTTATCGGGGGTGGTGGTCGCAGCGCCGGTTCACGGGTAGAGAGAGGTAGGTCTGTGGAGAGAGATGATATGCAACTTCAATCAATTGCGCTCAGCACTACAGGCTATCTGCGCTCCTCCACACCATACCACCCCCATGGGGCTCCCATCTTTCCCAAACCGCCGACAAAGTAAACATACAAAGGAGATTTTGCAAAGCAAGAAAGCAAGTATTGCAACATAGTAGCATCAAGTCAAAGAACTGGAAAAGCAAATCATTACCTCCGCCAACCCTTCAACATCCATGCATACCAGTCGTGGTATCATTAAGGCTCAAAAGCACCGAAGTCCGGCTCTGACTAGGCTGTATCAGTGGGGTCGATGGTCTCTGGTAGGTCATGGCCGCTATCGAAATTGAGGTGGGAGGAGTGCCCTAGACCAGTTTTTCGGAGGAACTGATGTAGTGGCTGAGTATTTTGCGGTGTAGTGAGGAAGCCTGGAGTTTGGATATCGCCAACGGTAGAATGGAGCAAGATAGCGCGCTGTGTTGCCAGCAGTGGGCAGTCTCGTAGTAGGTGGAGGGAGGAGTAGAGGTCGAGACCACATGCACATGGCTCCGCAGTGATATTCAGTGGTGGGTCGGTAGGTGATCGATTGCAGAACACCCTCCATATTGCTCGTATATCTGCCAAGTCAACCCCACGAAGGTGGCTGGGGAACTTGAAGGAGGGATTTGCAAGGGGGAGTTCGTTCTTCCAGCGGGCAAGAAATTCTGACCGCGCCTGGGTTAGCAGCCAGGTTTTAGTCGTTACTGCAAATTGGCAGGGAATGGTAGAGGATGCTCCTAATTTGGCAAGTGTATTGGCCCGTTCGTTCCCACGGATACCACAGTGGGAGGGGCACCACATAGTAGTGATACGCCAGCCTAGGAGTTGAAGTTTTCCGATAGTTTCCAGCGCTCGTCGTGAGTATTCGTGGTTGCTTCTGTTGAATTGGAGGGTGTCGATGGAAGCCTGGTTGTCGATACAGATAAATACTGTAGAACGTGGTAGGGTAGTGGTGAGGAGGGTGGAAACCGCTTCCTGTACGGCGTGGAGTTTGGCATCGAAGACCTCAGCCCTATTGCCAAGATGACATCGACCTTCCGTAAACCGGTGGAGTTGCTGGTCCCCACTGTAGTAGATTGCCCAGCCACAACCAACTGCACCATTCGCAAGTTTGGAGCTGTCCATATATATCGTAATCGTATGGTCTGGAAGTGTTTGTATCCATTTCTCATGGAGCTGTTGTGGCTTTGTTGTCTTGTCAGGGTTCGGAGAAGCAGTTGTTGCCACTCCTTCCATGGTCGTAGTTGATGTCCGATCTTCCAACTTTCCCAGTACAAGGTGTTTACTGAGGCTGTATAGATGATGTAGTCCTGGGAGGCTAGCGTGCGTATTCGGTTGATTGTATGGAGGTTCAAGTGCATGATGAGTGGGGAGGAAGTGGAGCCGGATAGCATATCGCAATGACAGGTAGTCTAGATACGCCTCCATTGGTGGTAAGTGGGCAAGGGTGATGAGGTTTGTGGTTCTGGTATTGAGTGGGAGGCCAGTAATCCAACGGGCAATGGTGTTGTATGTCGTTCTGAGAGCAGCGATTACTCCTGATGTTCCAGCCCACCATGCAGGAGACGCCCAGAACATGGCCGGGAGAATCGCTGTCATTGCCAGGTGATGAGCAATATAGGCAGGGATGCCACGGGATTGGTGTCGTAGGAAATTCAGGCTTCCGAGAACCTTGTTTCCTCTGGCTGATGCCATTGCAGCATGGTGTTTGAACGTCAGTGATTCATCGATAAATACTCCGAGGTATTTAATTTGTCATCTCGCAGAGATTGTGGTACCGAGCATTCGAAGGGGCGGATGTGATGAAAGACTTTTGCTTTTGTCCTTACTGGTAAGGGGGAGGCAGTAGAGAAGTTCAGTCTTGGATGTTGCAAAGGTGAGTCCAAGCTGTATACCTTTTGCCAAGTGTCGTTCGATTTGTTCTTCAAGGTGTGTGTTGGCTTCAGGTACTGACCGTGACAGCTGAACCATACAGACATCGTCCACATAGGAGGTGTCGATAGTGTCGGGAAAGTCTTCATCTTTTTCGAGCATCGCATTACTGTAAATAAGGAAGAGGATTGGCGAGACTGGTGATCCCTGTGGTAGGCCACATTGGTAAGGCTGTGGCAGTTCAGATTGCTGATCAAATCCAAATGCCATTTTGCGAGCAGTATTGAAGGCAGCAACCCACTTGGTGAGATACAATGGCATCCCCCGTTGGTGCATAATCTCCTCCAGTGTCGCTGGGCGCACCTGGTTGAATGCTCCTTCGATATCGTGTGTGAGCACTGCTGGCCGTGTAGGATACTGATTGGTGGTCTTCTTTTTGCTGATGGAGTTCGCAATAGGTGTAATCGTTTGGAGGAGTGCATCAATTGCAGAATTCTCTGGCTGGGCTCCCATTTGTGAGGGATGAGTTGCACCACATATGAGCGCAGTCTGAGAGAGACGTTTCGCCACAATTGATTCCAGCAGTTTTCCAAAACAAGACTGGAGTGAGATCGGGTGGTAGGATTTTGGATGTGAGTATGTCTTCTTCCCTGGTTTTGGAATGACGACGCAGTTGGCGGTCTTCCATTCCGGCGGATGAGCCACATATTTGAGGCATGCCGTAAACAGCTGGGGAAGCAGAAGTGGAGCAGCTTCATTGAAACGTCGTAGGGTATCATAGGTGATATTGTCTGGTCTGACTGATATCCCATATTTCAGGTGTGCAATGGCCCGCTTGACGTCAAATACTGTGACACTGTTTGTATAGCGACATAGATCTTTCTTGGAAGTGAGAAGGTTCGGGGGAAGTGGTGTTGGTTGCAGTGTATTGGGGAATAGCGCTGCCCGCAGAACATCGCATTTTCCTTGGAAGTCCGAACGTCCCTCCAGCGGTGGAATCGGTTTATGGTACGTGTTGTGGTGTTTAATCGTCTTCCAAACCGTTCGAGTGGATGTGGCTTCGAGTTGGTGGATGCGGTAAGCTGTTTTGGCATTCCGTACCATTGTTGACCATTTGGAGCATTTGCACCGGCTATCGTTGAGGTTCGTCACAGTTGGCTGCAGATGTGCCCGTCGGTCAGCACGTTTCACACTCTGTTTTGCCAGTGTCAGACTGTGATTCCACCAGGGGGCAGCTGTTTTCCATAGTGTCTTCACTGGAACAGCCTCGTCAACTGCTTGGTGGATGAGCTGTGTGATGTTGGTAACCGCGCTTAGAGTATCGTCCATTCCATGAAGTTGTGAGAGGTCCATTTTGGCTGACTGGATTCGAGAGTCAAATGTTTCCCAGTTGGCCCTACACCAGCACCGACGGGGGGCCACCGGTGTCGTACCTGTTGGCAGTGACAGTGCCACGGAAATGGCACTATGGTCTGAGGTAGTATTGTGATCCACAGCCAGCATCAGGATGGATTGTGTTGTAGGTCCTCGGGAGAAGCATAAGTCGATTGTAGAGGGACATCCACCATTCCTTGGATGGTGTGTGGGGATTGCTGGTTCATTCTGGAGGTGGAAATTGTTGTCTTCAAGCCAATTTGCAATCGTTTGGCTTCCACGGGAGATACGAGCAGTCGATGGAAGGGGTCCCTGCCACCATGGATGGTGTGCATTAAGGTCTCCCATAAGTAGACAATCATTCGGCAGTTTGAGAGTTGGGAGGATTGCAGCCAGTGGCTCTACTCGTCCTGGAGAATAGAAGTTGAAGAGGGTGAAGGATTATTGGTTGTGCGATGAGGTGATCGTAGTTCCCAAGAAGGAGTCCTGGGCAGTAAAGACTGTAGTGGCACTCAAACCGGATGTGTGGCGTACGTATGTAACACATTTAGGTTTGGTAGGTGAGGGGGTAAAGGCATCGAATCCTGGTGGAGAAGGTGGGTTTCCGTGTCTATCGCACCATGGTTCTTGAAGTAGACAGATGAGGTTTTCGGGCTTCCGGGCAAAATCTTGAAGCACTGAAATTGTCGTTGCTTGGCCTTGCGCACAGTTCAGCAGCTGTACGGACCCAACGGATGCAGGGAGGGCCATTTAATCGGCTACTCCCGCCATGGGGGCGTCTCCCTGGATGGCTACACCAGTAGCTTTGTTGAAATTTCGAAGCTTGATTCGCTCGAGCAGTTTGGATCGTTAGCCTTATGTGGTGCGTTGCAGTTCACGCAACAGATCGGTGGGTGAGTGCAAGCTGGACCTTTCTTGCAGGTCGGAAGAGTACATGGGTGATCTCGAGTGTTGTGGGGACCGGCACAAATGGCACAACAAACGTCATTCCGACAGAGGGCAGCAGGGTGTCCGTATGTCTGGCAATTGTGGCATTGGGTGCTCCGCCCATATGGGATGTAGTCGTCCAACTGACATTCCCGATTGCATACGATCAGGTTTTGACGGCCGATCGCACTCTTCTTGATGTTACCTGTCAGTGTCATGACAATTGTAGAGTTGGTTTTATGCTCGCGACGGTCTGCAGGTGTCAACCAGCACGGCGTCTGCCCTTGTACCAGTTGCGGGTAGTTGGTGGTGATACTGTCGGAGATCTTGGGTATTGAGAGGTGCGTTGGGACTCCATGCAATAGGAACTGGCTGAATCGTTTTCCGATTTCGACCTTTTCACATTTTCCGAAGTAAGAGAGGGCGTGCTTGATGATCGAGATGTAATCTTCGTAGACCACATTGTTCTGGTCATTACCCGTGGTGAAGATAACCGCACCACGTATGGTAACTCCGGCGCGGATGAAGGGCGGTACGAAAATGTCCTTATAGTCGACAAAGGCGGTGTTAACCTGACGGAGCGCAATATCTGCCAGACTCTGCTGCTCAGTGTAGGTTTTCTCAGGCTGGGTAGTTGCACTGGTAGTGTTGTTGTTCTCAAAGAAGCAGGTCACTTCTCGTTCGGCTTGCGTGTATTTGGTCGCGATGAGTTTAGGCACCGGAGTCTTCGTCCTTGGAGGTACTGTTTCCCATCTGCATGTATTGGCGGGCGGGGTCTGGGGGGTAGTTGACGAGGCATGGTAGGTAGCACTGTCTGTAGTGGAAATTCCACCTGTACCCTCCGCAGTATTTTTCTTCTCCAATTTCTTTTTCAGGATTTTCTTGACCAGGGCTGCTGCCATTACGGTCGTAGGGGGAGGTTGGATGTTTCTCTGGTTTGCAATGAGCTGCTGCTGCATCTGGTTCATCCGAGAATTGAGCAGGCTGACCTGGTTTTGGAGTTCGTTGTTGATGTTGAGGGAGGCGGCAGCCACACTTGCGGATACGGAGGCATTGATGTTGGCAATAATTCGCTGATACAGCTGCTCCATAGCAGAGGCTGTAACGATCTCGAAATCGGCATGGAGGGCTGCGTGTTCTGCCGTGAGTGGAGGTGGTAATTCGGCCCCAAGGTAACCTGTGTTGTCATCAGCATCACTGAGCGCCTGGGTGCCAGTGGGATGCTGAGTAGCAGTGGTCTGGAAGTCCATCTGCTCCATAGTATCTGCTTCAGTGTTATCTTTGCTCTCAGAGTCTGATTCAGGGTCGCTATCCTCACAGGGACGCTTGGCAGACGTGCGAACGTAACTGCCTCTAGCTTCAGAACGAGGAGGAACCGGAGAAATGTCTTTGGATCCCAGGCCGTGGCCAGAGGGGAGCATGAGGAAGGCTGTGACCGTGTTGGTGATAGGCGGATACGCAGGGTCCGTGATCACTGAGGGTGGGTTGGGGGGTGGGGGTCGAAAACCAAACTGGAAGGAATCGACTTTCCAGCTAATGGTGCTGTAGGCGGACTCTCCAGGAACGTTTTGAGATTGATTTGGAAATGTTCAATGGTGGGAGAGAGAAGTTCGAGGAGAAAACGTCAGGGTGGAGTTGAGGAGAATAGATTGCGTGGAGAAGAATCTCGAGACTAGCTACCACGCCCTTCCTTTATACTTTTCCTTCCCTCTGTGGAATCACAGCTTGCCCGCAAGACTGACACAATTCCTCCGTCTAACATCATGACTCGATCGCCGTGCCCAAGGAAAACACATGATCGCACTCGGCTACCACGCGGCCAACACTCTACTCACGGCAACAGGAGAAAGGACACGCAAGCAGTAACAGTAAAGAAAAGGAAGACTGACGTACAACTTAATCAAGGGAGAACAATACTCATAACGAACATGGGAGAAGGACGCACAAGCTCAATCAATGGGAGACAACAAACGTAGCGGACAGGAGAAGGACGCGCAAGCTGCATAGAAGAAACATAGGAGAGAGGTCTAGACCGGCCAGCGGTCGGGGATATCACTACCGGAGTGATATGGTGGAGATCGGTCGAGGCACCTAAGCGTGGAGGATGACCGCGGCTGCAGCAGCGGAAACAAGGAGGAGCCACAGGGCGACAAGGGTGAGAGTGCCACCGGCGTTGGCGCCAAGGAGCCTGTCGTATAAGGTTTGTGACAGTACGTCCCCTGTCCAGACCGAAGCTCCGGCGAGGTCATGTCGGGTCATCTGAGTCCGGTGGTGGATGGGGGTGCGGTAGATACAGACGCGCCGGCTAGCCTGCTGCCGGGCTTGGAGTTGTTCGTTCATTCGCTGCTGTTCGGTGATGATGGCTCCCAGGGTGTTGGTCATCTGCTGGAGTTACTGTTGGTCCGTATCGTAGAACTCGTTCATTCGCTGGGCGAGTCTCCGGTGTACGACGTGATTGCGGCGGGCGTCCTGTGTGGTTGTTTGATGTATCATGGTGACGATTTCTCCCAGGAGGGTGAGTTGTTCATCCTGTAGTGCGGCGGTCATGGTTACCGCAGCGATGGAATCGGTGGCAGGGTCGGGAGCATGCCCCACCGGAGTGGACTCCTGGTCTTCCTGTGGTGGCGTAACGTCGGCCAGGGGGTTCCGCGGGGCAGCGGCGCTGCAGCGGAGGTGGTGGTTTTCCATGGTGACAAGGAACCAGCATTCAGGGTAGACCCGCTTTCCCTTCTGCCAGTCTGCACAGGCTTTGCGTGGGTTTAGGTGTTGGTTGTGGATTACCTCTGCTAATTCGAATGGAAGGGCGTGGGGACAGCTGCAGGGCCAGTAGTTGCGCCGCCGGCAGTTGTTTCCTCGTTGCGGGTGGTAGTTATCATTTTTCATCTGGCGGTAAGCGCCACAGTAATCGTCGTAGCAGGCGGTTCAGTGTAGGAAGGTATGGTCGTTGGCGTGGGGCTGTCCCCCAGTGGACAGTGGGGGTGAAGGTGCGGGTGGAGGGGCATTCCATCTGTCCATGGTGGTGGCATTGGTGGGGATGCCCCAATTGTTATAGTGTTCGGTTTCGGTGTTGGCTTGCTCAGTGTTGGTGAAGGTCCAGCTTTCGTTGGCGTCGACAGTGGCGGTGGTAGACATATTTTTAGTTTGGAGGAGATGGTTTCTCCGGGTATTCCTTGTGGAATTGCTGGACGATGTCGGGCGAGTTTTCAAAGTTGCAGGCAGGATACCAGGTATGATCTGGGTCGTGGAAACCGGTCCACTTGACTCGATACTGGATCTGGTTTCTGTGGTGTTGCAATTTGAGGATTTTCGCCACTTCTCACCCTTGCTGTTCTTGGATGATAATGGGAGGTGGTGGCAGCTGGTGATTTCTCCAGGATGGTATACGGGTCTATTTGCTTGTGATCCAGCTTGTTTGATGGTCAAGTTGTTTGTATGTGTTTTCGCCACAGCCAGACTTTGTCGCATGGGTTCAATACCGGGTCCGGATATCGTGCTTTGTTGGCCTACTCCATTTGAGCCATTTGCGCTTCTTTGATTTCTGCCCTGAGGTCCTCATGCAGCTTTCTTAATGCCTCAACGTATTCTGATACTTCTGGCATTTCGTCGTTCCTGGTGCCGAGGTCTGGCAGAAATCGCGGGTGGTATCCATAGTTGGCGAAGAAGGGGGTTATTTTTGTGGTTCCGGTTTGGGTGTTGTTGTAGCAGGATTCGGCAATTGGCAGTAGTCTTTCCCAGTCGTCCTGTTGATAGTTGTAGTATGCCCGGAGATACTGCTCCAGGGTGACATTGGCCCTTTCCATTTGTCCGTCTGTTTGCAAGTTGAAGGCTGTACTGAGGTTGCGTGATATCCAGAGTGCTTCCGTTACTCGTTTCCAAAAGTCTGAGGTAAACAGGGACCCTCTGTCTGATGTAATACTGCTTGGTAATCCGTGGGGTCTGATTACCTGTCGGAGGAAATGGTCTGCTAGGTCTTCGGGGTTCATGGTGCTATGGCAGGCAACGAAGTGTCCCATTTTCGTGAGGCGATCGATTATTACCCATAACATGTCTTTTCCATTGCTTGTTGGCAGCGCGGTGATAAAGTCCATTGATATTGTGTCCCATGGCCAGTGTGGGAGTTCGAGTGGCTTTAGCAGTCCAAATGGCGCGTGTCTGATTGGCTTGATGCGATGGCAGGTGTCACAGTGGTCGACGTATCTGTGGACGTACTTTTGTTGTCTTGGCCGCTAGAAATTTTGGCTAACGAGTTCCAGGGTTCTTGCTCGGCCGGGTGTTCCGTGGCTTGCGCGTCATAGTGGTCTCTTAATATGCGAAGTCGCAGGGTGTCATTGTCAGGGATCCATATGAGGCCGTCGTATATTAGCACCCCACTGTTTTCCTCGCATAGCCCTAGTGCGATCTTTCCATCTTGGGTGGTCCCATTCGCCTTTTTCCTTCGGATTTCTTGGATCTCTTTATCTGCAGTGCTTAGTGTCCGGATTTCGCTCAGGAGCTCTTTGTCTATTTCAAGGCTGATGGTTTCAGTTGTATTGGCTTGGAGTACTTTGGTGTGGTTATCGATTCAGGGCGCCTCAAAAGCTTCCTCGGGTAATATGATTCGGCCGTGGTTCCGCCGGTGTTTCATATCCCCTTCCCAGAGAGAGTCTCCTGACTCTCTAGACAGGATGTCCGACTTGCTGGTCAATTTCCCGGGTCGGTATTTGATTATGAAGTCATAGTTGGCTAGTTGTTCGCCCCACCGGGCTTGCCGTAGGTTAAGGTCTTTCTTAGTTTTCCAATATTCGAGGTTCTTATGGACCGTAAGAATTGTGATTTTGGGTCCCATTGTTTTGCAATAAGTATCCCATTTTCATAGTGCGTCTACGATCGCTAGAAGTTCCTTGTCGTGAATATCATAGTTGCGCTCTGGATCCTTGAACTTTCTTGAGTAGTATGCCACGGGGTGCAAGATCCCTTTTACATCGGGTTGTGAGCAGATTGCTCCTATGGCGTAATCTGAGGTGTCTGTTTCGATGGTAACAGGTCTTTCCGGATCGAAGTGTTGTAGTATAGGTTCCGAGATCATTGTTTTCTTGAGCGCCTCAAATGCCTCTTGTTGTTTATCACTCCATTCCCATCCTTTTTCCTTCCTTGTGAGGGAGGATAGGGGTGTCGTGATTTTGCTGTAGTCTCTGATAAAGCGTCGGTAAAAGTTGGCAAAGCCGAGGAAGCTCTGGATTCCTTTGATGTTTGTTGGTTCCTTCCATTCTTTGATGGTCCGGATTTTTTCTTCGTCCATTCACAGTCCCTGTGGTGATATGACATATCCCAAGTATTCTATTTCCGTTGTATGGAATTCGCATTTGAATGCCTTCAGTGTGAGCCCGGTTTCCTCAACTGGTCTCAAGATTGTCTGGACGTGCCTTCGGTGGTCTTCCAGAATTTGCAAGAAGATGAGGATGTCGTCCAGATATGCCACACAGAAGATATCAAGGTATTAGCTCAGAATCTCGTTCATCCATCGTTGGAACGATGCCGGTGCATTGGTCAAACTGAAAGGCATGACGCAGTAGTCGTATAGTCCATGCCGGGTTCGGAAGGCTGTTTTCCATTCGTCTCCTCCTGCGATTTGGAGGTTGTAGTAGGCGTCTCGGATATCGAGTTTGGTGTAGATGGTGGTACTGGATAGTTGATCCAGGGACTCTCCAATTAATGGCAATGGTGTCCGGTCATTGATTGTGATCTTTTTCAGTTGAGTCGATAATCAACGCATCGGTGTAGTCCCCTGTCCTTCTTCTTGACAAAGTGTATTGACGCCCCAGCCGGAGAGGTGGATGCCCGGATCCATCCCCGCTTCTCATTGACTTTTAGGTATTCCTTGAGAGCCTTCATTTTTTCTTCGTTCAGGGGTCGTAGGGGCTCGTACGGGGGCGTCTTTCCTTCCTCTAGTGGAATGTGGTGGTCAAGAGTACGGTGGGGTGGAGGTGCTGTGGGTTCTTTTTCGGTGAATACTTCGAGGAACTTGTGATATTCGGGCGGAATTGGATTTTCACTGGTCTTGGAGTTTTCCTTAATTTTGTTGATGACGGTCTGGCATACTTCCCATGGGTCCATTTCGCCAATCTCCCAATTTTCCGGTATTTTCCTGTAGTATTGCTCCGTGGCCTTTTCCTCCGGGACCGTGTACACTTTTGGTGAGCTAGGTAAGCATTTTTCGGCACAGTGGTCCGAGTGGAATTTCACAGTATGATTTTTCCACCCTATCTCTGGGTCATGGAGCTTGAGCCATGGAAGTCCTAGGATGATTGGCGCATTTCTGATTGTGATGCAGTGTACACGGATGTCTTCCTTGTGATGATTGATTGTGAGGTGGACTTGAGCGTCGTGGGTTACCGGCCTGCCGGTGACCTCGCTCCCATCCACAGTCAGGACCCGTCTTCATCAGCAAAAAATTTGAGAATTCCTAGGGAGCTCCCGTAGCTCCCGTAGCTCCCGTAAGTGTCGCTAACTCCCGTAAGAGGAGAAGTTATATTTTGCTCCTGTAAGGATTTAAAAAAAAAAAGTGCTTTATTTTTAGCTGAAACCTCGAGAAATATTAGTTCAAATTTATGTCTCACCTGTAAAAAAAGCAATATACTTCAACTTTTCATTTTTTTGCTGATGTTGGTGTTGCTTTTTGCTGCATTGGGATTCCGCGTGCTTCGGCGTAAGCCTTGGCAACAAAGTTCTCGGATGCCTTGCTGTCCACTAAGGCGGTGGTGTTGTATTCGTTTCCGTTGGTTCCTATGATTCGTACTTTGATCATGATATTTTCTTCGCTGTTGTACCTGGTTGTTCGTATTCTGTAGGGTGGGTCTGGTTCTGCAACGGGTTTCTCCCTCGGGTGGCTGTTGTCTAGGCCTATTCCCGAGGGCTGTCGTTTCCCGCCGGTTTGGGTTCTTTCCCTACTTCATTGTTTATGGTGTCTTCTTCGTATGTGGCTTCTGCTGCCCGGTATGGCCTCCTCCATGGGACTCGTGCTTTCTTGGGCTAGGGGCATTCCTTTGCAAAGTGCATCAGGAAAAAAAAAAATTGCGTCCTTAGTGTCCGGACGCACTAGACGCTCTGGACGTTTCAGACGCAACCTGCTTAACTCGGACGCAGATCGCCACGGCACCGTGCATCCGGACGCAGTACGCCATGGCATTTGCTTACCGGACGGAGTGTGGCAGGGCATTTTCGTTCTGGACGCACGGTGTCAGGGCATTTTCGTTCTGGACGCAGCCGTGTCAGGGCATTTTCCTTCTGGACGCAGCCGTGTCAGGGCATTTTCCTTCTGGACGCAGCCGTGTCAGGGCAAATGGCATCCGGACGACGCGTGTCATGGCACCGTGGTTGCGCTGGCTGTCAAGGCACGGAACATCGTAGCAAATACTCGTGTCGCATTCACAAACACGCAGCGGGTTCCAGGCATAGTGACTCAGTCCAGTTCTATTCTCTATATCTAATGTACATCTATATATGCTACTACCACACTTCGCGTTTCCAGCACA
>Ga0307516_10005706_pt1 | contig 14759 bp, 19 predicted proteins | sample 19_EM_MG_FD_203310 | JGI IMG/M metagenome (GOLD analysis project Ga0307516, IMG submission 203310) | Populus trichocarpa ectomycorrhiza microbial communities from riparian zone in the Pacific Northwest, United States - 19_EM | ecosystem: Host-associated > Plants > Roots > Unclassified | place...
CATTCGGCCCTTCAAGCTTCAACCCCTCATCAAAAGGCAGTCCATGGCTTTCTCAGAGATTGTTGAGCCCTCCCCGCTCCGCCCAACCCCAAACTGTCTCCCTCCGAAGCCCGTCATTTTCCACCATCCACTCCCGAGCTTTCCCTTCAACCTTTGAAGACGAGGAGGAAGACGAACTTTTGATGGTCCCACCTTCGCTTTCCAGAGGCCGCACGTCTGGCCAAGACGTCAGCAGGAGCCGTTCGCAGTCTATTGCAACTTCCACCCGACCCGGTGTCGTTGGCAGTCCATATTACACACCATCGGCCATGCAAAGCTGGAATGAAACTCTTACTTCCAATTCTCTCAACATTCCCGGCCGTTTTGGGGAAATAAAACCACCAGGCAGCAGCCGGTACGGTTCACTCGGTCTCGCTAGCAGATCACCTAACAATATTATCTCCTCTTCGCCGTCCGGTGGCTCTGTCATCGGTAATGGCTATTCTAATAGGCAAAACGTTGACATTTCCAACATGAGCCCCTTCGTGCGCGACGTCGGCCAGATTCTCCTCGATGAAGGCTCGGCCTTCCGCGAGCTGTGGGCAGGCATGCACGTGCCTCGTGACGAGAATGGAGGCGGTGGAAGCGGAACGACGAGCCGTCGACATAGCGTCAGTGTTGTCCAACCACGCAGGGGTAACACTGTTGGATTTAACGCTCCGGGTAACGATGATCCTGATGAACCTGGCCGATTCCACTCTTCCTTTGGCCGCGGGGGTTTGCTGCTCTCTGACGATGACCTAGCCGCTGATCTCGACATGCTCAGTCTCGACCGCAACGGGCCACCCACTCCCAAAACGTCCTCTCAATATCCACCAAGCCAGCCTGCGTCCCTCCCCATCCATGCTCCCATCTCCCGCAGCCCTCCTTCCCGCGACATCCTGTCCCCATACCAATCTATCAATCTCGTCATCCCGAGTGGCTCCTCCTTCTCGCGCAACCTCGCTACACCGAGCGACGGCGGGCTCTCCGCGGGAGGCACCAGCCCCTCCATCAGCAGCACCTTTGACAAGCACTTTCAGGACCCGCAGTACCCCAACGGTTCCGGCTCCGGGCGGCAGACCCGGTCTCCGGAGCTCACGGCACGGTTCATCCCGGGCCAGGGCATCCAGTACCAGCCGCGCGAGTCGCTTGCAACGTCGTACACCCGCACACGGGTCGCTAGCGTTTCCTCTCCGGGAGGAGGCGGAGCCGCCGGGCGCATCATGAATCCACAGCAGCCGCCGTTCTACCCACAGCAGCAGACCCAACGCCGGCCCTCGGATGCCGGTGCGTTGAACGAGCTGGGACGGGGTGTGCCTTTACACGCCGTTCCGTCCTCGTGGCCGCTGTACATCGTCGAGTTTAAAGCGGGCCGGACGGATCTGTTTTATTGCACGGACCTGAATGTGCATATCCGTGTTGGGGATCTGGTGATTGTGGAGGCGGATCGGGGGAAGGATTTGGGGAAGGTTGTGAATGATAGTATTACGATTGAACAAGTGGAGGCGTTTCAGAGGGATCAGCAGGAGAGGGCGGTGGGTGTGTATGGTGGAGGAGGAGGGGGAGGAGGAGGGGAACAGTTGCCGAGTCCTGGTGGGGGGACGGGGGCCGTGGGGAAGAAGGAAATTAGTCCGAAGATGATCTATGGGAAGGCGCAGCCTCAGGATGCAAGGTGTGTGATCTTTCAAGAAAAGAAGACTCTGTTCATTGATTTTCTCCCCTTCTTAGCATGTTGATGTCTAAACTGCAAGATGAGGTCAAGGCATTACAGCTTTGTCAGAGCAAAGTTCGCGCAAAGAAGTTGCCGATGGAAGTGATTGATGCTGAGTATCAATGGTGCGTACCCATGTCTTCTTTTACCTTTTACGCCGTGTTCTGAACCATGGGTTTGTCAGGGACCGACGCAAGTTGACTTTCTATTTCATCGCAGACAAGAGGATAGATTTCAGGGAGCTCGTAAGGGAGCTCTTCCGGTGTGTTTTTTTTTTGCCTGTGTAATCCTGTTGAGATTCGACTCATATTTTCTCGTAGTCTGTACAAGACCAGAATCTGGATGGCGTCGCTTCAAGGCGGAGCCATCATGGACTAACCGACGAGCATGTATGATGCCCTTTCGACGAACGACCTATTTCTTATTTAATCCGCTCAAGGCCACCAGACACGTTATCTATCTGGTATCGAAGTCTAATGGCGCGCCCCCATCGGCTTCGGAAAACACAGATAGGACACTTTTGTTGTTGTTCCCCCTGTATCATCTCTCGCCGAACGTTCTTGTGCTACCTTGTTTCCCGTCGCTATTAACCTCCATCTATTCATGTAACAACAGGTTGCTGCCCTTTCTTTTCTTGATTATGTTTCCAACTTCTTCATCTCTCTTTCTCTTGTTTTCTTACTCACGCGTGAAAAAGTTTTTGTAGGGCCTTTGCGAGTATGACTAAAATTACATCGTTGTATCAATACTTATATATCCGCCAACTAAATGTCCTATTTGGAAGAAAGAGAGAAAAAGACGTGAGCTCCGGAGGGAGATGAGGTATATCGTGGGGTTGGGAGGATAAGTTTGTATGGTCCAGTCCATCATACACTTCTATGCATATGGATACAGGGGCGAACAGGGCCGTGGTCATCGATGGCAGCGGGTAACAAATGCGTGGGGTGATGAAGGGTATGTGTCATTGGGTCCATTCTTGGGCAATTGGTGAAGGTGGTGGAGCGGCAGTTGGAGCAGAAGGAACGGTCCGCTCAGCCGTGACTGGCAAGGGACGCAAAACCAGATCAGTACCACGACCAAACTTAAAGACGGAATGAACGAGCGAGACTTACCCCACGGTCTCCGATCCATAGGACACTGCTGTTTCGACGCGGAGGTACCGATCCATTTGAGGAGACAGTGCATGTGGAAGATGTGTCGGCATTCTCCCCATACTGGAAACGAAATGACGCGTTCAGCAAGGCCACTCGAGGAAGGGAAGGGAAAAAGAATGGAGTGCAAGAGGGGAGGGAGAGGGGACATACTGAGTGGACAATCGTCGCCGGGCATTTTGCAGGCAGGACAGCAGCCCTCGTAGGGCACGCGACATATCCCGCAGACGTCGCCTTCGCCGTCGTCGGGGTCGTCTTGGTCGGGGCCGGTGTCCCAGCGCCATTGGGCGACGGCGTTCCAGCGTTTGACGATGACTTTCATAGGATTTTGGGGCTGGGGAGAGTCGCGATCGCCGATGGTTAGGGTTGGAATTTGAACCGAGGGACGCTGACGAATTGTTTGGTTGTGTGGACGTGTCGCGGGCCTCGTGCACGTGGCGTGTTGTACTCAAGTTTACACGTACTTCTATTGATGGGAAATTAGCCATGTATTCCCGAATTCTATTCCTTCGAGCCGACGTTCGCAGGTGTTCAAGAAGGAATTAAATGTGAAAGGAATCGCGGCAGGCCAGCAGCCTTGGACTGTCCATGATTCAAGCCGGCGCCCCTGTCCTACCAATGTCATGAATCAGAATGCAATTTCGAGCATGCCTTCTTTTCTGCTCTTAGCAGCCAAAGTGTGGGTTGCGGGTGGAGGACATGTTATTTTTGACTCCAGAATTGGGCGTTTGCTCGTGCAAGGTCTGGTAAGGTCCTGTCGCCTGGTCCTTCAGCAATAGCGTTAGCTGTCTGAGTTACTTGTAAATTGCAATGGCCATGCACTGTATGGTCATTGGTCCCAATCAGGATCGGCAATTCAAGTCCATGATGGATATAAATAGGTTCTCAACGTCCACAATCAAGCTTTGTTCTGTATACAACATCTACGCAACCCAACATGTCGAACACAATTTCCCCTCGCAAACTTGGCATCGGAGGAATCCAGAATTTTTCATCGCACTGCGATTCTAGCCGCGAAGCCATAAAGGCTGAGCTCAGTGGCAGGTTGTTGTTCGATGTGCCACAAGTCAATGAACGCCTTAAAGTCGGCAGTGTCGATCAAATCCTGGTGGATAAGTGCAGAGAATCATTTTTCACTGTGAACGATACCGCTATTCGAGAGCTCAAGCAGCTAGAAGAGGACGCTACCGACAAGAAGGGAGATGAAAAGAAAGGAACAAAGCGGGAGACTGCCATGTATCCGCCCTTAGTGAGCGTCCAGCCCATGGCCCATGACTTTCATCACGACTAACATCTTGAACTGTCAGGAGAAGATCTTTAATTATATTCAGGGCATCGGAGCGGCGGGAAAAGATCGTCCGGAGGGCTACCGTCAGTTTCATAACACCAAGGCGGGACTCCTTCCTGAAGACAGCCATACAATCGGCTTCCCGGAGATCATTCCTGATTTTTCGCTCCTGAGACCTTCCGCGGACAAAACATCCAGAAAGTGGAGCGACAGAGATGGTTTCTGCGAGATCAAAGCCACTAAAGGCCAGGGGCCCAAACCAGTTAACGAACAAACAGTTCGCGAAATTGTTTCACAAGCTGCCGATTATGCACGTCTTCACATGTCATCCCGCCCTTTCATGCTGTTTTCTGTCGGTTTGCTTATTTTTGGTTCGGATTTCTGCCTCGCGATATTCGATCGCAGTGGCGTTACGTTCTCGCCTATCAAGAATATGTGGACTAACACGGAGGATTTTATTCGCGCCGTTATTAGCTTGACCTGCCTCCTTTCTGACGTCGAGCTGGGGCAAGATCCTACGGCGCTGAAGCTTCCGCCTGATGTTTCGAGGAAGATAAACTCAGACGAATATCCGTCATATCTCATCTCCCCCATCGCCAACTATGATAAACGCAAATGGTGTACTATCGGCCGCCCTATGTGGAGTTCTCTTTCTTTGCTCGGTCGTGGAACCGTTGTCTGGCGAGTTCTCGAGTACGTTGATGGGGCCACCCCTGATCCACACAGTGAGAAGATCATCAAGACTGCGTGGCGGGATATCGGCCGCACTGGAGAGGCGCGAATCTATGAAGCAATACAGGGGAAGAGACCTTGGGGTTTGGCCGACTTTTTAATGGGTGGCGACGTCATGTCCGCCAACGGCAAGCCAATCACTGTTCGACTCCTTCGCGGAGCCGATGATTCCTGTGTCGACTCGGAAAAGACTCCCGTTCTTCACAGGGTGTTGTTGAATTCCGTCGGTCGTCCACTCTGGGAATACAACTCCGAACTGGAGTTACTCAAAGCACTGCGCGCTGCCTGCCTTGGTAGGTTATGCGCAACGTCTAATAAATTCGTATTTGAACTCACAAATTTTCGCAGCACACGAGTTCCTTTGGAAACAAAACATTCTTCATCGAGACATTAGTGCCGGAAATATCCTCCTGGCGAAAGATAGCAAGGAGGTGCAGGAAGGCGCGGAAGGTTTCCTCACTGACCTTGAATTCGCTCGTATTCCGGCTTCGATCGTGCGAGTAGAAGAAGTGCCACCCGTGAAGAAGGCTAGAAATATCATGACAGCCTCCACAACAAGGTCGAGGCAGACCTGGTATGACAAAGGTGCAATAATCACGGTGTGTGCGAAGTTGACGGGCCGGTAGCTAAACTAACAGTACTTGTTACAGGGAACTCTCCTCTTCATGGCACTCGACCTCCTAAACGGTGTCGCGAGGGGACGCCAGATTCTCCAAACCGAGGAACACGACATCGAATCCTTCATTATTGTGCTGGCGTATGCCATTTTGCGGCACTTGCTCATCAATTCGAAGACACAATCAGAAAAGACGGTCCTCGCCGAGCATTTTCACAGAACATTTGGCCACAGGTCCATCAACCATATCATACTCTCGCGGAGCAAAGTGCTGGCATGGCTCGGGGACCCCGTTGTAACGGTCCATGTCTCACGCCGCATGCGAAAGTTGCTGCGTAGGTTGCGTCGTGCTTTGAATGCACGCGAGTCGGCAAGACTAGAGAAAGAGGAAGACCAGGCATGGCAAGGGGATTCAGGTGGTTCGGACTCGGACGATGAACAGCTTACTGCCATTCCTTTCACCCACGATTTCCTTCTCAGAGAGCTGAATCGCACAATTGCGAAGATGGAAAAATAGTCTTTGTATTCCCGCCCGTCATCTCTCCCTTTAACTCCTCTGGTCTATTTCCTGAGTGTCGGCGACGTTGGAGGTATTGTTCCTCGTGAAAATGATTTTCGGCACTTAAGCTTGTCCACAGACTAGTCGACTCTGAGGCTGTCTTGTGACACTGGCAAGTCGAACGCGTCTTTGATGCGACATGAACCTGAGGGATAGCGATTGCAGTACTCGAGCGATGCTCACTATCTTGTCTAGTATAAGCACGGTAAGGTTAAATTGTGGCACCGTCGATCGAGGCGTCGCACATATGGAGGGCGTAGCCACTCCAGACAAGTAATTGAAGGCCTTTTGAATTATATGTAACGACCCGTCACAATTATCATGCTCTAGAAAACCAGTGAACGAGTTGAGTTTATGAAACATTCTCTTTACATAAAATCCGGGTGGGGACGTGGTGACGAGAAAGAACGAAGGAGTGGGGGATCAAAGACAAAAAAGAGCTGAGGTGGTCTGCAAATAATGCTTTGGGGATTCAAAATCCTTATGTAGGACGGTCTGGAGCATCTATCGGAAGGAAATGATAAATCTGGACAAACCGACCCGCGTGACGCCGGCCGCAGAAGAAGAAAAACGACATACTGTAGACCAAGGCGAAGAAGTGATGAACAGGATGTTCATCACGCATTCGTGGCTGCCCCTTCGTTGTTCTTCGGTGTGTGGGGCATCAACTGAGCGTAGGGAAATATGGCAATGAATTTGCAACTCACAGGGATTGGTTCGGAGACATCGTTTCCCTTGTCCGACTCTTCCAAATCCTGCAGAAGCTGTATCGACTATTATATTTATCAAATTTACCAAAAAGTAAATCAAAAACGTACGGTGGTGGAGTATCTTCTGAGTGGGTTGAATCGCTTCAAGTTCCGCCCCCGAGTAGGGATCGTCGCGCCGACTCGACCAGAAGGTCGCGGTTCACCCGTAAGAATGGCCATTTCATCGTCAGTGGGGGCCATGAGAAATCGCAAGTTGGACGAATAAAATGCGGAGGATGCAGTGGAAGGATAGGAGGCGGTGGTGGTGGTGATGGATGCCGAAAGTGAAAATTTCCCATGAACGAACAAAGGCTGGCTCCACCTGAAGGACTTGATCTTGCGGACAGCCTTGCCAAAGCCGCACTTCTCCACGACAATCGGCGAGCCAGCAGGATAATAGAAAGTCTGGAGTCCATTTCCTGCGGTATAGGTCGAGAAACGGCAATGTAAGTCGTCGCAGCGCCGCCACACTGATCCCAGGTAACTTGGGGGAAACATTGGTACGGGGCAAATGGATTTTTCTAGTCTAATTCCTTATAAAGGATCCCTTATAGATTCGGCACACATGAATCAGCAAGTAGAATTGAATGTTTGATACGTCGACCCAAAGAGGTGACGTCTCCTGATCGATGGCAATACAGAGCCCATTCTATCCCGAGGCGGGGTAAACAGAGGTAAGTCTCATTCCTATGAAGCAATGAACACTTGCCTTCAGCTCGCAGAGGCGGCTCCCGCAGATCAAATGAATCTTGCGGCACCGAGCCAGAAACCCCAGCGTGCGTGCCTCGCCCGCCTCGCAGATGAAAGCTCTGGATATCGTCGATTACCTGGTAGCAGAAACGCTCTCATGGTCGATGACGATGTCTTTAAAAAACCGGGCGTGGAAATCAATAGATGGGAGCAGTTCCTGCCCCGATATCGGAAAGATGGGCCTGAAAAATCCCGAGATACACAGAATCCGATACCGGGCAGTATATAGCGACGTCCAGGATATCGAGGAAACCAGGTCGGGAGGGCAAAGTTGCAGATTTTCCGATTTGGGTTGCAAAAGCACCACCAGCCTCGAGAGACAACTGGAGACCAGTCGAACAGCCTTTGTCGAGCACCAAAAAGTAGCTTGTGATATACCAGACCGGTGTGTGATTTCCAAAACAGATCCCTTGTGAAGATCGGCGCACTCATGAGCCAGTCTGGCCTCCAAGTGCTGTGGCATAGAAAGAGCTCCAGGGATGACACTGCCGTTTCTCGCAACAGTGGATATAGCATTCCGATTCGAAAATCCAGCAAAAGAAGGTATCGAACGACTGGACTCAGAGGCCGCTCGAGTTCCGAAGGTGATGACATATCGACAGATCCGAATTGCAAGAAGCGTAAAAAGTCAGAATTGCCATCCAAAAATCCAGTTAGTAGATTCGACGGGGCGAAGAAACCTGTATCAGCTGCTGGGCGTTATGGCGAGGATGTTTGTCACCCCGCACTTTAAAACTCCTCCTTATCCGACAGTCTAAAGAACACGGGAACACAGAGCACCACATAGCCTCCCGGCCAGACTGTCATCGAAGCGGGTCAATGAATACAACACCTCGTCATTTCTGTGTCGACACCAACTCGGAAGCCGACAGCAGCCCCCGTCAAATAATGATAGCCAAAACTTCAACTGCCTGGCCTAGGGGGACTACGGGGCGAAAGATATGTTCACTTCCATGTACCACGACCTCACAGTCCTTTCGGAAATCCATGTCCACCCAGCACCGTGTCCACGACTCCACGTATGTCCGATGCATCTGGGGACTGCTCGTCGTCGATTCAAAGCCCCGTACACCCTCGAAATCCACCCTAAATGTGATTCCAAGATGTACTCTTGATCTCCTCTGGATACTGGTGACAAATTCGACCAAGACCCTGATGAAGGTGGCAGATGGAAGAGTGTTGAAGATGACACCCTCGTGGTTCCTCAAACGTCGCGAGGAGCAAGCAGATTCGTACCCCAGAACCACCTGGATATACTTGAAAGCATATGCAGAATATATATGGGGTGGATGGAGGTGCGTTCTATGCCATTGCTATCATCTACTCACTCAACTAATGGTGACTTCGATAGACTGTGAATCGTGCTATGATACTTGCAAGTGAGATGCCCTAATGACCCCTCTGACTTTGGCAGACTTCGTGTGTATGCACGAAGCCAACCTGTGTGGTTAGAGAATCGAGCGAAGTAGTGAAGAGGGTGGTTGGGGTTGTTGGGGGTTGCAGTTCTTTTTCCAAGGTGGGCCACACTCGCCCTCAATAATCCTTTCTGGATGCCCAAGGCCTCTGAAGCTTCAATTTCAGTACCTACCCTTTATCCGACACTTGAAACGCCATTCTGTGCCGTCCGAATTGAGTTCGCAGTTATACTGCCTCTGGCATGGGTCCTTTGGCCCCGGACTCAACAGGGCTTCATTTCTGCATGACCCCTGACGATATACATCTGCCTTAATGACGGAGCACAGGGGTAGCTGATAACAACAGCTCCCTCAATACTCCTCCACCTTTCCATCCCCGTTTCCATTCCCTTCCGGCCTCTGGAGTACATCCCCCAACTTTGCACCACAAACTCAAACTCGTTCGGCGCCTCAAACAAGAGGGCACGACCGTGCTCCACGGACAAAACTCGCCCATCTCCTGCGCCTGTATCAACGGCTATCCGTTCAGGATTGGCGACGTGGCGGCGCATACGGCTTCTGTGTACATTCCACGGCTCCCGCGGGTGTTCGTCCGGAGGGCCTAGATGTATTTTAGGGATTGAGTATAAAAGGCAGAAAGGGCATATACCTGGTCAAAGGATGCTTCCGACCGGATCCATACCAAAAAACCATATGACTCATTCAAGATAAAGAGGGTTTCCAGCCGTTTTTAATTGCCATGTACATTGTAGGGTGCTCGGGACGGAATACATTTGTCGTTATATCAATACCACGCATTTCTGTGGTGCCTCCAGTGATGATGACATCAGCCGTTCTTCCTTTTTTTAGGTTATCCCTGTTGAGTCTCTGTTCCGATGTTCTCGGACCTCCCCGCAGAACTCGGGCTCGAAATCCTATCATTCCTCCCTCTCAGCTCACTTTCATCCATCCAACGCGTCTCCCACCACTGGAGGGAACTCTTCAATAAAAACGAGAACGTCATCTACCACAATGCCGCCGTGTATCATAGGTACATTCGCTCCTCAGGCGTTCCTATCGAAGAAGCCCGCGCCATGCACTCCGAACGGGCTCTAGGATCTGTCCTCGATTGGAAAGGTTTTTGTACGTCTTCCTTGCATCGGAAATGAACACCTAACTAATCCAAGTTATCAGGCAGAAAACGTAGATACACCGAGAATAGTTGGTCTGGCAAAGCCCCATCCTCCATCACACCGCTCTACAGCACAGGGAAATTCGTTCATCGATTTAAAGTCGACGAAGCGGCGGGATATATCATCTCGACAACGTTTCTTGGAGGGCTCTATGTTAACGATTTGACTACCGATCAGGAACTGTGGTCGCTTCCCCCTGCAAGTCCTTCCGCTTCCAATAACTAAAGTCAAGTGTGACTCACATCTCTGACCAGGGGTACTTACGACGGTACGCACACTGCGAATACGGCAACGGATTCATTGTCTTTGATCATATGGAAGGCACCAAAGAAGTCTGGCGCCACTCCACCGATTACACGGCTGAAGAGGCTGCCCTCGTCATTCCGGAATCGAAACCTGCCCCTCGCCAGCTCCAAGTTTTCGCAGCCGCAGAAAAGGCATACGGCAGTACTACCACTCTTACATCTGAGACTCCCGAATCGGAACAGTCAACTCCTCCTCCGCAGCGAGGACACTTTCGCCCATGGGCCCTCCTTCGCCCGCCTCATGGCATGCGGGCCTTCCGCCTCTCCTACCCCATCCTCGGGTCGACCTCCCGGAACACAATCTACCTCTGGGACGTGCGCACCGGCGCGCTGGTGCAGCAGATCGATGACATCCAAAAGCTCAACAGCGACAATATCTACAACTCCCAGGACCTGTTGGGCGAGATCAACTACATCGAGGTCGGGGAGAAGTACGTAATTGTCTGTGGACGTCTCGCTCTGAGGGTGTTTGAGCGTGGGGAAAGTGGGAATGGGAAGGTGAAGGGGTCTGACGAGAGGGGTCGGTGCGTGATGAGCGTGTCGCCGCGTTATACGCCAAAGTGGCGGATGACGATCGATTTAGGTTCGCAGTGGAGGAGGGTGGACGGGGCGGAGGTGGTCGAACGAGGGGTGGTTGATGGTTTCGCCATGCCAGGCATACTTGATCTAGGGAGGGAGTTCCGTGCCGGTGAGCTTTTGAAAGTTGGGTGTTCATATATCTTTTTGTGAACCTTCACTATAGTCCACGTTTCATCATGTGGTTCACACCTCGCGATTCTAACGCTCAACGCACGAGTCCTCGTTGTCCCCAACTTTGAAGATTTGTTTTTTGGAAAGGGCATCTCCCTCGCTCAGCGCGGGATTGAGGTTCACATCGGCTATGAGGAGCCCTTTGGCGCGTCTCGTTATCTCGCCTTTGAGAATAGCCGGGTTGCAGCGGCTACGGTGTGTGATCGAGTTTCTGTTCTATTAACGTTTTCCCACCTACCTTTTTTTCTCAAGACGGCGGGCATATTCCTAATCGAACCCGACTGGTCGGATGTTGCGTTTACGACTCCGCACACGACCCCCAGAACGAATGAGCACGCCAATGTCTCCGACGGCGATACAGAAAGCGACGCCAAAACGCTTCCAAAGGTGTCCATCCGTCACATCCCCACTTTTGACGACCTCGAGTGTTCGGAGGCCATGTCGTGCTTGCAGATGACGGATACGGGGCTTTTTGTCACGTGGAGCCCTAGTAAAGTGGAGGCTGGTTCGCGAAATGGAGGACGTAAGTCTATCTTTTTTAAATTTGTTTTGTTTATGTCCATGGATTTACTCTCTGACTTTTTTCACTTCATCTCGTGTAGCTGTTCCTGCGGGATTCGAAGGCTATATCTCGACGGTTGTCAGCGTCGATTTCATGGAGCCTGAGGGTGATGGGACAACAACTTCGAGCTGATTGTCGGCCCTGGGTTTACTTCCAGAATCTTATGTCATTTCTTTGTATTTTCCTGGATATGGCGTCGTGCATCTCTGATTGAATGTTATTACGTCTCGCAACAACAGCTATCAGCTTTGTGAATCCCTCGTTCAATTGGGAAAAAGAGGATGTCACCGTGGCTCGGCTGTTACTTTATTATGATCCAGCTTGGGATTGGACCAAGAATTGGCTCGTATGCCAGCGCTCTAACCACTGAGTTACCAGACCTTGGTAGAACACGGCAAGATTCAGCTTGCAAGACTAGGAAGTGCAACTGATCTCCCAAGAAGTTCATTGTCATGTAATTTCGAGACTGAAACTTTCATACTGTAGCCTACTAAATTCTAATGGCCGAAGTATCAAGGTCTGAATGACGGCAGGCCTGTCGATCTGAGGTCACTTTTTATCGTATCCCAGTCTCCGGCAAATTTGAAGAAACTGTTTACTACCGTAATTCCAGCCCAGCCCAAGTGGCAAAATAAAACAAGATCCGGATCCCGAGCGACCAGAAAGAAATACTACATAGCCCCTAACTCTTTGATCGCGATGGAGAGGCTGTTAAGGAGATAGTCATGATCGATACGAGGAGCCTCCGATCCAGGGGGCCCGCAAATTCGCTTGAAATACCCCAGGAGTTGCTCGGTCTCGGGCGTTGTGATCAAGTGCCGGAGAACGATGGCGGCAAGGACGAAGAGGAATGATATACATGTCAGGTCGGCTTCTACTTCCCGAAAAATGGGGGGAACGCTCTGGGATGCATTCCGGGGGAACGAGCGCCGTGAGGAGGGGATATTTTTTGTGCAGGCGGGTTCTGTGTATTAATCATGATAATGACACTGATATCGCGAGCAGACCCACGGTTGGGACGACTTGAGAATGTACAGCCCAGGAGTCCTGTTGGAATTCGGGATGTATGCGAGCGTGCACGATGCATTGCCCGCACCTTTCCTTTTTAAGTTCTTCCTTTGTCGTCTACATTCTAGTACTAGTCTAGGTACATATTTAATATCCCTATTGTTTTGTACATATATAACTAGCCTAGCTACGGAGTCGTACCTCATCCGTTTGCCTCTCGAGCTCACCGAGGCCAAACGATAATACCATCTTCGTCTGTTTTCATCGTCGTCCGTCGGATCGCGTCGCTTATCCCAACAAGTCCAAATCAACGAGGACAACGTCCGCACGATTGTATGTGTGGCCGGCCCCGTGCTAGCAACAAGATTCTTCCAGGGTTGATATCTCCTTGAAGGATTCCGTAGTACCAGAGAAATTTATGTGCTAATAATACATACTTATCAACCTGAGATCGGGTAAGATGGAGGACTCCAGCAAAGCTTACCAAGGCAAGTGAAGTGCATGACATAATGGACGATGGACAGAAATTAAAAGAAGGCGGTGTACGATGGAGGGGCGAGGCTCGCAGTGATGAGGATCTCCATCGCGGCGGAGCAAGAGGCCAAATTTATTCGCCGATGGTGTCGATGTCGGTGTTGATTCACCTTTCCACGCAGTGAGGGCAAAAGGCTAAGGCACGATGTCCGGCCGGGGTGCTGGTGATCGATCAAATCCCTCCGATTAAGTTATTCCTTGTTTATTCCTTCAACCTCGCTGCCGATATTACCGAGGTGTGCGCTAGCCTGTGGCCTTCGAAGACAACATCTCACCTACGCAGCACGCAGAAGGGGACCTCGCGCCGTAGAAAAAGGACAAGTTGAAATGTAGTCATGGGACAAAACGCCTTCGATCGATGATGGTGAAACAATCCCGGACGGCTACTGCGCACGGCTACTCTGCACATATTTTTGGACACATATTGTGTGCGGGTACAGCATCAAGAGAGCCCAGAGAGATTCAGCAAACATCCGGAAGCATCTCGGGAAAACTCCTCGTCAAATTGCCCGGGCAATGCGAAGGTTGGACGTTGAAGCTGGATAAACTGGAGGGAGAGGCTGAACACACATCGTATATCCGAATTTCAACCGTTCGACACGGTGTTGGACGCCGTTAACCCACATGATCCCCCTAGTTGGTCAACGGTGTAATCCAGGCTCCGGCGAGTCCAAACCGCAAGTCCAATCATAATGATCACTACCAATACCGAACATTTAGGGAATGACACCACTCCACACCCTTTAAAAGCCCCACCAAGTCACCATTTGGAGAACAAACCATCTTGGAACCTTTCGGAGTCCATTTGCTCACCAACTTTCCCCGACTTGGCTATCATGAAGCTTTTCACCGACCTCTCCACCATCGCATTCCTCTTCGCTGCCATCCCCATCACACTTGCGCAAACCGCGTCCATAGGCTACCCGCCCAACGGGAAGAAGGTCAGCGCCGGTTCCCATCTCACTGTCGAAGTGGTCAGACCCGTACGTTTCTCCGTAACCCTGCTTAAAGTCATTTTCCTCATCCCAAATTTAAATCCTTGGTCCTGGTCCATGGCAGAACTCCCTCTCATCCTCGATCGAAGTCGCCGTCGTGCTCGGCCTCGAGCCGTGCCAAACCGAGTGCCGCAACCCTGCCGACGGTTTGGGGACGATACTGTACAACGGTGGGTTTGATCCGGAGTTCCGCATGGCGGGCCTGCCCCCGCATCAGAATTTCACGATCATAATCCCTTCGACAACACCGAAAGGGAAGGCGGTGTTGGGGCTGACGCATATCGCTTTGATTGGGGTGAGTATTGTTTTGTTCTTTAAAGGAGTTGCGCGGAGTACTTATGATTGTGAATGTGATTGATTCCTACCTTCGCAGGCTCTCAACGCGCCTTTCGTCGAAACTCATAATGTTACTCTGAATATCGTTTAAGAGTCATTGCTGAT
>Ga0307516_10005707_pt1 | contig 14759 bp, 22 predicted proteins | sample 19_EM_MG_FD_203310 | JGI IMG/M metagenome (GOLD analysis project Ga0307516, IMG submission 203310) | Populus trichocarpa ectomycorrhiza microbial communities from riparian zone in the Pacific Northwest, United States - 19_EM | ecosystem: Host-associated > Plants > Roots > Unclassified | place...
CTTAGGGTAAACACGGAAAGCGACCAGCCGACCACAATCGAGGCGGTCAGAATCTTCCCATTGAAACATTAATCCCCGATCGGTGACCCTCGAGAGCGGATGCAGAGACGCTTACCGGTATCACTTTGGACAGTGGCCCGGATTCTCGCCAAGAGCGGTACTGCACCCAGAATCCGACTGAGAATCACGCCCGAACGGCGGGGTGGGAGTGACGTACGTTGGGATGTTCGCCCTTGACGAGAGGTAACAGCAAGATGTAGACGAACAGCGACACCGTCAACAGCGCGAGACCTAACGAGAGAAGCACCGACTTCCTACAACAATAACAAAAGGAATGGTCCCTGGTCAGCTCCCCTCTACTAACCATCCGCCCTCAGAAGCTCACCTAGCCCACCAACCGCCCTGTCCCGGACTTCCATACGGGTTTTCAGACAAAATCTGGAGGAATTTCGAGATCGTTCCGTAGTAGTAGGTGGTGAGGGCGCCGGGGATCATATACTCGAGCTGACGGATCGTGTGCCGCGATACGAGGCTCGACATTGCTGGCTTTAGTCGACGTTATCCGACCACGTATGGGGAAGTTACGATATTCACATGCAACGTGACCACGGAAGCGCGCTTGATCCGGCCCAGCCTGTGGTCTCCGACGTCCACTTTATCCTATAGATTTCTCTGGGCGGCGGGTTGACAGGCACATTGCGGGGCGAAATCCATGAGTTCCCTCACTTCCCCCACGCCCATTCCCCCGCTCCCCCCAGGCCCGGTCTCCCTTTCTCCCTACACATCTAAATCATGCCTGACTGGGACCTGCCGTTGTCCGATGATCCCGATGCCCCACCGATCGCGAGATTCTCATACGTTGAGGAGAAGACCACGCTTGCTGGAATATTCATCGCCTCAATTCTCTACGGTACCCCGCCCACACGTTTGTCCATCTGCACTAACTTCAATCGTTTGGTTATTCTAGGGGTGGTCATCCTGCTGTTCTTCCAATGTATGGCAGCCTTCCTCAATCCCGTCCATCGCAGAGGGGAGGGTATCAAATGGTGGCTCGTATCCCACATTGTGGCCATGTTCTCATTTGTGACCGTGTACACCGCGATGAACCTCCACATTCAATCCAAGTCTTTTATCGACAAACGCAAAGACCACGTATCTCCAGATTCCACAGTTGTCGGCTCCGGGCCGCTCCACTACCAGTCCAACATTCACGGGGTGGCTCTCGGTATTATCCCCTACGTTATGTTCAACTTGAACAATTGGCTAGCGGATGGTCTTCTGGTTAGTTCTTTGTTTGATGCCGCGCCCACTCGCCCGGGTATCTAACACCTACTCCGCTCCTAGATCTACCGTTGCTACGTTATATACTCCACGAACCTCTGGGCTATCGCCCTTCCCTGCCTCATTTACCTTGGATCTTTGGGTACGCATTATCTCCACAAGCCCGCCACGATTCTCCAGACCAATTTCATTAATGTAGGAGTGGGCATCGCGACGTTATACTTCCAGCGCCATCCGTATAAGGATATTGTGACCGTCCGTGGGCCCTCCGAGTTCGGCGTTCCGTACCTTTCAATTTCGGTTTCACTCAATGTCCTCCTCACCCTCATGATCGTCGTCCGGCTCGTCCTGCATGGCAGGAACATTCGCACCGCCCCCAGGTCCGCAGTTGGAATTAGTGGATTGTTCAAGACGGTATCCACAATGTTTATCGAGTCTTGTGCCCTTTTCACCGTGGGCTCGTTGGTGGTTGTTGGGGCGTTGGCCGCGGCCGAAACCCTCGATAACCCGGATATTTATTACCCTGGAGACTTTGTTGTGAATACCTTCTTCCCGATCCTTGCGGAGATTCAGGTTCGTGCCTTCCCATGACCACAATCTCCGGGTCAGTTGTCTAACGTGACGATGGATCGGACAGGTGATCGCTCCACTGCTCATCATTCAACGGGTCGCCAACGGGAGTGCGTTGACGAGCCACGCTATTTCCACTGGACGCGCTAGTTCATTCAACGTTAGGAAGAGAGGGGAACCGACGGATGGTGATGGTACCCCGGATGGCGAGGCCTGAGGCTTTGAGGGCCTCCCAAATCTGACCTCTTCTACTGTTACTGTTTCCTGCCCTCGATCGGTCTTCCCACCCCTTCCGACCTGCCTAGATCCTTCCGTTAAAGTATGCATAGAGCGCGTTGATCATCACAACGGTCTGTAAGACTGGTTCGGGGCCACTCTTCCCATTGAAATGACAATCTCCGGTCGGTGAGCGTTTGAACCCTCGAGAGCGGATGCAGAGACGCTTACCGGTATCACTTTAGACAGTGGCCCGGACTCCCTCCAAGAGCGGTACTATGTCCAGAAGCCGACTGAGAATCACGCCCGAACGGCAGGGTGGGGGTGACGTACGTTGGGAAGTTCGCCCCTGACGAGAGGTAACAGCAAGATATACACGAACAGCGACACCGTCAACAGCGCGAGACCTAACGAGAGAAACACCGACTTCCCACAACAAACAACAAAAGGAACGGTCCCCGGTCAGCTCCCCTCCTCCACCAACCATCCGCCCTCGGAAACTCACCTAGCCCACCAACCGCCCTGTCCCGGACTTCCATACGGGTTTTCGGACAGAATCTAGAGGAATATCGAGATCGTTCCGTAGTAGTAAGTGGTGAGGATTGTGTGCCGCGATATGAGGCTCGACATGGCTGGCTTTAGTCGACGTTATCCGACCACGTATGGGGAAGTTGCGATATTCACAGGCAACGTAACCCAAGCGCGTTTGATCCGGCCCAGTGGTCTCCGAAGTCCAATAGATTAGTCTCGCGCCCGGGCCCCGAGGTCTCCCCATGATCATGGGCGGCGGGTTGACAGGCACATTGCGGGAGAGTTCCCCTACTTCCCCCACACCCATTCCCCCGCTCCCCCCACGCCTTGTCCCTACACGTCCAAACCATGTCTGACTACTGGGGACAGCTGTGGTCCAATGATACTGATAGCCAACCGATCCGGAGAGCCGATTACATCGATGAGAAGGCCACGCTTGCTGGAAGCTTCATCGCCTCAATTCTCTACGGTACCCCGCCTACACGTTTGTCCATCCGCATTGACTTCAATCGTTCGGTTATTCTAGGAATGGTCATCCTGCTATTCTTCCAATGTATGGCAGCCTTCCTCAACCCCGTCCACCGCAGAGGGGAGGGTATCAAATGGTGGCTTGTATCCCACACCATGGCCATGTTCTCGTTTGTGACCGTGTACACCGCGATGAACCTCCACATTCAATCCAAATCCTTTATCGACAAACGCAAAGACCACATATATCCAGGTTCCACATTTGTTTACTCTGGGCCGCTCTACTACCAGCTCAGCATTCGGAGGGTGGCTCTCGGTATTATCCCCAACGTTATGTTCAGCTTGAACAATTGGCTAGCGGATGGTCTTCTGGTTAGTTCTTTGTTTGATGCCGCGCCCACTCGCCTGGGTATCTAACACCTACTCCGCCCCTAGATCTACCGTTGCTACATTATCTACTCCACGAACCTCTGGGCTATCACCCTTCCCTGCCTCATTTACCTTGGATCTTTGGGTACGTATTATCTCCACAAGCCCGCCACGATTCTCTAGACTAATCACATTAACGTAGGGGCGGGTATCGCGATGTTATACTTTCAGCGCTATGTGGATGGGTATAACGAGAATATCCCTGGACTCTCCAAGTTCGGCGTTCCGTACCTTTCAATCTCGGTTTCACTCAATGTCCTCCTTACCCTCATGATCGTCATCCGGCTTGTCCTGCATGGCAGGAGTATTCGTGCTGCCCCCAGGTCCGCGGTTGGAATTAGTGGATTGTGCAAGACGGTATCCACAATGCTCATCGAGTCTTGTGCCCTTTTCACCATGAGCTCGTTGGTGGTTGTTGGAGCGCTGGCCGCGGCCGGAAACTATAACCCAGATATTTTTTTCCCTGGAGGCTTCGTTGTGGATATCTTCTTCCCGATCCTTGCGGAGATTCAGGTTCGTGCCTTCCCATGACCACAATCTCCGGGTCAGCTGCCTAATGTGACGATGGATCGGACAGGTGATCGCTCCATTGCTCATCGTTCAACGGGTCGCCAACCAGAGCGCGGTGACGAGCCACACCATCACCACTGGACGCGCCAGTTCATTCAACGTTAGGAAGCAAGGGGAACCAATTGGTGGTGATGGTACCCCGGATGGCGGGCCTGAAGCTTTGGGGGCCTCCCGAATCTGACCTCTCTACTGTTACTGTTTCCTGGGGCATCAGCAAATCGATCAAGTGCTGTGGCGCTGGGTGTGACTTCTGGACCATCGATCGTGCTTCGAAATGGCTGTGGGACTGTGTGGCCCTCGGGGTGCTGGGACGATGTGGGCGGGCGTTTAGTTTCGTAGGACTCATTCGGAAGTTGCCGGTTTGGACTTGTAAATTCTAAACGCGTCGCGTACTCTTCCTCCCATTCCACTAAATCCCCGGTCTGCTCCAACACCTCATACCTCTGGTGCCACCCCGTCCACCACTGGCCACCGCCTCGCCCCGGCCAATGGTCATCGTTCCAAAATGCTGGGACACTCATTCCCCCTCATCTTGCCGCACCTCCACCACGGCCGCAAGCGCTGATGGTGCTGGTGGCCCGTTCAAATGTTAGTGTTCAGCGTGTGGCTCTCGACCTCTTGCCTTGTGTGTTTAACTTCTGCAGACCGACTACTTACCCCACGGGTTCCACCTCACCCCTCCCCCTCTGACCTCCAACTTCCCATCTCTCTCCCCTTCCACACTCGCCTATTTTCATAATGCTCCCATTTTCGCGCAGCGACCCTCCGTCATTCACACTCACTTCCGTTCTGTAGTGGCATTCTCCGGCCCCTGGTAGCCAGGAACACGAACACAAAAGTCAACGGTAAGCTCAAGTCGCGTTCGGACCCCAGTATTGTGCTTTCTCGACGCAGCGCTCCGCTTTTTTTTTCTGAATAGGCCCAGTCATTGGTATATACCTGGGAACGACCAACTCTTGCATTTCCATCATGGAAGGACCGACGATGTGCGTCATGTTCTATGATGTTCGACGTCAAGGGGCCGTCCCCTCACCCCACATCCATCACCCCACCCCGCCAACGGCACACGCAACTCGCGTTCTGTTTCCGCCCCTGGGTCGCCAACGGTGTAGCTCGGGTATTACGTGAACGGGTGGAGGTCCAGGCCGGTCATCCTGTCCCGATCGTGTCCATTTACAACCCCTCCCCCATGTCCGGGGCCGTAACCTAGATTACTACCACACTTTGCAGGCAATAAATTTTATTTTCGATTAAATATTGGCCAATTGCGTGCATCAATGTACTACAGTGCGACAGCAAAGTAATCCTAATAAAGCCTTGTGCCACTGTGAACTGGTCCTGTGGTACCGTACGCTTGCTGTGGTCGAGGGGGGTATGTCTGCTGTACGGTTGCCACAGCACCCACAGCGCTCACAGCAGTTTGACTGATTTGCTGATGCGCCGGCCGCGCCGCCAATTGTCCGGTTTTAAATCCGTCCCGTGTCCTTGAACCCCACCCTTGTTTGTATTGTATTGCGTGCGTAACCTATAGCCGATTCCGATGTGGTTGGTGTGTGAACTTCGCCCGGTTGGCGAATGGGGGACGGATTTTATCTGCGGATTCCGCCACCAATCGTGGTGGGCTGACCTACCAAGCTCGACGGGATACGATCGAGTTTAACCCGTTCTCCATTCTTCAGAACAGTCAGAGGTGGTGGATAACCTGATGATCGTTTGGTCCGGTGGCTGCCACAGGTCGGTTTGAATCTACCTTGCTCGCAACACTCCATTCCTGCGGGTCCGGCAGACAACACGGGCCCAGAGGTCCACGGGGAATAAACGGTACAGAGGTAGAAGCCGAAAGATGCATGCTCATTACGAGAAATGGATGCACAAAACTGATGCATAAGGTTGTATATCCCGTCTCACCACCTCCCGAAGGACGTACAGCGAGCCTCGAGATGTTCGCCTTCTGTTTCCTCTTTTTGGGAGTGTTTCTATCGTGAGACAAACCAGTCTCATCCGTCTACCAGGTTTATCTCTTGGACCTAGATCCGTATGTTAAAGTATGCACGGAGCGTGTTGATCGTCAGAACGGTCCAGCTGTAAGACTGGTCCGGGGCCACTCAGGCCTCTCATCACCCAAGTTGCCGTTTTGTCATATGTTACGATTGGGGACAATCTCCAAAGTGATATCGTACAAGCGTTGGATAGGTTATATGATCACGAAACTCGACTCGCATACAGAATGCTGTGGTACGTTATCACTTTCCGCCACGAGTCGTACTCCTGGTCCTGGGACGACGGTTACCTGGGGGTGGAGGCGGCAGAGCCACTTCCTCCCAGTCATCAGAAGCAGGAAGCGGTAGACCTACTCCCGGCGCCTTTGTGGGAGGAAGGTCCTTACCTGGGGATACGGGTGTCGGTAACACATTTACTTCTTCGGCCTCTTCACGCGACTCCCCCAGGGACACGGAAGCCATCGAAGCCGTAATGAGTCTCGAAACGCAGTCAGCCTCCACTAGCCCGGGGAGGACTTGTCGAAAACAAACGCACTCTAGTTCAGACGAGCGGCTCGCCCACCGCTGGCACTCATCCTTGAAACTCGTGAGGAGAGCCGAGAAATCTTGGTGGAACTGAAAATGGTTGAAGTCAGGTTTCAGTTCTGCATGGAACGGGCGGGACAACGTACCTTGGTTCTTTGGGCAAGATTACCTTGGATTTCCTTACATTTGTGGTATGCGAGCTCGAGGGATTGTCGCCTTCTACCGCTTCCTCGTCGAGAATTCCAACCGCCTATGAGTCATATGAGACACTTTTCCATGCTCAGCGTATAACGCCTGTGGAGTCACCTCTTTTAGGGTATGAGTGTTCTGAGAAGCCAAGTCTTCGATCACCTCGAAGTATCGCTCGATCGACGAGGGTGTATCATGTTCTCGAGTCTCTCTTTCCTTGGCCAGAAGACTCGGAGGGAGGGCGACAGGCTGCTCCAATGCGTCCAGCGTGGCAGGCAGGTTGAAGGATTTTGTCGCCCTTTCACGGGTGTCCGCTTCGAGCTGAATTGGCAACCCTTTCGACCGCCGAACCCCAGCCCGAGTCTTTTCTATCCCCCTCCCATTGAGCTTCGTCCAGATGGAGGGTGTGGCGAGGAAGGTGTTCCGCCAGTAGGAGCAAACAGCGGGAAACCGCGACCAGCTCCTTCCAAGTTTGATCCTCCTGATAACTCGGGGACCATGCCCAAGATCTCCGGCGGCAGCTGGTTTATGGGCGCGAGGGCGTTTATGAGTTTGATAAACGAGCCAAGACACCCGTCGCGTTTTTGCGGAGATCGTCGCGCTGTTTCGTTGTAGGAATTCGGGTTAGCCGTGGTTTTTTGTTGGCCGGGGATGGTATCGGTCCACAACTCTCACCTGACCGTGATCTAGGTCGGTGTACACCGAAGTTCTGCCACCGCCCAGGAATTCCAACTCCTTTTCCAACATCTTGAGTAGTTCTTGTAGCATTAGATGGGCGGGGGTTTGTGGCTGTCGGCAGCGAATAATTCAGAGCGTCGATGCCGGTTCGGCACAGACAGACGTGCGTTTGCCAAAGAGGGAGGCGCGGTTGGATTGGTGGGACGTGGTTCTAATCGAAGATGCCAGGACTTCGGAGTTCGCACTGTCGAAACACCCGGCCATCGCGCTCACGTGATACGGCCTAATGGGCTCCCCCTCCGATCCGCACCAGCCGCCGGATCCATGGCTTCCCCCCTGAAGCGCTGAACCACTTGCGGTCACTGATCGTGTTGGGCCATCGAATCCGGACACACAGTTCCGGTATTCAAGAAACTCTACACGTGGGGTTAGGCTCGAACTCGCTCGGCCCAAGGACCCACGCCGATGAGCCTCCTACCCCCGTCTTGGGACTTTGGACCTTCACCCAACTCCGAAACTCCCGGCACTCGGACACGACCGTCTTTAGAAACGCCGATAGGCTAGATGCCCCCTCCTACTGTCGTCGGTCCGGTTGCAAATTCAAGAGTTGGGAAAGGTGGTCAATTCTTTAGCACGTTACCTCGTCGTGGCTCCGATCCGGTGAATTATACCCGCAACACCAAGCACAGCGCTGCTCATTATCAAATATCAATCCCTGGTCACTCATTGGGGTAGATCTTTCCCCATGCGACCAAGCATAGGTATCATGGTTTATCGTACACTAAATCTCAAGATTCGTTTCTCGACTCGCTACCATTCCCCCAACGAACCCCAATTCGAGCGTATGGTATGCACCCCCCTTTGCGCGACCTCCGAAGCACGTTGGAGGGGATGAGGGTACGTATTTCGGTGCGCTCGTACCAAACGAGGTCGAGGGCGTTGACCCATTGCTTTGCGGTTTATTTGAGCACGCGAGGGCACATACCAGGCGCCCGTTGTGGACGGTTGGGATTGGGAGCACCGGAAACGGTGGCAGCCCACCCAATCCTGGTGGATGTTTGCCCGCTTCCGGGCTACAGGAGGGTATGTGCCTTTGCCAGCGATACTTCCGAAGAATCCTGCGAAGCGATTTCTTGCAGAGTCTTCGTGGAGTCTAGGGAATACTTACACTGGGCCCCGGAAACTCTCGAACCATATATCATTTGTAAGGACGAACTTGTCGTCGGAGTCCTCAGTAATGTGGCGTTTTCGTTCTTCAGGGAGTTCTGGATCAATCTGGGCGAGGTGGGGTATAAATCACATAACTTGGGTTATCCATAAATACCCACACCGAAACATAGAATCCCCATTGGATAACAACCAGTGAGCAAACCTGTTCGCCATGTCGTTGAGTTCAGCATATGTGACGAGGCGGGGAGGGGAAGAAAGGCTGGAGTAGATTTCGTGAGCAACTTAGCGTCCGGATGCTCAGCTGCCTTCCGAACCAGCCAATCGGTTGCACAACAGGCTTCCTCTGGATCGTAGTTCGCCTCGATGAGGGTGAGATCGAACGTCCCAGGGTACTTGCGGTTTGCAACGGATCAGCAGCCGCGACATCGAATAAAGCGAGGACCTGCTTCGCGAAGGTTTGGGCGGCATCCGGAGACAACGACGAGTGGTTCCATCGTAACGCGACAGCGATGCTCCCTTCGTCCTCGTTCTGGGTACCAACCTCTACCACCACCGCGGTTCCGTCGATGTCCACGAGTTCGGGGGTGAGTCCGTCCCAAATGACAACAACGGGGCAGGGGTTCACGGAATCCGCCAAGTTGAGCGCTGCTCGTGCGCCGGAAACTGGGATACGGTGTCTTTTGAGATCGCGGAGTGCGGAAGATAAATCGGCCCAACTAGCGGAGCCTTGCTGGATCTTCGCGGTGATCGCCTTGAAGATGGAGATGGGTTGTTTCCCGTGTATTTCGGGGAAGGGGTGGAAAATGTAGTCCATCCACGGCCATTCGTAGGCTAGGGGAGGCATGTCAAGCGTTCGCTTCTCGATTGCCGTTCTCAGTCGGATTCTGGATATTACCGCTCTTGGAGGGAGTCCGGGCCACTGTCTAAAGTGATACCGGTAAGCGTCTCTGCATCCGCTCTCGAGGGTCACCGATCGGGGATTGACCTTTCAATGGGAAGATCATGTCTGACCGCCTCGATTGTGGTCGGCTGGCCGGTTTCCGTATTTACCCTAAGCTCATGGACTGCTCTTGGTTTCATTGGGGCGGTTATCGCCAGCGAGCAAACTCTCACCTTTCAGCGTCCCCCTCACACTCGTTGACATCGCATCCAGCAACTGGACTCAACGCCCTCGTATTCGGTATCCTCGGCCCCCTCAATTTCGAGATCGTTCCGTAGTAGTAGGTGGTGAGGGCGCCGGGGATCATATACTCGAGCTGACGGACCGTGTGCCGCGATATGAGGCTCGACATTACTGGCTTCAGTCGACGTTATCCGACCACGTATGGGGAAGTTACGATATTCACATGCAACGTAACCCAAGCGCGTTTGATCCGGCCCAGTGGTCTCCGAAGTCTTGGCAATAGATTAGTCTCGCGCCCGAGGTCTCGCCTCCGAGATCATGGGCGGGGTTGACAGGCACATTGCGAGACGAAATCTATGAGTTCCCCCACCTCCCTCACGCCCATTCCCCCGCTCCCCCCAGGCCTGGTCTCCCTTTCTCCCTACACATCCAAACCATGCCTGAAGCCTGGGGACAGCTGTGGTCCGATGATCCCGATAGCCCACGGATCTCGAGAGCCGATTACATTGAGGAGAAGGCCACGCTTGCTGGAAGCTTCATCGCCTCAATTCTCTACGGTACCCCGCCTACATGTTTGTCCATTCGCACTGACTTCGATGATTTGGTTATTCTAGGGGTAGTCATCCTGCTGTTCTTCCAATGTATGGCAGCCTTCCTCAATCCCGTCCATCGCAGAGGGGAGGGTATCAAATGGTGGCTCGTATCCCACACCGTGGCCATGTTCTCATTTGTGACCGTGTACACCGCGATGAACCTCCACATTCAATCCAAGTCTTTTATCGACAAACGCCAATCAGGTCCCATAATTTTCAGCTCCGGGCCGCTCAACTACCAGTTCACCATTCGAGGGGTGGCTCTCGGTATTATCCCCAACATCATGTTCAACTTGAACAATTGGCTAGCGGATGGTCTTCTAGTTAGTTCTTTGTTTGATGCCGCGCCAACTCGCCCAGGTATCTAACACCTACTCCGCTTTTAGATCTACCGTTGCTACATTATCTACTCCACGAACCTCTGGGCTATTGCCCTTCCCTGCCTCATTTACCTTGGATCTTTTGGTACGTATTATCTCCACAAGCCCGCCATGATTCTCCAGACTAATCTCATCAATGTAGGGATGGGTATCGCAATGTTATACTTCCAGTGCCATCGGCAATACTCATGGGAGACCGTCCCTGGACTCTCTAAGTTCGGCATTCCATACCTTTCAATCTCGGTTTCACTCAACGTCCTCCTCACCCTCATGATCGTCATCCGGCTCGTCCTGCATGGCAGGAACATTCGCGCTGCCCCCAGGTCCGAGGTTGGAATTAGTGGATCATGCAAGATGGTATCTACAATGTTCATCGAGTCTTGTGCCCTTTTCACCGTAGGTTCGTTGGTGGTTGTTGGAGCGTTGGTTGCGAACGGAAACTACAAGAACCCGGATATTTACCTCCCTGGAGGCTTCGTTGTGGATATATTCTTCCCAATCCTTGCGGAGATTCAGGTTCGTGCCTTCCCATGACCACAATCTCCGGGTCAGTTGTCTAATGTGACGATGGATTGGACAGGTGATCGCTCCACTGCTCATCGTTCAACGGGTCGCCAACCGGAGCGCGGTGACGAGCCACACCATCACCACTGGACATGCCAGTTCAATCAGCATTAGGAAGCAAGGGGAACCAACGGGTAGCGATGGTACCCTGGATGGCGAGGCCTGAGGCTTTGAGGGCCTCCCGAATCTGACCTCTTCTACTCTTACTGTTTCCTGCTCTCGATTGGACTTCCCATCCCCTTCCAACCCGACATCACTCTCTTCCGTTGCGTTCCTAATTTATCCGGTTTTAAAACCGCCCCCTGTCCTTGGACCCCACCCCCGTTTGTATTGTATCGCGTGTGTAACCTGTAGCCGATTCCGATCCGGTTGGTGCGCATGAACTTTGCTCGGTCGACGAATGGGGGACATATTTTATCTGCGGATTCTACCACCAGTCGTGGTGGGCTGACTTGAGCTCGACGGTTGCGAGGCTGGCCCGTGATTTATTCTGTAGATGTTTTGAAGTTCTTCGCTCGGTCCCACCTCTCAAAGTTACGTTTTCTCAAACTCTCCGGGAACTTTCAGATCTCGTCGTGGAATCACCCGGCATCCCAAACCACACTCCTGACCACCCTGTCACTCCATATCCTCGATTCCCCACCTTCGCCTACTCCAACGCCAGCCGCAGCTCAGCTACTCTCAATTCTCTCCTCATGAATCCCGATCTCCGAGAACTCAATCTGTCCGGTGCAGCCCTCCCCAACGACGCCGATGGGTCCACACTATCAAACGCCACTGCGCGGCCTGAAGACCCTCTCGATGTCTGGGAAAACCCGTCACCTTCTTGAGCCGCTGCACCGGTTGACACTCCCGGTAACCCTGGATAACACACACCTGATCGGATTCGACTGCTTCCGACACGGTACCGAATTTCAAGATGGGCTGGAGATTTCCTCCTACTCCACCACCCATTTCATCTCGATTTCGGTCGGCGCTGTGCCCGCCCAGACCACTATGTCGGCATCACAAGTGACGCTCGCCATGGCCTTGGGGGATCCACCCCTGCTGAAGCAACTGTTCGTCGATCTCATCACGCTCGTTCCCCGAGAACCCGTTGTAGTATCCTTCGTCGCCAACTGGAGGATGAAACTACCAGAAGAATTATATTTCACAATGCCGAACATGGAATCACTGCGCCTTTTCAATGTGAAGTTGTCCGACAAATTCCTACAGCCAGACCCGCGCGGTCCGTGCGCACACATGAAATTCTTCCCCTCGGGGATCACCTCATCGCATACTTACTTGGCCCATCAAACCTCGGGCGGCCAGATCATTTCGCTCGAGCTATTTGGTGATTTCCCTTGTTTAACCCCGGAGATGGTGGACGAGGTGGAGGGTCTGGTCAGAAATTTTGATTATCATTTGAGGACGAATGGCGAGGTACACGCTGGTCACCCCCACTATCCGTAACAGTCACTCATTTCCTTAACGACGGCGCCGATGAATGGAGGGAAAAACAGAGGAGCCACCAATACCGGGGCCGCCGGATTTTTGGCTTGAAAACTCTATTCGAGGCCGATCTGTCAATGTGTCACGAAAGGGGCGCAAACTGGGAAACGCCCGGGTCGGTTGGTTTTTCCACAATCTCACGCTTCTGCAGGAAACAGAAGTCCAGGTGAAGAGCGTCGGCTATGGAGGCCGTGGGGTGGGAAAAACGGCTTCGGGCCCCAGAGAAAGTACCCGAGCCAATGGTCACTGCTTTCTAGAAAGGCGCGATCCACTGGGTGAGTGTGGTTTCGCATCGGACTTCGTGTTTCCCGCAACCTGACACTTCTCCATTCCGCAAAGCCACCTTGTTGAAATTCGTCGCGTGCGCGGCCCTCACCGGAACCCCGCTCCTGAACCTCCGGATTCAATGGGGATGGAAAGACGACCACAGCAGGAGCGCGTCGGTCATTGGTACACTGCCATGCTACATGGTGGAGCCGACGCGGCACCCGTTCTGAGGAATGGAGGGCGGGTTAAACCGACGTATCCTCTCGAGCTCAGGCCAGCTCACCACGACCGGCAATAGAAGCCACAGATAAGATACGTCCCACCATTCATCAACCGAGCAAAGTTCCCATAACGACCGCTTTGAAACCAGCCCAGGGTTACCCACGCGATATAAATCCAAACGAGAAAGCAATCCAAGCACAGGGAACGGTTTGAAAACTAGACGGAGTAGGAAAGCAACGGAAGAGAGTTATGACAGGTCAGGCAAGAAGTACTAAACCAGGGCGGGAAACAGTAACGGTAGAAGGGGTCGGATTCTGAAGACCCCAAAAACCTCAGGCCTCAGGCCTCACCCATCCGGATGGAAATCGATTGTTGGCTCGCCAGGGTTCTTTTCATACCACCCGCCGAACTCATGAGGTACCCACCAAGAGGGGTACCATTGCTACCCGTCGGTTCCCTTTGCCTCCTAATGTCGAACGAACTGGCGTGTCCAGTGGTGAAGGTGTGGCTCACCAACGCGCTCCGGTTGGCAACTCGTTGAACAATAAGCAGTGAGGCGATCACCTGTCCAATCCACCATCACATTAAACAACTGCCCCGGAGATTGTGGTCATGGGAGGGCACGAACCTGAGTCTCTGCGAGGATCGGGAAGAATATATCTACAACGGACATTCCGGGGTAGAAAACTGCCGGCCTATTGCTTTTGGTCCTGACCAACCCTGCAACAACCACCAACGAGCTCACAGTGAAAAGGGCGCAAGACTCAATGAGCATGGTGGACACCGTATTGTACAATCCGCTGATTCCAGCTGCAGACCCAGTGGCAGCGCGAATTTTCCTGCCATGGAGGGCGAGCCGGACGACGATCATGAGGGTGAGGAGGATGTTGAGTGAAACCGAGATTGAAAGGTATGGAACGCCGAATTGGGAGAATTTAGGGAGTATGCCGTTAGCCCATGGGTGTTGCCGGAAGTATAACATCACAATACCCATCCCTGTATTAATTGCATTGGCCCAGAGCATCGCGGAGGGCTTGTGGGGAGGTAGAATGCGTACCAAAAGAGGCAAGGTACAAGAGGCAGGGAAGGACGATCGCCCAGAGGTTTGTGGAGTAGATGATGTAGCAACGGTAGATCTGGAGGCGGAGCACACGTTACACATCCGGGCGAGCGGGCGCGGGATCGGGCAAAGAACTAACCAGAAGACCATCCGCTAGCCAATTGTTCAAGTTGAACATGATGTTGGGGATAAGGGTGAGAGTCGTTTCGCGAATGTCGTACTGGTAATGAAGCGGCCCGAGGCCTCCGCCGTGATCGATAAAGGAAATGGATTGAATATGGAGGTTCAGCGCGGTGTACACGGTTGCAAACAAGAACATGGCCACGGTATGGGATACGAGCCACCATTTGATGCCCTCCCCTCTGCGATGGATGGGGTTAAGGAGTGCTGCCATACATTGGAAGAACAGCATGATCAGCACCCCTAGAACGC
>Ga0307516_10005710_pt1 | contig 14751 bp, 18 predicted proteins | sample 19_EM_MG_FD_203310 | JGI IMG/M metagenome (GOLD analysis project Ga0307516, IMG submission 203310) | Populus trichocarpa ectomycorrhiza microbial communities from riparian zone in the Pacific Northwest, United States - 19_EM | ecosystem: Host-associated > Plants > Roots > Unclassified | place...
TTTCATGGTTCATTTGATTAATCTTCCCTCATTTTATTGAATTATAGGGGTTTATCCGCAATGAATCTTTTGATCCAAAACTCTGGATGATTCCTGGTGACAAGTGTGGAAGCGATTTGTTAAGTGAGGAGCCACTTTCTGAGTGCAGAAAAATTTACGTCAGGGGAAGAAGAAAGGTAAAAAGTAAGACAGTTGCTGATGTTGTCGAGGCACTCATTGGGGCATACCTTAGTACAGGTGGTGAAGTACTGGCCTTATTTTTCATGGATTGGATTGGTATAAAGGTGGATTTCATGATTGTACCGTACGAGAGGCACTTCCAATTGCAGGCAGAGAAGTTTGTTAATGTTCGCTACTTAGAGTCACTGTTAAACTATTCATTTCGTGACCCTTCTCTGTTAGTAGAGGCATTGACCCATGGTTCTTACATGCTTCCTGAGATCCCAAGTTGTTATCAGGTAATTTTATCCATAATTATGATGACATTTATGCTGTTTATGAAAATATGATGATATAACACTACAACGTGCACACAGATATTTTCTCTTTTTGAAGATTGCTTTAGTTTCTGTGATCCTTTTTGTAAATGCTGGTTTTTGGTGATCTTCACTTCAACGTGTTTAACTGTTGTTCAGCGACTGGAATTTCTTGGAGACGCTGTGCTAGATTATCTCATCACGATGCATTTGTACAAGGAATATCCCGGGATGTCACCAGGACTGTTAACTGACCTGAGGTCTGCTTCTGTAAACAATGACTGTTATGCACAATCAGCTGTTAAGGGGGACTTGCACAAACACATTCTTCATACCTCACAAGACCTTCACAAGCATATAGTCGAAACTGCTGAAATTTTTCAGAAATCTTCTTTAGGATCAACATTCGGATGGGAATCTGAGACATCTTTCCCCAAGGTTAGTACCAAACACGTTAAAGTGAAATATGCTTGCTGCAAAGTTCTTTGGTTTTGCAGTGTAATTTGATTTAGCAGCAATTGTTTTTTCCTCTCTATTTATTCTTGTTTTTGCTGTCATTTTATGTTAAGTTAGCTATATTGTCAATTATATTATTCGTGCACTCATTTTAACTCCTTGGTGCCCATGATTTACTGATCAGTTTATGCCAACATCATCTTGACTTGTTAATGAGTGAAATCCAGGAAGGTGTCTGACATGGAAGAACCCCACCTTCCTGCGTTTGCAAACTTTGTCCAATTGTGTAACATGCAATTGATTATTTATGTACAGTCAGAATTCAGCATTATTACTGTATTGAAAAATGAAAAAGCAAACTAGCAGATAAAAAATTCAAATTCTAATGTCATTTTATACTTGTATGGTTCCTAATCCTAACAGGTACTTGGAGATGTTATAGAGTCTCTAGCAGGGGCTATTCTTGTAGATTCAGGATACAACAAGGAGATAGTCTTTCAAAGTATAAGACCACTTTTGGAGCCTTTAATTACGCCTGCGACAGTAAGACTCCATCCTGCAAGAGAATTGAGCGAATTATGTCAAAAGCAACATTTTGATTACAAGAAATCCGTTGTTTCCTACAACGGCAGGAATGCTTCCATTACAATAGTGGTTGGGGCTAATGGTGTGACATTCAAACACACAGCCACAGCTGCAGATAAGAAGACAGCCAAAAAATTAGCTTCTAAAGAAGTCTTGAAGTCCCTGAAGGAAAGTAATTTTGCGTCTAGTAGTACCCCAAGCAAACTTGATTAAACCATCTCTCATTGGGAATTTTGAGTTTGCATCAAGTTGGATGTCTGCTCTGGTATAGGTGTGTGACTATAAAGTAGTTTGTATATTTTATGTTAGGAAAGGTGTATTCACGTAGAAATTTATACATAAGAGCCTTACAAACAGTTTGACAAGTGATGTATGATGCGTTCACTCGCCATTCAAGTAACTTACAGAAACATTGCATTAATGCTATTTCTATTTGAAGATATTTTGAAATTTCGGTATTTGGAGAGACAAATAACGTATGTCGTCTCTCCAAAGTGATGGTAGTTACCAGAAGCAATTGTGTCGTGCTTTGGAAGATGCATCGGCGTTGGATTTGTGTGCATGTTTCTTGTATTTGCTTTAGGTGAACCGTGACCAATCTTTCGTGAGATTTCATGCATTGTACTAATGAAAGGAAAAGGAAACTTATCAGCAAATATCAGCAAACTAAAGCAATCTTCGAAAGGAGAAAATATAACCTTGAAAGACTTTGTTGAAAGCAAACTTATCATTGATCTTATAATTGAAAATATTGCACCCTAATAAATTGGCTTTGTCAAAAATTTGAATAGGCTAGCAAGCATTTCCAGAAACAAAACTGCAATTGAGATGGTCCAACTCTTATCTCTTTATTTCCACATAAATGTCAGCAAAAGAGCTCCTATGGGGATTCCTTGCATTTTTCAGCAATCAATATCCTTAATGCGGTGTGTATCAATTCCTTGTAAGCTTCTGGATTATTTTAGTGGTCATCAATCTCTGCCTGAAAACAGGAAATGAAATTCAGCACCATAAGTTGCATCCTGAAGGGAAAGTATTCAGAGTCTAAGTAAATTCCAGAATAGGTTTTTCTTTGGTGCAGTGTGCAGCTGATTGAGTCTAAACCATCTTTTTCAATAGCTTCTGGCTATTGTCTATTATCTCTTATTCTAGGCTCAAGGAATTCAATGTCAAAACTCTTTTCAGGAAACCTTAAAGCATTGCTGGAGTTTCTTTAATGAGTTAACTTCAAGATCATCGTCCAAACAGCTCATTTGAACATACCTTGCGAACTGCTTTTAAAGCAACCAAAAGCTTTTCTCCAATTAGCTCATACATGACTGTCTTTTTTAAGAACTTTCAAAGACTCAGAAAGTGATCGAGGCAATCTTGGAACATTTTCAAGCATAGAAGGGTCTAAATCTGTGCCAAAACTTACAAAACAATATCAAGATGTTAGCATACAACTTAATTTTAAGAGCCGGGAAAACAATGAAACTCTGACCTGCTAACCAAAAGGAGAATAAAATACCCAGAACACAACATGCTGGAGCAAGATTGAGATTTTATTAAAGATGAAGTAATGTTACCGACAGGTTCAGGAAGAGGAAGATGCTTTCTAAGACCATCATTCCAGCGGAAATTATAGCAGCCAGAGCCAAGTATGGATTTGCGCACCCATCAAAACACTTAATTTCAAAGTTGCTCACGAGATCACGCTCAATTCCAGGTAGGCAAGTTATAGCAAGCTTCCTTGTTTTCTCTACCCCAGCAAACATTTGGGGGGAATAGTCGATCATAACTAAAGAGAATAAGAGTTAGCTGGCCAGGGATGCAGTAAAGAGAATTTATAGAAAGTAAATTTTCAGAAGGGATGCATAGCTGCACACACCATCTAAGATGAAATTTCTAACGACAATCACTAACACTCATCTATTTAATTCAGTGAAATTCTTATAAAATATTATTCAAATAAAGGTCTGAAACTGCATTCCCAGTAAATAAACTTCTATGCAAAATTCTTGAGTTAGGCAACACTTTAGACAGGACTACAAGGCACAAATGCCAGCAAACAATTTCTCATAATAGTGCTTTTTCCGTAAAGCAAATGTGAAAAAAAAGTAAATATTAGCAAGAACTGGAAAATGATAGGAAAGTATCGCAACCTGTATGGAATTGGTGCCGTGAAGGCCAAAATTGAAGGAAGATGATGCAGAAACCCTGCCATAAAAATCCTCCCCGATTGTTGCCATTCCATAGCGGGATGATCCATCAGATGCCATGAAAACATTGTGTCCATTTTGGCACAAGCTGACATGTTCATGGGAACCAGGACCAATGTCGTCCACCGCAAGCCTACGCAAAAAGCAGGATACGCCAAGATCATGGCTATCATTAAAAGAACGTCCAGCCCAGTCAGGGTGAGGAGTGGTGAGTGTGCCGTGTCTTTTATTAATTAGCTGCTGGTTGGCTCCAAGGACCAGGCTGCGTTTTTCAAGCTTTATTATTGATAAAAAGGCACAACCAAATCCATTTACTTATGCAAAACTAGCTGTCGAGTCTGCACAAATTCCTTGACAAGTGTTGACAACACTATCCAACCTCTAAACCAAATAGTTTTTTTTGGTTCTCTAACACATGGTAATCAGTTTCGGATGTGAAAAAATTGGAGTCCGTCACATAACATGGTGGTAATGGGTAATCAAACAAACAATAATAATAATAATAATAATAAACATACAATTTAGAAATGCCCTGTCTGCTCTGCTAAAGCTCTGGGACCGTGACCTCACAGCACCACCATGACACAACTTTTGACATTAACACAAGGCCCGGCTCATTTGTTTATGGCTTTCGAATTTGTACAGTACTGCCGGTGAAAACTTCAACTGTTTAACCAATGCAGACACCACCCTAGCAGTTAAGTAGCTCTCCCTCCCGCTACTCTGTACATCGTGATACCAGTAACATAAATACAGAGAAAATAAAATCTCCAAACAAAAGCAATAATGGAGTTCGAATATCATATAGCATTGATTCCATTACACAACGTGATCGGTCTCCTTGCTTTCCTGTTCATCCATGGTATCACATAATTTTGCACCCCTTGTTTCTGGCAACAAACACAGCAAAACTCCAGAAATTATCATCACAAACACAGAACCAAACATGTGGGATTGCCTTCATATGGAAAAAACTTGCCTTTTCTCCCTTCATATATCAACATAGGACTGAACACAGAACCAAACATGTGGGATTGCCTTTACAGTGATGTAGCCAAATTCCTAACTGTAGTAGGAAATAGCTCTACCGTGAATCCAGATAAAAAATCACTGATGAGCAAGCGCAAAAGAATGCTAATATCTCAAACCCAGTGTTTACCCCTTCCCGTTTACTTCCAGTTATAGCACAGATGCTGCAGCTTATTCCACTTACTAAGAATAACGTGAGTATAGAACTTATCCTGTTCCATTTATCTACAAAGAATAAGAGGATAAAAGCTGAGGGCACCTCAATTGTGGCATTAAATGTAACACTCGGGTAGAGATTGGAACCCAAGTTGCCTAACCCCCACGGAATCCCGTAGTGCACCAAACCAAGGCTGCAGCCAAGTCCCATGATTATCAATATTCTTCTACAAGCCCATCCTTTCTCAAATAGCTTCTTCATTGATGTAAACTAATCATCCTTCACCTTTTCATGTTTTAAAGAAATGTTGCCTGAGCTAATTATGTGCTCCAAGTAATCACAGCGGGTTGCGGATGAAAGTTTCTTCAGTACAGCCACTGCTTCTTCATTACGTCCTTGAAGGAAAAGCCATCTGGAAGACTCGTAAGCAAAGAAATAAAGAAACAAACTATAAATGAGTCCTGGAAGAGAAGTACATAAATAAATTCTTCTCCATGAAGAGTCCTTGGTAATGTAAGCAATGGCCGGTAAGGACAGAAATCCTAGAGCAAAACACAAGAATGCAACAAAACTAACCCGGCCTCGACATGTTTTTCCAACTGTCTCCACCAGTAACACAATTATACAGTTCCAATTGATGCACGACCAAATCCGCTAAAGAATCTCAAGGCCGAGTACATCTAAATGTTGGTGGAGAAGGCAGCCAGAGACATGTGTTGGAGGTTGAGGTGCATGCAGTGCTATTGCTGGTACAATGCAATGTTGGGAAAGCATCAGTGAAAACACTGATATAGACTTGTTGTGAATCAAACATGTAAGCTAATGAGACGAGGACTGTTCGAAAAAATTGGGCACACCCAAATTCACCTATGCTGTTTTCTATAATGTCATCGCCTTTGAGATCAGAATTGTGATTATTAGTTTCATGCTGAGGCGGGGCAGAGTCTGGTTTTGGAGTTGAATCTGCCATGTTGTATGTGGTCTTAATTTGAGGCTGTGAATTGAGAGCTTGAAGAGACTCTGTTATAGCACTGCATTTAATCTGGTATAGTGACAATTTTCTTGACAGGTTTCGTAACATAAAATTTACAATATTTCGTTGAAAGATGCTCTTCAACTTTTAACTTCAAAATCCATGCCTCTCACTCTGTTCAAACTTCGACCTGACAAAACAGAGGGCCATGATTTATTTATTTTTTCGAAGAAAGAAAAGGACTTCTTTTACTTCGCTGCTTCCTTTGAAATTTTAAAACTAGAAGCTTCTAGTTTTAATACCTTAAAAATACAAGACATGCACCTCTATGATATCTGTTTAGAAAAAGTAAATTTATCCGATCATGTAATACTAATAAGAAAAAATAATAATAATTACAGTGTTACATTATGAAGAATTAAAAAGATATAGTAAACTTGTGTTAAGAGGTTTTTATTTTATTTTTATAAGTATGGTGAAATGACTGAATTAACTTTATAATTAAAAAAAATCCCAAGCAGGTTTTTTCATATTTTTAATTTGGATTTTTTTATTATAATAGAGTAAAAGATAATTTGATATTTTAATAAATATTAAATATTATTTAAAAAAGGACACGTGAGAGAGTTTAGGAGTCGCTAGTGATATTAGGACGACGAATATGATGTTGTCCGGTGGCCGTGGAGTTAGAAATTTTAGGGGTAGTTTACACATCGGCGTTCGAATCATAGACAAGTTTTTCCGGTGTTGAAGTCATGACTCTACTTCCTGAAGAGTCGATAGATGCGGAACTACCTGAAGAGGACCTGGAGATTACTACTTCAAGGGCCAGTGGGAGAGGAGGGCAGAATGTAAACAAGGTTGAAACTGCGGCCAGAATAACTCATACCCCCACTGGTGTACCCGTTCGCTGCACGGGTATGATTGTGCCCTAAATTTTTCGTCGCCTTTCAGTCGTGAAAATGGAAATTTATTTTCCTCTCGAAAAACACGATTCGTTCTTTACTAAAAAGAAAAAAAACTTCAAGACTCACATGGTCGATTCTCGATTATATGTATATTGAAGTTTTTTTTTTTCAATGCAAATATATATATATATATATATTATTTTTTATTTTATTTACGGGAAAGGCAGAGAACGACGTCGGAGGATATTCACTGGTAATCAAACTTGTAGGCTTTAATTTAACGGCAAATAAAATAATTAAACAGGCACCCAAAAAAATTAATTAGACGGTGTCGCTTTGGCACTGAAAGACCGAAAGGAACTGGTTAGTGGTTAGAAAGAAGCTCCTCCGTCGACAAAGAAACAAACAAGCACCAAGAGAGCTCTCACCCGCAATGAGAGCGTGATGCGCACGTTAGCAGCAGCCCAGCTGAAGAATGAATGTAATGCTGCCTTGAAATGTTCAGTCAAATCAAACAATTCTATTGGTTAAGTATTGTTGCTCTTTCATTTTTTTGTCCTTTCTTTGGAGCAGTATTTGTGTCGTTTTAATCCTCGAAATGTTCGTTCTCGCAATTTCACATCATCTTCATCACCATCATTCAGTAAAAGAGGTCTCCTCTCTCCCTCTCTTTCTCGGTTTTTTTATTGTTAATTACAAGTATTATGGTAAACCCAGCTCCATCACCATCATTCTTTGGGTATAAATTACGAGCTGCTTGTATTATGTTGACGTGGGTTGCGATCACGGAGCTTTGTTCTTCTCTGATCATAGTATTTGATGATGGATTCGTTTTTATCTGTAAATTTATTGTTGTCAGATTGCACTTCTTCTGAATCATATATTCTTAGGCCCCTTTTCTCCTAGAGTGTTGTAATTGTGTTTTTTTTGCTGTGTTTGTGATTTTCAGAACTGATGACCCATAGTTAAGTAAATGAACTATTGAATATCAGGTTTAGATTGAAATTAGCTTGGCGTAAGAGATGTTGAGATTTTTTCTTTCTTTCTTTTTTTATTCATACGCAAATCACAGTGTAAGGTCTGCTGCTGCTGCTGCTTCTTCTTGATTTCTAGTTGAAAGAAGGATGAGAATAGTGGAGATGGGTGGGGCTCAACTGCTCAAGAGTTGTTCAACATGTAAGGAGGTGCTAAAGATGACCACACCAGGAAAGCGGATTTGAAAGCTCTGCCCTCTCACAGCCAGGTTAGATTTAAATGTTTGCTTTCATCATTTTGTACTTTATATTCCTTTATTAATGGATTTTAGATGTGGATGAATAAGTCTTCTGTGTACTCTTGATTCAACGTCACAGCTTGCCAATTGTAAACGCAACTAATATTGTCTGTGATTCCAGTTCTCCTGGATAGGAGGATGTGCTGAATTCTTATTAATATCAAATCAGTGATGCTTTTCTCTAGCAATATAATACCTTGATTTACCAATCCATTATAGAAATGATCAACAAAAGCTGGCTGAGCACACAAATTGGAGTTCGTGTTTCCAATACAAGAAATGTTTAGAACAATAAGAATAATGAATGTCTAGATCCATTAGATTTTTCTAATTTCAGCTCCTGGTGCTTAGGGTATTTTGGTTCTTTAGGCGTGATGTGATGGGCTCGATTTACATATTTGAGTATTCAACCTACGGCAACATCCATAAATGTTCATGACAACACAATTGCTGCCAAGAGTTGCTGGAACTTGGTATTTCCGTTTTGAAACTGCAGATGAAGCTGTCAGAGCTTTACACCATGCAGGGGCAATCTCGGTGATTAAGTCTATCCCAGATTCCTCTGATGAAGCAGAAAATGAGAAATGTAAGGCTAGCTTGCTGAAGAGATTCCAGGATCTGAGATATGATAATTCGTCTTAAGTAATCGATTCAGGGCATAACCCTTTCCAATGCAGGCTTGAAGTACAGTCAGGTCAAAAAGTCATCTGACATCTTGGAGAGATTAGGCCTCACAAGTAATGAAAATACAGTGCATCTCTTTTGAATGTAATTTGAACCAAAATTTCCCCATCGATACTCATGTTTTTAATGCTATGAATCGTAGGGGTTTGTATACCATGAGGCATGAGCTCGTGGAGTGGATATGTAATAGTTGTCCTGCGCAGTTATAATTGTGCTCGTAAGGCTGTGTTTACATTGAGTAGCTTAGTTTGTGACCCTGATGGTTTGCCAAGCAAGTAGTTAGCACTCAGCACACGTCCACCAATTTTTGTGTGTTGACTGTTCCATCATCGTATATGTGCTAGCCTGAAATGGATGTGTTTGTTGGTGCTGGAGTGGATGGATGGATGGATGTGGACTGCTGCTCAGTTGGACCTTGATTCTATGGAGAGTTTATTGAAGATACTTCAAACAATTTCGGCTATTTGAATGGTAAAATGGAAATAATGTTATGCTAACCTTGTTCTTTATCTATTAACCCTGTGTAGTTCGTATTTCTTTGCAAGCTTACACAGCAAAATTGTTTCTTGCAAACTACCGTTTGTTGTATGAAAGCTTTTCTATCTTTTATAATGGTGTGTGTATGAATCTAATTCAAGAAAGTTCAGATTATCATCTTACCTACCCTTGGTTTTTAGATCCTGGGTCAATGTTTTCTCAAATCCCATGCCAAGTGTTGTAATGAATCAAATGAAATAATCCCATAATTTTTCAAAACTAACAGCAGATCATGTGCAAAGAAGTACATCAAAACCGGTTGACTGCTATCCTCGCCCCATGTTCACGACTTTTCCTTTACCTTTACAAGATCGGTTGCTATGCAACTTAAAATAGTTATTTGGCCTTGACATGAGCACTCTATAAATTCAAACAAATAGAATTAATTTTTATTTCCTGGATTTGAGCTCTCAATACCAATTGAGATTCAAACATCTGTTTATCTATAAAATAATTAATCATTTGTGACCCAGAAACCACGTTCCCCTGTTGGTTTATGGAGCTCTATCTCAAAATTTTAGCTCACGGTTGATTTTAAAAGCAAAAACTAACGTTTCGTGCTGGTATGATTATACAGTTGAATCACAAATTCTCCATGAAGATGACTTCAGTGTGAAAGTTTATCCAGGAGTGGACTATGCCTTCATTGTGGCATTGATTGTAGTCCTCAATGAGGAAGACATGGTTTGATTGTCTCTTGTGAAGTCATATCTTACCTGTACATCATCATATACATCTATAGTAAGTGGCCAAGTGGTTTGTTTAGTTTTTAATGCTTGTGATTCATGTTTGTTCGCTATATTCCTTGTTGAGACGCAACACCACGGTGATTTAAATACGTTGTTATGTGATTCTAATTTTTGTATACTGCATATGTGACTGTATTTATTAATGATTTCTACTAGGACTCTTCGCAAGAGAGAATCTGATGCCAGTTCAATATACAAAATTACGACCTAAACTTTCAGAGAAGCTGCTGTTGGATTGTAAGGACACGCTACGAGTATGAAGAATACATATAACAATACAAGCACCTCAACTAGAAAAACACAGGGAGGGGCTATTACTATTACTATTACTTGTTTCTAACCAAACTATAGATGTTTGTTGACAAGGCAATTGTGCTTGTTGCTACAGCTAGAATTATCATCACTGCTGCCACGATCTTATCTCGTGTCGTTGATATGCTGTGAACATCCCTGTAATTCATGAGAAGACAAAAGGAATTATATTGTGCAGAACTGTCAAATTTATACTGCAAAATATCAATTTCGGAAGGACAGAGCAGTACCTTAACACAATAGCACCTGGGAAGATGAAGGCGAGACACACTGCTGAGGTTGATCCCATGAACTGAAACAAGTACCATATATTTGGGATTGCAATCGCTGCCAGGTAAGCGAAAACTAGTAGTGCAAGAGTGAGGGACACAAATCTGATGGAATCTGTCGCTAAAAGAGGCTTCTTAGGGAAAAGAAGTTCATCAATGTTTGCCCTCAATGAGAAGTTCAAGAGGGGAAACGCCAGCATGAGGTGAAAGGCATAACTAAGTCTGACAGTGTCATTGAGTAATGCACCGATTGTTGTATCAGAACTCTGGTCAAAATTTACAAGTATGTCGGCCACGATTGATTCCCCAAACAAAAGATACCCAGAAATGCCTATGGTGAAGTAGATGCCAGCACAAAGCAAGAGGGAAATCTTGACTGCTGAAACCATATCAGAAGGTTTCCCGAGCTCGAAACTTATTGGATGAACTGCACACATTCAACGAAGGAACTTGAGAGAAAGAAAAGCAAACAATGCCATGATATAGTCTTTTGACTATATAGATTAATATACCAAAAAGCTTTCTCACCATTAAAATGAAATGTGAAGGCTGTCACAATCACGGGAGCTGCAGTGAAAAGGTCGAAGAAGGAAGTTTTGTTATCTAGATGGGGCAGCAATCTCGGACTTTTGGTTTTCCCTTCAATGAGTGCATAGATTGCCATCACTGAACATATGCCAACAAACACTACTGCGAGGAGGACTGATATAGCTGAACTGAACCTCAATGATTCTGGAAAAACAGGCCAACCAAAGTGAACAAGCGTTAACCCGACTTCTGCTGGTAGCCATTCCCAAAATCCAGCAGTTAAATTGCCAGTTTCTTTTTAAAGAAGAATTCTTCTTAAAAGTAAATTGAAAATTTTCTAGGAGAAATAGATAAGCATGTGGGTAGAAGCAAGAAACATCACGGACTCCACCGCAAGGAAGCTCAAAAGGGAGAGGGGAAAAAATCACTTAGCCAGCTAGCCTAACAGATAATCTACCATCAAGAAAAGGGCATCCTAAAAATTTATCCAGTGAAAAACAAATTAGATCAAGTAGAATCTTCACTTCTCTCTCTTTTCAGAAAAGGAAAAAACATCTATTGCTTTGCTTTCATGTGTCCTTTTGTTTGTCTACTCCTGTCTGCCACGGTAAGCTCTGAAAGATTTTCCTGAGCATTAAATGATCAATATCTTCCTTGGATTCTCTATTCTATCCACCAACAATTTTTCCAGCTCAACTTAATGCAATCCTGTTCTCTCATCAATCCTGTAATCATGAAAGAATTTAAGACAAATGGCCAAGGAATTGTTTTGCATCTTCTGCTTCCATTAACAGGTTTCAAAATCAAAGATAAAAACTCCTAATTCTAAATGCAACTCCGCATCTCCATATACCCTCTTATAGAAACTGTCCATAACCTTTAACTGTGGATCTCCACCCAAAGCATATTCATATCAGGAATTAGCCATCTTTGAGCCTCAGAAGGCATATCGCACCATCCTCCCCTTCTTCTCTACAGATTCAAGAAACATCAATTTCAATCCATTTTCTAGTGGGCACTTCTCTTGGAACCATCAGCCCATCATGTTTCTCAGCTTTCCAGTCACTCTCCTTAACTTCAGAGTCTGTACAAGATCCCTTTCCAATCTTTCTGGGACGTTGAGCATTGTCACACTATTCTCGTCATGATCCTGTAATAAACTAATTTTTCTCCAGATGTTCATTCATAATAATGGTGAAATTAAAACTTGAACACGTGGATTTAAGATAACTATGTCTGGAATATATCATCAATGCTCTATATGGCTTGGAACAAGAATGAATAAAAATTAAAAGAAAACTGAAAATTAAACTTACCTACACGCCTGAACAAAACCAGAGGAAGCACAACAAAGATAACAACGAAGAGGAGCGCAAAAGCACGGGAATTCCACCAGTGAATTCCAAACCATTCTTGCAACACGCCCAAGTGCATTGATCCATCATGCACATTCCCTGACAGTACATCCCCTGACAAAAAAGGGCAGTTAAATTTCATGAACTGATTGAAGGACTGTTCATTCTTCAAATTCAAGTGCAGAAAGCCTAATTAACAGGGTTGATAAACAAATCCCCCAGCGTTGATCACTTCCCTAATTAAAAAAGACATAAAATCCTACAACCAAGTTCCTTGCACGCACGCACGCACATACACTTACCAATGATAATCAAATAAACGATCAAGCACCCAAGATTAGTTATCATGACACATATTTGTACAGTCACGGATCCTACCCTCCCAAAAGCCTCCCTCATGACACCAGCATACGTTGTTGACTCCCCAGAGAGCGTATACCTCAACAAGAACTCCACAGAAATATCCACAAGCCATGCAATAATCATAATCAACACTAAAGCAGGTATTACACCTAGCACCTTAAGTGTGGCAGGTATTGACATAATTCCTGCACCTATTATACTAGTTGACACGTTGAACACTGCTCCGTGTACCGATGCACGCTTCTCCCCCTCCTTCCTTTCCGGCAGAAGCGGAGCACGTATTCCAGTGGCAGGCGACATTCCGGGAGGGAATTTACCGGCTAGAAGGATGCTTTTTGAATAAGTTGTCTTGTTGTTCATAATTAAGTTTAAAACGTGAGTATTAAAGGCAAGCTGTGAATAATGTGATGGTTAAATGACCAAAGTGGCGTTGATAGAGGTGGAATATGATTGGTTAGAGTTGGTTAAGATAAGGGTAAGATTGGGATGTGACATGGACAATGGCGGAGGAATGTGGGGTCATATGATTGGGGAGAATGATGAATGTGGACACAAAACGTATCAAGATTTAAGTGAATCTGGACTCTAAAACAGGTCATGTGCTTTGGTCCTATAATACCATGATACTTTCCCTCGGGTGCAAAGACTAGTCAACGAGATTGTCTGAGCTTCTCTGTTTGTTTGTCTAATCCCAAATCAAAACATTTTTTAAAATTAAATTAAATGACAATCTGCTTGAAACCGAGAATGTCTATATTATGTCTTGATCAATCCAACGTGGTGATTATGTAAGTTTTGAAATATATTAAAATAATATTTTTTATTTATTTTTAATATTAATATTTTAAAATAATTAAAAAATACATAAAAAATCATTTAAAAAAATATATATAGTATAATAGCAAAAACAAACAAATCCTAAAAAAAGCAAGTACTGCATCTATTTTACTTTATATAAAAAAGACGATTTTTATAGATGGAATCATATTTGACTGCAGTGCTTGGGGCCTTGGAGTTCTGGTATCGATCCTAGAGGTTTCAAGACATTGTAGATAAGACTAGACACGTTGCCCCTGCGGGTATAACAATAATTTTTTTTGATATAAAAATAGCCATGAAAATATGAAAAAAAATTAAGTTCAAAATTAATGGTTAAAATAGTAATTTAAATAATATAAAAAAACAAAATAAAACACAATAACGGTAAATAAATTAACTAAAAAACAGTGAGAAAAAAATAGAAAGAACCACATCCGAACCTATCTGAATTATCAAACAACCCGATACTAACATAACTAAAAGAAAACCAAAATAAAAAGAGTCAAATTTCAAATAAAAAAAAAACATCATCTTTAAAAAAATAGAAAAAAAAACAAATCAATCCCAGACGAACCTCCTAAATCTCATCTAATCTAAAAAACCTGCAACTTGTTGGATCATGGGCCCGAGTTTAATTAAAAAGCTTAAACATCATCCAATTTAATTTTGAATTATGGAATCATTGAAAAAACTACTGATAAAAATATTTGCAAAAAAAAAGGAGCAACAAAAAAAAAGGTTTAAAATATAACAAGAAAAAACCAAATAAAGATGAAATTTGAAAAAAAAAATTATCTCAGAAAAAGGGAGAAGATGATTATGATTAAATTTGACATCAATCAAGGGATGCAATTAAGAAAACAAATAAATACAAAACCATGCAAAAAAAAAAAGCAATTATAAAAATTATGACTAGATTTGACATAAAAATAAAAGGAAATTAAATATTTAGGGATGAAATTGTAAAACCAATCCATCAACAAAATGATTTAAAAATATCAACTAAAAGAAACATGACCAAATTTGACATGAAAATTAAACCAAAATAAATGTATAGAGTGAAATAATAAAAAAAAA
>Ga0307516_10005711_pt1 | contig 14751 bp, 10 predicted proteins | sample 19_EM_MG_FD_203310 | JGI IMG/M metagenome (GOLD analysis project Ga0307516, IMG submission 203310) | Populus trichocarpa ectomycorrhiza microbial communities from riparian zone in the Pacific Northwest, United States - 19_EM | ecosystem: Host-associated > Plants > Roots > Unclassified | place...
GGACAAATAGAGCGTGGTGACCCCGTTTATCACGCGCGTCGCGCCCGTGAGGTTGGAGAGGACGGGTACGTTTTCCTTGTAGCGATAGACGATCCGGTCCGGGGAATTGTCCGCCGGATCGAACGCCGCGTAAATTCCCTGGGAACGCCAGGTGAGCGCGGTGTAGTCGAACACCTGACCGTCGGCGACGGACACGACGAAGGAGAAAACCGTATCCGCCGCGATCGGTGCCACGGGCGCGGTGGCAACGATGAACCCCGAGGCCGTGGCTTTGAAGATGCAGCCGAGATCCGTCAGCAAGGCTGCGGTCGAAGGCGTCGGCGCAACGTTCAGGATCGGCTGCACGTCATAGTCGAGCAGCCGGCTCGTCTGGACCCCGCTGCTGAGCGAGTCGAAGCTCTGCTTGCCGCTGTCCAGCCAATAGTGGTGCAGGAGCCGGACCTCGAAGAGGACTTGGTAGGGCGTGTTCGTGCGTTCCACCATGTCAGCCGCCCACCGCGCTCTTCTGATAGGTGTCGTTGACGATTTGCGTGATGAGTCCGGCCTCGAACTGCGTCGCCTTGAACGTCATTTCGAGCAGGCGGAGCGTGTAGAGAACGAACGGATATTGCTTGCCGCCCAACGTGCCCCACAGATGGTTCACTTCCTCCATCGTCGGCGAATAGAGCTCAAAGATCAGCTTGAAGGTTTCGAGCTGATCGAGCGCATTCTGCGGCGCGTTGGTCGCGAGCGAGTTTGGCGCCACCGAGTCCTGAGTGAAGACATTGCTGAACTGGAAGAATTTGATGGCGCGCGACAGCATCAGCAGCGCGTTGGTGTAGTTCGCGTGCGTGGCAACGATCAGGATGTGAAAGTTCAGAAAGACCGGCGGATTCTGATAAACCACGCGTAGCGTGGCATCGTTGCGCACATAGGCCGGGACGTTCTTGAGCGATTTCTCCTCGCGGATGTTCACCATCGAGACGGCAAGAATCTCGCGCGGCACCGCAGCGGTCGACGAGCCCGTTCCGGCTACACCTTCGGCAATGTTGCCGAGCCCGGTCTGCACGCCTGGCGGCATGCTGTAAACATCGTGAAGATGTTTTTCCAACTCGTTGATCACAATCGTCAAAGCGTGCGCGAGCATGTGCCACCCTGCGGATGACGCGCACCGCGGCAGCCGCTGAAAACGCAACGGAAAATCTCTTCAGCTCGATAACGTGCTCGGCGGCGCCACAGCAGACGCCGCATCTGTATCAACAGCGGCGGGCGCAAATCGCGTACCGCCGACACCCCTGATCGTTTCTCAACGATCAACTTATCCGTGAGAGAACTATGAGCCGCAATTGCTGCATTTTGAAGTCAATTCTTTTCTGCTCGTAATCAACGGCGGCACGAAGCTGTGGATATCATCGATGCGTATGCGAACACGCGGAACGTTCGGTGCACGCGTGCATCGCGGTCTTCGCATGATACGAACAAGCAGCGTGATTGTTCGAAGTTCACACCAATTCCAGCGCGCGACCACAATTGCTGGTATCGACGGCGTCGATGTCGAACATATCTGAGATCGTCGAGGGCCCCGGAGTCCGAATCTTTATTCAATTTCTTTCTTGAGCCAGAGCTTTTCGACATATGACACTGCGGTCGAAATCGAAACCCCCGAAGAAACCGGCACGCAAGCATCCCTAGCAGCGGCAGCGTCAAACATGATGGTGCACCGCTTCCTGGCGGGTGATGCGCTTTTCGATCTGGCGGAGCGCAACATAGAAGGTGGGCGTCAGGAACAGACCGAAGAACGTTACGCCCAGCATGCCGAAGAAGACAGCTATGCCCATCGCATGGCGCATCTCGGCGCCGGCGCCGGAGGTGAACACCAGCGGCAGCACGCCCATGATGAAGGCGAAGGACGTCATCAAGATCGGGCGCAGCCTGAGGCGCGCCGCTTCGATGGCCGCCTCGAGTGTGGCTCGGCCCTGAATTTCGAGCTCGCGCGCGAACTCGACGATCAGAATGGCGTTCTTGCATGCCAGTCCGATCAGAACAAAGAGGCCGATCTGGGTGAAGATGTTGTTGTCGCCGCCGGTCAGCCACACGCCTCCGATTGCACTGAGCAGGCACATCGGCACGATCAGGATGATCGCGAGCGGTAGAAACAGGCTCTCATACTGTGCGGCAAGCACCAGGAACACCAACAGCACGCATAGCGGAAACACGAGCAGCGCCGTGTTGCCCGCGAGGATCTGCTGGTAGGTCAAATCCGTCCATTCGAAATTCATGCCTTTGGGAAGGTTCTCGTTCAGCAGTTTGGTGATCGCGGCCTGCGCCTGCCCGGTCGAATAGCCCGGCGCCGGCGCACCGTTGAGATCGGCGGCACGGAAGCCGTTGTACCGCATGGCGCTGTCGGGGCCCGTCGTTTCGCTCACCCGCATGATCGCACCGAACGGCACCATCTCGCCCGACGCGTTGCGCGTCTTGAGACGAAGGATATCCTCCGGCTGCGAGCGGAACGGCATGTCGGCCTGCGCTATCACCTCATAGGTGCGGCCGAAGCGGTTGAAATCGTCAACATAGATCGAGCCCAGATAGGTCTGCATCGTGTCGAAGACGTCCTGCACGTCGACGCCGAGCTGCTGCGCCTTGGTGCGGTCGAGATCGGCAAAGAGCTGTGGCACCCCGATGTTGAAGCTCGAGAACACGCCGGTGAGGCCCGGCGTCTGCCGCGCCTTCATCTGGATGTTCTGCATGGCGCGGTTGAGGGCGGCGTCACCCTGATCGGTGCGGTCTTCGACCTGCAGCTTGAAGCCGCCGATGGTGCCGAGGCCCATCACCGGCGGCGGCGGGAAGATCGCGATCATCGCATTGCCGCCGATGCCGCCGAATTTCTGCTGGAGGCTCTGGGCGATCGCCATGCCGGATTCGCTGCGCCGGTCGAACGGTTTCAAGGTCACGAAGACGATGCCTGCCGACGCGCTGTTGATGAAGCCGTTGATCGACAGGCCCGGGAACGCAACCGCGCTCTCGACGCCCGGCTCTTTCAGCGCAATGTCCGACATCTTGCGGATGACGGCCTCGGTGCGGTCGAGCGTTGCGCCTTCGGGCAACTGCGCGAAGCTCACAAGATAAGCCTTATCCTGCGTAGGCACGAAGCCCGGCGGCACGGCCTGAAAACCCAGCCATGTCAGACCCAGTAACACGCCATAGACCGCGAACGCACGCGTGCGGCGCTTCAGGATACCGCCAATCCCACGGCCATAATTTTCTGAACCGCGATGAAACACGCGGTTGAACAGGCCGAAGAACGGGCCCAGCACCCTGTCCATGCCGCGGGCGAGCGCATCCTTGGGCGCGCCATGAGCTTTCAGCAAGGTCGCGGCGAGTGCCGGTGAAAGCGTGAGCGAATTGAACGCGGAGATGATCGTCGAAAACGCGATGGTGAGCGCAAATTGGCGGTAGAACTCACCCGTCAATCCGCTGATGAACGCGATCGGCACGAACACGGCGCAAAGCACCAAGGCGATCGCGATGATCGGGCCGGTCACTTCGGACATCGCTTTGAGCGTCGCATCGCGCGGGCTTAAGCCCGCCTCGATGTTGCGCTCGACGTTTTCGACCACGACGATGGCGTCGTCGACCACGATGCCGATGGCAAGTACCAGCCCGAACAGCGACAGCGCATTGATCGAGAATCCAAACGCCAGCATAAAGGCGAAGGTGCCGATGATGGAGACGGGCACTGCCAGCAGCGGAATGATGGATGCGCGCCAGGTCTGCAGGAACAGGATCACGACCAGCACGACCAGAGCCACTGCTTCGAGCAGCGTGTGCACCACGGCCTTGATCGAGTCGCGCACGAACACGGTCGGGTCGTAGACGATGCTGTAGTCCACCCCTTTGGGGAAATTCTGCTTCAGCTCCTCCATGGTGGCGCGCACAGAATCGGAGATCTGGATCGCGTTCGAACCGGGGGCCTGGAAAATCGGAATGGCGACTGCCTGCTTGTTGTCGAGCAGCGAGCGCAGGCCGTATTGCGAGGCATCGATCTCGACGCGCGCGACGTCGCCGAGCTTCGTCACCACACCGTTGTCGCGTTTGACGACGATGTCCTTGAACTGCTCTGGCTCGGTAAGGCGTCCCTGCACATTGATCGGAAGCTGCAGCTTCCCGGTCCCGCTGTAGGGCGGGCCGTTGATGACGCCGGCGGCAACCTGGACATTCTGCTTGCGGATGGCGGCGACGACATCGCCCGCTGTCATACCGCGCTCGGCAATCCTATCGGGATTGAGCCAGATGCGCATGGCGTAGTCGCCGGAGCCGAAGAGCTGCACGCTGCCCACGCCCTCGATCTTGGCGAGACGGTCTTTGACGTTCAGCACCGCGTAGTTGCGCAGATAGAGCATGTCGTAGCGGCCATCCGGCGAGTTCAGATGCACGACCATGGTGAGATCGGGCGAACTCTTGGTCGTGGTGACGCCAAGCGCCTGCGTCACCTGCGGCAGACGCGGCAGCGCCTGGTTGACGCGGTTCTGCACGAGCTGCTGCGCCAGATCAGGATCGGTGCCGATCTTGAACGTGACGGTCAGCGTAAGCGTGCCGTCGGAAGCGGCCTGCGAGAACATGTAGAGCATGTTCTCGGTACCGTTGATCTGCTCTTCCAGCGGCGTCGCCACGGTTTCGGCGATGACGTTCGGATTAGCGCCCGGGAATTGCGCCTTTACCACCACCGACGGCGGCACGACCTCGGGATATTCCGAGATCGGCAGCCGCGTCATCGCGATCAGACCGGCGAGGAAGATCACGATCGAGATCACGCCCGCGAAAATCGGGCGGTCGATGAAGAATTTGGACAGACTCATGGCGTCCTCTGAAATCCGGGTTCAGGAAAAGGCGAGCGGAACGCGCGGTCTAGTTCGACGCGAGCTTGCCCGCGAGATGCGGCTCCACCGGAGCGCCCGGCTGCACGCGCTGCACGCCGTCGACGATGATCTTCTCGCCGGAGCGCAGGCCGGATAGCACGACGCGCTTGCCGTCCATCTCCTGTCCGAGTGCCACTTCGCGATAATCCGCCTTGTGCGTGGGCGTCACGACGAACACGAAGCGCTTGGACTGATCGCTGCCGATCGCATCATCCGGCACGAGGATGGTCTTGCTCGGCTCGGCTGCCCACAGGCGTACCGACACGAACATGCCGGGCACCAGCGCGCCGTCAGTGTTCGCAAAGCGGGCACGGGCGCGGATCGTTCCGGTGCCGGTCTCGATCTTGTTGTCGAAGCTTTCGATCATGCCGTCATAGACGTGGGTCGCATCACCCTGCAGCGTGAGCTGCACGGGCAGTTTCTGCTCCTGGGCCACAGTGGCGGCATACGCGCGCACGCTGCGCAGATAGGTCTGCTCGTCGACTTCGAAATCGGCATAAATGCCGTCGTTCGAGACGATGGTGGTGAGCAGCGGTGCGGACTGCGTCTGCACCAGATTGCCGACCGTGATCTCGGCCCGGCCGACGCGGCCCGTGATCGGCGCCTTTACATAGGCATGATCGAGATCGAGCTTGGCCTGCGTGAGCACGGCCTGCGCGGACTGGATCGACGCCTGCGCGACGCCGACCGTATTGGCGCGCTGGTCGTAGGTATCGCGTGCCAGGGCCTGAGCATCTACCAGCCTTTTGGCGCGATCGAGTTCGGTGTGCGCGAGGCGCGCATTGGTGTTGGCTGTCGCGAGATCGGCCTCGGCCTTCGCGACCGCAGCTTCATAGGGGCGCGGATCGATGACGAAGAGCACGTCACCCGCATGCACGGTCTGTCCGTCCTTGAACCGGATTTCCGTGATGCGCCCGCCAACTTCGGGGCGCACATCGGCGGAATCGACCGCCGCAAGACGGCCAGAAAAGTCCGAAGACAGACGGACCGGCTTCGCCTCGACGGCGGCGACGGTCACGGGCACTGCCGTATTCACGGCTGCCGCCGCGTCCGGCGCCGCACCTGTATGCGGCAGGGAAACGCCCGCCACGATGATTCCCAGCGCGGCGACGCCGCCAAGAAGTACGTTTCTTTTCAGATGGTTAAAACGATTTTGTGGCGCACCAAGCTTGGCCACCTGCATGAGTTCGGCGATATGGGCCATTTTGGCCTCCTATTTCTGTATTGATCGATACAGATATAGGAGCTGGACGAACCGCGTCAAGCACATTATGTATCACTCGATACAATAATAAAAGGGAAAACGCTTCCCATGGCGATGGGCCGTCCGAGAAGTTTTTGTGTCGATCAGGCAGCTGATCGCGCGATGACGGTCTTTTGGAAGAAAGGCTACGAAGGCGCTTCGTTGTCCGATCTCACGGCGGCGATGGGTATTAACGCACCTTCTTTATACGCCGCGTTCGGCAGCAAAGAAGGGCTCTTCAAGGCCGTACTTGAGCGTTACGACGCGCGGCGCAGCGGGTTCATGGAGAAAGTGCTCTTAGCACCCGACGCGTTCGGCGTGGCGCGCAACTACCTCGAAGGCATCGCGGAATTCGCAGCCGACACCAATGGCGGCGCAAACCCGCCGGGGTGTCTGCTCGTACAGAATGGCTCCTGTGCGGATTCTGCAATCCCCGAGGAAGTCGCGCGGCATCGTGCCGAAAAGGAACGGCTGCTCTGCGCGCGCTTCGAACAGGCAAAGAAAGACGGCGATCTTCCCAAGGAGGCCGATCCCGCCACCCTCGCCCGCTATCTCTCCGCCATGGCGAACGGCATCTGCATGCATGCGGCTTCCGGCGCGACTGTCGCCGAGCTGAAGGACATTGCGCAGATGGCGCTCGCATCCTGGCCGGTGCAGGCAAAAACAAATTCGAGAAAAAATCTTCCGCCACGGCTTGATTCTGTATTGATCGATACATAATTATCGGCGGCAAGTCTTTTTGTCGGGGGATCCCGTGCCGCACACCACAATCTATGCCACGATCGCGCAGTCGGTCGCCGTTCTGTTTGCCGCCGCCGGCGGTATCCAAATTGCCGGCCCTGCTTTCGTCCAGCGCGCCTACGAGCGCTGGGAAATGCCACGCAAATTCTACCGCGTGACCGGGGCGCTCGAACTTATCGCCGCGCTATTTCTTGCCAATGCCGAGACGCGCATATGGGGCGTGATCCTTGGCGCCATCGTCCTTTTTGGCGCGATCGTCACACTGCTCAAGAGCGAGCAGTATGGCTGGTCGATCCCGGGAATGATGCTGCTCATGGCGCTGGTGCCCGCGTCCCTTGCCGGTCCTTTCTGAGCCACTCGAAGCCTAAGCTTTCGCCTGCTTCTGGCTGTAGAGGTATTCGACCGGTTGCGCGAAAGCGTGTTGCGGATCGCGGCAGGGCGGACGAATCACGGGCCCTCTAGATAGCGACCGCCGGCGGCAATGTCAGTGTGGCCCCGAGACTGCGCATTTTCACCTGCATGTTGTGTTCGCCGAACAGCCTCTGGCAGACGTCCCGCAGTACAAACCCCACACCCCCGCGAAGAAACCTCAATGCCGCGACGGTGTCGTCAGGGGATTTGCCACGGGACAGCCGCCTTCGACGCCGGGGCATGCGTACCAGTATTTCGTGCGCTTCGCGGCGTCCGAATTCGGGAACATCGCGTGCAGGAGCTTCAACGCCTCCCGTGAGTAGGCGGCATGGCTCCCCTGCCTGTTGCAGCTCCACCGCGCGACGACGGCGGCATTGGCAAGCGCGTTGGCTTCAACGTCGCGCTGTTGGAACCAGCCGGGATTCTTCACCCATGCGATGACCCGTCCGGCCAGAAGCTTCGGCGCGCAGTCCACCTGCGACAGGGCATTCAATTCGGATCGGTCGATGCTCTGGAAGACGAAGCTTTCGCGGATCGCCGGCACAAGCTTCTGACGGACGCTCAGACTGTTGTAGTAGCCCTCGCGGCGGTCGAGATCGCCGAAGCTTGCATGCAAGGCATTGTCGAGATCGCGGGTGTGACGATCCAGCTCCCACGCGCACCACCAATTGTTGTCGTTGTGGTTTTCGCGATCCATGCCGGTGAGGCCCGGCTCGCCGTCGCTCGGCTTCGCCGGCATCCGCGCGAACTCCTCCATCACCATGTTCAGCCCCGGCGAGGCGAGCACGTCGGCCAGGACGGTGCGGTCGTCGGGCCCAACATCGCGGCCCGGCTGCGACCGCCAGCTCTTGACGAGTTCGGGATTGAGGTCGCGCATCAGCCGGTCGCGGTCCGCGTCGATGACGCGGCCAAGCGCATAAAGACGTGTCCAGGCGGTGCGGGCATAGAGTGCGCGCTGGCCGCGCGGCAGTTCTTTGCGTGCGGCGAGCTTCCAGAGTTCATCGACGGAAATGCCGTTCAGATATTCATCCGGATAGTAATTCCCCATGGTCAGCGCGCGCACGAGATGGTTCTCGTCTTCGGCCAGCACGATCAGCAGTTGGTCCGAGACCAGGCGGCTGACCGGTGCGGAGGCCGGCGCGTCGAGATTGAGATCGTCGCGCAGCTTGCGCGCCATCGCGAGATAGCCCTCGGTTATGAGATATTGCAGGCTGTCATTCACCGCGCTGCGATAAGCGACCGTCGATTTGAACGGGAAGCCCTTCAGCCGCTTCTCGGCTTCGGCAAAGCGTTCTGCACGGTCCGGGTCGTGGGAATACATCAACAACTGCCGCACCAGATTGTAGAAATCGGAGGGCAGCGCTGCCAGCGCGCGATCGTCATCGGATTTTTTCACACGCGCGATCTCGTCATCGACGAAGCTCGCCGCCATGGAGGCATCCGCGATGTATTCGGAATCGCGCGGATCGTAGGAAAGCGCTTCGTGTACCCAGGCTTCGTTGGCGCTCTCCGTCAGGCCTGCCGTCTGATCGCTCCTGTAATCGCTCACACGGGCGGCAAGATAGGCGCGAACGTCGGAGGGAAGATCGCGCATGGTCTCGGCGCTAGCCCAGGGTTGGCGCAAGTAAGGATTTGCCGGGAACAGGATCCACGCCGCCATGCGGTCCTTTTGTGCAGCCTTCGCCATCGCGTGGCTGGCGGTGTAGTCCCTCGGAATGGCGCCGTTGAGCCACCAGTTCGGGTCAGGAAGATCGCTGTGCAGGAAGCCGATATCGGTCAGTGCGGCCTCATACCGCCTGCGCGCGGTTTCGTTCTTCTCGATTTTGTTTAGCGGCGCTTCGAGCGCGCTGAGCGCTTCGTGGACTTGCGCGCGTCTGGCAAATTCACTTTCGTCCCGCGCGCCGATCCAGCCGATGAGCTGGGCTGCGATGACATGAATGCTGGCAAGGGACGGATCGGCGAGAAGCGCCCGCGCCTCCTTGATCGATTGCTCCGGCGCGACCAGCGGCTTGTCATCCCGGGGCCAGAGTTCGGGCTTGCTCCCGGCGCGGATCGCCACGGCCATATAGGCGGCGCGCGGACGCAGTGGCGAGGATTTGTCGGCGGCGATCGCCTGAAACGCCGTCACCGCGCCGGCGAGATCACCCCGATAGAATGCGAGCGATGCCTGCTGATAGGCGCGGTCGTAGTTCTGCAGCCGCGCGATGGCCAGATCTGCGGTTGTCAACGGAGCCGGAAGCGCTGCCACCTGCTGCCCCGAATGATCGCAGGCGGACAACACCGCGCGCTGCACAAGGGTCCATTGCCGCACATAGGGATGATCGGGCCCGAGCTTTTCGAGCCGGTCCTTCAGGATGGCGATTGGGGATTCAGCGCGGCAACTGCCGAATTCAGGATAAAAATACTCCTGCGACACATCCAGATTGGGGAACAGCTGTTTCAGGACTGCTTTCTCGGCCGGTGTGGCCTTCCACCAGCGCGAATACGAATCGTCATAATTGTCCATGATCTGGGGATCGCCGAGACCGGACAGTGCGCGGAAGGTCTGGGGGCTCCGCGGCTTGTAGAAATAGCCGTCCATACGGTCGCTGCGTTCCGCGATCGGGTCCGGTGTGGCGCCCTCGGCAGCACCGCAGAACGTCCCCGCAAACGCCACGACGCTCAATCCCAATATCCAACGCTGAATCCGGGTCTTCGACATGCCTGCCTTCACGCAACACGACCTGCGGAAGGATGCGGCGTGAGGAGCCGCGAGCGTTAGCGTGATGATTGGCCAGTTTGCGCCGCCCGGTGTATGGGTTTGTGCGGATTTGTCCGGAGCGGGAATGGGGTCTGCCGAACAGCGCGAGCTCTCCGAGAGAGAGAACCGTGATGTCTCCGCGCGGGTTCGCGAGCAGCTCGCCCGCAGGCGCATATCGCGGCAGCGCCTCGCCGACGAGGCGAAGATCAGCATCTCGACTCTGGAAAAGGCGCTGAACGGCAGCAGGCCTTTTACGCTCGCAACCCTTGTGCGGCTGGAAGCGGCGTTGGGTATCGCCTTGCGGACGGCCGGCTCGGATGAAAACGCCGGCGGCGCCGCAGCCGGCGAATTAGGCGGCTATTCGCGCGCGGCCGTGCGCTGGCTCGAAGGCGATTATCTGACCTTGCGGCCTTCGTTCGAAGTGGACGGAATCCTCTACGCCTATCGGACAGAGATTTTCTGGGAGAGCACACATCTCGCCTTTCGCGAGGCCGAACGTCTCGACGCCCCCTATTCGCAGAAAGGTGTGGTGTCGGTCCCGAACAAATCGGGTCACATCTATCTGTACACCAATGAGCACGGTCAGATGCGCCTGGCCATTCTCGGCCGGCCATTGGTCACGGGCGAGATGTACGGCCTGCTGACGACGCTGCTCGCCGGACCGGGCTCGCAGCTTCTTCCCGTCTCCGTCCCGCTCGCCCTCATCCCGAGAACGTCTGCGCCCGACGCATCCTTCGGGCGCATCTCGGAGTCAGACGCCAACTTCAAGTCCCACCAGGACCACCTGAACCGCGTCCTCGCCCGCGGCTTCGCACGCCTGATCGCGCAATAGGCGTTCCTTCAGAGCGCTAACGAATGCTCAGCGCGTCGCGGTACGGCACTGAACCAGTACCGGTCCGGGTCAGACTTCCAGATAGGCCGCGGTGGACATTCCACCGGCCGTGCAAACCCCGACCACCGCCTTATGCTTGCCCCGATGCCTGAGTTCGAGAAGCGTCGAGCCCAGATAGCGGATACCCGACATGCCGTAGGGATGGCCCAGCGCGATGGCGCCACCTTTGACATTCGTCGTCTCCCATGGCGTCTCGAGCTGAGCCTGATTATAAAGCGTGGTGACGGCGTAAGCCTCGTGCAGTTCCCATAGATCGACTTCGGACGCGCCGAGCCCGTGATGCTTCATCAATTTGCGGATTGCCGGCGTGATGGCGATGCTCATTTCCTCGGGTGCGACGGCCGCGAGCTGCATGCCGCGAAACAGGCCGAGGACGGGAAGATTGCGCTTCGCCGCGAGATCGGCATCCATCATGACGACCGCCGCAGCACCGTCGGAGAGCTGCGATGCATTGCCCGCCGTTGTCGTGCCCCCCTCATAGACGGGCTTCAACACCGACAGCTTCTCGAACGTGGTGTCGGGCCGCGGCCCTTCATCGTGGTCGAGCGTGACATCGACCATCTGCGATTGTTGCGTCGCCTTGTCCACGATCTTCATCTTCGTCTTGAACGGAACGATCTCTTCGGTGAACCGTCCGCCCGCGCGCGCCGCTTCCACGCGCTTCTGGCTCTCGACGACGTAGCGGTCCAGCGCTTCGCGGCCAATATTGTATTTCTTCGCGACGAAATCCGCGGTCTGGTTCATGGTCCACCACACCGCCGGCATGCGCTGCTGCAGCGGCTCGTAGAAGAAGCCGTTGAAGTTCAGATTCATCTGCGTGAGGCTGATGCTTTCCACGCCGCCCGCGATGGCGATGTCGGCTTCGCCTGCGGCAATCCTGTTGGCGACAATCGAGGCTGCCGTCAGGCCCGATCCGCAATAGCGGTTGATCGTGACGCCCGGGACGCCGACACCGAAATCTGCTTCCAGCGCTGCGTTGCGCGCGATGTTGTGGCCCGTCGCCCCTTCCGGCAGCCCGCACCCCAGCACGACATCTTCCACTTCGCCGGCCTCGATGCCCGCGCGCTTCACCGCTTCGCGAAGCACATGCGCCGCCATGGGTATGCCGTGTGTCTGGTTGAGCGCGCCGCGGACGGCTTTGGCAATCCCGGTGCGGCAGTAAGAAACGACGGCGACGTCGCGCATGGAGACGGTCCTCGATTTTTCAGGGCAGGTTATACCAATTGACCGTGACGCACTCCGCGCCGTTGGAATTTGCGTTCCGGACCGGGCCCGGTGGTTAAACCGCAGCCTCAGCGGCGGCGCCCTGTCAAAGACATATAATTATTATGGCTTTTGCTCCCGACTGCGCGCACAATACTTGCGGGCGGATCGTAGAATCCGTTCGGGAGGAAATAATGGCTCTGGTTCATCATCACGAGCCGGATCGGTCCCGGGACCTTGCTTTGTGCGGTTTGGTCCTGGTGATTGCTGCGATCATTGCGGCCGCCATACCGGTGCTGAAGCTCTGTGTGGATGGCTGTTTCGGGCTCTTTCAGTAGAGTCTGGAAGCGACGTTCTCCAGAAAACCGCGGCAGCCATTTCGGGGAGTGTGAAACCGTTCCCTTGGGCGGCCCAAAAAACCTGTACGCGCGCCAAATATTGCAGTTGCGAAGGCGCCGTAGCTCGTATCGGATTGTTCCTGCAGATTTTCCTCCCTCGGATTCCGCTTCAAATGCGTTTTTTCGGCCTTTCGGTTCTTGCGCCGCTCCTCATCCTCGGCGCCTGTCAGCCCAACACGCCTCCCAAACGGCCGCCGCCCGATGTCGGCGTGGTCGTCATCAAAACCGAACCGGTCCAACTCACCGCTGTCCTGCCCGGACGTACGGATTCGTATGCCGTGTCGGATGTGCGCCCGCAGGTCAGCGGAATATTGAAAGCGCGGCTGTTCACCGAAGGTGCGCTCGTCAGGCAGGGCCAACCGCTATACCAGATCGATCCTGCACCTTACAAAGCGGCCTACGACAACGCTGCCGCTCTGGTGGCTTCCACCAAAGCGAAAGCCACGCGTTACGCAGCGCTCGTGAAGCAAACCGCGATCTCGCCGCAGGACTATGACGATGCCGTCGCAACCTACAAACAGGCGGCCGCGAATGCCGAGACCGCGCGCATCAATCTCGGCTATACGCGGATCACGGCGTCGATCAGTGGACGCATCGGCCGATCCTCGGTGACGGCGGGAGCGCTGCTGACCGCCGATCAGACCACAGCGCTCGCGACCATCCAGACGCTCGATCCGATCTATGTCGACATCACGCAATCGAGCAGCGAAGTGCTGGCACTCAAGCTGGCGGTACAGCACGGCAACGTGAATGCGGAGCCAGCCGATGCGCAGGCTACGCTCCTACTGGACAACGGCGCCCAATATTCCGAACAGGGACATCTGCAGTTCAGCGAAGTCACAGTCGATCAGACGACGGGCGCCGTCACGCTGCGTGCGATATTCCCCAATCCACACGGCATCCTGCTGCCGGGAATGTTCGTGCGGGCGACGATCCAGGAAGGCGTGGACGACAACGCGATCCTCGCGCCCCAACAGGGCATCAGCCACAATGAGAAAGGCGATCCCACCGCGCTCGTGGTCGACGCGAAGAACATCGCACGGCTGCGGTTACTGAAGACATCGCGCGCTATTGGCGACAAATGGCTCGTGACCAGCGGCCTGAAATCCGGCGACAAGCTGATCGTGGAGGGATTGCAGAAGGTTCAGCCGGACGCAGAAGTGCGTCCCGTGCCCGCCTCTTTTGTCCAGCCCGCAAAGGGCCGGCCCACGAAGGGTGAGTAATGGGCCTTTCGCAGTTCTTTATCGAGAGGCCTGTTTTCGCCTGGGTCATCGCGATCGTGATCGCGCTTATGGGCCTGCTGGCGATCCGCACCCTGCCCGTCACGCAATATCCAACGATCGCGCCACCGGCCGTGAACATCAGCGCGAGCTACACCGGCGCGGACGCCGAGACGGTGCAGGATTCGGTGACACAGGTGATCGAGCAACAACTCACTGGCGTCGACAACCTTCTCTACTTTTCATCGTCCTCGAGCTCAAGCGGCCAAGTCTCCATCACCGCGACCTTCGCGCCCGGCACCAACCCGGACATTGCGCAGGTGCAGGTTCAGAACAAGGTGCAGCAGGCGCTGCCGACCTTACCGACCGAGGTGCAGCAGCAGGGCGTGGTGGTTGAGAAATCACAATCGAGCTTCCTGCTCATTGTCGCGCTGTATGATACGACCGGACGATATACGAATGTCGATATTTCGGATTTCCTTGTCAGCAAGTTGCAGGATCCGCTCAGCCGTATTTCCGGCGTCGGCCAGGCACAGACGTTCGGTTCGTCCTATGCGATGCGCATCTGGCTCGATCCCTACAAGCTTAACAGCTTCAACCTGACGCCAAGCGATGTGCAAAGCGCGATCCTGGCGCAGAACATCCAGGTGTCGGCCGGTGAACTTGGCGCTCAGCCGACTGTAAAGGGACAGCAGCTCGACGCTACGGTCACCGCGCAGTCACGCCTGTCCACACCTGCGCAGTTCCGCAATATCGTTCTCAAGGCCAATCAGGGTGGCGCGATCGTCCGGTTGGGCGATGTTGCGCGTGTCGAGCTCGGCGCACAGAACTATCTGATCGTCAGCCGCATGAACGGCAGACCGGCATCCGGTATCGCCATTCAGCTCGCGCCGGGCGCCAATGCGCTCACCACCGCCGACGCGGTGAAAGCCAAAGCGACCGAACTGGCGTCCAGCTTCCCGCCTGGCGTCAAACTGGGGTTCCCGGTCGACAACACCACATTCATCC
>Ga0307516_10005713_pt1 | contig 14748 bp, 23 predicted proteins | sample 19_EM_MG_FD_203310 | JGI IMG/M metagenome (GOLD analysis project Ga0307516, IMG submission 203310) | Populus trichocarpa ectomycorrhiza microbial communities from riparian zone in the Pacific Northwest, United States - 19_EM | ecosystem: Host-associated > Plants > Roots > Unclassified | place...
TTGCCTTCCTAGACGCGATATGCCTAGTGTTGTGCCTTGTAGATCGGAGATACTCTGGTACTTCGTGTTCTTGCCCGTTATGACTGCCCTGAAATAATGTTGTATTTGAAATTAGAGGGAATTCGCTTAGAGAGCACCGCAACACACCAGTTCAGAGGAGTAGATACAAAGCTTCCAACAAGTTTGTATGCTTTCGACCCATTTGCTATGCCAGATATCAAAGGGTCGGTAAGGGCACTGAGGAGTTCGATCGGAATGAGGAAAATACGTTGAGTTGACCCTTACATGGCGATGTCTATCTCAGCATTCGATAATCTGGAGATTAATTGGCCTGTGCCGCCTGCAGTACAGCTCAGATTAGGCATACTGTATCTTTGAGGAGGACATACTTGGACATTCGAAGAGCGTGAACGTCCGGCCGCCATCTGCGGCTGCGAATTGAAGCAAGGGCGATGAAAAATGTTCCCTGACTCAAGATCTAATATGGCAGAGGTCTGTTCGTATGAAACAGAAGGACCGACCGTATCCCACTCTCAACGGCATTTCGACGTCGACAGGCTGATGCTTAGCTAAGATTAGATATGTCACGTTCGCGTGACAAGTCGCGTCGGGGGGCAGCATGACTGACTCTGCCACCTCAGCCAGGCCTTCCATAACAGTTCCTCTTCTCGGAAAACACTTCTCCGTTGTGAAGGAACTCAAGACATATCTGTCCGAGATTCTAGAATTTCCGTCCGACGCCTCCACCAGTACCTTCGAGCCGAGCAACACCGATGGTCCACTGTATCATGCCCTTATTGATACTTGTTATCTAGGTATCAACACAACTAACCATGCGAAGACGTCGTGGCCTCGTTTCAAAGTATTTCCGGCTATGGTGGATATGCGTGAGGTGGGAGGACGTGCATCTCCTCGATCAAACAGCTTAGTTAACCATTGTAGGTTCTGGACAAAGCTCAGGAGAAACTTTTCAGGTCAAAACAACCCAAAAATATGCTCACGATTGGCTATCGACGGGCAAGCGGTCAAGCTGTCTCTCGAGGACTCTGTGCTGACTGGCGGATCATAGGGGTTCGGGGATGGTGACCGAGGAAAGCAAGGCATGACGCGTGTTGGCATCTCCAATTTCTTTGTCAACACTATCGTCACTGCGCTTCAGGGTCCCGAATGGGATACTCTACTTCACCGGTAAGCTCCTCCGGCGTGCTCTCTAGTGAAGGAATAGACCATAATTTAAATGATCAGCATCGGAGAGGACGCAATGCTCCATCTTCTCACAGAAACACATATTTTTGTGTCACTTCCGAATGACTGTCTATGCCAAATGACTGGGGAGCCAATAATATACACAGTTCCAATGAAAAACCATTCATCCGCAGATACGCGGGGGGACCTTTCGATTCGGCGAGGTGTTCAAGAGAAAAGACCTTTCCCAATCCCTATCGAGAGTGCTCAGGCATGTTCTGCGAAACGTCGGAAGTTGGATTCACCCCGCGAAAAGCAAACACTCGGTACGACGGATAATCCTTGTGGGTGAGTATGTTCGAAAACCTTTTCAGTCGTAGAATTTCACCCCCACCCCCAGACATTCACCAGTAGAAATCACATTCGCCCGTGCTAGAATCTTGTACTGCCGACCCAGACACGTCCCCCACTCAAATGAGATTATTGTGGGATTAGAGGAAAAACGTAGGCTTCTTACGGCTTCTGGAAACGTGAGGATTGACTCTTTTAGACATTTTGAACTTGATCACTCCATCATACCGGCACCAGCCAAAAATTCAACCGAGCAATTTTGTGGATCCAGATCCCAGGATACAAGCAGACCAAACCCGGCACCTCGCGAAGTATATATTTTCGCGCCAGTACGGCCTTACAAACCCGTTCTCTGGAACGCGCTCCAAGAACATCGTTCATAAGCTCCTCGATTATTCAGACATGGAATTTGAGATTAAAGTAGTCATTGTGCCTCTCTCTCAGCTTCTTGAGGCTGAAACAGGTCAGAACAAGGGTCCGGTCAAAACCCCAAAACGTCTCAAGCCAGTCCTTCCTCTATTGGAAAAAATGATTTGGAGGCATGCGAAATGTGGATACAAACCATTACGAGATAAGGTTTGCCCGTCCAAGGTAGCGCAGTCCACATAAAACGGCATCAGCTGACGGTATCATTAGCTTAGAATCGCTGAAAACAAGGAACTCGATAGCACCGTAATCTTGGTACCGCCCTCCTATATGAGACGTGAACAAGTACAAATCTACTTTACAGGAACTCATGTCCGAGCAATCATCTATGCTCTGCACTCAAGGCAATGTGCTCGAGGATTCCAATAGCTCCATCATGCCATTCGGCCTAACGCAAGCCGAGAGACATACCAAGTCGAAACCTCGGTTCGCTGAGTTTGCTTGTTCCGTCGAGGAAGTCAGTTCTTCACTTTTATCAGAGCCCGATGCTGACGTGTCCGTCAAGGTATTTCGCTATGTAACTTTGATAACCGAGGTTGTTATTCCGAAAGCTTTTTGGGGGTCCGACGCCAATCTCCGAGTACTTCACCAATGTGGGTCTTTGTGAGATTCCAAGGGTCCCGATTTTTCTGAAACTTTGTTATTCTTAACCAGATGTGAAAGAATTTATCCGTTGTCGACGCTTTGAAACCTTTACATTACATCACGTTCTTCAAGGGATTAGCATTTGCCATTGTGATTGGCTTGTGCCTCCTGGCATGATGAGCCAAAGTCGTGTATCTGTATCCGATGCATTGAAACGTCGAGAGTTATTGGAGGAGTTCTTATGTTGGTATTTTGATTCATTTGTATCCAGCTTGCTCAAGGTATGCACTTCCATCCGCATTCAACACGCGATCGATTTTGACAATTCTGAAAGACAAACTTCTACATCACGGAATCCGGAGCATTCAGAAACAGGGTGCTGTATTTTCGTCAGGACGATTGGGCAGCGCTCTGCGCACCTCTGATCGAACGACTGACCACGAGCACTTTCGTAAGAATTCCTCAGGTGGGTCGATTCCCCGTGATATATGGTTGGAAATCATGACATCTGTATTCTGGATCAGTCGGAAGCAGAAGAAATTCTTCGTCAGCGCAAGTTGGGCTTCTCATTTGTCCGATTACTGCCGAAAGAAACTGGTGTAAGGCCCATTGTGAACCTACGACGGCCCAAAACCGTGTCAAGAGTCCGTTGAATTCGGTTCCTTTGATCTTGTCTCGTTATTAACATGATTCAGGGTCCCTATACTTCGGAACAATCGATAAATCAAATTCTCCAGGCTGCCTTTCAGATTCTATCATTTGAAAAAGTAAATCATCTAGGATTTTGATCACACCTTCCTCACGCATTACGATGTCTAGCGAAATCAGCCCGACCAGCTTGGGGCATCGGTTTTTGGGCCAGACGATATCTACTTGAAATTGAAGGACTTCAAGTCGCGTTTACCTCGCGATCCTGATGGACGGTTGTCCGTAAATTTCCTTCCGTCATGGATTTGGTTAACGGTCTTTTGTCACTTAGGCCTCGACTCTATTTTGTCAAAGCGGATGTTCAGGCTTGTTTCGATACTATCGAACAAGCGAAACTCCTGGGTATTTTGCGCGAACTAATTTCAGAGGTGAGCCAGTTTTATGTATCTTTTGGAATGTTCTTGATATCATTGACACCAGGATGCCTATGTGACTCAACGGTACGGGACGATACGAATGGCCACAGGGAGAGTCCAACGTACATTCGTGAAGAGAGCTATTCCTGATGGTCCGTCATTGTTGAAGAACAATCACGCTGTATCTGAACCGGTTTCAGATGACCACCCGCACTTCTTGAAATATGCTACTGAGCTCGCAAAATCATTGCGACATATTATCCTTGTTGATCAGGTTCGTCTCACGTGGACTCCTGCTCAACGCGGCGCCAATACTGTACAGGTGGTCTACCCCACGTCTGATAAGCAAGAAATATTGCACCTCCTTGAGGAACACATCACGGAAAATATTGTTAAGGTTTTACCCAAAATGGCGATAAAAGTTTCCGTGGCTGATGAATAAGTACACAAGATCGGACCAGGATTCTATCGACAAATGATTGGTATTCCCCAGGGTTCGATCCTATCCGCCCTGCTGTGCTCCTTCTTCTATGGGGACCTCGAAAAACGATATCCGATGTTCAAAGATGACCCAAACAGTGTAATTTCTTGCAAACAGGCCTCGACAGCGGGCTGACTTTCTCTGAGAAGGTATTGTTCAGGTTGATTGATGACTACCTGTTCATCACTACAAGCCATTCGAAAGCGACCCAGTTTCTGGAGATGATGAACCGCGGTATATTCGTTTTACGCATGATGTGTTGGGGCGCTGAAGGTTGCACTACCCTAGGCCACCCCGAATACGGATGCTTCATATCGAAGGAAAAGACACTGACCAATTTCGATTATGATGCTCAGATTATAAATGTCACCGGGCCAAAACAACGCAGTGAGTTATACCGTTCTTGGTGAACATTGTATTATCATTCATGAGCAGGTTTTCCGTGGTGTGGCCTCCTGATCAACATGGGAGATCTTTCAGTCACTGTGGACTATACAAGATACTATGGGACCAGTAACTTGCACCGATATCATCCCGCACATTTTTGAAACTGACCTACTATTCTCAGGTGTGAGGGATACTTTGACTGTCAACAGAGGTCGTAGACCATGCGCGGCATTTACTCAGAAAATGCTGTGGTTAGTCCCCTTTGTCACCGAGCTTTTCGCATCTTGACGCTTATCTGGAAGGCTTGCGAAAGCCAAGAGTCATCCTATATATTCTGATTGCATGCTTAACTCGGACCATGTGGTCCATCTCAACATATATCAAAACTTCCTCCTTTGTGCCCTTAAAATGCATTGCTATCTCCGCGAATCGGACATCAGACTGAAGAATACACGCTTCCTATGTGGTACGTTCATGTGAAATAGTGAAATCTCTACCTAATGAGGAACTTCGCCTCTTAGACACAGTCCAGAAAATTATCACATACTCCTATTCCTCCTTGAGAGGTCGAACTGTTCGTAAGTTACGGGGAAGTGTCCAGGTTGATCCTGACGGTGCAAAAATACGGAAAAGGGTCATAAACTGGTACGTGTACCTTTTCTAAACGTTTCCGCCGTTTTGTCACAAGATGGAATTTTTAGGCTTGGAATTCATGCCTTCTATACAATGTTGAATCGCCAACCACAACGATATGGGTGCCTTCTCCGATGGCTGAAATTCGAGCTATCCCGACCTCGAAGCCAACGATATGAGAAACAGTTTGGTGAAGTGATTAGGGAGGGACAGGCAGATATCCTCCAGATACCACCCTGAACATTACTGTGAAAAGGGAACCGTCGCGGGACCTTGCGATTCCATCTCGCCCTTATAAATTTTTTGGAAGTTTACTTGGACCAGGACTGTTGTACCTCCAGGTCGGCGAAGAGTGGCATGGGAGGCCTTTAGTGATGCCCGTTCAACACCCGAAGTCGCTTAAGAACTGATTTTCGCTGGTCTGACGTCAGATCCTTGAGTAGTGTGAGCGAAGTCATGTGATTTCTTATTTGGGTGAATTTCGGGGGCCTTAGGCTTGGGGTGATGATGCGAGGTACGTGCGCCTCTGCATGTCAGCTCCGACGGCAATGGTAAAATGCCGATCTGTGTGAAGGTTATGTTAGGCCTAGTTACGCCATCTTTCAGGCTTATCAAATTTCCCCCCACCTACGCTCATCTTCACTCGACAAAGATTGCAATGTCTGAATCCACCTTCTATACACTCAAGGCTGAGAGACCGGGTGGGAAGACCCTCGACTTTGCGGAACTCAGGGGCAAGACTGTCCTGATTGTGAATGTTGCATCTCAGTGGTATGTTACATCACTCGCTCAAAGATGAAGCATTGACACCTCTGCAGTGGTTTGACTCCCCAGTATACAGGTATGGATGAAGACATACCGCCAGCTGGCTGGCCGCTGAAGTAGTACATAGGACTCCAAGCCCTTTATGATAAATACAAGGATCGTAACTTCGAGATTCTCGGTTTCCCTTGCAATCAGGTAGGTACTCTTGTTCGATGGAATTGCGTTTCCCTACTGATAGTTCTGCTGCCTAGTTTGGTGGGCAGGAGCCGGGCACTGATGAAGATGTCGCCCAGTTCTGTACTCTGAACCACGGCGTCACTTTTCCACTCATGAAAAAGTCGGACGTCAACGGTGATAATACCAACGAAGTCTTTAAATGGTTGAAGAACGAGAAGGCCGGAATTCTTGGACTTGCACGAGTCAAAGTGAGCTGGTGGTTGACCGCGTTAACCTTTTTTAAATTCTGACATATTTCTCGAATAGTGGAATTTTGAGAAATTCCTTGTTGATAAAGAAGGGAAAGTCGTCGGTCGATGGGCACCCACGACCACCCCGCAGGCAATCGACGCTGAAATTGCAAAGATCTTATGACTAGATGAACTGAAGTCGAAGCTTTAGAGCGATGATATATGTAGATCCGTGTGTGATATCTTTCGAACTCAGAATGTAATGCTGAATGCTATCGGCGACATGTCCCTAAGACTCAAATTTGGTTCGTCTGATTCCCTCAGTCCCAACCGCATTGCAGCCTGCTTTAGAGTTGTGGGACAGTTGGCGAATCGAACTGATCGAACTCGAAGCTAAATCACGAATGGTGCTCTGCCAGCCCACCTAAACCTTGTCCTATAAAAACCTCATGTGCATCACCATGTCCGCCTCCGTCTTCCTTCTCTGCAGCTGCCAATAGAACGGACTGGAGCCTGTTTCCTCTCATTCACCTCGACATGTCTCTCCCGACCGCCAACGAAAAGAATAAATCCCCCTCTTCAGACACTGCTCCGGTCCCCGCCCCCACTCCCTCGATATCTGGTTCAGAGTCTACTAGCGCTATAGAACACATGCGGACCCCATCTGCGGATGACTCGCTGACGCCCAAACACAAGGTCAAGCTCGCCAAGGCCGAGAGTGAGTGCATTCACGGGTCTTTGGTGCCCCACAAATTTTTGAGACCGCCGTTGCCCAGTCAAAGAGGTCCAGCGGCAGTCTAAGATCCTCAAGGAAGAGGGCAAGGCGGAAAAACAGGCTCTAGCAACAGCTGAACGTGAACTTTCCGGCATTCGCAAAGTCCACTCTGTAGCGATCAAGGTTCACCTGCCGCATCCCAGCGTCATGCGCATATATTCATACATTTTTGCAGAACGAGGCAAAGGCGAATGCAAAGCACACCAAGGTCATGGGCGAATTCCAGAAGCATGAAGCCGTGTTCCTCGCTGCACGCACCAAGTTTGAGGCTGCCCAGGCACGTCTACACTCCGAGGACGAGACGATTGTGATTGTACGCGATCACGCGAAGGAGGCGACTGATTCACTTCAAGAAAAGACAAAGGAGGTCGATAGTCTTCGAGCGAAATACTCCAGTGATGAGAAGGAGCGGACGGTGAAGCTCGACGAATTATCTGCCAAAGGAGCAGGTGGTGGTGGCTGCATCATTTGTTGAGGGTTCCTGCACATTCGACAACACAGTTCACACTCTTTTATGACAGTCTCGTCTTTCATGTCCGCTTTCAATTTTCCATAAAGTCTACGGGCATCCTGTCATTCGCTATTTAATATCCACGAAAGTCCCCTACTACTTGTCTTTCCTCGACCACGATGACCTCCTCACCGTCAGGGTATAGTGCAGACACAACCTCCTTTTCTATCCACCGCTGCTCGGCCCCATGACCATGGCCATCAAGGGGTGTCAGAGTAAAATGTATGGACAATGCAGATAGTACCCCACCATAGGCATGTGAGATACCTGAGTCAAAAGGTGAACGGTCAGGAGAGAAACGCCTTAGTCTACAAGCACATACCAGTATCGATGATAATAATCTTCCCGTTGCACCTAGACTTGATTCCCTGCAATGGTACAAATACCGCATTTTGAATACAACATTTGGAAGCGAAATGTTTCCCATACCTGGAAATCTGGCGTATGTCCCATGATCATGCGTCTCGTGCCTGTCCTGGCGAGGACGTCTTCGACGTCCGCGCAGACCTTTTCCTCGTTTTCCAGTGCCCACCCTCGATACCACAATGGCCCATTTGAGTCATATAGCTCCATTTCTGCTTCAGTGGTACCTATTCCAAGAAATTGGTCTAACATCAAGACATCTCCCGTGACGACTTACTCTCTGGAAGACCCGGATACGGATGGGGCGGGTGTGGTGGAGGTTGCTTACGGTGTTGAAGTTTCGCAAGGAGAGAATGCGAAAGCTCGTTGATGCGTGAAGGAAACGGAGTAAGGCCCTTGTATGTGGGAGACAATCCGCCATGGACGAAGGACAGAGCGGAATGGGATAGTGGTTGATTGATGTTATTGGGGTAATCCAAATCATGTTCGGCGTTGTCGTTGAGCTCTGATGGTGGTGGGTATGGAGTGTTGGGAGGACCGAGAGATGGGTGGAGGGGAAGTCTGGATGCTGTGGTGTAATTTCTTGCCCAGGAACGACCTAGCCAGCCTGTAGAAATGATTTCCTGTCGATTGCTCACGGAGCCAAATGTCTTGATTTCTGTGGGATATACGTATCTAAAGGAGGCAACGTTCTCAAAATTCATAAGAGCGTGATGGATTGGGAAACCGACCTCCAATCACCTTTTCAAATAGGATGAGCATAACTCATGAAAAAGGGATTAGAAGTTGACAGACCTATGGCATTCATCCACTCGTGGTTTCCAAGATGGCTGAGGACCACGCCTCCCGTGGAGGTTGCTTGGGCACGCAGCTCATCCATCCAGGCAAAGAGAGCAATAGTGTCATCTCCTCTACGAGAAGGATATATTGTTTAGCTGTTATATGCATCACTGAGAAGGAACTTACCGATCGATGATGTCTCCAGTCTGCACGAAAAAGTCGGCATTCCCTGTCCAGTTTCCATACTCGTCAGTGACCCCAGCGAAATGCAATACACGTCTTGCGTTGGGTAGATCCCCGTGGAGATCTCCGACAGCAACGATATGCCGCGTGAATGGCACGGGTGAGCCATGAGCGCTGAGTACCGGGGTTTCAAGAGAAGGCTTGAAGGCGTGAAATAAGCCCCCCAGGGCGAGGTGGCCCACCGCCCGAAAATCATTGAGTTGGAGAAAGGAGAGGTTGATTTGAAGGATATAGATGAGGTAGAAGCCAAGCAGAGGCGGGACCAGGACAGAAACGAGGACGGTACGGGACATGCACGCCATGGTCGTGACCTAAAGCAAGGCCAGGGTTGATATGACAACATTTGGCCACGTTGGCAAACAGCCTCTCATCTACCCCTACGTTTCATTCATATTCGACGCGCATATAGCCAGCCAAGGTGAATTCGCGTCGCAGTTGAGCCTGCGTCGTACCGTTGCCGTGAATGACCAGTTTAGTCTCCGATGACTAAGATGGGGCACCGGACGATATAGTATGATGTCACCAGATACTCCAGTATGTCTTAAGAGTCCGTCTTTTTCCTTGCCTCCTTATCTCTTCCGATGCCAGCTATTATTTTCCTCAGAACAACCCTCAGACATCTGCCGGCTCCCACCCGCTATGCACCGACGTCCATGTCAAGGCGAGTCCCTAGTGTATCTCGACTTGGAGTGGTATTAATGTCTACAAATAGGCACTGGATAAGGTTTTCTCATTCCTACTTATCCCGATGTGCCCTACTCATCTGCCGAATCTAGGAGCAAGCACACCCGTGATTCCAAGGTATGAACTTGCCCAATTGTCCATCTCAATAGGTCCATCCAACCGAGCCCGTGATTCACGCTGCAGAATAATGACCGTCCCGAGGACGAAAATGCGATGCCTAACCCAGACGCGCCCGGCTGGAAGGAATCCCTTGCTAGCACATCGGAGGCCTTTGTCAAGGTGAGCATCCGACCTTTAGCACCCTTGTTCATCCTGGCTCTAATGCACCAATCTCAGGCGGATAGATCAGGTCCAACTTCAACCAGCGACCTTCAAGCACGCACAGTCGAGTTTGTCACCGGGCGGTACTCTTCTGATGAGCGTCGGTCGTCCGAGTCCACCACCGCCTCGTACACTCGAGACGAAGTCTCCGGACCTCTGGGGTCCGCACAGGGATGTGAGGATGGTCTGCGCAACCACGGGCCGGTAAAAGAAGTTACCGAGAAGACTACTCAGGAGACGGTCAAGGAAAAGGTTGAAGAATCTGTTTAAGCGTCCATTTCGATATCAAAAGCAAACATCCTACACATGGCTTGGCGCAGACATCTTGAGGACTGTTATAATGCCCTACTGCAGATATTGCCACCGCAACAGTCCAGGTTAATCATCATGCCAGTCTTCATTAAACATGTCTGTTCCAAGAAATGACGACGAGGATTAGACCCGAGAACTTGCAAAGTATGGAGCAATGTAAGAAGTGACAATCAGGGCGAAATGGCTCCAAAAATTCTCGTCCAAGTTGGTGAGACTGCTCATGCTCATGGTACACGGCGAAGGTTAAATATACGTATGTCATTAACAGATTCATTCACTACATTACTACAGGCATGAGATATGTTGCTCAGACACATTGAAGGCCTAGAACTTACGAGGAAATAGTCCGGTACGCGTCGTGAAACGAGAGGCTCTCCCGCCCGCGGAGCAGGGTCAAATTGCAAGCTATCGAGGGAATGTTTAATACGCTGCACAGATGCCGATAAATTTGCCACACATACAAGCTGTATGAAAGTTTCTCGTCTATCTCCATGATTGCAGCTTGATTGCCGCACCGATAACAGTAATTGGGTGCACTGAAAATCGTCACAACATTTCTATCCTGACCCCAGCTATAACCTAAGGATGTGTCAGAACGACGACTATGACGGTAGAGGGTAGAACATGCCCTCCATCACCAACTGATGAGCACGCGCAACGAGCGTCAGTCCATTATTATGGTTGAAAGCTTCCGAGATGTCCTGCCCAAAGGTATACCCTGCTCCTCGGGGTGATATCCCCCATCCACAACGGTCGTCTGGGTCTGACCATAGCAGATCGCACATAGGACCTTCGTGGGGTACTTCTTGCACTCTGTCGATCGAACGGACATGATCTAGGGTATCGATGGATGGTGAAAGGCCTCCATGCAAGCAGAATATCTGAAGAGGAGGGGTCAGTGGCACGATTGGGGAGGAAAAGAATGAAGACATACTTGGTTATCGATGAGGGCCGTGAGAGGAAGGAAATCAAAAAGGTCGGTGAAGAATCGCCACACATTGGCGTTCCCGTATTTGCGAAGGCATTCATCATAAAAACCATACACTTGCGTGATCTGCCTTGATTCATGATTGCCGCGAAGGATGGTAACACGGTCGCGGTAGCGCAACTTGAGGGCCACGAGTAACGTCACCGTTTCGACGGAGTAGTATCCACGGTCGACATAATCGCCCATGAAGAGGTAATTCGTGTCTGGCGAATTTCCACCAATGCGGAACAGTTCCGATAGATCATGCTAAAAGAGCGCGGTTCAAGGAAGCACCATCAAAAAGCACCCGAACGAAAGATAAGAGTGGTGGAGCGTACAAATTGACCATGGATATCACCACAAACGGTCACCGGGCATCTTACGGGCTGGACGTTGGACTCTTCCATCAGGATCTCTCTCGTCTGGAAAAGCAAGAAATCAAGAGATCAACGCGGTGGATGACAGGCAATGAACAGTCGGAATGGTGCACCTTGTCGCAGAGTTTTTTGACATCGGTTTCGGTGAGTTGTTTACATTGGCTTAACTGCTCGATCCAGCCATCGATTTCATGTTCCATGCTTTGTTTTCGGGGGGAAAGGTTTGTTTTATGTCGCGAGCTGTGTAAAGCCTGATGGAGTCTTGGGATCACTGGATGTCACCCTGTGACGTTTCGTCACACTGATTTCCTCGCGGCGCGCATTTCAGCGGTGCAGAGATGGACCAACAGCACCAGGCCGTGTACGCCACCGACGAGGCAAGTTCATACCAGACAATCCACTTTTACTTTCTGATCTTTGTGCTCAGTATGGCAGGCCGTTCATTATCGTTCGCGAGCAAGCGAAAAAGACCAGAAGTCATGGCGTCGAAGCTATCAAGGTACTCCTCTCTCGTACTGTGAAAAGAAAAAAGTCTAATCCATCGGAAGTCACACATTCTTGCAGCTCGAACAGTCGCCAACATCATCCGGACGTCCCTGGGACCACGGGGTTTTATTTATTGACTTTCGATCACCCCATCTTCTGACTCGCATCTTAAGGCTTGGACAAGATTCTTATATCCCCTGACGGTGAAATTACGGTGACGAACGATGGTGCCACGATCCTTGGACAGATGGAGGTTGAGCATCAGATCGCGAAACTCCTTGTTCAGCTATCGAAAAGTCAAGACGACGAAATCGGCGATGGAACCACTGGTGTAGTTGGTGCGTGCTTCAATCCTTTCAAATTGTGATCATCGGGTTCACAAGTTGCCTTAGTGCTCGCTGGTGCCCTTCTGGAACAGAGTGAAGAGTTGCTTGACCGGGGTATTCACCCCATCCGCATAGCGGACGGTTTTGATCGCGCGTGCGCCATAGCCGTCGAGCAGCTCGATCGTATTTCTGATCGCGTCGACTTCTCAAAAGAAAACACCGGCAACCTGCTGAAAACTGCCATGACAAGCCTTGGAAGCAAAATGTAAGCATTTCTTCTTGTATGACACGCTACGTCGTCTGAATATTCCTAGTGTCTCCAAGGAACTTGAACAGTTCGCACAAATAGCCGTCGACGCTGTGCTGACTGTGGCAGATTTGGAGCGGCGCGACGTTCCCTTCGACCTCATTAAGGTCGATGGCAAAGTCGGAGGTTCCCTCGCGGACACTACGCTGATCAAAGGCGTTCTCATCGACAAAGACATGTCTCACCCGCAAATGCCCCACTTTATTCAAGATGCGAAACTCGCCATCCTCACATGTCCTTTCGAACCTCCTCGCCCAAAGACGAAGCATAAATTGGACATCACCAGCGTTGACGAGTACAAGAAGCTCAGAGAATATGAGAAAGAGAAATTTGCGGACATGATCAAGAGGGTGAAAGATGCCGGCGCAAATTTGGTCATCTGTCAGTGGGGCTTCGATGACGAGGCGAACCATTTGTTGATGCAGAATGATCTGCCTGCCGTACGTTGGGTCGGTGGACCTGAAATTGAGGTAACGAATTTCCACTGGATTTGCAATCATTTCCTCACCTGTCACAAGCTCATCGCAATAGCCACCCATGGTCGAATTGTTCCCCGTTTCGAAGACCTGACCGCGGCAAAACTGGGAAAGGCAGGCCTCGTCCGAGAAATTACGTTTGGGACGACCCGGGACAAGATGCTTGTCATCGAGGAATGTGCCAATACCCGCGCGGTCACAATATTTGTCAGAGGAAGTAATAAAATGGTGAGCGATGTTCCACTGACACATGTTTCTCACTTCTCATGTTTGTGTAGATCGTTGACGAAGCCAAGAGAGCTTTGCATGATGCGATATGTGTCGTTCGCAACCTTGTCGTCGACAATCGCGTCGTATATGGTGGAGGCGCTGCCGACATCAGCTGTTCTGTCGCAGTGGCAAAAGCAGCGGATGAAGTACATGTTACCTATATACTTTCTTCCCGATTTGCCACTCACCGAACATCTAGATTCCTTCCATTGAACAATATGCCATGCGTGCTTTCGCTTCTGCTCTTGATGCAATTCCTCTTGCATTAGCAGAGAACAGCGGCCTCTCTCCCATTGAAACACTGGCCGAAGTGAGGAGCAGGCAAATCAACGAGAAAAATTCAAAACTGGGAATTGACTGCAATGGGCGTGGGGAGAACGGTAGGCATTTTCTTTAAAACACGAGGCGCATTTGAGTTCTATGAGGCACTGGTCCAGATATGAAAAAGCAATTTGTCTATGATCCGCTCATCTCAAAAAGGCAACAATATCTGCTGGCTACACAGGTCCGTCTCCCATTTCGCTTCTGAAGCTCAACCGCTCATGACGCTACCATCAGCTTGTTCGTGCAGTGCTAAAAATTGGTGTGTATATTTCCTCTCAACGCTTCGGTCTTGAGTTAATCAAGCCTTCCAGATGACGTGATAACTGCTGGACACGCCGATGAGTAGAATAGAATGCTTAAGTTGGAGACAGAATACAGCATCTTCTATAGCACTTTTCTAATCTGACAAACCTTGTCTACTTGAGTGACCCGCCAGCTTGCCATCCTTTTTGTATCAAGAGCTTTAAAGATTTCCCGGCGGCCACGGAAGGTTCCCCCTGTGCGGGAGGCTTCTGTTTTAGGGTGTAGATGGCACTGTGGACAGGATGGGCTCAGCGCCATCAAGCTGGCCGTTCCATGAGGAAAGAGACACGATGTGAGTCAATCAACGCGGTGGACCAGTCTTGGATATGTTTCGACCTGATTCGCCTCGGCCTTGTAGTCCCATTCCTTGAGACCAACTTGACCGCCCAAGGCTCTCCACCTCGTCGAGGTATGCATCCGTGCCTCACACATACTAACAAGCGCAGGCCAGTACTTTTCATAAACGTATTGGAAATTGCGATCACCATGTGCCGTCCCGTGAAGATCCTATAGGAGAGACTTCGAGTCGGTTTGAAGGGTGTGGATGAATTGGAACCCTTCGTAGATAACTTATGGAAGAACGGTCGCCTGGAATTATATAATTGGGGAAATAGAATTTCTTAGTGGGGGGTCGTTTGT
>Ga0307516_10005714_pt1 | contig 14747 bp, 15 predicted proteins | sample 19_EM_MG_FD_203310 | JGI IMG/M metagenome (GOLD analysis project Ga0307516, IMG submission 203310) | Populus trichocarpa ectomycorrhiza microbial communities from riparian zone in the Pacific Northwest, United States - 19_EM | ecosystem: Host-associated > Plants > Roots > Unclassified | place...
CCATCGACCGGCTGCACACCACGGCCGAGTCGCACCACCGCACCCTGGTGGTCGAGGTCATGGGCCGGCACGCCGGCTGGATCGCGCTGCACGCCGGCCTCGCCGGCGGCGCCAACGTCATCCTGCTGCCGGAGCGCAACTTCGACGTGGAGCAGGTGGCCACCTACGTGACCAAGCGCTTCCAGGTCGAGTACGCCCCGATCGTCGTGGTCGCCGAGGGCGCGCAGCCGCTCGAGGGCCAGATGTCGCTGCAGAACCAGGAGCTGGACGCGTTCGGCCACGTCCGCCTCGGCGGCATCGGCCAGTGGCTCGCCCAGCAGCTGGAGGAGAAGACCGGCAAGGAGGCCCGCACGGTCGTCCTCGGTCACATCCAGCGCGGCGGCACGCCCAGCGCGTTCGACCGGGTTCTCGCGACCCGGTTCGGTCTGCAGGCGATCGACGCCGTCCACGAGGGTGATTTCGGTAAGATGATGGCGTTGCGTGGCACCGACATCGTCCGCGTCCCGCTCGCCGACGGCACCGGTGAGCTCAAGACCGTTCCGATCTCGCGGTACGACGAGGCCGAGGTCTTCTTCGGCAGTTGAGTCGACATCGTGAAAAGGGGGCGGCCGTCGGTCGCCCCCTTTTCCCATTCCGAAGGGTCTCGATGGGCAATCACTTGATCGCGGTGATCGGCGCCGGCAAGCTCGGCGAGCTGGTCCTGTCCGGCCTGCTGCGGGCCGGCTGGCCGGCCAGCCAGCTCATCGCCACCACCCGGCGCCCGGAACGGGCCGCCGAGCTGGCCGAGCGCTACGGCATCCGGCCGACCCTGAACCTCACCGCCGTCACCCAGGCCGACGTGCTGCTGGTGGCGGTCAAACCGCAGGACGCGGGCAAGCTGCTCGACGAGTTCGGGATGAAGATCCCGCCGGGCAAGCTGGTGGTGTCGCTCTGCGCGGGCCTGCCGACGAGCTTCTTCACCGAGCGGCTGCCCGGCGGCATTCCGGTGGTGCGGGTCATGACGAACACCCCGGCGCTGGTGGACCAGGCGATGACGGTGATCTCGGCGGGCCAGTATGCGACCGACGAGCACCTGGCGCTGACCGAGGAGATCTTCCAGCCGCTGGGCAAGACGATGCGGGTGCCGGAGACCCAGCAGGACGCCGTGACCGCGCTGTCCGGTTCCGGTCCGGCGTATTTCTACCTGCTGGTCGAGGCGATGATCGACGCCGGGATCCTGCTCGGGCTGCCGCGCCAGGTCGCGCACGAGCTGATCGTGCAGACCGCGATCGGCTCGGCGGTGATGCTGCGGGATTCGGGCGAGCACCCGGTGAAGCTGCGCGAGGCGGTCACCTCCCCGGCCGGCACGACCATCTCGGCGATCCGCGAGCTGGAGAAGCACGGGGTGCGCGCCGCGTTCCTGGCCGCGCTGGAGGCGGCCCGCGACCGGGCCCGGGAGATCGCCGCGCAGTCCGCGTAACTCAGTACCAGATGGCGATGCGGCTGCCTTCGTTCTCCTCGGGCGGGCTGGGGTGGCTCTGTGCCGCCCCGGTCGCCATCCGGTGCGCGCTCCAGGCCACCGCGGCCGCGTCCAGGATGTCGTCGGGCGGCGCCTGACCGGCCGGGCCGAGCTGGTCGGGCAGCACGATGCCCTGCCGGGCCAGCAGCTGCCGGCGGCGGGCCTGCCCGGTCCAGGTCTTCTTCGCGTACGCCAGTGGCTCGCCCGCCATCTGCCGGAACGACACCTCCGGGTGGGCCTCGAAGAGCAGGCCCGGGTGCCGTTCCCAGATGGCGTTGGCCTCGAGCAGCTTGGGTCGCATCGCCCAGGACTGGCGGCTCAGCCCGGCGCCGGTGAGCTCGCGGCAGAGCCGGTTGGCGGCGGCGAAGTCGCCCTCCAGCCAGACCGCGCGCGGCGGCACCCGGAAGACGCTGCCGCGCCGCGGGCCGAGCTGGTCGGCGGCGAGGGTGTCCGCGGCGCGCCAGCGGTCGGGGAGCATGCCGAGCGGGATGTCGACGCCGATCACGGCCGCGCCGGAGCTGCCCGCGACGATCTCGTACAGGGTGGACGCCAGCATCGCCCGGCCGAAGCCGCCGTCGCGCAGCTCGACCCCCACCCAGCCCAGGGCGTACGCGTCGACGCCTATCACGTGGAGGCTCATCGGCGGCTCAGCGGGGGAGCAGCTTCTCGATGACGGCTACGAGTTCGCCGTCCTGCGGATCGGTGCCTGGCGCGAACCGGGCGGCGACCTTGCCGTTCGGGCCCACCACGAACTTCTCGAAGTTCCACCCGATGTCCGGGCCGTCGCCGATCAGCTCCTGATAGAGCGGATGGCGCCCGGGCCCGTTCACCTCCACCTTCTCGGTGAGCGGGAACGTCACGCCGTAGTTCGCCCGGCAGAAGTCCTCGATCTCGGCGGCTGTGCCCGGCTCCTGGCCGGCGAACTGGTTGCACGGGACACCGAGGACGACCAGGCCACGGTCCGCATAGGTGTCGGCGAGCCGCTGCAGGCCGGCGTACTGCGGGGTGTGGCCGCAGCGGGAGGCCACATTGACCACCAGGACGACGTGGTCGCGGTAGCGATCCATATCGGCCGGTCCGCCCGAGAGTGTGCTGATGTCGACGGCAAAGATGGTCATGACCGCAGACTACGCGCTGTGCCCGAGTGAGTGCACGCCGTCGCGGCCCTCTCCGGAAAAGTTAAGGCCGCGCTTAATCAGCGATGACCTTCTTGACTGATGTTCATAGATGTGACTACCGTCTCCTCAACTTCCCTTTGGAAAGTTTCCTAACTGTTCTTGAGGAGACGCAGTGAAGAAATCCCTCCGCCGCGCGCTGTGGGCCGGGGCCATCGTGGTGGTCGCGGCCGCTGCGGTCCCCACGGTTCAGGCCTCCGCCGCCGTCGCCTGTGCCCCCGCCTGGAGTGCCTCGGCCGTCTACGTCAAGGACAACTCCGTCTCATACCAGTCGAAGAACTACACCGCGAAGTGGTGGACCACCAACGAGGTCCCGACCGCCAGCGGCGAGTGGGGCGTCTGGGCCGACAAGGGCGCCTGCGGTGGCACCACCGACCCGACCACCCCGCCACCCACGACCCCGCCGACCACGCCGCCGACGACGCCGCCGGGCGGCGGCAAGAACGTCGTCGGCTACTTCGCCGAGTGGGGCGTCTACGGCCGCAACTACCACGTCAAGAACCTGGTGACGAGCGGCTCGGCGGCCAAGCTGACGCACATCCTGTACGCCTTCGGCAACACCACCGGCGGCCAGTGCTCGATCGGTGACGCGTACGCCGACTACGACAAGGCGTACACCGCGGCCGACAGTGTGGACGGCGTCGCCGACACGTGGGATGCCGGTGCGCTGCGCGGTTCCTTCAACCAGTTGCGCAAGCTCAAGAAGCTGTACCCGAACCTCAAGGTGATCTGGTCGTTCGGCGGCTGGACCTGGTCCGGTGGCTTCACCCAGGCCGCCGCGAACCCGACCGCGTTCGCCAACTCCTGCTACAACCTGGTCAAGGACTCCCGCTGGGCGGACGTCTTCGACGGCATCGACGTCGACTGGGAGTACCCGAACGCCTGCGGCCTGACCTGCGACGCCAGCGGGCCGGACTCGTACAACAAGGTCGTCTCGGCGCTGCGTACCAAGTTCGGCCAGAACTTCCTGGTCACCTCGGCGATCTCGGCCGACGGCTCCAACGGCGGCAAGCTGGACGCGGCCGACTACGCGGCGGGCATCTCGAAGCTGAACCTCGTCTTCCCGATGACCTACGACTACTTCGGCGCGTTCGCCCCGCAGGGCCCGACCGCCCCGCACTCGCCGCTGACCTCGTACACCGGCATCCCGCAGCAGGGCTTCTGGTCCGACGCGGCGATCCAGAAGCTGAAGAGCAAGGGCGTGCCGGCCAACAAGATGCTGCTCGGCATCGGCTTCTACGGCCGCGGCTGGACCGGTGTCAGCCAGACCGCACCGGGCGGCACCGCCACCGGCGCGGCGCCGGGCACCTACGAGGCGGGCATCGAGGACTACAAGGTGCTCAAGGGCAGCTGCCCGGCCACCGGCACGGTGGGCGGCACCGCCTACGCCAAGTGCGGCAGCAACTGGTGGAGCTACGACACCCCGAGCACCATCGCCGGCAAGATGACCTACGCCAAGCAGCAGGGTCTGGGCGGCGCGTTCTTCTGGGAATTCTCCGGCGACACCAGCAACGGCGAGCTGATCACCGCGATCAAGAACGGTCTTGGGTGATCTCTTCCTAGATCGTGGGGCGCCGGGGATCCTCCCGGCGCCCCCTTTCGCCACGCGGATAGGCTGCTGACATGCGCCGAGAGTGGCATCAGCTCAGTCATCCCGGGGTCGGCACCACCGCCCTGCAGACGTCCCGCCCGTCGACCGACTCCGCCGAGGATTCGGCCCTGGGCCTGGACCGGTGGCGGGAGCTACCGCGCCTGCAGATGCCGCCGTGGGCCGACCCGGCGGAGGTCGCCTCGGTCTGCCGCGTGCTCGACACCGTCCCGTCGATCGTCGCGCCGTACGAGGTCGACCAGCTCCGGCACCGGCTCGCCGAGGTCTGCGAGGGCCGCGCCTTCCTGCTGCAGGGCGGCGACTGCGCCGAGACCTTCGCCGACAACACCGAGAGCCACCTGCTGGCGAACGCCCGCACGCTGCTGCAGATGGCGGTCGTGCTGACCTACGGCGCCTCGATGCCGGTGGTCAAGGTGGCCCGGGTCGCGGGCCAGTACACCAAGCCCCGGTCCGCGGCGACGGACTCGCTGGGCCTGCCGGCGTACCGCGGTGACCTGATCAACTCGCTCGAGGCGAACGAGGCGGCGCGGGTCGCGGATCCGCAGCGCATGATCCGGGCGTACGCGAACTCCGCCGCGGCGATGAACATGCTGCGGGCGTACCTGTCGGGCGGCCTGGCCGACCTGGCCGGCCTGCACGACTGGAACAAGGACTTCGTCCGGGCCTCGCCGGCCGGCGAGCGCTACGAGGCGATCGCCCGCGAGATCGACCGCGCCCTGGACTTCATCCGGGCCTGCGGCATGACCGAGGACGAGGCGCTGCGCACGGTCAGCCTGTACTGCTCGCACGAGGCCCTGGCGCTGGAGTACGACCGCGCGCTGACCCGGGTCTCCGACGGCAAGGCGTACGGCCTGTCCGGGCACTTCCTCTGGATCGGCGAGCGCACCCGGCAGCTCGACCACGCGCACATCGACTTCATCAGCCGCATCGCCAACCCGATCGGCGTCAAGCTCGGCCCCGGCACCAGCCCGGAGACCGCGATCGAGCTGTGCGAGAAGCTCAACCCGGAGAACATCCCGGGCCGGCTCACCCTGATCAGCCGGATGGGCAACGGCAAGGTCCGCGACGCGCTGCCGCCGATCGTGGAGAAGGTCACCGCCACCGGCGCCAAGGTGGTGTGGCAGTGCGACCCGATGCACGGCAACACCCACGAGTCCTCGAACGGCTACAAGACGCGGCATTTCGACCGCGTGGTCGACGAGGTGCTCGGCTACTTCGAGGTGCACCGCGGGCTGAGCACCCACCCGGGCGGCATCCACATCGAGCTGACCGGCGAGGACGTCACCGAGTGCCTCGGCGGCGCGCAGGGCATCGAGGATCTCGACCTGCCGGACCGCTACGAGACCGCCTGCGACCCGCGGCTCAACACCCAGCAGAGCCTCGAACTGGCCTTCCTGGTCGCGGAGATGCTGCGTGGTTGATCTCCGATCCGACACCGTCACCAGGCCGACCGCGGCCATGCGCGAGGCCATGGCGACCGCGGCGGTCGGCGACGACGTCTTCGGCGACGACCCGACGGTCAACGAGCTGGAGCGGCAGGTGGCCGAGCTGTTCGGCCACGAGGCGGCCCTGTTCGCCCCGTCCGGCACGATGGCCAACCAGATCGCCCTGCAGCTCGTCGTGCCCCCGGGCGGCGAGCTGCTGGCCGGCGCGGACGCGCACGTGGTCACGTACGAGCTGGGCGCGGCCGCGGCGCTCGGCGGCATCTCCACCCGCACCTGGCCGTCGACGGGCGCGGCGCTGGCGGTGGACCAGATCGAGGCGATGATCCGCCCGGCCGGCTATCCGTCGGTGCCGACCCGGGCGATCGCGGTCGAGCAGACGCACAACCTCGGCGGCGGCGGGGTGATCGACTTGCCGACCCTGCGGGCACTGCGCGGGGTGGCCGACGCCGCCGGGGTCGAGCTGCACTGCGACGGCGCCCGGATCTGGCACGCCCACGTCGCGGATTCCGTGCCGCTCGCGTCCTACGGGGAGCTCTTCGACACGCTGTCGGTCTGCCTCTCCAAGGGCCTGGGCGCGCCGGTCGGCTCGCTGGTGGTGGGAAGCGCGGAACGCGTCGCGCGGGCCCGGCTGATCCGCAAGCGGCTGGGCGGCGGAATGCGCCAGGTCGGCATCCTCGCGGCGGCGGGGCAGCACGCCCTGCGCCACCACGTGACCCGGCTCGCCGACGACCACGCGCGGGCCCGGCGGCTGGCCGAGGCGCTGGAACCACTCGGGGTGGTCGAGGCGGCGAAGGTGCGCACGAACCTCGTACCGCTGGACCTGACGAAGGCGGCGCTGGACGCGCCGTCGCTGGCCGCCGCGGCGGCCGAGCGGGGGGTGCTGATCGCGGCGATGCTTCCGCGGACCGCGAGGTTGGTGACGCACCTCGACGTGGGCGACGACGAGATCGATGAGGCGATCAAGGTGCTGGTGGGGCTGCTTTCCAGTTAGCCACCGTGGTGACGGCTGCCTGCTGGGGGAAGACCTTTTCGGTGAGGACCCGGTGGACCTCGGGGTCCGAGTCCAGGCAGGCGTCGGCGAGGACGGTCAGGTTGTAGTCCAGGTCTGCCGCCTGGCGCAGGGTGGAGAGCACGACGCCGCTGGTGGCGATGCCGGTGAGGATCAGGTGGTCGAACTCGCCGACGCGCAGGATCATGTCGAGGTCGCTGCCGGCGAAGGCGCTGACCCGGCGCTTGGTGACCAGGATGTCGCCGCGCTCGGGCGCCACCTCCGGGTGGATCTCCATGGCCTGTGGGCCGCCCGCCGCCGCTGCCGCCGGGTTGCGGGCGAGGGCGCCGAACATCTTGTTGCGGGGGCTGATCTCCGGGACTCCGGGGCGGAAGCCGACGGTCGCGTAGATCACCGGAATGCCGGCGGACCGGGCCGCGCCGATCGCCTCGCCCAGGCGCGGCAGGTAGGCGGGGTCGGGGTAGCGGGCGACGACCGCGTTCTGGACGTCCATGACGAGGAGGGCTTGCTTGGTCACCGTCATCCTTCCGTGCCGAGGGTAAGTCATCAGCTGATTACTTGGCTAAGGTAATCGGACGGCTAGGATATGTCAACGAGTGATTACTTGCGGGAGGCTGGTCAGCGATGGATCCGGACGACGCGGCCGCTCCACGCCGGCGGGACGCCGCCGCGACCCGGCAGGCGCTGTTGCAGGCGGCGCGCGGGCGGTTCGTGCGACTCGGCTACGAGCGCACCACCCTGCGGGACGTCGCCGCCGATGCCGGGGTCAACCTCGCCCTCATCAAGCGGTACTTCGGCTCCAAGGAGGGCCTGTTCAAGGCGGCGCTGGCGGCCACGCCCCGGTTCGTGGGAGGGCCGGGGGAGTTTCCCCAGGATCTCGCCGCCCTCGCCGAGGCGCTCAGTCACCAGCTGTCGGCCGGCGCCTGGCCCGAGTACGGCGAGCACCCGGTGCTGATGCTGTTGCGGGTCACCGGCGACGAGCGGGTGGACAGCCTGCGCCGGCAGGCCCTGGCGGGCTTCAGCCGCCGGGTGCTCGAAGTCTCGGGGCAGGCGGAGGAGGGCCTGCTGCGGGCTCAGCTCCTGGTCGCGCTGGGCGTCGGCATCGCCGTCGTGCGGTCCACCGTCGGTCTCCAGCCCCTGACCGGCGCGACCTCCGACGACCTCATCGGCCCGTTGCATGACGTCGTCGACAGCCTCCTCGGCCCCCGTCCCGAGCCTGCCGACTGACCGGCTCCGTCGTCACGGCCGCGGGCGGAGCTCCTTCAGCAGCGCGATGTCCGCCGCGTGGCCCTCGTGTTCCTTGCCCGACGGGGTCTCCACGATCACCGGGATGCCCGCGGTCGCCGGGTGGGCCAGCAGCTCCGCGAAGGCCGCCGTGCCGATCCGGCCCGCGCCGATCGTCTCGTGGCGGTCCCGGGTCGAGCCGCACTCGTCCTTGGAGTCGTTCGCGTGGATGAGCTGCAGGCGGCCCGCGCCGACCGTCGCCACCAGGGCGTCCAGCGTCTCGGTCATGCCGCCCGGCGTCGCCAGGTCGTGGCCGGCCGCCCAGGCGTGGCAGGTGTCGAAGCAGACGCCGAGCCACGGGTGGTGCTCCACCGCCGCCAGATACGGCCCCAGATCCTGCATCTTCGAGGCCAGGCTGCGCCCACCGCCCGCGCTCGGCTCCACCAGCACCCTCGGCAGGCCCTGCGCCGCCGCCACGTCCAGCAGCGGCAGCAGCGCCTCGCGGACCTGGTGCAGCGCCTTGTCGTCGTGGGCCGGGTCGACCGAACTGCCCGCGTGGTAGACCACCGCGGTCGCACCGATCGCGGCACCGCGGCGCAGCGCGTGCTCCAGGGTCTCCACCGACCGCTGCACGGTCAGGTCGGTGGGGGAGCCGAGGTTCACCAGCAGGGAGGCGTGGATGTACGCCGGCAGGCCCCGCTCGCCGCACCCGTCCCGGAACAGCGTGTCCTGCTTCGGGTCGCCGGGCGGCAGCGCCCAGCCGCGCGAGTTTGAGACGTACACCTGCAGCGCCTCGGAGCCGGCCGCGTCCACATACGGCAGCGCCGCCTTGGCCAGGCCCCCCGACGTCTTCGTGTGTGAGCCGACCGGCTGGCTCACACGCACGTCAACACCACCTCGGACTGCGGCGCCACCGGGGTGCCCGGGCCCGGGTTCTGGGCCAGGACCGTGCCGTTGGCGTTGAAGCCGCCGATGCGGACCCGGAGGTTTTGGCCCTCCAGCAACACCTTGGCCTGCTGGCACTGCTGGTTGATGACGTTCGGCATGGCGATCTGCGGCGGGCCCTTGCTGACCACGAGCTTGATCTCGGCGTCCTTCTCGGCGCCGGACCCCGGTTTCGGGGACTGCTCGATGACCTGGTCGGCGGGCAGGTCGTTGTCCTTGTACTCCTCGACCACCCGGAGCCCGAGTTGCTCCGCCTGGCTGCGGGCGTCGTTGATGTTCTTGCCGGTGAAGTCGGGCACGGTGATCGGCGGCTGGCCCTTGCTGACCACGACGGTGACGGTGGCGCCGGCCTTGAGCTGCGAATTCGCCTTGGGGTCGGTGGAGATGACCACGCCCTGCGGGAACGTGTCGCTGTACTTGCCCGTGCCTTCCTTGAACTTGAGCTTGCTGCTCTCGATCTCGCCACGGGCGGCGGCCAGCTCCTTGCCCACGACGTCGGGCACCGCGTAGCGCTCCGGGCCCAGCGACAGGACGAGCGTGACCGCGCCGCCCTTGATGATCCGTTTGGCGGCCGGCGGGTCCTGGCTCAGCACGACGTCCTTGGGGACGTTCTCGCTGTAGGCGCCGTCGCCGAAACGCAGCGTGAAGCCCTCCCGGACGGCGGCCTGCTCGGCCTGCGCCCGGCTCATGTTCACGAACTGCGGGGAGTCGGTGTACCGCCCCATGGTCACCCACCAGGTGCTGCCGACGACGACGAGCACCATCAGCACCACCGCGGACAGGATCATGATCCGACGCGGGTCGGCGCCGATCCGGCCGGCCACGCCGCCCACACCCGCCGGCGGTGACCCGGCGGCCCGCCGCTGGCCGCCGCGGGCCCGGTTGCCCTGCTCCGGCAGGCGGGCCCAGCCGGGACGGTTGCCGCCGGTGGCCGGGAAGGTGGAGGTGATCGCGGGCACGAGAGCAGTGGCGTCGGCGCCCGGGGGCCGTGGCGGGACCTGGCGCAGCAACGCTGTCTCGACGTTCGCCGCGCCCAGGTCGTCGCGGACCACCTGCACCGCGGCGAGCATCGCACCCGCGTCGGTGTAGCGGGCGCCCGGGTCGCGCCGGGTGGCCCGGGTGACGAGCTCGTCGAGCACGGGTGGCAGGCCCTTGACGATGCTGGACGGTGCCGGGACGTCGTTGTCGACGTGCTGCCAGGCGACCTCGACCGGCTCGTCGCCGTCGTACGGGACCCGGCCGGTGAGCATCTCGAAGAGCACGATGCCGGCCGAGTAGACGTCGGTGCGCGCGTCCGCGTGCCCGTCGGTGACCAGCTCGGGCGCCACGTAGGCGACCGTGGCCATGAGCTGACCGGAGTCGTCGCTGCTGCTGGCCTCGACCGCGCGGGCCAGGCCGAAGTCGGCCACCTTCGCCACGCTGTCGACCAGGTTGGCGATGCCGCCGCTGGGTGCCTCGGCGACCAGCACGTTCTCCGGCTTGACGTCGCGGTGCACCAGGCCGGCGCGGTGTGCGGCGGCGATGGCGGCCAGCATCTGCTCCAGGATGGCCAGTGCCTCGACCGGGTTGAGCCGGCGGCGCTGGGTGAGCAGGTCACGCAGGGTGCGGCCCTGCACGTACTCCATCACCAGATAAGGCAGGCCCTGGTGGCGGCCCTGGTCGTAAACGGCGACGACGCTGGGGTGGGTGAGCCGGGCGATCGTCTTCGCCTCGTCGGTGAAGCGGTCGACGAAGTGCACGTTCGTCGCCTGCGACGGGTGAATGATTTTCAGCGCCACCGTGCGTTCGAGCCGGTCGTCCACGGCGGTGTACACAGTCGCCATGCCACCACGGGCCACGCGACCGGTGATCCGGTAGCGCCCGTCAATCGTCGTGCCGATCAACGTGTCGGCGACAGTCGTGTCCATCGGCGTGAAGTGTATGTGTCCTTCCGGGCGTGGCAGCCCAGGATGTCATAGCTGAGACCGAACGGGTACCGGGCGAGGCCCTGACCAGGGAAGATGAGAGAAAAACGACCCACGGGGCCGGGCCCCGCGAGTCGTTTATCGTGATAAATCGGATCAGTGCCGTCGTGAGTGGCGTCTGCGGGTCTCGCCCTCGTCCGGGTCCGCGGTGCCGTCAGGCCCGTCCGGAGCGGCCGAAGTGGGCGATTCGCTGGGTTCCGGCGAGGCGTCGCCGTCCGGCACGGACGAGTCCGGCGAGGGCGTCGCCGAGGGGCTGTGCGGCGTGGGCACCGGGACGGTCGGCGTCGGCACCGGCGGGTTCAGGCAGCATGCGGTCGGCCGGATCTCCGGCCTTCCGGGCGCCGGCTTTCCGGCCACCGTGGTCCGCGGCGACCGCGGCGCGACGGCAGGCGGCGCGGCCGCGGTCGGCGTGGGCAGCACCCGTACGGCACCGGGCGCGAGCTCCGCCGTTGTCGTGGGCGCGGCCGGGGGCGGACCGGCCGCGTTGGCGGTGCCCCGGCCCAGGCCCGAATTGGACAGGTCACCGTCGGTGCCGCGCGGCGCCTCGGCGGCCAACGGGTACGGCTCCGCGCCCACCGGCTTGTCGCCGACCAGCGCGCCCACCCCGTTGACAACCGCGAAGTAGCTGCCCGCGGCCCCCACGACCGCGAGGACGCCGAAGGCCGAGACCGCCGCCAGCCGGCGAGGACGGGGCACGAGCTGCTCGCCGTACGAGGTCCGCAGCCCGCCGGTGAGACCCGCACCGCCGAAAGTGCTGAGCCCGGTCGAGGTCACATCCGGGTAGCCGGCACCCGGGCGGGCGCTGGTGCCCGGGCCCGGTCGGTCGGCGTCCGGCTCGGGCCGGCCCAGGTCGTACCGCATCGAGCGCCACGCTCCGGCCACCTCGGTGCGGGCTTTCCGCCACAGGGTCATCAGATTCCTTCGGTGGATGCTCCGGCCTTCAGGCCGGGGAGAAAACGGAGCCCTGCGGGGCAGGGCAGGGAAAGCCGATTCGCCGAGCAGGCTGGTCGGCGTCTGGTGCGTGCTGTTTGTTCGGGTCGGAGCGGGCATGGCACGCTGGTCGGGTGACCGATTCAGTAACCGTGGGTGAGGCGGCCCCGCAGCCCACCGGCCCGACCGAGTGGATCAACCTGCCCGACGTGTCGGACAAGCTCGACGTGTCGATCAGCAAGGTGCACCAGATGATCCGCGACGGCATGCTGCTCGCGGTCCGGCGCAACGGCGTACGCATGGTGCCGGCGGAGTTGGTGGCCAACAGCACCGTGCTCAAGCACCTCCCCGGCGTCCTCACGTTGCTTCGCGACGCTGGGTACAACGACGAAGAGGCGCTCCGGTGGCTCTACGAACCCGACAAGACCGTGGACGGCTGCGGCGCGAAGGGGCTCGGCGGGGACCGGGCCCGCGAGGTCAAGCGGCGCGCCCAGGCACTCGGTTTCTGACCGCCCACATGCGACACCTGGCCTACCTGTTCGTGCTGGCGGGATGCCTGGTGTCCGCGCTCTGGCTGGAGCCGGTGCTGAAGGTCAACGTGCTGCGCCGGTGGCGGCGGCTGCTGCTCACGCTGCTGCCGGTGGTGGTCGTCTTCGTGCTCTGGGACCTGGGCGCCATCGCGGCCGGGCACTGGACGTTCGACCCGGGGCAGACCACCGGCGTGCTGTTCCCGGGCGGCCTGCCGCTGGACGAGGTGCTGTTCTTCGTCGTGGTGCCGGTCTGCGCGGTGCTGGGCTTCGAGGCGGTCCGGGCGGTCCTGCGCCGCCCGGCCGGTGACGAATGACCTACACCGCCGCGGCGCTGCTGGGCGTGGCCGGGGCGCTCGCCGTGGATCTGGCGGTGCTGCGCACCCGGCTGGTGACCCGGGTGGTGTTCTGGGCCACGTATCCGATCATCATCACCTTCCAGCTGCTGTCCAACGGGATCCTGACCGGGCGCCGGATCGTCGTGTACGACCCCGCGGCGATCATCGGCTGGCGGCTGGCGTACGCGCCGGTCGAGGACTTGCTGTTCGGCTTCGCGATGGTGCTGCTGACGCTGTCGGTCTGGGTCTGGCTGGGCCGGCGCGGGGTGCAGCGCACGCCGGCGGCGGGCGCGGGCAGCCGGCTCCTGCGCTGGGGCCATGACCGGATGAGCCGGCGCGACAAATGACGCCCAGGGTGCTCCTGCTGACCGGGGCGGGAGTGCTGGCCGCGGCGCACGTGGTCGGGGTGCTGTTCGCCCGGCCGCTGTTCCGCCCGGCGGAGGTGCTGGCCGCCCTGTGCCTGCTGGCCTACGCGGTCCGCTACGACCTGCTGGCTGACCGTCGCCCGGCAGCGACCGGTGATGGTCCCGCTGACCGTCGCCCGGTCCCGGCTGGTGATGGTCCTGCTGTGCGTGTTTGGTGGGCTCGGTGGGGACTGACCGGCGCGGCGGCCCTGCTGGTGGCCAGGGCCGCGGTGACCGTGCCGCCCGCTCCCGGCCAGGGTGCGGAGTTGCGGTTCGTGATCCTCAGCCCCGAGGAGTACTCCGAGCTGGCCCGGCGGGCCCAGCTGGACGCCCTGACGCCGGTTGCCGTCACCCTGCTGTTCGTTCTCATGCTGTTGGCGGCCATGCGCCGCCCGGCCGCGACGCCGGCGGCCGGAAGCAGGCGCTCGTCGGCGGCGAGCCGAGTGATTCTCGGCACGGCGATCGGGGCGGCGGTCCTGATCGCCGGGTACGCGGTCCTGCGGGTCGCCGTGATCACGTTAAGCACCACCGGCCAGCCGACGAGCAGTGCTGACGAGAATGTGCCGGTATGGGGCCTCCCGGCTATCGCGGCCGTGCTCCTGCCGTTGCTGCTGGCACTGGCGTCGCTGGCGCTGGGTGTGGTGGCCGCCGCGCGCGGGAAGTGGGGAGCAGCGTCGGGCGCGGTGCTGCTCACGGCGCTGGCGCTGATCTTCCTCGACTCGGCGATCGGCTCCGTGCCGATGCCGTATGCGGTGCACGACTACGCGGCCCTGTTCTCGCTGAACCTGATCGCGCCGACGGCGGCGCTACCCCAACCGACGCAGGCGATGACCGCGGCGCTGCGCCTGACGGCCGCCATCCTCGTCGTCGCCGGCCTGACCCGGAACCATCCGGGTGCCGTGCGGCTCCCAAGCACGGACCCGGCTGGGTGAGGGCGGACGGTTGGTCGGTCGCCCCCGCCCGATCTCGGCGAGAGTTGCTCTGTGTCAACGCGTCCGGGCTGATGGAGGCGATGGTTGTTGCGTGCGGGTCTGAAGCGGACCGTGCCGTCACAAGATCGCGGCCAGGGTTTCCAAGATCTCCTCGCGCGGGCGGTAGGCGGCGATCTTGGGTGCGGTGCGGTCGTTCGGCGCCTCAGGTCTCCAAGGTCTCCCCGGGGACGCGCGGAAGTGGGCGGTTGGTGCGGCGTTTGGTGGGTGATGTTTGGTTTGTCCATGTACGGACCCGGCCGGGTGAGGGTGGCTGTTCATGAGGCCCGCATGCGGGTACCACGTCCAACTGATGAGCCCTGTCCCGCATGTTGAGCCCGGTGACCATACTCTGAGCGTTCGGTCCCACGTCGTCGGTGGTCGCGACCTTGAGGGGTTCGGGTGCGGAGCACGCCGTAGGGCTTCAAGGTCTGTGAACAGCTGCCCGAGGTCAGGTGCAGCCGGCGGGCGGCACGCGCACCGAGCGACGCCGTCCGCCCGGAAAGTTCCGTTACATCACGAATTCGGCATCTTGGCCGGATGGGCCGCGTTCGGTACTCGGGCGGGCGTGAAGCAGGTTGACCTGGCTATACCGCTCTCCGGGTGGCGGCGTCGGCGAGTTCGAGGAGCACCTCCCTCGCCTCCGCCTCCATCTCGGCCGCCGCCAGCGCGGCCAGCGCTGTCGACGTCAGCGCCGTGATCCGCTCCTCG
>Ga0307516_10005715_pt1 | contig 14745 bp, 23 predicted proteins | sample 19_EM_MG_FD_203310 | JGI IMG/M metagenome (GOLD analysis project Ga0307516, IMG submission 203310) | Populus trichocarpa ectomycorrhiza microbial communities from riparian zone in the Pacific Northwest, United States - 19_EM | ecosystem: Host-associated > Plants > Roots > Unclassified | place...
TAGGGGACGTCGACATTGCTCCAAAATAGATAGTCCTCTGTACTGTCTTCCCATGGGCCAAAAGTCTCTAGCCCGAGTAATCCGAGATGACCGAGTTCCCCTTCTAACCGAAATGACCAAAAGAAGACAAAAGATAAGATAAGAGAAATGGGACATGAGATAAGATAAGATAAGGAATGTGGAAACATGTCATGGTTGAGCGAAGTTGAATGAGTGGGCGCTTGGGACTTAGAAAGAAAAGGGGAGAAAACCGGCGAAAATCATGACACTCCCTTTGGGGAAGGGCTTCAGAGGGTGAACAAAAAAAGGGGGGGGGAGACTGGAGTTGTGTCTTTCCATACAGGTGTGCATAAGGGTGGCGGAAGTGAGGTAAATAAGGCTAAATAATTGCTGCTCCATCCTCATGCTCGACAGCGTGAGACTAGATCCTCAGATGGAAGATAAGAACAAAGAACTATATTGTACCTGGACGAACACGCGTGAGACTAGACTACACATGGTTGTTAGCAAGGCACGAAGGGGGAACTGAGGTTGTAACTTACTCCTCAGATGGAAGATAAGAACAAAGAACTGAGGAGCGTGTGAAAGTAAAGCGATTGGACTATATACGGGTCCAAGAGTCAACAAGTACAAACACAAGTAAGCAGATGTAAAGTAAGTAAGACGCGTACGGTAAGAGTAACACTACAAAGCAACATCACTGCCACCGCAAAGTATTGGAGAGTGGATAGTTGGCCAGTAGCCAGACAACCTTCTCGCCAGGCCTGGGAGTCAGACTCATCCATCCGGAAATCCTGTACTGCCGCAGGGTTCCTGGATTTGGAGGATTATGATCGACGAGGTTGTGATACATACACGTTGTCCAGCGGTTTGAAACGCCATATACACCCTGACCGTTGTAGAAACGGATCTCCCACCAAACGAGGCGCACCGCGAAGTGTCTCAAAACCTGCGGAGAGTGGATGCGACCCCAGAACCCACGCCTCAGGCCAACTCTGTCCGTAGATGGCAGGGACCGTTCGTCCGGCTGGTGGGCCTATGGAAGATCGCCCAGCCTGGCCGTTATAAGCCGATCCTTATCTGGTTAATCACCAACCTGCCCCCCACCCAGCCTTCCGAACACCCTCGATCAGTTGCCCAAACCCTTGAGGAGCTACAGCTAAAGACTACCAACAATTATGGAAGGGTCTTGTTGCCACCGACGCTACAGACAGAGCCGGGGTTATTCTAATCTTGGCCTATTCGAATGGTAGGGCATTCGCTCGACGTTGGGGCCCACAGGTGGCCAAATTGTGTGTTGAGATTTTAGACTATGTAAGTTGTTGTTCTCGTTCGCCCTCCTTTCCCGCGCCTCAGATGGTCTTGTCAGGGCATCAAAACGCAGAACCTCAAGACTGCCGAGGAGGGCTCGTTCTTCCTCACGTTAAGGAGGCTTGCATTGAAATCACGACCGGCAAATCTTAGGAGAGTTGTGGCGCGCCTTGAAAAAGAGGCGTCCGACTGGTGTGGGAACATGCCACCTCACGTCTGAGCTGCGGCTCAGGGCGAGGATGATGCTTCTGACTCTGAGGATCCGTCAGATTCAAGTGGACCCAGCGAGTTCGAGACCGATTCTTCTCTTGAAGTGTCTCATCGAGCAACAGCACAGCTCCACACCCTGAATCGTCCTCGAATGAGGGCGAGAGCTCCGTCGGATCGCAACCCGGGGATGTCTAGCCGTTCGGCCCCACAGGGAAGGGGGTTGATTCACTTTCTGACATGTCAGAAATACTCGAGGTTAAGTTTCGCCACGTGCGCCTGCGAAAAGCGCGTTAGTCAACAGCACAATCGATAGACAATAGTCATACCACCGCCAGGGGCCCAATAACGGTCAACTGGGGGAGACGGAGTGACAGATAGAGTTTGATCTCCCACCCCGGTCCTCTTCGTGGAGCGCAGCAGGGCGGCGGGGGTCCAGTCAGACCCAAGAACGATCTCGGCGTCCCGAGGCGCACGTGAACATGCGAGGGAAATGTTAGAAGTGTGGATGCCGCTCCGGGGACGGCTGGGTTTGGACAGATATGAAGCCAACACAACGTTTCACGTGACTGGGATCGTTTCTTGCAGAACGGAGGGTATCAAAAAGACTACTGTCGATGTTGAAAATGATGAAAACAATTACCTGTAGGTGACCCGTGGCATGACCGAACTCCACGATCCTAGGTGGGAGCACGGTGTCCGGCCGCGGTACATTCGCCCTCAACGGCCCCCGCCCATAAGCGCTAAGCGGTGGGTTGGCGAAACTTAACCTCGGGTATTTCTGACACGTCAGGAAGTGAATCAACCCCCTTCCCTGTGGTTCAGCTCAGTTAGCGACAGCACTACCCGCGAGATAATACTCGCTGCTTGGTAGTCGTCGCGCCACGTAGAGGATAATCGATAAACGGCATGTTGTTCAGCCGGATTCCGTGACGCTGTCAGCGAGTCAAACTTCACACGGAGCGCTGTCATTCATCCAAGTTAGAGTTGGTTGCGTGTCATCGACCGAGGGTGAATTGCCACTCCGCCGGGTTTCCCCGCCAAGGTTTTTCCGAACCCACCCTCACTGCTGCCAGCTCTCGCAGAAAGGTCATGGCTGGAGATCACCGACAGCCACAGAAGGGTTGCACCAACGTTACAGACAGAGCCAGAGTCGTTCAAGCCGAGGTTTCGGCTGATAAGCAGGGAAAAGCTTGTATCTCGCCCTCGGGAAGCAAGAACGCTCAATCACGCTTCTGGGATTCGGACCACGTGAGTGAAGTCGCGATCTACGCCAACCTATTCGCCTCATACCGGCTTGTCAGGGCACGCCAAAGCACAACCTCAAACCCACCAAGAAGCGACTGCTGCCAGATGGAATCGTAATCACAGGAAAGATTGGGGTCTCAGATGACATCCTCGCCCATGGTGGATTCGGAGACATCAGGTCCGGAGTGTACAATGGAAACCGCGTTGCTATGAAGACTGCGAGGGTCGTGCCGCGGGACAATATCAATAAGATAAGGATGGTGCGCATCAACGGTATCCCCGCGCCCACGTGCGGCGTGGTCTCAACCACTCTACCGCAGCGATTTTACAGGGAAATTTCGATCTGGAGAAGGCTATCCCATCCGAACATCTTGAAACTTGTTGGGGTTCAGGAGGATACGAGGAAAGGTCAATTCGTAACTGTGTCAGAGTGGATGGAGCACGGGACCATCATGGACTTCACTAAGAAGAATCACACCAACAGACTGGAGCTGGTACGCGGCTCCGCTTTCTATGCCGTTCCTCCACTCAAATGCTATAACAGTTGCACGGGGCGGCCCAGGGTCTGGAGTACATCCATGAGGCTGGTCTCGCCCACGGGGACCTCAAAGGGGTTGGCGTTCCTCCGTTCGCGACCGATCCCCTTTTGACACTTACACAGGAGAACATCCTCGTGTCTAACGACACCCCCCCTCGTGCCTGCATCGCGGACTTCGGTTTCACTGCCACGACTCTCGACCAGAAGCTTCCACGTGGAGCGCAAGTAGAGGGAGGTACAATGCAGTTCATGTCTCCGGAACTGTTGGTACCCGAAGAGTTTGGCATGGGAAGAATAAGACCCACACAGCAGGCAGATGTTTACGCGTTTGGGTTGGTCATATCTCAGGTATGCGCGCGGGATCGTGGGTATCGGCCGTTCTTATACGCGATTTTTCCAGGTCCTCACGGGTGAAACACCATTTCGTGACATCCAGCAATCGGCATTAGCATTCCATGTGCTTCGCGGGAAGCGGCCGGACAAGCCAGAGAACGCCACAGCCATCGGGTTTTCCGATTCGCTGTGGCGTTTCACCCAACGCTGCTGGCATCGTGACGTGAAATCGCGTCCGGTGGTTGGCGAAGTCGTGTCGCACCTCAAGGAAGCTGCAGCCAACTGGGATGGGCTCATGCCACCTCATGTCCAGGAGAACGAGGACGTCGCTTCCAGCTCTAGGGGAATGTCAGCTTCGAACAAACCGAGTGGGTTCGAGATCCTGATTCTCCCCTGAGGTTGCTCATCGAGCAACGGTACAGATCCATACCTTGAATCATCTTTGAGTAACACCCCGGAGAGTCCCACCGAATCACAAACCGGTTCAGGGTTATCCAGCATGTCATCCGCTCAGTGCGCTAAACTGACACTGGAAGGCCCTCAGGAGGCAGTTACGAAACCAGTCGAGCTGAACCCAGACGACCCAACCACATCCCAGCTTCCTCAGACGAAGCAGAAAGGACCGAAACCCACAATCTAGAAACCCCGTGACCCCCTTTCCCAAGGCACTGAGCCCTCGCCCTTGTTTTTTTTTCAAGTCTACCCTTATTGTAATCCCCCGGCCTGCATTTAGCAAGCAAGATGGCGAACTGCTTCTTTGACGGCAACTTTTTGTTTTTTGCCGCTCAGTTGGCACCTTTCCGGGACACAACTTCTCTTGAACTTCTCTTGATTATGACCTATCTTATATAAGCTGGCACTTGTCACCTTGTTTCCACCTTTTCTCACGAAAAGATCGGGAACAGTTATAGAAAAGTTGGTTGCAACTTTTCTGACGTATGTTGTTCTTTCACTTCCATTCTCCCGTCCTGTACCTCTACCGCTCTTTTCGTTCGAACCACCAACGTGTACTAATCTGTGTAACACCGTGTTAATCTCCCCACCGGAAGCCCAGTCGCTGAGCTGTGGAAAACGCTGCGAGCTCCCGTGGCCACGGTGTATCCAGGGGCCACACACCGAGTAATGGGTACGTAACGTGGGTTGCCGGATTTGCCATCCGCGTCAATCTCCACAAAAAACAAGGGGGGAAAATGGTTGGCCCGTATTGAGGATGTCGAGTTCTGTCGTCACAATTGAAACTGATCGAGTGATCAATTTAGGCGGCCCTTCATGCCACATCATGCAGCGCCGCCCCTCCCCTGAACGGTGCATGACAAAAAACGAGAGAAAGCAAGTGATGGAATAAAATCAGTGCATTGAGACAATTAAGTACTGCTCGAGGGTAGGGAAGGCGTCAGCGCCAGAACCGAGGGACTTCGACCGTAGTTCCGTTTTTTCTGGGGTAGCCCCTTTGTTCATGACTGCACGATGACCTGAGACTCAGGCTGTGGGTCCTTGGGCGGTTTGGTAATGGTCTTCTGAGGTTCCCCCTTTGGCGGTTCGGTAGTGGGTGGTGTGCTCATAGGGGTGAATGGCCCAGAGCTGGTTTCCGATCCGATGGGATTCTCCGGGACAAGACTCAAAGTTGGCTGAGAGGTTCCACCTGCGCCGTTGCTCGGTTGGAACATCAGGGAGGAATCAAAATCTCGAACTCACCGTTTTTCCAAACTTGGCACTTCCTCGGAGTTGGAGGCGATGTTCTCGGGCTGAACATGAGGTGGCATGAGCGCATCCCAGTTGGCCACTGCTTCCTTGAGGTGCGCCACAACCTCCCTAACCTCCGGTCGCGATCTCATGTCACCATCCCAGCAGCGTTGGGCGAAATCCCACAGTGAATTGGAAAACCCGATGGCTGCGGCGTTCTCTGGTTTATCCGGTCGCTTCCCACGAAACACATGGAATGCTAACGCCGACTGCCGAACGCCACGAAATGGTGTTTCGCCCGTGAGGACCTGAGGAAAGGACATATCAAATCGGCCGTTACTCGCGACCCCCCTCAGACAAAATACCTGAAAGATGACCAATCCGAACGCGTAGATATCCGCCTGCGTTGTGGGCACCACCCCTTTTATACCAAACTCCTCAGGGATTAAGAGTTCCGGAGACATGAACGTCATCGCACCACCCTCCAACTGTGCGCTATGTGCCATCGGCTGGACAGGGTCGGGGACCACCGTCAGAAACCCAACGTCCGTGAGGAAGGCACGAGAGGGGGTGTCGTTGGAAACGAGGATATTGGCCTGCGGAATATCAAAAGGGGAATCTGTCGCGAAACGGGGAAAGACAGACCCCTTTCAGGTTCCCATGCGTGACGCTGCTGCGATGGAGGTACTTCAGACCCTGGGCTGCCTCGTGCAACTGTTGTCGCACTTCGCACTTTAGCGGAGGAAGCGGCATGGAAGGCGGAGGCACGTACTAGCTCCAGTCTGTTGGCATAATTCCCCTCAATGAACTCCATGATATTCCCGTGCTCCATCCACTCTGACACCGTCGCAAATTGTCCTCTCCTCATGTCTCCCCAGACCCCAGAAAGTTTCGCGACGTTCGGATGGGATAGCGTGCTCCACAGGATAACTTCCTTACAGAATCGCTGGGGGGATGGTGAGATCACATTCCAAGTGGCCAACGTTGATGCTCACCTTCCTTATCTTCAGGAAGTCGTCCTGAGCCGTAACCCTTATGGTCTTGACCGCGACGCGGCGCCCCATGTAAGTTCCGGACCTGGTGTCCGCAAATTCACTGGAGGCGAGCACCTCGTCCGAAACGTCGATTTTCTCCGTTAGATCCATGCGATCCGGCAGTAATCCGTGACGCTCAGCGAGCCTCCTCAAGGTGAGGAAGAGAGGGTACTTCTCGGTGGATTCGAGGTCGAACTCTGCGATGCCCTGAAGTGGCAGCATGAGGTGGCGAAAGGGCGGATAGAGGTGAAACCCACCTTGTCCAAAACCTTAATACCCGACACTGCGTCTTCGCCGCCCAAACGCGAGATGAAAACCCTTCCATCCTTTTCGGCCACAATCTCAGCCAATGTCCGAACGGCTTGGGCTTCGTTGATTGCGTTGGGGATCGACTTCCATAGCTGCTGGTAATCTTTCGTCATGACTCTCCGGGGAGTGACCAGGAGTGTCTACGGCGGGTGTCAGTGAGTGGTGTCAGGTAGCCAATTGTACTGGGGTGTGGTTTTGTCACAAACAGGAGATGGCGTGGCCGGCGGCACCCAAAATGGCACGCGCCTGGTACATCACACTCACTTTTGGGATGGACTTGACCGACAAGTGACTGGCACGCGTGGTTGATTGATCGGTAGAAGAGGCTAAGCGCCTGCTCTTCTGGGGTCTGTCACTTGCTTGTGCAACAATTCACATCCCTCTAGTGTGTTCGCCCACCAGTTCAGATGACAGGCAGCGAATTTGTCGACTGAAACCCCTGGAAAAAAGGGGGGGAAACTCCTTGAAGAATAGGTGGAGAACGGCATACGACAACCTGAGGTGCACAAAACACCTCTCCGGGCACGGACAGTGCCCCGACCCCACAGAACCCGTACGGATGGAGACACTACGGCGACTTTCAACGAGCCGTGGTGTCATTTCGTCCAATTCAATTGGCGAGCTTGAAATACCCTGATGGGCAGACCTGGCCGCTTCCCAGTGAGACCCCACGAGGGAGGAACCGACAGTTCATGACAAACCCGAGGAGCCTGAGGCTTGAAACCCCGCGGATATCATACAAAGTTACCAGATATTCTAAGAGGCGTAGATGTAAAATACTGACGTGCCGAAAGAAGGAAAAACGGACCGTTTCGCCCATTTGCCAGCCTCGCCACCGACTGCCAACCCTGGCACAACCCACCTGCCCCGGTACTGCTACCTGCCCGGGGGGGGGGGGATGTCACTCGTTTCGCCATTTCAACCATTCTCAGTTCCGAATGACGGTGATCCGAATAGAAAAATGCGACGTCTACGATATCCATTCGTCATAGCCTGGGATCGTCAAGGCGAAAAGGTCGCGAGCCATGACAAGGGATCAGAAAGGGGTCGCCTGCTCAAGGAAAGGTCCAAGGAGCCAAAGGAGGAAGAAAATGGACAATGCACCGTGCCGTCCGACCACCAACGATACCGTGACCTGACCGGTACTGGCATTATCCGTTCCTCCAAGATACCCCCGCCGTTCGACGCCAAAAGGGGGTTCCGCGTAGGAGCGTTCAGATTCGTACAGTCAGGTGTTCACCCGTCCCATTTTTTTTGCACAGCACCACCTCCGGACCCAGTATCCACCATCTTTCCGCGACGTGTCCGCGACCACCATTATCGGAACTCCCTCCCGCCTCCGGTGAAAATTCGAGGGGGCAGCAGCCGTGTTGGCTGGATAATTCCATGACCATCGATGTGCAGTCCGACTCTAGGACCTTCGGAAGACGAGCCTCGCATTCCCTACAGAGGTCGGGTTCGTGTTGCCATGGGTTCCAGAACTCGCCCCTGCCTCCTGGGCCGTTGTCCCAACTCCCGACTAGGCAGTATCCGCTTTGATGTGGTCCTGCAAGCAAAATCTTTCGTTTGACAGTGGCATCGGTAGAGGGGTGTTCTTATACCCCCGAGTCTCTTGGCGTTGCTTTGACCTCCTTGCTGTGTCCACCCGGTATTCGCGCCCACCCCAATCGCTTTCGGTTCTAGTCAAGTCGAGGTCGGCTTCGATCAGACTCTCGAGGGTAGGGCCCAGAGACGTGGTTTATCGGACGAATCATAGAAGGTCGACTGGATCGTCATGGAACTCCAAACCATCAGGCCCAAACATCGATATCTCCGACAGATCCTGATTTGTGTGGTCCACCCGGACCATGTACCGCGCATCGCTGACGTGGAAGATGGATACGGGTGGGTGGCGGACGTCCGACCTGGTCAAATGGATAACGTGTAGGGCCGATAGGCGGTGTGGTGAGGCCATGAGAGCAGGATGCGTAAGACGTTAGAGAATCGGCGAGTCCGATCTGGTACGAGACCCCAACCGCATTGCAGGCCTGGTCGGCGGTGGCATGAATCTCGGCTACTGGGACCCTTCTGGAACGGATGGTCGATGGCCACCCAGTGTCTTGAATGCGTACCACCTCTTCCGTATGCCAGATGCGCGTAGATCGCCCTTGATCATGACCATCACCTTCGGAGGACAAACAAGTGCCAACAACTCTGACACAGCCACTGTAAAATCTTCGTTTAGACACAGCCGCGGGAACAATTTCGATAGGACCCGGAGCTCGCGTCCCGGGATATAGTAAACGGTGAACTCAAGATAGTAAGATCGAGGTTTCCGACAGGGGTCGTACGAGAAGGGGATAGTGGAGATATTACTCGTGTTTTGGACCTCACAGGGCCCCTGGGTTTGGAGGGCATGATCAAGCAGGTTACGAAAACACGACACAAACAAACAAAACCGCGCTCGTGCGCGTCCTTCCTCACTTGGTAGCGAATAAATGCCAACAAACTTCCCTCGTGGCCATCTAGACCCCTACCGTAGGATTCTCCATCAACGCCCTAACGTCGACACCCTTCTCCACCCATTCCTTTTCCACTCTAAGGACCACCTCCACAATCCACTTAACCGATCCCTCCCAATCGGCGATGGTTCCGGGGTCCGACGGCCCCAAACACAAGCGGTCTCTTCTGTTCGCAAAGGTAGCCGCGACGATCCCACAAATCATCGATACGGCGTATTTGACCCGGCTTCGGGGTCGCAGAACCGATACCTGGCGGACAGGACGGTGTAGACCCTGGGCCCAACGACCGCAGAAGTGTCAACGACTACGTAATCCCACACAAGCAAAAGACACTGCGGAGAGTGACGAAGCCGACACCATATATATCCTGACCGTCCTGCAAACGGATCCCTCACGGGCATCTGGCCCATCAGACGAGGCGCGCTGCGAAGATCGTCGAAAAGCGCGTAGAGGACGGATGAAGCCCCGGAACGCGCGGTTCAGACTGACTGTTAATGACCCTGCCTGTAGATGGTAGGAGTAGTTTATTGAACGGGTAGCGGCCGGAACGGGACGCACTGTGAAGGTGTACGGGACGGGAAGATCTGTACCCGGGGTCCTATTTTGGTTTCCGTACAGTTATACGCACCGTGGCTGAAACTGGGGGTGTAAACGCACAAAACTTCCAGCGCCGGTATGGAACTTCAAACTCCAATTTCCTTTCCTTGTTGGACGGCAGGTGGAGGAGATTGTCGAGAAGTGGATGAATCCATAAGCAGCGGTCGGTTTTCCTTTCCCTTTGGGATCTTCTCTCTGCAGATCTCTGTCGGACACCCCGTGTTCACTCCGTCACGGCTCATAACTAACGAGTGCCACAAACACTATATTCTCGCCAACATATTCAACAGATTACCGCCCATCTCGAGAGATTACGAAGAAACGAAGACGGCGTTGTATTTTGATTCAATGACCCCGGAAGTGGCCGGGGGATAGTAGACTGCACGACACGGGCCCTGGCTGTGATAAACTTGCCGTAGTGTGTTTATTCCTCCCCCTCCATCCGCCCTAACTCCCCAACTCCTCCCTCGAGCACGCGACTCACCCACGATAACCATGGGTGAAAATTACCAGCAGCGATGGGAGGGTGTCAAGGACGCGGTCGACGAAGATCAAGCCGTTCGGGCCTTGGCTGGGATTCTGGCCGACAGGAGTGGTAGGGATTTTATCAAGGGACCGGGGTTCGGGGAAAACGAGGCGGCCTTGTGTGTCAGGATTTTGGACAGTGTAAGTTGCGATCTGTGTCTACATCCCTTCCGCCGCCTCAGATGGTTTCTTCAGGGCATCGCACGGCACAACCTTAATTCCTCCGAGAAGTTTACTTTCTTTGTCACCCTGAGGAGGCTCGCTGAGCGCCATGGACAACTGCCGAGTCGTATCATAATAACAGAAGATCTTGGGGTTCCAGCAGAGGCACTGGCTCACGGTGGATTCGGAGTGGTCAAACCTGGAACGTACAGGGGAGCCCGCGTCGCTGTGAAGAGCGCGGTAGCCGCAAGGGATGCTGACTTCCAGAGGATGAAAAAGGTGAGCATTGACAGTAGTTTCGCGACAACCCTCCGACACGGTCTCAATAATTCTGCCCCAGCGATTTTATAGTGAGGTCATTGTCTGGGAAACGTTATCCCACAAGAACATCTTGAGACTTCTTGGGGTTCAGGAGGATATTGAGAAACGAAAATTTGTCACTGTGTCAGAGTGGATGGCGCACGGAACCATCGTGGACTACATTAAGAGGAATCGCACCAACAGACTGAAGCTGGTATGCGACTCCACTTTCCCTGTCACTTCCTCCACCAAAATATAGCAACAGTTACATGGGGCAGCCGAGGGTTTGAAGTACCTCCACCATATCAACGTCACGCATGGGGATCTCAAAGGGGTCGGTGTTCCTTCACTTCGCGGCCGATCCCTTTTTGACGTTTAACAGTCAAACATCCTCGTGTCCAACGATACCCCTCCCCGTGCCGTCCTCGCGGATTTCGGTTTTATCACTGTGATTTTCGATCCCGACCGGGTAATCTCACACAGTGGACAGATAGAGGGTGGCACGAAGCGGTTCATGTCTCCGGAACTCTTGGTTCCTGAGGAGTGTGATAAGAAAGGTGCAGTACCCACGCCGCAGGCGGACATCTACGCATTTGGATTGGTTATCTTCCAGGTATTTTGTGCGAGCGGAATTGCGGGTGTCGGCCGTTTTTATGTACACTTCCTCCAGGTACTTACGGGTGAAGTCCCATTCCGTGGTGTTGGGGACTCGGCGATCGGACACCATGTGCTTCGCGGGAAGCGGCCAGACAAACCAGAGAATGCCGCGGCCATTGGATTTTCTGATTCGCTGTGGGATTTCTCCAAACTCTGCTGGCATGGTGACATGAACTTGCGACCGGTGGCTAAGGAGGTTGTGACGCACCTCAGGGAAGTGGTGGACAACTGGAATGGGCTCATGCCACCTCACGTCCAGGCTGTGGACCTGGACGGGAATGACACTTCCAACTCCGAGGGAGGGTCGGATTCAAACGAACCCAGTGAGTTTGAGACTTCGATTCTCCCTCCACGTTACTCATCGAGCAACGGTACAGATCCGTGGGTTGAATCGCCCTCGATTGAGGTCCCAGGTACTAGTCCCACCGAATCGCAAACTCCTTCTGGATTATTCAGCGGTCCGGCCACACCCCCCCCTCAGGAGTTGTCACAGGATGAACCCGGGGAGGTCGCTACCAGACCTTCCGAGGAGCCACAGTCTGGGCCTCTAGCCCCCACAGAGCCACAACCGGAGGGGCCACACGATGATCTCCATGGAGCAGAGACCACCCCAGACCTCGACTCGCACGACGATCCTCCCCCGTCCCAGCTCCCCCAGACGAGAAAACCCACGACGCAGAAATTTCTTGACCTCCTTGGTTTGAACCGCTGACTTCTCATCCCTGTGTTAGTGTATTGTACTTACCCCACGTGTGTTGATTCTGTTTCTTCACTTCCCTTCTCGTCCCGCATTGCCGTTGCCCTTTTGGTTCGATTCAGAGTTACCAATGTATTATCAATGTAAAAGTCTATGGGACACATGCTGATCTTTCTCCGTCTTCTTTATACCTACTCGGCTGCCTCCAATGGCAGGTGATATAAACCGAGATAAAGCAACCGATAGAACAAAACCAGTGCATCGAGGTGATTGGGTACTAACTTTATGGAAGGGTGGGGATGGGAAGTCAGGATCAAAAACCAAGAAACCCGAGGAACCTCGACACGAAGCCTCTCCGCTCTTCCCGGGGTGGTTCCATGGGTGGCGGCCGGATGGAGGCCTGAGACCCAGGTCGTGGTGGCTCACCAATCAGAGTGGGTGGTGTGCTCGGCCGTGGTGGTTCACCAACCAGAGAGTGTTGTGTGCTCGAAGGGATGGATAGTTCAGAGGTGGTTTGCGATTCGGTGGGGCTCTCCGGAACAACACTTGAAGGCGGTTGAAGGGTTGCGCCTGTACCGTTGTTCGGTAATACGAAGGGAGAACTAGAAGATTGGACTCACTGTGTTCCTTCGAATCTGACATTTCCTCGAAGTCGGAAACGTCCTTGGACTGAACGTGAGGTGGCATGAGCCCATCCCAGTCGGCCGCTGCTTCCTTAAGGTGCGTCACAACCTCCCTAACCTCCGGTCGCGATTTCATGTCACCATCCCAGCAGCGTTGGGTGAAATCCCACAGCGAATCGGAAAACCCGATGGCTTCGGCGGTGTCTGGTTTGTCCGGTCGCTTCCCGCGGAACACATGGAATGCTAACGCCGATTGCCGAATACCACGAAATGGCGTTTCACCTGTGAGGACCTGAAGAAAGCACATATCAAATCGGCCGCTACTCGCGATCTCCCTCATAAAATACCTGAAAGATGACCAATCCGAACGCGTAGATGTCCGCCTGCGTCGTGGGCACTACCCCTTTTATACCAAACTCCTCAGGAATCAAGAGTTCCGGAGACATGAACGTCATCGCGCCACCCTCCAGCTGTGCGCTGTGTGCCATCGGATGGACAGGGTCGGGGACCACCGTCAAAAACCCAAAGTCCGTGAGGAGGGCACGAGAAGTGGTGTCGTTAGAGATGAGGATATTGGCCTGTGGAACGTCAAAAGGGAGATCTGTCGCGAAACGGAGAAATACGGACCCCTTTCAGATCCCCGTGTGTGACCTTGCTGCGATGGAGGTACTTCAGACCCTCGGCTGCCTCGCGCAACTGTTGTCTCACGTTAGCGGAGGAAGTGGTATTGAAACGGCGGAGGCACATACAAGCTCCAGTCTGTTGGTATAATTCTCCCCAACGAACTCCATGATATTCCCGTGCTCCATCCACTCTGACACCGTCACGAATTGTCCTTTCTCCATGTTGCCCCAGACCCCAGTAAGGATCGTGACGTTCGGATGGGACAGCGTGCTCCACAGGACAACTTCCTTGCAAAATCTCTGAGCGGGATGGTGAGACCGCATTCCGGGTGGCCGAAGTTGATGCTCACTTTCCTGATTTTCAGGAAGTTGTCCTGGGCTGTAACCCTTATGGTCTTGACCGCGACGCGGTGCCCCATGTACGTTCCGGACCTGATGTCAGCAAATCCACTTGACGCGAGCACCTCGTCGGAAATCTCAATACCCTCCGTTATGACCATGCGATCCGGGAGGCGTCCATGGTGTTCAGCGAGCCTCCTCAAGGTGAGGAAGAAAGCGTGCTTCTCGGAGGGTGCGAAGTCGTGCCCCGTGATGCCCTGACAAGACCATCTGGGATATCTACCGTGCAGATCGAAACTACGACTCACGTGGTCCAGAACCCGTATGCACAACACTGCGTCTTTGCAGCCCAAACTCAAGAGAAAAACTCTTCCCTCCTTTTCAGCCACAATCTCAGCCATTGACCGAACTTGGGCTTCGCCTTTTGCGCTGGGGATCCCCTTCCATAGCTGCTCGTAATCTTTTGCCATATTATGGGGAGGTGCCTGGGGCGGGTATCAGTGAGTGGCATCGGGGAGGACGTCAGCGAGGCAAACCGAGCTCAAAGGAGCAGCTTTTGTCAACGCCTGCGAGTGGCAGGGAGGAGTGGGATTCTCCGGAAGGAGCCGGAGACCCCGAGAATTACCTTGCTTGCAAGGTTTCTCTGACCCCCCAATATTATAAGCGCGTGTTGTCTGACTATTTGTACATTTGTATGTACAGATGTTGCTTAAGAGTTAGCGCTGGGCCGCACTATCACCGGCGCAGACGCCAGTCTGTATCTGCTCTTGCTGGACCGCAAGTTACTGCCGCGGTTTTGTCCCTCCAGATAGTATGTGAGTCCGAAGAACATACTGTCATCCAAACATCCAAGCAGCCGGAGACAACTGCTTGGATGTCGACCTCATGAACAACCCTCACGCGCATGATTGGGTTCAAAGTCCGACGGCGATCACCCTGATCGCGGCAACCCCCAGATGACTTACCATTCTCCGCAACTCAGCCCCTCGTGCGAGCCCACTAAAATACTCTCAAATAGGCAAAGGCACCATTGTCTGGTGGTATTGCGATAATAAGTG
>Ga0307516_10005716_pt1 | contig 14743 bp, 12 predicted proteins | sample 19_EM_MG_FD_203310 | JGI IMG/M metagenome (GOLD analysis project Ga0307516, IMG submission 203310) | Populus trichocarpa ectomycorrhiza microbial communities from riparian zone in the Pacific Northwest, United States - 19_EM | ecosystem: Host-associated > Plants > Roots > Unclassified | place...
ATTGCCGGCCCGTCCTTGACGGGCGCCTCCGGCGATCGGCATACCCGGCGCGAGTTGGTGGCCGCATCACCCGATGAACGGACCCGGCAATCCCAGAAAGGTGAACGACATGGCTAACGGATCGACGTCGCCGCACAAGGACGCGAGGTTCTGGCTTGCTGTCGCCATTACGATCGCCTTCGCGGTGCTGACGTGGTCGGCGTACGCGAAGGCCAACGGCTTCACGGAGGCGTTCCAGATATGGGACAACCTTGCGGTGATCTACTCGGGGCTCGTCGGTGGTCTGCTCGGCTTCACCGTCAATCAGATGAGGGCCAGCCAGGCGGAAAACCGCGCGCAGCGCAAACAACAGGAGGCGGACGAGGCGCGCAAGGGCTGGAGCAGCGCCGAGAACCGCGTACGGGTGATGCTCCCGCTCGTCGAGCGTGTTGCCGATCTGACCGGGCGTCACGGGACCGACGATGTCCAGCCCGGCGGAGCCGAGGCGAAACTGCGGGGGTTGGGAACGGAGGCCTCGACGATCCTGCGGGATCTGAAGGCCGAGGCCGCCCGATGACGGGAGCGTGTTTCCCGGCAGATCGGGACGCCCGTCCGTGTGCCGGGGGCGTGGCGGACCGCAGGCTGGCCTTGTCGTCGCGGTGCTCGGGAGTGGGCGCCGCACCGCACAAGGAGAACAGGACCAGGAGACATCAATGGCAACAGTACGAGTCTTCATCAGCTCAACGCAGTTCATTGCCGGTGGACAGACCCTCCAGTTCAGCTTCCTCCAGGCCCTGGACGACGCTTACTGGGACCTGTCGGTCGTGCCGCGAGGAACCAACACCGACATCGATCTTCTGCGTACGTCCGTCGACAGTGACGCCGCGGGAACCAGGCGTCTGCACTACATCGTGCGCAACAACACCAACAACGACACCTTCTTCACGCGCGGCGCCATCCGGGTGCCCGAGTAGATCGGACGATGACATGAGGCTTTACGTCGCCTACGACCGGACCGGAAGAATCATCGCCGCGAGCGGCGCCGGACCGGACGGTGGAGATCAGCCGGTCGCGCGGACCGCCCGACGGTCACCTGAAGGAGGCCGGGCCGCCGGCCTGAGCCACGCGAGGGGGAACCCACCGGGGAGCGGCCGGCGTCTTCATGGTGGAAGCGCCGGGGGCATCTAACCTGTGGTTATGCAGGGCGTCAGGGCGGTTCGTGTCCAACTATGGTCTCGCCCGGGCTGCCTCCAACACGTGGCTACGTCCGCAAGAACGAGACCCACCTGGTCCACGTCCTGCGGAACAGGTGGGCATGATCGATGTCGCTGAGCTCGACGCCGGCCAGGTACTGCGCGGACGCGGGCAGCCATCGCGGCTCAATCTCCTGGTAGCTCTCACCGCACCGCAACCGGTGGTAGATCTCCTCGGCCCGGTCCCGCGGATCGGCGATGCCAGACGAATCCCGTCTCACATAGATGGGGCCGCCACGATCAATCTCGGTAGCTAAACGACTACCCGGTGCTCGGTACCATCGATGTCGTGTCAGATTGGACATCCAGACCCAGAGGCGACTGGCCGACGATCATCGGAACGGTCATCAGCGGACTGGCGCTAGCCATTGCCTAGGTCGCCTATTTGTATCCTCGATCGCCTGACAAGGAGGGCGCGGCAACTGCCGCCGCTGCACCGCAGGAGCAGGTGGCTCACGAATCGCGGTTCGCCCAGCACACCAGCCTGTGGATCTACCTCGTGTTCATCGCGACCCTGGCGGTCGCCTATGGTCTGTGGCACTGGACCATTCGGTTCACCCCGCCGCATTGTGGCTGCTTGTCGCGGGCATCGCCTTCGAGTTGGTGTTCTGGGACCAGATGAACTAGGCCGGTCAGGCTGTGACCGTCGCCGTGATGGCATTGGGTTCGATCGTCGGCATCGTCGACCTCACGCTGGAACAGTGCCTATTCGGCAAGCGGATCCTGTTCACCAACCGCGACGACTGGCCCGTTGCCGACGTCGTGACGGCCTACCGTTCACAGTCCGACGCGGAATTCGGGTTCCGCCAGCTGAAGGACCCGCACGTGGTGTCCTTCTCACCGATGCACCACTGGACCGACTCCAAAATCCGCGTCCACGTCTTCACCTGCGTACTCGCCCTCGCCATAGGGCATGTCATGCGCCGCCACGCCCATCAAGCCGGCCTGCACATGTCCGCGAACTCCTCGACCACCTCGCCGGCATCGGCGAAACCGTCCTGCTGCACCACGACGGCAGCAAAGGCCGCCCGCGGGCTACTCGGATCCTCACCGACATGACCAACACCCAACAGAAACTCGCTGGCCCGTTCGCCATCGACCGCTACGCCCCAACACGCTGACCGGCACAACCACCCGCATTGGGTAATACATCGACCGTCCCGCAACACAAACCCTGACCAGGCCAAACACTGAAGTTGATCAAAGAAAGCCGGAAAACTCCCGCTAGTCGGCACGTCGTGAGGTGACGGCGGGATCACCCAGCAGAATGTAGTTCTGTGCGTCGCTGCGTTCCGTCCACAGCGCGGCGATCCGGCCGTCCGGTACGGCACGGCCGTGGTGAAGATCCTGCAAAACGTCGCTCAAGTGTGCGGAGAGCGCGCCATGCCGTTCGCCGAAGTCTTTCATCGCCACGCCGATTGGTTTGCCAATGAGGATCCGCCCGATCGCGTTCTGGAACGGAACCAGTTGAGCCTCGCCGCCGAAGAGGTAGGAGTAGCCCCACGCGCGGTCGACGTGACCGATAACAGCCAGCGCCCCGCCGCCGGCATGGGTCAGGAGTTCCTTTGGGAGGGCAGCTACGAACGGCTCATCGGCGACGACCGGCGGCTCGATGCCGCGCGTGTGCGCGAATGGGTCGAGGTGCGGCGTCCCCGCGCCGTAGCAGGCGAAGAGGAACGCGACCAGGCCGTGCACCCGCGAGTCCGCGCGCAGGTCGGCCACGCCGAAGGAATGGGTGGCGTCGATTCTGCCGAAGCCCGGCCAATCTTGGCAGACCAAGGCGCCGTGGCGGGAGTGCTGATCAGGATGGCCTGGTGGCCAGCCGCCCAGCCCGTGCGCGGCGGCGAAGAACAACGCGGGCCGGCCCGGCGGACCGTCGCCGCCAAGGATTTCGGCCAAGGACTCCTTCACGGCGGTCTCCCCGAGAACGGCGTGCACCCGCCCGCCCCCGATCCGCTCGTATCGACCCCCGCCGCTGAAGCTGTCTACCAGTGGTTGCACCAGCCGGTCGGCGGACAACTGAGTAGCTTTGTCGAAGTTGTGCCGGGTGCCGAAGAAGACCGCGGTGTCACCGTGTGGCGGCGCGCCTGCCTTCTCATAGTCCACCACCGCCTCGGCGTACCGCTCATAGCCGGTGACATCGTCGAAGTGAAGCCGGCCTACCGCGTACTCGAGGGAGAGCAGGTACTGCAAGCTGAACGGAATGAGCGCGGGCGATCCTGCCAGCAGCAGGTAGTACGGCACATTCTCCGGGTTTATGGAGCCCGGTCCGACATGGTGACGCTCCAGCCAGGCCGGCCACGTCTCGCCGGGACGGTGATCGAGTATCTTGAATCGTCTGAGCGCCTGCTGCTCGCGGTGCCGGAGCAGCGGCCGCAGCCCGGCGAGCACGTCGGTCTTGTCGGCCGTGCTGACCACGACACCCCATCCCGCTTGGCCGAGGTTGTCCGGATCGACGTCGATCGGCAGGCCGAGGTGGTTCTGCGTGGCGTTCTCCCAGGCGACGCGCATCCGCTGGGACGTACCACCCATCTCGTCCGGTCCGCGGCCCCGCGCGGCCAGGTCAGCGGTGGAGATCGGCTCGATCAGGTAGCGCCCGGTCAGCCCGTTGACGCCGTTGGCGTAGATTCGGTCGTCCTGCGGCTCAGCCATCGATGTCGGCTCCCTCACCGACGACAGTGAAGACGTCCGTGACCGGACTGATCGCCTGGCCGGGATCGGCGGCGCGGACGCGGATGCGGTAGGTGCCCTGGGCAAGGGTGCCGAACTCGGCGCGGTGCCATCCGTCCGTGTCTTCCCGCATCGCGGCGCTGGCGACGTGCCGGCCGCTCGTGGCGTCCTGCACCTCGCTTACCAGTTCAGCAAACGGCTGCTCGGAGAGCGCGCGGGCGATGAACGGGTCGCCGGCCAGCGCGACGTCGTCGATGTCGAGACTGATGCCGGTTCCCGGGGCATACAACTGCGACTGGTCGATGCGCTGCCGGCGAATGATCCCCAGAATCTGATCCAAGGAGAAGTCCGCGTTCTGCAGGGAGGCGTGCCGCTCCCGTACGTATACCTCTAGGTCCATGTTGCTCAGTTCGAGCGGGGTCGCCGACACGCTGGGGACGGTGCCGTCGCCACCCTGGTCTGTCCCTCGATAGGTGCGGAGCATTTGCAAGCCGTTCGTCGTCAGCCGGGCGCTCTGCGAGGTCGGCTGGAAGATCCCGGCCAAGGGCTTGATCTGATAACCCTCCGAGTTGTACAGCCCGGACTCACGATGTTCGTGCACCGCCTCTCGGATCTCGTCGTGGAAGCCGAGGGCAGCGGCCGCCCGGCCGGTGTCGAGCCCAGGAATGCCGGGCACCTCGGTCACGCGGGCCAAGGCGCTGTCCCCGTGTTCCACGCAGGGATAGATCGGCAGCAGCTGGTACACGGAAGTGAACGAGCGCACCAGGGCGGTGAGGTTCAGCAGAGTCAACGGTCCGAGCTTCTTGCGCAGACCGTTCGCGACGAAGTCCAGCGCGTTGAGCGAGCCGCGGTATGGCGTTCCGAATGTGATCAGCGTCCGGGTATCGCGCCAGCCGTCGAGCGACTCCAGGAAGTGTCGCGCCACCAAGCCACCCATGGAATGTCCGACCAGGATCAGTTTGGCGTTTGGATTGCCAGAGCGATCGCGCCATGCGGAGAGCCACGCGTGGCTGCGCCGGGCCAGCAGGCGGGCGGCGACCCGGTTGTCGCGGCGCCAGTCGTACGGCAGCTCGAACAAGTTTGAGCCCCGTTCGACGTCGAGTTCCTTGATTATGGTGGTGGCGAGCTTGCCGTACCCGTCGATCTTCCAGAGGCCCGGGATTAGGTGAGTGTCCGGCTGCACGCGCGGCGCTGTGATGCCATCGCCGAGGTCGTCGGCGTTCGGGTCGTCGCCATCCAGCTTCAGGCCGCGGAAACTGCGGCCGACGCTCCGCAGCCCTCGGCCGAGCGCGCCCGCGGACAACGCCCAGACATCCTTGCCGTCCTTGGCAAGCACGCTGCCGGTGATTCCGGGAATAAGCACGATCACGTCGGCAACCGGGGTCTTGACCATGGCTGGCCTCGATTCAATCGACAACTAGGAGAATTAGTAAGATCACGATGATTATCGAGAGCAGGACAACCAGAATTGTCAGCCTGCTCACCACAGAACGGGCTCGTGCTATTACGCCGCGGTCTCGCTCGGCGGCCATGCTTTGCTGGAGGAACTGCTGCTCGTCGGGCAAGAGTTCGCGAGTACCCGCGCGGCGCAGCGCATGACGCAGCTCGTCCGCGAGGAGCAGCAGATCGCTTTGCCCGGTGGCCCGCCAATCGCGTGCGCGTTGCTGCCACCACTCCAGCCGAGATTCTCGCCAGTTGCGGTTGTCGTCCAGCACCGGCGTGATGAGCTGGTCGTGGGTGAGTTCGTACCAGACCGATCCGGACCGGGTATCGCTGCGCAGTAGGTACGCGTCCTGCAATGCGGAGAGCACCGATCCGACGCCGGCGGCGGCCGATTTCGGTCCGGTGAGTGTCTGGCTACGGAAGCCCTGTGCCGTGACGAGTTCGGTTTCGAACCAGTCGCGGATCGTCAACTCGTTCGCGCCGGTGAGCGCCGCCACCTCGGTGACGGCGTCGCGGTAATAGCGGCGCAACGATTCGGAGATGTCGGCGTGCCGGCGTACGCGGTCCAGGTCGACGGTGCTGAAACTTCCGCGTTTCTCCTTGTCGAGGGTGCGCCAGAGGTGCCGGCAGACGACCTGTAGCTGGAAGGGCTCGACGTAAGGGCCCTGGAGTAGTTTTACGCCGTTGCCGGGGCTCTGTACCCGGATGCTCCGCAGCCGCTCAACCAGTTCGTCGGCGGCCTGGTGGGTGACCTCGACATCCACCTTCTTGGCGGGATCGATGATGGCCTTACGGGCGGCGGCCGTGTCGAGGAAGTCCAGGCGGAACGTGGCCTGCAGGTAGCCGGGAATGTAATGGAGATAGCGGTCCAGCCCGCCCATGTAGTCCTCGCGCATCGAAAACAGGACCCAGATGTCGTTGTCATGCAGAGCCTCGCCCAGCTCGGCGAAGAAGACACCCTGGCTGTCCCAGTCGGTCGGATCCAGAAACAGAATCTCCTCGAACTGATCGAAGATCAGGATGGGCGTGTACTTCTCATAGCCGGACATAGCCGAGGCGATGATCTCCGGGAACCGCATCTCGGCCAGCTCAGCGTCATCTCGGGACGGGAGGAGGCCGAGGGCCACGCTGTGGATGTAGCGGTTGCGTACGGTCAGGCCGGCCCGCGCGGGCGTCTTGACCCGCAGCGGGCGCGAGGCCAGGAACGGTACGTCCCCCCACGACGGGTTTCCCCGTTCCAGCAGGGGCACGACACCGGCCTGGATCAAGGATGTCTTGCCGGCTCCGGAGGGAGAATGCAGCAGGACGATACGCTCGGCGATCAGCAGATCCGTCAGCTCGCGGATCTCATAATCACGGCCGGGCAGTTCCTCGCCGCCGCGGAATGCCCGCGGTCCCACATACGGGTTCTTGCGTGCCGCTTTGGCGGGCGTGCCGGTGGCCTTCATAGCGGGCGCCTCCGCGCGCGTAGCTCGTCGAGGAAGGCACGTGTCTCGCCCCAATAGATGCTGATCTTATCCTCGCCGAAGTACGACTCCAGGTACTCCTGCGCCGCATCGGCATCGATCATCTGGCTCTGCGGGTTCAGCTGCACGCCCACGTGGTGGTTGCTCGTCATCCGGCGGCTGCCGTGGAAGCTCTTGATGCCATGGAAGAGGACCCGGAAGTCCCAGTCGTCCAGGCTGTAGCCGAGGAAGAACAGCGATGAGGTGGTGAACGCCGACTTCACGCAGGCGGGGACGTACTTCCGGGCGGAGACCCACTCGGTGATCCATTCGAAGTAGTCGTCCTCGCTGAGCACGAGCGACTCCGGCCTGTCGAGCCGTCCGTACAGGTGGTAGACGAGCGGGCGGGCCGCTGTGGGTTCGAGCCGTCGCCGTACGGTCGGGATGCGCTTGTTCCACGGGAACACCACGGTGATCGGTTCGCGGCCCTCGTCCTCCAGCGCCTTCTGCAGCAGGTCCGTCCAATTCGTGGTGATGTAGATGGGGACCTGAAGCCCGGCCATGAAACGATAAGGATCACCCTCGTCGGAGCGGCGCAGGCGCTTGCCGACCTCGAGAATGGCCGCCACCGGGCTGGGCCCCTTGAACTTGTCGTCCGGTAGGTCCCAGGTCGGATCATCAGGGTGGGCATTGCAGCGCTCGACCATTTCGTCCCGCAGATGCTGCTGAACTCGCAGCCATACGTCGCTGGGTGCACCGCTATGCACCCGCAGGTATTGCGCGACCTTGGCCAGATCACCCTGGTCATGCTCGGAGATGGGCATCTGCCAGCGTTCGACCCAATTGCGGGCAATCTGCTGGCGGCTGCCGATGATGCCGCTCGCGAGGCCGGGGCCGAGCACCGGCGTGATGGCGTTCTGCGAAAGGCTGAGCTGGAGCGACTGCCACGTGATCTCCTCACGTTTGGTGAAGCCCGGCTGGTAGTAGGTCCGGCCGGAACGCAGCCGGGAGAACAGCACCGGGACCCACCAGTCCTGCCGGTCGCGGATAGCCCGCCGCCCGGCCGCCATGGCCTCGTCAACCCGGCCGTTTCGGCCAAGCGCGGTGAAGAACGCCGGAGCGAACGCCGCAGCGGTCGCCATGGAGACATTGCCCTGCATCGCGATGACCGCTGCCACGCCCACGGACGCGAGCCGGGGGCCAAGCGCCGACAGCGCACCGTCGTCCTGGCTCCACATCTGCGTGTTTCCCGCGGCTGACTGGCACGAACTGAGCATGGCGATCGTCGGGCGCCGGTCCAGTTCGGCGAGGCGATCCGCCAGCCTGCCACTCTCGACCAGGTCTGGGCTGCGATCCGCCTTCTCGAGCAGGAGAATTGGTCTGTCGTCGACCACTAAGCCATGACAGACCAGATAGAGGATGTCTACGCCTTCTTCGAGCTTGGCGAGCAGGCGGTCGAGGGTCGCTTCGCCTTCGGTCAGGGTATCCACGTGTGGGATTTGTCCGAGGGCGCGGCGGGCGCGCGCCACTTCGTCGGCGACGGCCACCGCGGCCAGAGGGCGCCCCCCGAACGTCTCCTCGGCGGCGATCTCCGGGCTGGCGACCACAATCAGCGCCCGGAGATCGTGTTCCGGCAGCGCAGGGATAGGCCGCCAGTTGGAGCTGCTCAGGTACCGGGAAAGGAGAATCTCGGATCTGGCCGCCAGCGGTTTCCCGGTTCGCGGATCTTGCAGCAACTCCCAGCGGATCGCGTGGAAGCGAGGTGGCGCGGCGAGGTGCAACCGTAGGTGCAGGCGGTTTCGGCCGCCGGCGTGGTCGAAGGCGCGCAGCACAAAGGGCCGGACGGTTTCCACACCCAGCAACATCCGGGTCAACGCTTCCCCGTACTCGGACTCGTCGGCCCGCAGCGACGCGAGCTCGCCGAGATCAATCAGGATTGGATCGACTGGCTCCATCCAGTCCTCGATGTTGTCCCCGGCCACCGCGAATCGAACGCCGATCTCGAAAGCTGCGTTCTTGCGGTCCCATCGGAGGACGATTTCCAGATCACCATCGTGAGACACCTCGCCCCCTGTACGGCTCGAGTGGGCTTCGGCGCCGTGACCACCGTCGGATGACGAGCCACTCCCGTCGCGCGCCTTCGGGCAGCGGGCACGGAATGCGGTTCGGCCGCCCGCCGAATCCCCGTCGTCGGGAGCGGCTGTATCGATTCCGGTCCGAGCCGATACGCCGCAGTGTGGGTGCCAGTTACGGATCAGGCAACGTAAGTGTCGGAACTCTGCTGTCGTAATCGGCAGCCAAGGGCCCGTGGCAGGGCAAGGCCGCGAGAGATCGGATCCGCAACGCCGAGGTCGAGATCTGTGCGCTGATCGCCGGTCATCGTCGGTGACGACGAGCCTGACTGGGTGGTCGTCTGGATCAAGACCTGCCGGAGCCCCGCCGGAGCGTGCCCGGCTCGCGGCCAGCTATAAGGCGCCCGCGATCAACCGTCGCCGCGCTGAATGTCGGCTGGTGAAAGCTCCGGCATCATTGCCTCACTGGAGGGGGCTTACCTCCGCCTTTCATTAAGGGGCGGTGGTTGGGTTCTGGGGTCCGGCTTGTCGGACTTCCAGGGATGGTCTGCTGTTTGCCCAGCGGGTATCGCCCGGTCGTAGGCCGGGGTTCTCCGTGGGTCCTAGTCGTGGATGGGCGGCGGATCCTCTTGTCAGGTAACGGTTCGGGTAGCGCGGCGAGGTCTTCGAAGGCTCGGATGAGGTCGTTGGTCCAGGGCCAGTCCTGGGCGATGCGCCGGGTGGTAGTGCGGGCGGTGCGGGTGAGTTTCGCGGCGATGTGCAGCAGCCGGTAGCGCAGCTTCTTCGGCTCGGCAGTTGCCAGTGGCCCGTCCAGGAGCAGGTGTTGGGTCCAACAGGGCAGGTCGATGCCGGTCAGGGCGAGTTCGAGCCAGGCGGCGTTGATCGCGAACTGCCGTGACTGCGCCGTGCGAGGCGTCGGTGGCGAAGACTTGGTGACGCATCCCGTTGATCGTATCGAACAACAACAGTTGCGCGCCGGGGTGCGGGCGTTCCCGGCGGCGGATCAGCCGGGTGCCGGCCGGGAACGAGTCCAGCACGCCTGGGTTGAGATAGTTGGTGAGTTCGACGAGTTCCGCGCCGTTGCGCAGGCTGTCGTCGCCGTTGAGCGCCGGCACCCAATCGGAGGCGGCGGTGATCGCGGCCCGGACCGGTTTGGTGATCGCGACCCCGACGGAGAACTCCGAGTGCACACCGTGTTCGCGCAAGCCGCGGACATGGGCGAGGAACTCGTGGCTGCTGCCCGCCGAATCGCTGCGAATCAGGATCGGGCTGCCATACCGATACCCGTCCGGGGTCTGTTGTAGGGCCCGGCCCAGGACGGTGATGTGATGGGCGGCGGTGTTGCTCCCGGCATTACCCGGCCGCAGCATCCCGGCCAGGGCCTCACCGGTGGCATCGAGGAAACACAACAGCGGGTGGGAGCCGAACGCGTGTTTCCAGGTCGCCGCCGCCGCTTCCTTCTCCGACTTCTCCGAGTGCCCGGGCACGATCGTCGCGTCGATGTCCAGGACGAACCCCGGCACCGCCCGTCCGAGAACCGTGGTCACGGGCAACCAGCGGCGCGTCTCGAGCAATTGGAGCCAGGCCAGTTCCCGCGCGGCGGCGCGAGCGGCCCGCAACCGGGCCAGGGCCGGGGTGTCGATCGCGTCGAGGACCTGCCAAGCAGTTGGATCCGAGGCCACCGGCCCGAACAGGCCGGGCTGCTGCCGCAGCACCGCCAAATCAGCGATGGCTTCGCCGCCGTCGGCCAGCAACACCGCCAGATCGACCGCGACACGGCCGGGCTCGTGCGCCGGGCGGCGAACCCGGTCCAGCCCAAACGCTTGAACGAAGCCGCTGGTCAACCCGGTCTTGTCAGCCAGATCGGTAAGCAGACGAGTGCTGGCGTTACCGACCACACCGCGAGCGCCACAGCGACGACAACCTTTGGACGCGTACGAGTATCCTGCACTCTGAAAGTGCCTTTCGTGCGGGACGATCTTGACTCTAGACAAGCCAGATCATCCCAGATCAGGAGGCACTTTCGCGTTCCACGGGCCCCGCCGCTGACCACCCTACTGAAGGCGCGAGGCTTGTCTGATCGAGAACGTGGTACTAGCCGCCACTTGAGAGCTACACGGCCAAAGATCGAAACAACAACGAGACCAAAGGGCTCTAGCATCCTTCGACGAAACGTATCCGCGGCCGCGTCGTTGAACCGGCCGATGGCTCGGACCCCGTGTTCGAAGCCGACACAACCGAACGGAAACCTAAGTGGCAGATCCCTTGACCGCCGTCAGCATCGTGGCCGAGCTGACGACCAACCACTTCGGCGACCTCGGCCGGCTGGATACCATGATTCGAGCCAGCCACGCGGCCGGTGCGGATTACGTCAAGCTGCAGAAGCGCGACGTCGACAGCTTCTACTCATCGGCTGAACTTGACGCTCCGTACGAATCACCGTTCGGCTCGACCGTCGGAGATTACCGTCGGCGGCTCGAACTCGACGTCGCCGGTTTCGAATATGTCGAGAAGCTCTGTGGAAGCCTCGGGATCGGCTGGTTCGCGTCGGTGCTCGATCGACCATCCTTCGAGTTCATGCAGCAGTTCTCACCTACGATAATCAAGTTGCCATCAACTATCTCTGGGCATACCGAATTCCTCCGGCATGTCGCCAGAACTTTCGCCGGTACCGTAGTGATCTCGACCGGTATGACCGACGCCGCGTACGAAGATTTTGTATTGAGCACCTTTGTTCGCGCCGAACGTATATATCTGTTGCAGTGCACTAGCGCTTACCCGGCGCCGCCCGAAGACTGCAATGTGGCGGTGGTTCGGCATTATCACGAAATATCGCGCATCGACCCTCGTTTGTTCCCCGGCTATTCGAGCCACGACGACGGGTGGCTCGGGTCGGCGCTCGCCATCGGCGCAGGCGCTCGCATGGTCGAGAAGCATGTCAAGGTCGGCCATTCGCCGTGGGCTCACTTCGACGGAGTGGCCATGGACCTGTCCAACGGCGAGTTCGCCGACTATGTGGCCCACCTGCGAGGCGCGGAGATGCTGCTGGGCAGTCCCGTGAAGGCGCTCGTGCCCAGCGAGAACCACAAATACCCTTACCGGGAGGTCATCGCTCGTTAGGAGCGTCCTGGTCAGGTCGTCGGCGGGGGCAGATTCGGCCGTTGCCGGCAGAGCTGGAATGCGTCGGTCCGGGGCTAGGCGCCGGGCAGGGACAGGATTTGCGCGCGGCGGTGATCCTGAAAGGCGGGCCGACCGTTCCGGTAAACGCACTCTCGTATGGCTCGACGACGAAATCAGCGACGCCGATCGCCAATGCGTCCAGATCCATCATCAAGGCACCGCTACTTTATCGCGTCGGCCCGTTCCCGGGCACTACCGACACCGACTTCACCCTGACTCGTCAATGGTTTGTTGCTCGATGGCGTTCCATGATCGGTTTTACTGTCATGCCGCCGATAATGCGCGTTCAGCATCAGAGGGCACTGGCTGGCGAGGCCGTGGGGGCCGGGGTCCTGCGTGGGTCGGGATTAGCCGTTGTGCCGCCATCTGCGTCTTCGGGTGGGATCGGCGGGCGAGGGTGCTGGTTCGTGATGGCTGCGAGGGGTTGGGGAGCAGATTGGGAGCAGCGGGCTGCTCCCAGCTGCGTTGAACGGCGCTCAATGGCTCTCAGTTGCTGCGGACTGGATCGTGTTTCTGCAGGTCGTTTGCGTAATCGCCGGTCAGCGCGTTGCGGTCCGTCCGTTTTCGCGCCGGAGAGGTCACTGGTTCGATCCCAGTATCGCCCACTCAGCGTTCGCGCTGCTAAACGGCCTGTTACCGAAAACCTCGGTACCGGGTCGTTTGTTGTTTGCTCCTTACGTTGGGAGCAAATGGGGAGCACAAGATCATTTTGTGCCTGCGAGAACCTCTACGCTGCTCGCTCCCGCCACCGGTCGGTCGGCTGTTGGTCACATCGTGGGCCGGGAGGCCGGCGGGTTCGCGTTCGGGTGTACAGGATTGCCGTCGTCGTTTGGGTGTGGCGGACAGGGCGGCGGGCGAGCGCCTTCAGGCGGCTCGCAGGTGCCGTCCTGTGGCTGGCTTGCATGGGGTGGTGGTGCGGAAGTTCGATCCTCGCGGTCGTGGGCATTGTCGGCCGTGTCGTGCGGAGCCGGTGGAGAATACGCTCCGGAGCCGCTACTTCTGATCGCGGGCCCGGCGCTGCGCAGCGGCTGCTACCTCCGGCGGCAGTTCGTCGAGTTCATCCATGGTCCGCCCCGGCCGTAGGAAATCGAACAGCAATACCGTGCGGGCGCTCGAGGAATAGTTCCACGCTTCGTGATCGACTGTGTCGTCGAAGACGAACAATCCGCCTTCGTGCCAGGGCCGGATCTGCGAGCCGACCCGCAACGCGCAGTCGCCGTCCGGCACGATCAAGCCGAGGTGGGCTCGGTAGACGGTCGTGACCCGGCCTTGGTGGGGCTTGATGTGAGTCCCCGCAACCATGCGTGAGAAGCCCGCGGTCGTGAGGCCCGGGACCCGGTCCAGCGCCTCCGCGGTGCGTGGACAGGTCGCCAATGCCGCGTCGATACGGGTTCCGAACGCGACAAGCCCGTTGACGCTCCAACCGGTTCCGTACATCTCGCGTTGTACCCAGGGAGGAAGCAGGTCTGTTTCCGAGCTAGCCGCCCGGGGCGCGCATAGAACTCCTCGCCTACACAGTGTGTTGCGTAGGCGGCCCTGGCCCAGCAGCTCATATCTTCCGGACCGCTTGCCACACCACGCCGAGCAGCGCGAATATCCGGTAGAGCGCGTATGCCGCCCACCCGGTGGCCAGGGGAACGCTGAGGAGGATCACCGCGCCGCCCAGGTATCGGGTGCTCTCCAGCATCCAGCCGCCGGCCAGCAGGACGGAGCCCACGACGACGGCCCAGGCCAGGACGCGGCCGGTCTTGGTCAGCGAAATCCACAGGCCGGCGTTTCCGGCATCGCCCGGCTCCGTCGGGTTACCGACGTCGGACTGCACGGCCAGGCTGTCGACGTCCCGCGCGGCGGCCCGGTCGGCCTCATGAGGTGACTCACGGAGCACTGCCGCCACGGCGCGCAGGTCGTTGTGATCGCGAAGCCGTCCGGTCCGCGGATCGCCGAGCAGCACCACGGCGTGCGGGAAGCCGAGCAGCCACGCCTTGCCGTAGCCCCGTTTCGCCCCCGGCGGCAGCACGACGGCTTTGCCGTCGTGCATGTCGTGACGGTAGGTGCGGTCGCCGGCCACCCACACCAGTTCCGTGCCGGAGATCGCCAACTCGGCGTCGACGAGGATGGTGGCATGGCTGAACAGCGTGACGAACTGGGCGTACGCGGCGACGACCGCGAGCAGGCCCAGCACCGCGACCGCGGCGCCGAGCAGCTCGTGTCGCCGGGCCGCGAAGCCGGTGAGCAGCAGCGCAGGGACAACCGCGAACAGGTACCAGCCTACGAACAGCAGGAAGCGCCGCCGGTTCATCCAGCGCTGGGTCCGCAGGCCCTCCGCGCCGGGCGGGAAGGCGGGGAGAGCTATCCCGCCGGTCAGTCGTTCCCGGGCGTTTTCGCTCAGCAGCGCCAGGCCGAGGCGGTAAACCCGGACTTCCAGGCGGTCACCGGCCAAGCTCGCGAGGTCGCGGACAAACTGCTTCTCCTCGATCTTCGGCTCGGCCAGGTCGAACAGCCGCACCGCCGGTCGCCCGTCCACAGTGGCCCGCAGGTCGCTCGGGGCGTCCAGGCTGACGCTCGGTTCAGGCACTAAGCAGGTTGCCGATAGTTATGTCCGTAACTCGCCCGGATTGATCAACATGCGCACGTAGAAGGCCTCGTCGGGGTTTGGATCGGAGTTCTCACACAACGCCCGAACCGACGACGAGGCCGACGA
>Ga0307516_10005717_pt1 | contig 14742 bp, 11 predicted proteins | sample 19_EM_MG_FD_203310 | JGI IMG/M metagenome (GOLD analysis project Ga0307516, IMG submission 203310) | Populus trichocarpa ectomycorrhiza microbial communities from riparian zone in the Pacific Northwest, United States - 19_EM | ecosystem: Host-associated > Plants > Roots > Unclassified | place...
CCGGCGCGCAAGGGGCGCGCGGTCTTGGCTGCGGCCTGCATCGGGCTCGGCTTCATCGTGCTGGCGCTGTTCGCGCTGCTCAAAGACTTTTAGTGGACGGGTCAGATGATGCGGTCGCTGCCGCCGTCGACCGGCAGCTGAGCGCCGGTCGTCTTCGAAAACAAGGGCCCGGCCATGGCTGCCACCAATTCGGCCACGTCGCGCGACTTCACTTCGACCTTGAGCAGGTTGTTCTTTTTGTAGTCGTCCACGCTAAGGTTGTACGATTTGGCGCGATTTTCCAGGATTTCCGGCGTCCACAGCGCGGTATCCATCACTGCGTGCGGGTGCAGCATGTTCACGCGCACGCCCTCGGGACCGAGCTCCAGCGCGGCCACGCGTGCCAGCTGCGTCATGGCCGCCTTCGAGGCCGAATAGGCGGCGGCGCCGGGTCCGGGGGCGGGCACGTTCTTCGACGCCACGACGACGATGGCCGGCTCGAGCCCGAGCGCCAAGAACGGCGCCGCGGCCCGGAACAAATACATTTGGCTCGTGACGTTGACGTCGAGCGTCGCGTCCCACACAGCGTCGTCGAGCGCTTCGATGCGGGCGCTGGGCGGAAAGAGGCCGGCGTTGGCGACCACGATATCGAGCCCGCCGAATTTTCGCACGCCGGCCGCCACGGCGGCGTCGACCGCGCTGCGGTCGGTGAGATCGCTTTGGATGCCGAGCACGTCCGCGCCTTTCCAGATACTGGTGACGGCTGGGTTGATGTCGACGGCAATGCAGGCGGCGCCCTGCGCGCGCAGCACATCGACCGAGGCCTTGCCGATGCCGCTGGCCGCGCCGGTGACGAGCGCGACTTTGCCTTCGAGCGCTGGGCGGCCGCCGGACTTCTTGAGCTTGGCCTGCTCCAGCTCCCAATATTCGACCTCGAAGATGTCGCGCTCGGGCAGCGCGACCCAGCCGCCGAGCGCTTCTGCCCAGCGCTGCGCGCGCATGGTGTGGCGCACGATGTCTGCCACGACCGCCGCGCGTTTTGCGCTTACCCCGAAAGAAAGCACGCCCTGCTCGGGCCAGATGACCCAGCGCGGAGCCGGATCGAGCATTTTCAAAGCGGGCGTTCGGTTACGATCGAAGTATTCGCGGTAGTGGGTTTCGTAGCCGTCGAGCGCGGCTCGCGCGTCGCCGCGCAGGAAGAGCGGCGTGCGCTTCGTGTGGATGACGTGGTCGGGGGTGAGTGGACCGCGGCCCGAGATGGCCTCGACGTTTGGCAGCGCGGCGTAGGCGAGCGCCTCGGCGCTGACGTCGAGCTGGGCGAGCATCGGCGTGCCGGCTTTGAGCGCGACTTCTTTGCGCAGGCTGGCGAGCGCCAACAAATCTTCGCGGGCACTGGGCCCCGAGCTCGACACGCTAGATTTTTGCGGCTCGAGGGCGCCCTGCGCCGCCAAGAAGTCTTCGGCTACGCTGACGAGCGCGATCATGCGCTCGTAGCTCTCGCGGCCGTCGTCCGCGAACGAGAAGATGCCGTGATGCTCTAGCACCAGGCCGTCGTAATTCTTCCAGTCCAGATCGCGCGTCAACTCGAACACGCGCCGCGCCAGCGCGAAGCCGGGCATCACGTACGGAATGTAGATGACGCGGCTGCCCAGCGCCGTGCGAATGGCTTGCTCGCCGCCCGGCGTGTTGGTGATGGCCACCACGGCGTCGGAGTGCGTGTGGTCGACGAACTGAAAGGGAATGATCGCGTGCAAAATCGCTTCGACCGAAGGCGTGGGCGCGTTCGGGTCGGTCATGGCGGCTTTTTGCAGACGCACCATGTCCGTATCGGCGAGCGCCGAAAGGGCGGCCATTTTGAGCAGCGTATCCATGCGCACGGGCGCGAAACCGGCGGCCTCGATCGTCGCCAGATCCCAGCCGCTGCCTTTGACGTACAGCAAGTGCTCGGTTTCGCCGAAAAGATTCTCTTGGCGCACCTTGACCGAGGTGTTGCCGCCGCCGTGCAGCACCAGCGCCGGCTCGCGCCCGAGCAGCCGCGAAGTGTAGACGCGCAGCGCCAATGGGTCATGCTTGATCGGGGCGGCTTCTTGCTCGTTCCAGAGGCTCTTCATCGCGGTCTTCCTACAACATACGGTCGTCGAGCACGATGCCCGTGACGAGCTCGCGGGGGGTCACGTCGAAGGCTGGATTGTGCACGCGGCAATCGACCGGGCTCTTACCGGCCCGCACCTCGTCGGCGTCCCTTAGCTCGATCGGGATGCCCTGCCCCGACGGGCAGCCGGCGTCGAACGTGGTGCGGGGCGCGACCGCGTAAAAGGGAATCTGATGATACCGCGCCAGCACCGCGACGCCGTAGGTGCCGATTTTGTTGGCAAAGTCGCCGTTTTTTGCGATGCGGTCGGCGCCCACGAACACCTTTTGAATTTTTCCCTGCGCCATCAACGACGCGGCCATGTTGTCGCAGATCAGCGTGTGCTCGATGCCCAGCTTGCCGAGCTCCCAGGCCGTGATGCGCGCGCCCTGCAAGAGCGGCCGCGTTTCGTCGACGTAAACGTGGATGCGTTTGCCCTGCTCGTGGGCGCGGCGCACGACGCCCAGCGCGGTGCCGATGCCGGCCGTCACCAAGCCGCCCGCGTTGCAATGCGTCAAGATCGAGTCGCCATCGGCGATCAGCGGGGCGCCGCGCTCGGCCAGCGCTTCGCAGAGCGCGACGTCTTCTTCGAAAATCTTCTCGGCGTCGCGGCTGACATTTTGCGGCGTGAACGGCGCGAGCGCGAGCAGTCGATCGACGGCGATCATCAAGTTGACGGCCGTCGGACGCGCCTGGCGCAGCTTGCTCGCCGCCGAGCGCAGCGCGTTCGCGTCCGCGCCGCGTTCGGCGTGGTGGCCGAGGGCCAGCGCCGCCGCGACGCCGATCAGCGGGGCGCCGCGCACCGCGAGTGTTTTGATCAGCTCGACCATGTGCTCCGGATCGCGGCATACGATCCAGCGCTCTTCGTGCGGCAAAAGCCGCTGATCGAGCACGCGCAAGGCGTCGGCTTCGAAGACCAGCCCCATTGAACGCAGCGTCTTCATGTGGCCGAGCTGACCCTCTCGCGACGCATCAGCTCGAGCACGTCGGCGATGCGCAGGTACTTACGGTGGTGCACGAGCAGCTCGCGCGCCGCTCGCAGCGCTCGCGCCTCTGAGCGCGCTCGCGTGTCGGCGTTCTCGATTTCGTCCATGTCGGCCACGTGCGCCAGTCCCAAAATGCGGCGAATCATTTCGGTGGCTGCAAAGCCGAGCGCGTCGTCGAACAGCCGCGCGACGTAGTCGCGTCGCACGCGGTCGATCACGGCGCGCGCGCTGCCCGGCGTGAGCAACCGCGCCGGCAAGTAGTCGCCATGCAGCTCTTCGTCCCACAGCGCGCAAAATTTCTGCTCGAACTGCGTCCAAATCTCGACCACCTGGTCGAGCAGCCATTGCTCGTAGTCGGGCGGGTTCTTGGCCAGGCCGGCTTGGCTGAAGTAGCCGAGGAAAAAATTAGCCAAGAGCAGGCCCACGTCGAAGCCCATGGGTCCGTAAAACGCGAACTCCGGATCGATGACCTTGGTCTCGGTTTGGCTGACCATGATCGAGCCGGTGTGCAGGTCGCCGTGGATCAAGGCTTCGCTGGCGGTTAGAAATTTCGCCTTCATTTCGCTGACAGCGACCTTCAGCTCGGCGTCCTCGGCAAACTCGCGGGCCAGGCTATCCAGGCCCGGCGACGTCCAGCGGTTCTTGTCGGCGATGCGATACGGGTCGGTGAAGATCAGATCTTCGGTGATCTTGCACAGGTCCACGTTGTCGCAGAAAAGCTTTTGCTTCGCTTTCTTCTCGCCCGCCGACAAGAACAGGTCGGACGTGAAAAAGAGCGTCTTGGCCATGTAGTCGCTGATGTGCTCGGCGAAGCGCGGGTAGCGGATGCCTTGCATCACGCCCTTGCGCAAGATGACATGCTCGCCCAGAAACTCCATCACCATCGCCGCGGAGCCTGCGTCGAACGCGAACACCTTCGGCAGTAGCTCGGGCACTACGCGCGCGTGCTCGGACAGCGCGCTAAACTCGAAGAAGTTGCGCCGCAAGCTGAGCGGCCAGCTCTCTCCGACGCAGCGCAAGTAAGGCACGGCTTGCTTGACCAGCACTTGCCCGCTCGGGCCAGAGACGCGAAAGATCAGGTTGACGTTGCCGTCTCCAATCTCGTCGATGTGCCAGCCGTCAGGCGCGCCGCCGAGCTCACGGCGCATGACGGCGATGCTTTCGGGACCGAGCTGCTCGAGGAGCGCGGGGCTAGCGTTGGCCACGGCCCATCAAAACACTAGTTGGCGGTGCGCAGCCACTTCGCCGACGCCCGCGGTTTGGCGGCGCGGAGGCCGGGGCGCGAGCGCGTGTCTGCGCCCGGCAAAAAGCAGCGCTTGCTGAGCAAGGCTGCAAAGCGCTCGCGGAGCTTGGCCGGGAAGTTTGCCAGGCAGGCTGCCGTAAAATCTGGATCGCTTTCGGCGCGGGCCAGAAGTCGGGCCACGCGCGGTCCGTAAGTCCGCTCGCAGCCTGCACAAATTGCGTCCACAGGCTGGCTTTCGTCACCGCACAGGCGGCACGGGCGAGCGTCCTCGGCGGACGCGCAAGAGTCCATTTCATCTGGGGAATACTCGGCCAGAGCAGGGGCCGCCAAGTTTTCGGAAGATCCTCGGGGCTCGTGGTGCGTAACAGCCGGGATGACGACGCCCAAGCTCTCGACTCGCCGCCTCGCCCTGCTGTCCGGATTCGCCCTGTTGGGCGTGTTCGGGGCGGCTTCGGTGTGCAGTGCCGAGAGCCCGTGGCGCCGTCCGGGCGCGCCGCCCGCTCCGCCTCCGTATCGAGTCACCATCGAGGATCTCGACGGCAGCCCACTGCCCACGTTTCGACAAGGCGGGACGACGTTCGTGCTCGGCGAGCCGGGCGATCGCTACAACATTCGCGTTTACAATCCGACCGGCGAGCGCATCGAGGTGGTCGTCAGCGTCGATGGGCGTGACGCCATCAGCGGCGACGTGGGCGACTACGTCACGCAGCGCGGTTACTTGATTGAAGCGTGGGGGTCGCTTTTGGTCGAGGGCTTTCGGCGCAGCTTGGACGAGGTCGCGGCGTTTCGCTTTACGGGTCGCGGCGGCAGCTATTCGGCGCTGCGCGGAACACCGCAGCACGTGGGCGTGATTGGCGTGGCGGTGTTTCCGGAAAAATTGCGGCCGGCGCCGCAGCCCGTATGGCGGCCGCGACGGCGCTACCTGCCCGAAAGCGACTACCGGACGGGCTCCCGCGCCGGCGACGGAGCCGAAAAAGGTGCAGGCAGGGCGATGCCCGCGCCGGCAGCGACCCCGCCGGCTCCAGAGCGCGCTCGCTCGGCGGCGAACGACGCTTGGGATGATGAGGCGCCGCGGAAACGCAAGGCCGAGCCAGGGCGGGGCTCGGACTCGGGCTCGGTCAAGAAAGATGGGCCGAGCAACATCGGCACCGAATACGGCGAGAGCGAGAGTAGCAGCGTGGTGGAAGTTGCCTTCGAGCGCCGGACGCCGACGCATCCGGCGCTCGTGCTGAGCGTGCGTTACGACGACTACGACGGCTTGCAAGCGCGCGGCATCGATCTGTCGTCGCTCGGCTACGCTTCCCGCGATCCCGAGCCGGAGCCATTTCCCTACAGTCGCAGCCGTTTCGCGCCGCCCCCGCGCTGAGCGGGCGCGCGCTTCACGCCGCCGGGTCGAGCGGCTCGAAATGGTCGAAGAGCGCAGTCAAGACGCGAATCATGGCTGGCACGTCGGCGCTGGCGGCCATTTCGCGGCAGCTGTGCATGCTGAGCATGGGTCCGCCCACGTCGACCGTGCGCAGCCCGAGACCTGCGGCCACGATCGGACCTATCGTGCTGCCGCAGCCGATGTCGTTGCGCGACACGAACTGCTGCGGCTCGACTCCCGCACGCGCGCAAGCCGCCCGGAAACGCGCTGCTGTCGGGCCGTCTGTCGCGTAGCGCTGACCCACGTTGACCTTGAGCACGGGACCCTTGCCCAGCAGCGGGCGGTGCTGCTTGTCGTGCTTGTCCGGATAGTTCGGGTGGACGGCGTGCGCCATGTCGGCCGAGACCATGAGCGAGCCGGCCAGGGCGCGCGCGAAGCCGTCAGTCTGAGCGTCGTAGCAGGTGAGCAGTCGCGTCAGCAGCGCTTCCAAAAATTGCGAGCCGGCGCCGATCGCGGTTTCGCTGCCCACCTCTTCGTGATCGTAGAGCACGACCACGCGCGTCGCGTCGGCAGCGTCGTCCGCGCCGAGCAGCGCCGAAAGCGCCGCGTGACACGAGACCAGGTTGTCGAGCCGTGCCGAGAAAATCAGCTCATTTCGTGCGCCACCCAGGGCCGGCGCCTGCGTGTCGAACAAGCACAGATCGCTGCCGCGAATCGCCTCAGCGGTCACGCCGTCGCCCGCAGCCGCTGCGATGCGCTCGCCGAGCTCGAGCCCGCCGCCGTCGAGCTCGAGCGCCGCCAGCGGTAACATTTGAGTTTGCGCGTTCAGCGTGAGCCCGCCGCTGTTCACGTCGCGATTGAGGTGAATGGCGAGGCTTGGCACGCGACACAGCGCACCCGGCAAGCGCACGAGACGGGTCGAACCGTCTTCGAGCACCACGCGCCCGGCCAATCCCAGATCGCGGTCGAGCCAGGTCGAAAGCAGCACGCCGCCGTAGACCTCGACTGCCAACTGCTCGTAGCCGTTGGCGCTGAAGGCTGCGTTCGGCTTGAGCCGCAGGTTGGGCGAGTCGGTATGGGCGCCGACGATCGCGAAACCTGCCTCGGCCGGCGACTTTTTGCCCAGACGAAAAGCAGCGATCGAGCCGCCGCCTCGCACCACGAAACCGCGCTCGCCGGGTGCGAGCCGCCAGCTGTCACGCTCGGAAAGACGGCGAAAACCCGCCTTGGCGAGCCGCCCGCCGACCTCGGCGACCGCGTGGTAGGGCGTGGGCGCGGCCTCGATGAAAGCCAGGAGGTCCCGGGTCAGGGGATCGGCGGCGTGGTCGGGAAGCATGGCTCCACTATACTCCGGCGTCCCGCGCCGCCGCCTCCTTCCTCATGTTCACCCCCGACGCTCAGGTTCTCGACTTCACCGCCCAAGATTGGCTACGTTTGCCGGAGCTATTTCGGCTGCCAGCGTCGAATGCGCTGGCGGCTTCCGGGGCCAACGGCGGCATTCTCGCGGTGCGCGAAGGGCAGCGCTTGCTCAAGGTAAGCTCCCCGGTCGGCGGCCGCTTGCCGCCGCCGCCGAGTGGCCATGCCACGGCGGCCGAGCTCGCCGCCGCGCACGGCGGCAGTTTCGCGCTGGTGTTTTCGACCAGCGCGCTCGAGCAGTTTGGCGACCGCTTTGCGCGGCGGCTGTCGCGCGGCCAGTCGTTTCATGTGCAGATCGAAGCGTTCTTCGAGGCCATGCGCGAGCTGGAGCGTGAGGGAGAGGTCGAGCTCTGGCCGTCGCCGTTTTCGGACTGGCCGATCCCGACCGAGCGAGCTTTCGCGAGCGCGCTCGATCTGGTGTGTCCCGACGGCAAGGCGCTGGTGATTGGCGCGTTCGACGCGGGCGAGCTGTACACGGCGCTCTGCTTGCGCCGTCGCGGCCCAGCGTTCGACGTCGTGATGGGACCCGACCGCGTGCGGCGCGACATGGGGCTGCTCGCCGGCGACTTCATGCGTGACTACCGCTACTTGGGCCAGGCGGTCGAGTCGCGGCTCGGCCCCGTTGCGGTCGGCTGCTACGCCGAGCTTTCGACGTTCAGGCGGCTGGCTCAGGATACGCAGCCCGGCGCCTGGGCGGGCGCCGTAGCCGCGAGAGATGTCGTGCTCACGCCCGTCACGCCCGGTTTGGCAGTGCCGCTGGGCGTAGACGCCGGGCGCGCGCTGCTCTCGCTGGCCAAGGGCCTAGCGGGTCGCTTCGGGATTTTCGACACCCTGCGCGCTCCAGCGTCGCTCGGTCCCAGGCTCGAGCGCGCCTACGCATTCGTCGAAAACGACGTGCGGCGCTACCTCGGCTTCGATCCGTGGCGCGTGCTGACGCGCTGGCTTCGGGTGCAGGAGTGAAGAGCCCCGGCCGCATTCAGGCGCGGCTGGCGCTAGCCATCGTCATCACGGCGTTGATCCCGGTTTTGGTCGCCATCTGGTTGGGCGACAAATACATGCGCGAGACCGACGCGCGCTACTTCGTGCCCGAGATCGGCGCGCATCTCGATCGCTCGCTGGGTCTGTATCAAGAGCTGGCGCGCACGTTGAAGGCGCGCATGCGCGAAGAAGGCGCGTCGATCGCGCTCACGCCCAGCCTGCGGCGGGCCGTGGCGAGCGGCGACGCCGCGGCTGTCGCTGCCGAGCTTACGAAGCAGCTCCAGCAGCACCCGAGCCTGGTCTCGCTCAATGTGGCGCTGCCCGACGGCAAGCCGCTCGCCGGCGTAGACCGCGGCCGCCCGCTCGAGCCAGAGCACGAAAATCAGCTCGAAGTGACCAAACCCCTGGCGGAAGTGGCAGAAGGCGACGACGCCCCACAGCTTACGCTGGTGTTCGCCGCTGACCGAGCGCGCTTCGATGAGCTGTCCGAGATGAGCCAGTTCATCGACACCTACAAAGTCGTCGACGGTCGCAGCAAGCGGGACATTCAGGGCTACGTGTGGGCGTTCTCGGTGCTGCTCGGCATCACCATCGCGCTGGCCGTTACCGTGGGCACGTTTTTGGCGCGTGGCGTCGCGGTGCGGGTGGCAGAGCTGGCCAGCGCCACGGCGCGTGTGGGCGCGGGCAATTTGTCCGTTCGCGTCGGCGAAGGCGGCAACGACGAAATCACGGCGCTGGCGCGGGCCTTCAACCGCATGCTGGGCGAAGTCGAAGCCAGCCGCTCGCGCATCGAATATTTGCAGCGCATCAGCGCCTGGCAAGAGATGGCCCGGCGCTTGGCCCACGAAATCAAAAATCCTCTCACGCCGATTCAGCTCGGCGTACAAGAAATTCATCGCCGCTACGAAGGCCACGACGAGCAGTTTCGCGACCTGCTCGACACCACGCTCGAGATTGTCGAGGACGAAGTGGGCACGCTGCGCCGGCTCGTCTCCGAGTTCTCCGACTTTGCGCGCCTGCCGGAGGCCCACCTCGAACACGAAGATTTAGCGGAATTTTTGGCAGAGCAGCGCCGGCAGATCGAGCGTAGCGAGCCAGCGGAAGGGCAGGGCAGTGAAGAGCTGTCGGTGATTCGGCTGAGCGGCGCCCGCCCGAGCTTCGAGTGGACGTTGCCCGTGACCTCGGCCGACGCCCTCGTCGATCGGCAGATGCTGCGGCGCGTGCTCTTGAATCTGATTCAGAACGCGGCCGACGCGTTGGCTGACGCCAAGCGCGAGCCCGCGAAAATCAAAGTCAGCCTCCGGCGAGAAGGCGACTTCTTCGTGATCGACGTCGAGGACAACGGCCCCGGCATCCCGCCCGAGATGCGTGAAGTCATCTTCGATCCGTACATGACGACCAAGCACACAGGCACCGGGCTCGGCCTGGCGATCGTGAAGAAGATCGCCATCGAGCACGGCGGCAACATCACGGCCGACGCGAGCAGCCTGGGCGGCGCTCGGCTGCGCTTGACGCTGCCTGCACCCGGAACAGCTGCGGCCCGTGAGCTGCCGCTCCACGTCGAGCATCCCAGCCGAGCTCTGCCATGAAGCTACCGAAAAAAATTCCCAAGCTCGACGACGCCCAGACCGGTTACCTGGTGGCCGCGCTGGTGCTCGCCTTCAGCTTGTTCATGGGGCTGTTCGTGCTGCCGCTTTTGGGCGCGAAAAGGGCGGAAAAGTCGCCGCTCGTGGGGCAGCCGGCGCCTGACTTCATGCTGCCGTACGCGAGCGCGGCCGAGCAGGGTAAGTCACAACGGCTGAGTGACCTGCAAGGCAAAGCCGTGCTGCTCGACTTTTGGGCGAGTTGGTGCGGACCGTGTCGCGCCCAGAGCCCCGTGCTCGACCAGCTGGGCAAGGGGTTCGGTCAAGACAAGCTGCGCGTGCTGGGCGTCGGCACGAGCGATGACCGCGAAAGCATCACGCGCTTTCTGAGCCGGTCACCGCTCGGCTACCCGAGCGTATTCGACGACCAAGAGGTCGCTTCGTCGCTCTATCATGTGCAGGGTTTGCCAACGCTGGTCGTCATCGCCAAAGACGGCACCGTGCGGGCCGTGGCGACGGGATTTACGGACGAGACGGAGCTGACGCGACTCGTCAAGGACGCGTTGAAGTAGCGGTCAGCCGTCAGTTTAGCAACGGCCGCCTTGACTACTGCGGCGCTAGGTCTTCGAGGCTGCGGGGGAAGAGCTTGTTGTGGCCGAAGGAGAAACCGGCGATGCCTTGGAGCGTTGCGAAGCGCGTGCCCACCGGGTACTGGTTGTCGAGGTCGGAGGCGATCAGGTCGTCGAGGCGAAGGCCCCCGAAAAGTAGGGTTTCGTCGTAGTCTTTGGGGGCATCGGGGTTGGTGCTCTCGACTTCAGCGCCGTCGAGATGGACCCATAGCGAGGCGAGCTCGGCGGCTTTGGCTGAGCCGTCCGCGAGGTCGGCGAGCGAGACCACGAGCGGCGCGTAGTCGTCGGCAGTGGCGGCGCGAGCCAGCAGCTGCGCGCTTACGATTTCGTCCGTGCCTTGGTAGCTATCGAAGTAGCCGTCCAGGTCGATGACGTCGCCGAGCGCCACTGGAGGCGCCGTGGCGTTCGTGTACACGAAGATGCCAGAGTAAGGCGCGTGGTCGCCGTCCTCGACGTAAAATCCCTTCGAGCCCTGCGCGCGCAGCGCGGTGACGCGCACGTCGCGCAAGCTCACGGCGCTTCCGACCGGCAGTCGCGTGGGCGGCGCGCGTAGCTCGGCGATGCGCAGCGCGCACGGCGCGAGGCCCGGGTTGGCGAGCGGACACGCATCGCAAGCGTCGCCGCGGCCGTCGCCGTCGCTGTCGCGCTGCTCGGGATCGGCGACGCGCGGGCACGTGTCACGCGCGTCCGGCACGCCGTCGGCGTCGGCGTCGCTGGCGTCCCACCCCGGCAGCGCTGCGGGCGGGTCGCAGTCAGGCTCGTTTCTGGGGCATTCGCGCACGACGACAGCGCTGCAGCTCGGTTCTTGGGGCGGAGTTTCGCAGCTGAATAGCGGGTAAACGGCGACGCCAGCCGCGCGGATTTCGGACAATGAAAGTCCGCTGCCCTGCGCGCACACGCGCTGGGCGACGCCGCACACGTCAAGCTCTTCGCAGGCCGGCCCGTCGCGAAAGCCGTTCACCAGCTCGGCGGCGCCGTAGAGTGGCTGGCCCTGACGGAGCACGAGCTTCACGTCGCCGGGCGCGGCGTGAATGGCGCTGGCGTAGGGATCTGCGTCCGCGCCGTGCTCGGCGAACACCGCGACGTCACCGGGCAGTCCCGGTTCGAGCGCGCCAAAGCGCTGCTCGAGCCCGAGCGCCCAGGCCGGATTTTCGGTGACCATCCGCAGCAGCTGAAAACTATCGAAGTAGCCGCCCAGCACCTGTTCGTCGTACTGCTCGGCGCAGGCGAGCTCGCGAAGCAGGCTCATCGAGCCGCTGGCGAGCCAGTCCGTGCCGAGCGAAATGCGCACGCCCAAGCTCGCGAGCAGCGCCACCGGAGCCGTGCTGCCGTACAGATCGAGGTTCGAGCGTGGCGACCACACGACGCTCGCGCCGCGCCGCGAAAGCTCGACGGCGTCCGCGCGTGACAGCGCCATGGCGTGCACGACGGCGCTGTTTCCACCGAGCAAATCCAGGCTTCCGAGCGCGCACGACAGCTCGTCGGCGGCCTGCTGGTCGGTGCCCTCGCCGAGGTGCGCCACGAAGGCTTGCGCCTGCCCCGCTGCCGCCCCAGAGACTGGATGGTCACCGAACGCGCACGTCGCGCTGTCGACCTCGCCGCTCGCGTCGTCGAGCGGAAACGTCTCGGCCTGAATCGTTCCGGGCAGCAGCCCTTCGGTCTGCGCCGGGACTTCGAGATTGCGTAAGAAGCCCCGGCGGCCGCCGGCGCCGACGATCGACGTCGCTCCGCCCATCACCATGCGCAGCTCTTGCGCCAAGACTTGCGCCGTCGAGGCTCCGCCCCGGAACGGCAGCGGCGCGTGACCGTGCAGCCCGAGTCGCCAGTCGTTGCGGTGCTCGTACAGCTCGCCCGGATGCGGCAACGGCGGCGTGCCGGCGTAGCTCAGGTGATCGTGCAAGTTGATGAAGCCGGGCGTGACGACCAACCCCGGGCAGTCGATGACCAGAGCGCCGCCAGCGCCACCGCAGTCGCAAGCGGCGCAGCGAACATTGCCGGCCGCGTCGAGATCGAGCACACCGCCGGCTAGCACCGCGCCAGGCGTGAGCAGCGTCCCAAAAACGCGCACGCCTTCGGCGGAATCGCCGCTCACCTGGCACGCTGCCGGGGCGACACGCCCTGGGCACTGGAGTAGCGGCGGCCGAGTGCTTCCGGACGTGGCTCGTGCCCCGCCGCGCGAGTCGGCGCCTGCGGCCGGCTTTTCGCCGCTTGCTCCGAAACGGCTGGCGTCGCCGGCGGCTCCGCCCTCGGCCCGCAAAGTTACGGGCGCCTCGCCGGCCGCGCCGGCGCCGTTTGGAGCCTCGCCCGACTGCTTGCGATTTGGCAGCGCGATGCGCTCGCGACAGCCGAAAACAGCGGCTGTGCAGCAAAGCGCGAGCCCGGCCCAGCGTGCTAGGCCCCGCGGCTGGAGCCGCTCTCGAAGTTCGCCACCCACGCTTGCCCATCGGTCGGCGCGGGCGCCGGTTGCGCGCCATCGCGTCCAAGTTATGCTCGCCGCAAATTCCCATGAGTCATGTCTTCACGCTGGTGCTCGCCGGTGGCAGCGGCACGCGCTTCTGGCCCGCCTCGCGCAAGAGCCGCCCCAAACAGGTCCTCGGCATGGGGCCTGATCCCAGCCTGCCCTTGATCGGGCACACCTTGCGCCGGGTCGCGTCGCTCTGCCCCGAAAGCCAGATGATCGTGGCGACCGGTGAGTCGCTGGTCGACGTCACGCGCGCGGCCCTGCCGCAGCTCGGCGCAGCCAGCTTCATCGCCGAACCGGTGGCGAAGAACACGGCGCCCTGCATTGCCTGGGCCGCGCAAATCATCGCGCGCCGCGATCCCGAGGCAGTCGTGATGGTGCTGCCGAGCGACAGCCACATCGGCGACGAGCCAGAATTTCTGCGCATCCTCAAACTGGCGCTCGAGAGCGCCGCTGCCGGCACGATCACGACCGTGGGCATCGAGCCCACGCGCCCCGAGACCGGCTACGGCTACATCGAAGCCGAGCGCGCGCTCGCTCCCGGCGTGCTGTCCGTGAACCGCTTCGAAGAAAAGCCCGACCTGGAGACGGCCGAGCGCTACGTGAAGAGCGGCAAGCATTATTGGAATAGCGGCATGTTCTTCTTCCGCGCAGTCGACATGCTGCGCGCCGTGGAGCAGCATTTGCCCGAGGTGCATCAGCTGCTGCAGGTGATTGCCGCCGGCAGCGCCGCCGGACCCGAAGCCGAGCTCGAGGCCACGCGCCGCGCATTCGCCAGCATGCCCTCGATCAGCATCGACAAAGGCGTGATGGAAAAGCTCTCGTCGCTCGCCGTGGTGCCCGGCTCGTTCGGCTGGAGCGATCTGGGCAGCTGGCACACGGTGTGGGAGCTGGGCAAGCGCGATCATGCCGACAACGTCGGCCCCGACGACTCGCTGTTCCTCGACGCGCACCGCAATTTGATCGAAGATTTGCGGCAGAAAAAGACCGTACGCACCGTGGCGCTGCTCGGCGTGAGCGATCTATGCGTGGTCGAAACCGACGACGCGGTTTTGATCATGCCGCGCGATCGCGCGCAAGACGTGCGCATGATCGTCGACGAGCTGACTCGCCGCGGGGGACCAGTCTGAAGGCTGCCATGCGCTCGGCGCTCGGCGCGAGACGTGGCCTCGCCTGGCTCGTGCTCTGCCTGGGCGCGCTCGGTTGCGCCAAGTTCCAAACCGCGCGCGAGTGCGGCAGCTTCGTCAGCGCCATCAAAACCTGGAAGTCGCAGGCGCCCGCCGCCGCGGCTTCCGCTGGCGCGACCATGCCGTCGTCGGCCACCGCCTCGCTCGAATCGCGCGCGCTGGCAGATCGCTACGACGACTTGGCCCAGCGCATCGACGCCCTGCACCTGACGTCCCCCGAGCTCGTGCCCCGCGCGACGCGCTACCAAAAGCTGTCGCGCGAGGCCGCGCGCGCGCTGCGCGATGTCGCCGCCGCCGTCGAAATAGCCGACCAAGAAGGCGCCCGCCGCCGCCGCATCGAATTCGACGACATCGCCCGCGGCGAAGCCCCCCTGGTCGCCGACATCAACACCGTCTGTCGCTGACTAGGGGAGGCCGTGTTCCTATCGGGGCTGCCCAGCTGGGCAGCCCGTAACCCGGCGTCCCTGACAAACAATCGATCCTTCGGGTCCCTTGCCCAACTGTCGATGCGAGCCCTGATTTTTTCACAGGAAGATCGGAAGATCGGAAGGCCTGAACAAGCGAGAATTTAGGGTTCGAGTCGAGCGATGTTTGGCGGCGCTGTGAAGCGTCGTTCGCTTCCGTTGAACGTGAGAAAATACCAAATCTGGCTTCCGCTCACCTTCCGCTCTTCCGATCTCGGAAGAAACTCGTGTGGCTTGGGGCCCTCCGCGCGTCTCGAAAGTCACTTCGTACCCGAAGTGACTGGAGAGTACTTCGTACCCGAAGTGACTGGAGAGTACT
>Ga0307516_10005719_pt1 | contig 14737 bp, 20 predicted proteins | sample 19_EM_MG_FD_203310 | JGI IMG/M metagenome (GOLD analysis project Ga0307516, IMG submission 203310) | Populus trichocarpa ectomycorrhiza microbial communities from riparian zone in the Pacific Northwest, United States - 19_EM | ecosystem: Host-associated > Plants > Roots > Unclassified | place...
TTTCTTCAACCTCTTCGGATTCAGTTTCAGGTGGAGGGGCCTTCTTTTTCGATGGAGGTGGCCGTGAGGGTCCTTCACCGACGTCGACCTTTGGTTTTCGCGTGGACTTCGGCTTGGGTGGTGGAGGAGGAGGTGGGGGTGGTTCCTCGTCCCCGTGGGGGAAATTCATGTCGGGTATCGTGATGGGTTTACTCTGGGGTGTCTGTCAAACAACGTGCGTCGGGTACCGGATAAAGACTCACTCGGTGTTCCCGTTCGACCGTGTTACAAATCTTGATCTCTTGCTCCGCGGTAGACAGCTCAGCTTTGAGCTTTACGTTCTTCTCCCTGAGGGTGGCCACCACCTGTTTGAGCTCCTCGCATGATTGCTCTAGCTCTCCAATCAACTCCCGAGAGTCCTTGTCAGCATCCTGAAGAAACGGTCTGAGTTTGGGTAATGGAGGAAGACGGGGGCAAAAATTGAACGCACAACGTAGTCCCGAAGGCGCACACGGAACTTCTCAATCTTCGCCTCCTTAAGTTCCAGCTCCTCCGTAAGGTGCTGCTCCCTCTCAGAGTGTCGAGCTTCCACCTCCCGAAACTTAACTTCGAGAGCAATCCGTTCTTTCCTTAACTTCTCGGTTTCCGCACCCTCCTTGTGCTCCAAATTCTGCCACTTGTCCACCTGACGTTTGAGGTCTGCGTTGCTCCGCTTGAGTTCGGCGTTGACATTCTCGAGCTCGTCCTTCTCGTTGTTGACGTTATCGAACCGCAAAGTTTCGCGTTTGAGGGAGGACTTCAGGGTGGCCGACTCCGCTTTAAGAGTCTTGGCCTCTTCCTCGAGGCGGGAGACGTCATCCTTTGAAAACACGTTTGTGAGTTTATCAATCAAAGGCCATAATCAAAGACGTACCTCTATTTGACTCCTCTTCGTCCCGGACTTTTCCAAATCGCGACGCATCTCTGCGCTCTTGGCCAGTAAAGTCGAGAGCTTGCCCTTCAACTTCCCATATTTCCCGAGCACCTCCCCGTGCCTCTTCCGTAACTCCTCGTACTCCTGGTCACCTTTTGTTCGCTCCTCCCGTTCCACCTCCAACACCTCCTGCAGCTCAGTGACCCTCTCCTCCAACTCGTTCTCCTTCTGCTGAAACAACACGAGGTTATAATCCCTCTGAACCTTCGCCAACCTCTCTCTCCTCACAGAATCCTCTCCCGAAAGCACGTTCCTCCGCTCCGAGTCCAACAAAAGCAACAGTCGCGCCTGACTGACCTGATGTGATGCCTCCATGAGTTCCGTCCCGACCCTCCAAGCCTGAGCCTCCTTAAGTCTCTGATCCCGTAAAGTCGCCCGCTCCGCCTTCATCTGGGCCTGGGCCTGAGCAAGTTCCTCGCGGAGTTTCTTCGACATGTACTCCGCGGTGCGTAACTGCTCAGTGAGCTCGTTTATGTGGGCCTGCTGCCGGGCATCCATCGCTTCCTGGGGTGTGGTGGAAGGCGCAGTCTTGAGATACGTAGGCGCATGTCTGACCTTCGCAGGGGGAGTACGCTGCATCGAGGGGCGGGTGTGGCAGAGGGCGGTGACGATGACTTCGGCGTGCGGTCGTCGAAGATCATGTTCAAGAATTGTCAAACTGAAAGCGATCGGCTTCGCCCGCCAGAAAGCGTGACCGTTACAAAGCTGCACGTGCTGGCGCGTAACGTGGGCTGGCCGGGGCTAATTACAGGCCTGAGGTATACGATGTTACAGAGATCCTACACTTTTGATACCCAAATCTCGCGCAATAGTGCAACGGTTCTTGTCCCTGCCAGTCCCCGTTTCGAATGCTTGAATAAGATGCGCTTGACCTTCGTCAATCCTATTAATGGCGTCAGCGATAGCGTTGAGAGGTAGCTAACGCTGGAGTTACCATTTTACAGGGTGCCCTTCCTTCTCTAATATCACCTTGACAGTAGCCCACGAAAACCTCACCAGCCCTGGGAACCCAAACGTTTTGTCCAGCGATGCTCCCAGCCACGCTTTAGTCTTTGGATCTGTGGTGATCCTCCGTCAGTTGACCGCGTCAGGACGAGTGGAACGAGTCGCCAACCTGCTGGATACCCTGACCCAACCCCAGAATCCCAAACAGCAGCCTCGGATAGTGACTCAGCTTCCTCCCATACCCATCCTTCCAGGCAAGCGTCTCGCGTGACTTTCGCAGCGACACTAGCCGCACTGACAATCTTGTACTTGGAATCCGCCTTGGCTTCAACCGTGAAATTTATCCCAGGGAACAGGTTTGACAGAAAGGCTTCGTGGCCTTTCGTCGGACCGAGCGCGTCCACATAGACCTGAGGGCGTTCAGCACAGTGTTGAGACACCATGGAGAACCTTTCACACCTCAGACAACGTGATTCCCCTATCCAATACCTCCCGGATGAGGAGAACGGTAGCTTCCTGCGCTTGCTTGTTCAGGTTGTTCGGTGGTATCCTCAACATCCCGCTCGATATTGCCTGAGGACTGGCTCCTAGATGTTACTTTGCACATCGGCAGAGGGTGTAACATCAACGTACCATAGGACCCGTACGGACCACCCCATATGCTCCGAATGACTGCTCAAAATGTTCAACAGTCCAGTCCGTTTCTCGTGGCTGAGTGTCTTTGAATCTGCAGGATGTTCACCAACATCTATGGGTAACCGACGAAGAACCAGGACACACCCGCAAATCCCAACTCATCTAAATCATCTTTCCACGCTTCAGGACAAAAAGCGACACCGTAAACCATAGGTCCCAATACCGGCCCTCTTCCTGCTTCGTCCACACCGAGGATGTATGGTCCGGGGGCGCTGGGTAGAGGGGAGTGGTATGTGTACGATGCAGAGATGGGCTTCCCCGGGTTGATTATCGATGGGACAGCATGTGTCGGTGTAGACGGGCCGCTGTCGTCGTCAGAATCGTATGAGGACATGGTGGTCGGGGAACAAAACGCGATTCGACGCTCCGGTGATTTAATAGCAAGAAGGGTTTTATATACATTTGTTTATTATACAACCAAGCACGCATACAATCAGCCATATATACTACGGGACGACCACAACACACGCTGGGCCCACACGATAAGATCCTCACCACCAAACGTGAAGACAATTAGAGATGGACACGTACCAATATCCAGTCAAATCAACCACTCAAATTCAACTCCAAGTCCAACCGCCTCGCCAACTCTGCATCCCTCTCCTCCTGCTCCCTCCTCCTGTGCAACTCCCTCTCATATTCCGCACTCGGACTGTACGTGCTCACGCTCGGGTGCGGAGGTGACACAGATGGGACAGGGAATGGTGAGCTACTCCGCGGTGGCTTCCCATTAGCCGGGAGAGGCAACGGTGATGAATACCTCTGCATTAGTGCAGGGTCTGGTAATTCCCCAATCGAGCCTTCCCTTCCGCTGCCAAAGAATGGACGCTGTCCTGGTCCCGGAGCCGGAGAAGTATGTCCATACGTCGGGTAAGTACTTTGGTGGTGGGTAGGATACGTTGATTGATGTGGTGGGAATTGCGGCGGCGATTGGACAGGATACCCCGGTTGCGGTGGAGGGGTGTAATTAGATTGTGGCTGTGGGTATCCTGATTGAGGCGGAGGGTAGGTCGGCTGTGGTGGAGGGTACACCGAAGAAGTCGACTGCGGCGGGGAGAAATTTGGAGGAGATTGTGGTGATGCCGATGGGAAGCTCGGCCCACCAGGATAGGTCGAGACCGGATGGGGAGTTTGTGCGGGCGGTTGAGGTGGGCTGTAACCGGACGGGGTTGTAAATAGATTATAGGGAGCTGGGGCTGGTCCGGGCGCCGTGGAATCGACCACGATCTGAGGCGATGGGAAATACCCAGACACCGGATTACTCGATGGCGCAGGGTCAGAAACGTAAGGGTTGTGCTCGATCTTGGGTTGCCTTGGTGGTGAGTATGAAGTTCTAGGAGGAGAGTAGCCGACACGGGGAGGGGTATATGACGAGTCGTGTCGGCCACCGTTCGAAGGAGGAGAATGCTGCCCCGGAACCCTAAACGGATTTGTATTATTTGGTTGTTGGATTGGAGAGGTGGGAGGTCGACCAGAATACAAAGAGGAAGGTGGCCGGGAATTAACTGGAGATGTGACTCCATCTGGTCGACCTCCTGGTCCGTTGGTTTTCCCAATTCCAGTACCCGGGCGCAAAATCGAAGGTAATGGTGTAGGCCCTTGAGACGCCTGAATCGGCGGCAGTGGTTTGTCGTTCTTGGGTGGGGAGTATCCAGGGGTATATGACCCACCCACCGTCAGCCTTCCATTAGCACTCGGAGCGCCACTGGGTTTCTTCAAATGCTGTAACCTCTCCTGTGGCGGGAGCTTTGACGGCCTCCGCTCCAGCTGTGGCGGCCCAGATGCAAAGAACGTCATCTCAAGGTAGATTTCCCCCCTGTAAGTCCCCGCGACATCGTTGATCGTCACCCAATCTTCCCGATCAAAGGTGAGCGTTTCGCGAAGGGGTGAAGATACATGTAATCAGCCTCCCCGACCAGTAAATCGAGCACGAGGGGCAGGGAGGGGCTCAAACTCACCATCAAACTCGCCAGTTCTGAGGGTATCGCTAATATCGACTTTGCCCTTCCCAATCTCCTCATCGTCCCTAGGTTCGGCTCTCCAACAAGCCACCTCCAACTGCCTCGAAGAGTCGTTCTTGACGGCGTAAACAGGGAACCTAAATTCGGCATCCCACTCAGGGTGCTGACCGCCCTTAATGTCTGCTTCGGTCTTGGACGTCTTCCCGTTCAAAGTGACCTTCGCGTATGGATCTTGTTTATAGAACGAGTGACGGTCATGGAGGTTCCTGGCCTTGAGAACTACGATGGCCAACGTTCCGAGTTCCTTGCTCATAGCAGGACAGTGGGAAAGTCAGTGTAGGGGTGTGGGGGAAATGGAAGGTGGGTCACCGAGATAAAGAGGAAAAGCAGCGGGCGGTGCTCGTGATCGGCGCCGGTGTTGGATCTGCGCTCACCGGCATCTGTTCACCAGGAACAGCGCACTGCCCAGGGGTCGTTTACTTCAAGATGGAACTCGTAATGTGAGACAGGTCACATGGTCAGCAGGAACGACGCCCAATGTTGCAGGAAAACAGGACAGGGGAATAGTTTCACACTAGTTGGAACAAATTATGACAACAGCTTTTACGGAGGCGTGAATCTCAAATCATACACTCGTTACTCTTACTAACAGACACGTGCGCAAATCGCCTTCTTGACGTACATCTCGTCGTAACTCCGCGAGACAGGCTGCGGACAGACCGCAGCAGAACGACCTCAAAAACTTTGGAAACCGGAGGCGGAATAATCCCCAGTCGCAAATACGTCCGTTGGGAGTGGGGCGAAATTTCCAGGTGGCGGAGCACCCTGGTGTATTTCTCCAGAAGGTTGTAACCCGCCCATCCAACCCCACCCTGGGAAACCAAATAGGTGCAATCAGTTTACGAAAAATAACAACCGAGGAAGGGCACTGCGCACCGGGCAATGCCATCCCTTCCCACTCTGTCGAGTTGGTCAGATCCTGCATCGAGTGCAATAATTCCCCATCAAACGGCAACGGCGGAGCGAAGAACTCTTGCACGTGCAGCCCCTGCATCGACGAGGGCGATCCCCCGACGGACCTATCCCCCGGCGAATTTCGTCCATCACCCGCCTGGATCTGGCTGATATTCAAGTGAGTCACAGTAGGCCTGGTCGGAGATGTCGACGATGTGCTTGGGGGAGATGCGCCGGGCGATAACAAGGATGAATTCCTGGACGATGGCTTTCGCGTGTGAGATGGTGGTCTCCTTCCAGGGTATGGGGCATCAAGTCTGACGGTAGCAAGTAGACCCTTGAGCAATCTTGAATAAAGCTTGGGTCCGTGCTTGTCATCGACTGCCACCTCTCCGAGCGCATCGATGACTTTTTGGATCAAGTTGTAACTCTCTTGCCGCTGTTCTTGCGTAAAGGCGGGGATATACTTGGGATGCAACAACTTACAAGACAGTTAATGACGTGCAGCGGACACGATGGCGGAAAGTACCTTGACAAGAAACGCGGCGGCGAACGTCGCAAATACGCTCTGGGCTTCAGGACCGTGTATCAAGAACATCCCTGGAGATCGACGTTAACGCTGTCATGGGAGTAGAAGTTCTGCGTCCTTACTCAGCTGCGGGGAGCTCAACTTGTTCACCACAAAAGAGCAAACGTCACAAGCCGCGTGCCAGCACCGCATAACGAACGGGTCTTCCGTGATTCCGCTGTGTCGCTTCATCCCAATCGACAGTGCTACCAGCCGCGCATAACTGATGGCAAAACTGACCAAACATGCCCTGTAGTTGGCACACAGGTCGTCTGGATCGGTGTTCGCAGCAAAGATAGGTTGCCAGTGTTCCCACAGCGCCACCAAATTGTCGTCTGTCTCACAAGCCAACGTCTCAAAATCGATATTCTAGGTGGGGGGCTGAGCATTCAGTTTTTAAGACAAAATAGGGATCCAACTCACCTTGTTCATCCCCGTTGGATTCTCGGGGTCGCTATAAATCTTCGCCCTAAATGAGCTGATAACCCTCAACTCGCTTGTATACGCAGATGTATGGATATCGAAGCCCTTGAGATTATGGTCCGAGCTCTTCCACCAGTCCTCCGAATGGGAAGCGATCCAGTCGTGATTCGGTATTGTGGCCGGGCGGCCATGCTGAGTCCCCAGGGAACGGTCTACGTTGTAACAGTTCAACCACGCTCTAGTTCGGTTCAGAAGTTCCCGCGCGTGGAGGGGATCTTTTGGTTTGACGGTGCTTCGCACGTTGAGGTTGAGTTCCATAGCCATCCTGAGGGGATTTTCAGAATCGTAAGTCCTTGTTGGACAGGGTGAGATTCAGGGCCACCAACCTGATGGCCATTCCAAGGAAAATCCAGCTTCTATCGTCCTCATACCTCTTCACTGCGATGGGGTAAAGCGCAAGGAGGATATAGGCAATGACCAGCTCGACAGATTTTTGTCCAACAACAAACGAGGACGCAGCTATCCGCCTGGCGCAGGACATCGCTCTGGGATATACATTCGGTAAGCGCCTAGATGCAATGGCACAAACTTGAGGAAGCCGGCGTCAGTGTTTCTGGAGCTGCGGTGGTCACCAAGCCAGACAGGGGCGAAAAGACTCACTAACTGTGAATAACAGTGGGCTCCTATAATATGTGTTACCCGCAGTGTACAACACTGGGTCCACGATAGACAAGGATGGGTTCATATAGTCAAAATAGCTGACGATGGGAATTCAGCCTCTATTCCGGAGTCATAGGCGAGCACACCTACATCTTGAAAAGTTTCTCAACCTCCCTTGGAGTAACGATGCCCCCCGTCAAGATGTCAGGGTTCAGATCGTAGTCCACATCTGAAATGCGGGACGCAGGATCTGGGGTAGCTACGAAAGGGGTGATACAGAGTCGGTACTTGATGAAGATGACTCGGGGCACCCGCCAGACGTACTTGCACGGAAGTAATCCTTCCCCGCGACCCCGACTTCGTCGGCTCTCTCGCCATTCTCTTCGCCCTGGTCATCATCAAGTCTCGTCTTCCTCAGGAGGTTTGCCATCAACCCGAAAGGGGCAACGTGAGAAGGAATGGCGGCTGGTTTCTCAGAGGATAAGAACACGTCCCTCTTCCTCCCCCTCCCGTCGGGTGAGACGTGCCCGGGCGCGAGCCCACGATCATCTGAAGCGACACTCGCGCCCTCGTCCTCTGAACCACGAGCAGATAAGAACCTGTCGTCGTCACCCTCATCCGAATCCACTGAATCATCAGAATCCCCGATTAGGTCCTTCGTAACGCTCGCGGTACCGATCCCAATATATCCCCCAAAAGCCTCGATCGATTCTTTGGCCTTGGCGACCCAGTCGAGTACCTCAGCTTTTGGTATGTTAGCATCCCGACCCGCTGCAGTCGGTTTCTCGGGGGATAGATTCGAGAAACCAATTTGAGATGTGGAGTTTCCGGAGTTTCCGGAATTATTCAGACCCAGTGGGGGGGGAGTAAGGCCCTGGGTGGCTGCTGCCGATGCCTGTTGGTTCGCCAGCTGAAGCTGGGCCATCAACCGTTGGATCTCCGCGGCTTGGGTTCGAATTTCATTGAGCAGGTGTTCCCGTTTACTGCCAGGTGGTGTAGGGTTAGCACAACGTTGTGATGTGCATTTACTGACGTTCGGAACTCACGGCGGTACCCGGCGTTTCTTCCTCCCTGGAATGACACATTCGTGACCACCATTTGCACACCGCCGACACGTCTCAGAATCGTCCTTGAACTCGCATTTTACCTGCGCAGGTCGGCAGATCGTCACAATGGCCTATTAACACCTCCCCTGCGAGCGAGGGCGACGAAAACCGTACCTTTAAATTCTTACACCTGGCGCACGCACCGCTGTGTTCCACCGAGGGCAAGAGAAAGCATAAGATTAGCGTTCCACGAGCTGTGGAGGTTTCGGTTGTAATGAGAAGTGTCGAACTTACGACTTGGTTCGATTATTATCTTCCCTTTGCTGATCACAGTCATCTCCAGAAGGGTTGGGGTCGTAAGCGAATGAATCTTCCCGCGATCTGACACGTTTCAGGGTACCAGCGCCTGGAGGACTCGGACCGGCCTGTAAATAACCGGTCGCGCCAGCTGCCCTCCCAATCCCGTTTCTCGGCTGCGGGGAGGTATGAAGCGACAGAGGTTGCTGGCTATTCGGGGAATCAAGGGTGCGGAAGGATCTGTGTGCGGAATGACGATTAGCATTGGATTCCTTGAGGAAGGGATCGATAAACGAACCCATCTTGAGAAGGGACCCTTGACCGTATAGGTGTACCAAACAGGTCGAGCACCCCACCCTCTGCGCTGGTGTCAGACAAGGGAAGGGCCTGGTGGTGGTATTTTTGTCCTCCAGGATGGTCTAACGTCTGGCTGGGGTGGTATAGCGGTGGTGGGGGCGGTATCTGCGCGAGGACCTGGTTATCGAACGTCGTACATTGTTGAGGCGGGTATCCACCGTCCCTCCGACGGTATTCCTCGTTGGACTGAGTAAATGGATCTGTAGGGAGACCCGATGAGTCGGCATCTACAACTCTTGGGTTGGAACGAGAGAAGGAGATTCTGGGTGGCTGCTGCTGTTGCTGCTGTCTGGAACCGAGATTTTTGGGAGAAGCGTCGTAGGAAGTGGGCTGCGAAAGGTACTGTCTCGAGGGTTGAAAGGCTGGATTGAAGCTGCTGCCGGGAATCTGCTGATCGCCTTGGCATGGCCGTTCAGACCAGTCGGAGCGGGCGTAGGGGTTTTGTGCCGAGGGCTGGTGTCGATAATCGTTCGGCATAGGCTGGTCGGCGTAGGAAGTGAAGTCCACAAACGAGGGGTTCGGCCAGAGGGGCGGATTGTTAGGATCCATGTCGGGTCGTGATGGAAGAAGAGAGCTGATGAAACATAGACTTGGTCATGATAGCCGTGCTGCCGTGCGAGCAAGCGACTGGGGCGGTTGGGAATTGTCTATTTCCTAACGGCGGGGAGAACTCATCCGGCGGTCGGAAGAGTTCGCCCCAGACCCCCAATGCCTACCCAGCTTTCGCACAGGGGCCCTGCCGAGCTCGTCGAGACCGGAGCCCCGGAGAAATCAGGCTCTGGCCGACGGAGCCACCGGTCGGAAGCGATATACGGGGGGTGGACCCATTTCGGCTTCGTCCCAGGGCGGACAGACGGTGGTTTGGAGAAGACGACTGTCTGGCTGTATTATATAGCACAAGTAGCGTTTCCACCCCGTCCATGCATTGACCGGAGGTCTGCATCCCCCGACGTGCGATCGCCTATCTAAGTTACGATCACCCCGATCCCACCTCCGCACCCCGCGCAACCTCGAGCACGTTAAATTTCTTGAGTTTGTAATAGTCGCGCACGACGCTCACGCCGCAGGTGCTCTATCTCCCAACAAAATTTGCCGAGGAAACCCGCAAGGGAGGCAGCCAGTCAGATTGGATCGATCGGCATGATAGTCCAGATCAATTGACGCCTCACCTTGAACACTTCCACCAGGACGAACACCTCCGGGTCCTCCAGATCGACCCTGAGCTGTTTGGGAACGGAGTCGGCGATGGCCTCGACGAGAGTCTGCCGACTCAGAGTGCTATGGTTCCTGGTCCTCAGATCGATTTTGTACTGTTCTCTGGGTTAACGGCGAATCAAGTTCGTATGCGCGTCAACGTCACTTCTCGTAACCTCGGCCTGGTGGTGGACTCACGCTAAATGTGGCGTCGCCGCCGAGGGTCAGGATGAATTCGTCCATCTTCTTTCGCACGAGGTTCTTGATTTCTGGAAGAGCGGTGATGCAAGAGCCCGAGATCGGCGTGAGCCTCGAAATGTATCTGCTCTCCTTCAGCGCCAGATGAAACCCCGGGAAGCCCACCCCATACCTGGTCCGGGTAACCCCCGTCTCCCGGATATCATCCAGGTATTTGAGCACGAGTTTGACCGGCTCCACGGGTGGTTTACATGAAATGAAAATCACTTTCAAATGATTAGATGGGATCGTGTCACGGAAGTTTTTCGTACCACATGGTGTGTTCGTCTGGCAATTCGCTTTTGAGTGATTCAGCCTGGGCCCAAGATACTCCAGGGATAAGAACCCACCCACCGAACCTCTGCTCCTTCCTCGGCCGCTTGATCGACGCAAGCTCTCTCGCAACTTGCGCCTCAAAGTCCTCACCACCTTCAGCATCATCGCTCTCGTCCGCCCCATCGCATTCTCGGTTGCCATCCGGAGCAGTCTCTGGCCAAATATCCGAGGCGATCTGGGCGGTAACAATCAGCACACACCCCATCCCGTGGCGGACTTGTACACCGACCGACTCGAATACTTGATAAACTTCTCCGACTGCCTGTTTTTCCTTCCCTTTCGTACAGGAAATCCAGACTCCCGGCCCGCTCACGACCGGTTTTGTCCAGATCGAGGTGCCGTCCTGAGGTAGATTATGAGCATTGGGGTAGAACGCGTGAATTCGGTTGTCCCACCCACCGAGCGATATCGACGATTTTTGTTTCCGTCGCCGCCAGTGTTTTTTCTTTTCGTAGCTCCCGACGTAGAGTCGGTCATCGTAGATAGATCAAGGAGGGAGCGTGAGTTGTCTTGACCTTGAATGCTCTCACTGCCCCCGATCACAATCAATTGCTATTTACAATCTCAATCGCTCTCGCCAACGACGCCTCCACAGAACTGAAGCTTGACCTCCGCTCACTTCGAATACCACCTGGAGTGACCGAGCGTACTAACCAAGCTTAGGACCTCCACTTCACCAGCAACGACTACCCCAGCATGTCTGATCCCTTGGACTCGATGCTCGACCTCATGCGTCGGCTCCCCCCGACGCAGATAGAAGAGAACGTTTCGGCGTTGGTGGATATCTGCCCAGACTACGCAGACGATCTCCTTGGAAGCGTTGACCAACCGCTCAAAGTCAAGACAGATGCTGCGACCGGGAAGGAGTACCTCACTTGCGATTACAACAGGGATGGGGAAAGCCATCGGTACGCCCGGACACAGTCCCGTGTGCATTTCTCTTGGCGGGTGCTGATGTGTGTCGGTGTGGTGTCTAGGTCACCGTGGTCCAACGAATACGATCCACCTCTAGATGATGGGACAGTTCCTTCTGTCAAACTGCGGAAACTCGAGATCGCGGCAAACGAGGCATTCGATACCTACCGAGAGATGTACGCTCCTTCCATGCCCAACGTGATCTAATCCCGGCTCAGGCCAAACAAGTTGACACCGCGTCCGTGACCTCCAGGTACTATGAGGGCGGCATCTCATCGGTATACCTCTGGGATTTGGACGATGGAGGGTTCGCCGGGGTTGTCTTGTTTAAGAAGGGTAGGCTTCCCCCCACCAGTGCAGACAGAACTGCACCCACGTGCCACCTAACTTCCAACCCTCGATGTAGTCTTGGCCCCAGCCTCACCGAACGAGTGTACTGGTTCCTGGGACTCCATCCACGTCTTCGAGGCATCCGAGCGTGGTCGCCAAGCACACTACAAACTCACCTCAACCATAATGCTTAACATGGTCAACAAGAAGAGCGACGCGCAAGCAAACGAAGATGGGAAGAAAACCTCAGCGGAGATCGGGTTGAGCGGGAGCATGACTAGGCAGGTTAGTCTCAACCCTTTTCCTCCTCCCCTCCGGCCCCGGCTCCGTTCATGGTTTCACGGGGATGGGTATTCGCGCGATGCCTTCCCCACTGCCGCACCTGGTCCCCAAGACCGTTTGTCTGGTGGGCAAGGAACCTCTGACTCCAACCCTGGCCCGGAGCGAGATTTTCGTGAGCCGTTGAAGCTGATGTGATCTCTGTTATTTGTCCCCTCTTCTTCGTTTGACCCCAACTATCTGGTCGCTCGCATCTCCATCTCCCGCCTGATCCTTGATCGACTTGACCTGGCCGAACGACTTCGTGATGCCATAATTTTGCGATTCCCCTCTGGGCTCGTCCTGCAACGCTTTTGGTACCGGCCGGGAATGTTGGGATTACTTGTTCGAATGTGCTCTTCGCCACTGGTTGGTTTATTGGCAACTCTGCGGCCTCCAATTGGGTTTCCACTGACCGACTGGTTCGCTTCGCGAATGTCTCGATCCCGCGACCGTGCTTTATCATTCGCGCGTCGAACATTTTTGGGATGGGTAGTCTGAGCACGATTTCTCGGTACAAGATCCAACTTCGCATATCACGAATACCGGGAGGATCATCGAAGACATGGAGATCAAAATGAGAGGGTTGTTACAAGAAGTCAGTCGTTTTCTTTTTTCTCCTGCTCCCACTCTCGTCCTCGGACCATCACCCCTCCGTACCCCCACATGGGATCTGCACCCATATCTCGTTCCGCGTTTCATAACGCTCCGGCCAACGCCTCGCGCCGCGTGCTTGCCAGTACGAATCACGATGATGATCTTATCGGATATGATGGAAAAAGCTTCCGGGAGAGCGGGCGTCCGAAAGTAGCTCATGGACGCGAGTTTACCTCTCCCTCCTCTATCCCATCCGATTTTGACCTCCGGTCTCGGCGTTGGCTTCGTGGCGTTTCCACCGAATCAAACCCATCCTTCGTTATTGATCCCAAGATCGAAATCACATGGTTCTTTTAGCTGTTGCATGGGGTTCTTCGTTTTGACCTTCCTCTCTGACCCGGTCTCGGTTGTTTTTCGGTCTCTAGGTTTACTTCGGCAAAACGAAAGACATTGTGTATGACCTCAGGAGCGTTGAAGATCTGGAACGAACGAGGAGACAACGCGACCTGCAGAAGGAATTGGTTGGGTTCATAAAGCGGTGAGCCCCCTCCGTTGCATCGGTAATTATCCAATAGGGTTTGCGCGGTATAGTTACGGTGTTGCGTGTAAATGAGATTCCATGGTGGCTGAAACTTGGTGGGGTTTGTCCGATTTTGTCCCCTATCCGCGAAACGCGGCGGTGTGCGCCGAGGGGTTGTTGCACCCCCATAGTCGATTAAGCCCCTGACTCTTCGGTTTGGCTGGACCGGGGCCCGGAAGCGATGAGTACTGTGTACACACGGGAGGCCCCTCAAACCCTTCGCTCTCATTAGTGAGGCGTCAACCGCCCCATTGGCCGGAGCGCTCGAGAGCCGGACCGAAGGCGGTGGCTTGGACCTGTGGAGTGATGATGCTGGAGGGTCACCGGTACGCTGCCATTTTGTGCGTCCCAGGCACGATATCTCCCAGGGCGTTCGGATTATCAATAAAATGTTGTCGGGAGAGTTGGGATAAAGCATCGCCCGCCAGGTCGTGAGAGGCAAGCCGGTGAAATTGAAAAAGAAGCATGATTGCATCACGTTCCATCGCGGGAACCGCAGGGAAAGGGCGAGGACCAAAGTTCTTGAATCGATTCGATCGGTTCGAAAAAGATTTAACCCCAACCCACGACGCAAGGTTTGTGGCGCAGTACTTATCTTCCTTGAAGGTTTCTTCTCCTGCCCCAGAAAGGAACAAGAGAAGGAAAAAAGCAGGACCCGAGACCCGCGGTTGTGGTACCCTTCGCGTGACATATTCAGCCACCGAAGGGTGGGAGGGATGAATACAACTTTTTTGTTTCATGTCTGAACGCCAAGGGGAAACAAAAAGCCTTATGGGCGGTCGGTCCCATTCACGCGAACGCTGGTATCGTGGTCTACCGTGGGGCGAGCGCTCTGTCCTGGGTGCATCTCCAGATTCTCGTATTCAATGATTTATCGGACGAGAGAAAGGGCCGTGGGGGGATGAAAAAAATCAACAGCTTACGACCTTCCCATCACTTCTCGAGGAGTGGTGTGGGCTGCGGGGGAGGTAAGTACATGGTTGAAATACATCTCATCTTGTCGCCACAAGGAGAACGCTGCGATCATCGAACACAGCGATCTTCATGACCTGATCTGTGCGTCTGCTATAGGATTCGCATGGATCGTGACCTGGGTGTGGGTCAGAAAACAGTTTGCGGTGGGTAAATCGGGCGCGCTGAATTTAGAAGGAGGGGGAGGTGGAGAGTAGGAGGAAAGGGCTGGTGCTCATCAAAGAGATCAGCGAGAGAGGGAGGGGGAAGATGTTGTATTGGGAGCAAGGGCCTGGGGGGGGGGGTACGCGTAGGGTGAGGACTCACGTTTGTCAACTTAATCTCATTCAACGGACGGTTTTTGTTGTTGACCGGAACTCGTTCCATGGCATCGAGGGTGGAGTCCACACCATCAATGAC
>Ga0307516_10005720_pt1 | contig 14736 bp, 17 predicted proteins | sample 19_EM_MG_FD_203310 | JGI IMG/M metagenome (GOLD analysis project Ga0307516, IMG submission 203310) | Populus trichocarpa ectomycorrhiza microbial communities from riparian zone in the Pacific Northwest, United States - 19_EM | ecosystem: Host-associated > Plants > Roots > Unclassified | place...
TGACTATAGGTCACGGATCAGTAACGTGGGAATGTTACTTATATGTATATATACCTCATAGATGCGTGGGAATAAGATCTAACTCTTCTTCCTCTCTACTCTCATCATCTAAGAAAGCAACTCCTCAACCCAGGTAAGTATTTGCGTTTATCTTGTTGGTGCTGACCTAGTGTCTGCTCAACACAAACTATCTCCTTGGTCTGATCACCTGCAACAAGGCTCATTAGTCATGATCTGAGACTCTCTGCAAGAAATCTCAACTACTTCAACATCTCTGCTTGCCTATCCTATCCCTTTCCTCCCCAATTATATCCACAATAACTTCCATTACCCTTTGGGCATTACAGTGAGTGTTATCTGTTAGGATCCCCCTTCCTAGTTGTTAGACCAGAGATAGCTAGCTATCCTTGTGCTATAGTTGGTTGTCTGGCTTTGGGACAGATGAACCATACAGAGTTGCTTGTTTGAGGTTGTGATTAGATCAGGCCAGAGTGGCCATGACATAACCCATCTTCCCACACTAGTCCAGGAACCAACACAGCCCATCAAAGATTAGACTGAACCTGAAACACTCCATCAGGGGCTATTCCATCAATCCTCCCATGAGCCACCATATCTTCTGGTCAATCTTCTCACGACCTACTCTGGCTCCAATCATTTACCAAAGGCTGTCCCCATCAAATGCTTGACCTATCCCCTTTAGTATTTATTTTCCCATGACCCACCCCTTCCCGTTCAGTCATTACTCAGCCCCATCACCTGCCCTTCTTTTGTTTGGTCCTCTGTTCCTGTAGACACATGGTCCATGCACACTGCCTGCCCTAAACATTGATACTATATAAGTAGCCAGTAGGTTGTAATCCTGCTGACGGATTACTACGATTGATGTTGACTTTCAAGTGGTATATAACCCTGTATCTCCCTCAATTACTGGTTATTGTTCCTTGACCGAATACCACAACCTGTTGTCCCTTCTGTTGCTCACTTGTTCCTCAGTGTTGGCAGCTCACACCACCTTCCATAGGTAGTGATTATACTTCTTTAGATTTTGTCAACACAGGATTCTCCCTCATCTCTGGTATCCCCAGTCTCTGACACCTGGTCCTCTGTTGACCCCTCTTATCTCCACTTGTTCCCTCCTCATCTCACAACTCTTACATCTCTCCCTACACAACCTTAGGACCCCTGGCTACAAGGTCACACCTGAGTGGCTGCAGTAAGTCCTTAGCAAAGACCCTTCAACACCCCAGCATCTGACGGTTAGTCCAGACCACCTGTCAACTGTTATCATCAGAGTGCCTTTGAGGTTGGCCCTGACAGGGGCATGGTATATATACATAGCACATGCATGACAGTCATAACTATACAGTGTTACTGTCTGTGGCTTAAGGCCATGTCTAGACCACATCTGGACCAGGATCATAGGAGGATCATTATGTAATAGATCTGGTCCCTTTGGAGCAAGCTTCTAGAGCACTCTCAGCATCAGGTCGGCTATACAGCACCCTGGTGACTCAGCCAACTTCTGGTCAACACTCATCCCACATCTACAACCAAACTGGGGGGAAAAGTGTGATATGATACACCATACTCACCTGCAAGCAAGGGGTTGGTGCTCAGGTCCCAAATGCCCTACAAGAAAGGTAGGGTAGTTGATAGAAGATTTTGGAAAATTGGCTACAACAGACCCCAGCTGCCAGCATGGGAGGAGGGATGGAATGATGGTAACACTTTGAATTTCTTGTGGTTTGTTATTGTTATTGTTACAAAACATAGTCTACTACAAATTGACCACAAAATACCATCACACACATCAGTGAAGTTGAATTCAGCATCTGGCAACTGAGTGACCCATTTGATGATGCCAACAGGAAGCCAGCATTGCAGCAGTACTCAACCAAAACAACCCCTGCTGTAATTGCACAATACATTTGCTTGGGAACTCCCTGACATCTTGACAGTACAAATGTTCAGTAATACGGACCTTGAGCACTATAATATTGGGGGGCAGAGAAACTAGAGAAGCACCAACTTCGTTGGCAGAAACCTTGCTTGCGTTATCATTTTTGGTCAGAAGGGAACATCTATAAGGTATACAGAATCAACTATTGACTTGGGATAATTTCTGCCACCAGAGTTTCGTCGTATCGTCCAGCACATCTAGCCACTCATCCTCCAGAGTCAACTCTGCCTCATGTGCCTCCAGAAAAATGTCATCATCAAAGTCTCGAAGCAATCTGATTGTCTCTTGCCCAGAACTCCTCGATAGAGCAACATACAAATTAAACAAAGAAAGTTTGCCACTGGGGGGGATGTGATATCAACGATGACGTGTGGGATGGTTTGGCCTTGAGAACGGTAGTCAGTGAAGCAGTAAGCGGCCGTGATAGGGTATTGAAAGCATGTCACAGTCTTCACCTTCTTTCCAAGGGTGATCTGCATGGAGGATTTGGCCGGAAAGATTGGAACAACACTGTCGTCAAGGCCATCAAGACGCGTGGCACACGTGCGGTTCAGCCTGACCAACACGCACTGCGGGAGACGTTTTAGTGTGACGATGGAGTTGTCCCCGAGCAGGGGCTCTTCAGGATCAAGAATTATATCAACAACGGCACCCCTTGCCCCATTCGCGATGTCCAGATCAGTCGCAATGTTACTTGTGACCATGACCTTCATCCCAATAGCTAACTCAATGACTTCCAGTAGGTCCTTTTGTTTCCGTTGCCCGTCTCCTGCACCCCACGCTGCAAGCGCGTACTGTTGAACTTGGGAAGTTCGACCCGCCTTAATGGCATGCACCTTACGGCCGCATTGTATAATGGCGCCATTAGAGGGCAGCCAGTAGATAGTCACATGATCATATGTCACACATCAGTAACGTGTGAACGTCACTCTTATATTTGTATATATACCACATTAGGCGTATGAATATGATCTAACACTTCTTGTCTTCTACTCTCACCATCTACTCCTAAGCAACACTCACATTATCAGGTAAGTCTTTGCGTCCTACATGGCGCTGACCTCGTGTCTGCTCAACACATACCGCTCTGACAAAGATAGTGGTCGGTTTTTGATAGTGTCATCTGCACGACATACCAGGTGGTTTCAGCCAACATGGCGTCAAAATCCGCCATGCGATATTTGGTGTAAGTGAACCCCACCCTGGTGACCACCACTTCGACTGAGTTGTTTGTGCAGTGCCGTGACGAGGCCCCACCGGAAGAACTCAAAAACCCGATTTTCAACATCGCCGAGTGGCCAGTCTTTTCCAAGGATGCCCGGGTTGCGCTCGCAAACATCGTTGACACCCACTACATCCGCGCTCCACCCATCTACGATCTCCTGGGCAACATCATCAAGCCTCATATGTACCATAGGAGGACCCGTGGCGCAACCATCATTCTGCACTTCACTTACACCTTTTACAAGTGGGCGAAGAAAAACACGTTTTGCGCAGATCTGACCCACATGCGAATCTTGATCAACAACCCGTCACCTCAAACCCCGATCACACCCTGCCGCCAAAAGCGAAAAGTGGTTTATGTGCATGACCCCGAGTATGTGCTCAAACAGCCGGACTTCAAAAAGGCACTGACTCGCAAAGATGGTGTTCCTCCCCCCTTTATTTTTTATGTCTTTCGCTGAAATTCCTTTGGTTCCAGAGGATGAATGATCTTCCATTGTCCCGTAACTACATAGCTCGTAAAGTGGAGAAAATGTGCCCGCGTAGCTACAGTCCTGAAAAATAAAAAGCCCTTCTCTTGTTAACTGTGTGAGAGTGAATGGTCGCGACACAGCGACGGAGCTGGGTGGGGCGAGTCTCACCCATCCCGGCCCAACGTGGCCACATCGGCAACACGGGTGCGGCGCGTGTGTCGCGCGCGTGCCACACGCAGGGAGGCGGTTGGCTCACCACACAACTTGGCCACAACGGCACCGAGGTGGGATTTTTTTGCACAACAAGACCACACAAGCCCAAGCAAACACACCTGGACCTATCCGGGACCTTAGCGGTCCCGGGATAAAATACCAAGGCTCGTATAGAAGCTCGGGAGGAGGGACACCGTCCCGATCAAGCGATCACTCGGACGTCGAGATGTCACGATGGTTGAGCAGGCGGGAAGCGCCATTTAGGGGGTCGAGAAACCTTGCAAGCAATGTAATTGTCCACCGGGGGACCTGGCTCGCATATTACACGAGATGTACGAAATCAGGGGGTTTAGGGTGGTATTTTGTTTGGAAGCGTTAGAGCCGAGGGTACCAAATTTATACAGCCTCACACTGGACACGAGGGTGGCGGCGGTGGCAGGTACTTATAATCTTCTCCCGTCCACCTTTGGTTTTTTCTCGTACGGCGACGAGGTATGATCATTTCATGAGTGGATACCAACTATTATTGCAGTCAGTTCCGTTGGACAGACACGCAGAAAATCACCCAACTCAATCGCTCCGCCCACCCCGCTTTTTGAGTCCAAAACTGGGCCCAGCCCACGTTTTCAGCTCACGTGTGGCGGGCCTTGGTCTCGGACGATGGCGGGAGTACGCTAAGACTAGGTCTGGAGTGTTGAAGCGCGCGAGAACTTCCTTCGCGGTTTCCAAGTCGCAGAATTCGACGAAACCAGATGCGGTGGTACCGTTGGGATCGGAATCCCTGACTGTGGGTGGGTGATTGTCAACCACCGGATGGACGGGCGAGAGTGAAATGGACTTACAGATGTAAAAGTCTACGATTTTGCTGCGCAGAGCGCGGAAGTGAGCACGTAGCGAAGGCGCATCACCTTCCCATCCTGTAAAGTAGAGTCTGGGAGATGGTGGGAACGCCGCCTCCGGAGGTGTCGAACGGTCAATCCGAATCTCCTGGCCTAGTATGTGAATGGCATGATGGTGGTAATGTTTGAGGACCTTCTCCGCTTCAGCGGTGCTCACGAAGTCTACGTGTGCGAATCTCCTTGGGTTCCCATCCTTGTTTTGTGCTGCATGAACCTAGGCTGAGAACCCAGTTCGGATAATTTGGTGTTCAGAGTAACGCACGAATTCTAATGGCCTTCACACTCCCGAGGGGTTCCAGGGCTTTGCGGATATCGTCTCCCGTCGCTCCGTATGGGACATCCCCTACAAAGACTGTGGGGGAGGGTTCGGTACGGTCCTTAACCGCACGGCGTCGTGGCGAAGGCAAAGGAGGACCGTCCCTCTCGCCCGTTGAGGTCCCGTACTCGATACGTATTCTTCTGGGACCCATCCTAATTGGAAACTCCATATGACCCTCTTTGGCTCTTATGGCGTCCTCCTTTGATCTGAACTTTACGTAGGCGTACCCCGCGGGTTTGCCTTGGGTGTCTTTGGCTTTGGGGAATGTGTTGGTGCGCGGGAACGGCTGAGATGAAATAGGACAAAGATGTGTGGACGCACCTATTGTGACATAACTTATAGGCCCGTATACCGAGAATACACCCCATATGTCATCCTGCGTCGCCGACATCGGGATATTCCCAACCAACAGCGAGGCCGACGGGCTAATGAGGACTCGTCAGGTCACGAACGACAGGGAGACAGGATCTCTCATACCTTTCGACCTCTCCAACCCTGCTAGCTTTCTCCCCGTTGGTCTCCTCAATGTTCTGGTGGTAGAACTGGCTGGCATCTGAGTCCCGCCTCAGTGACGAGGAAGTGAACAACCGCGTGCGAAAGGACAGAGCGGACAGCAGAGCATTCGGTGGTGGCCGGGCAACAGATGCGGTGGCCGAGAGACATAGTCGTCGCAGACTCGTTGACCTGAGACTCTGCATGGGTGGGTTCGCGCTGGTGACGGATCACGGACAGTCGTGCAAAGTCGAGATCAGCAGGGTGAGGTGCGGTTTCCCACGCTCGCTCATCCTTCCCTTCGTCCGATTCTGTTCAACTCCCGCAGTTATCGGGTCCGTGTTCTGATCACCTCTGAATCGCGCCTGTCTCCTCCACTCCCTACGCTGTGTGGGGTATGTTCCTGAAGAGTTACACGAAACCAATCGACGGGACGATCCCTGTTCAAGCGCTTCTCTATGACGACGAACAGTTGCTTGGATCTCAGGAAGGCGCGGGGATCTATGACGGGTACGTTCTCGGTATCTACCCTAGTATTGCTTATATATCTCGCCAGCCAGCAAAAGTCGGCACACCATCAGTCAGGCACGGTCTACGTGACCACTCATCGGCTGTTCTACTACTCCACCCAATCGCCAAACAAATACTCGTTCTCTTTCGACCTGGCCCACGTCACTCAAACAGATCACTATGCAGGTCTTTTCACGTCGTCGCCAAAGGTCACACTACACCTCGGGCCTGTGGAGGATGTGGTTGACGCCGGGGAGGACATCGCTGATGGCTGGGAATGTCATCTGTGCAGTTATCGCAACCCGCCGGGGACGAGTCGAAATGCCCAAGTGTGTGCTTTGTGTGGTGTTCCCCGGAGTGATCCTTCAGAACTTTCCGCAAGTTCGAAATCCCTCCCTTCCTCACGTTCCACGACGCCATTCTCATCCGAGATTGCGTGTACTGCGTGCACCTTTCTCAACTCTGCCCCATCCACGGCCTGCGATATTTGTGGGACCCCTCTACCCGGAATGCGCTCCGGAACGGCACCTCCATCCCCAGCCCTTAAACCTATATCCGATACTGATCCACGTCTGATAAGGGTCAGCTTCAGGAAAGGAGGCGACAAGAATTTCTACACTGTTATGAAGCGGAGCTTGCAAGGAAAAGCTTGGGAGGTGAGCTGATCTTTGATATTTTCTGTGGGAGAATGCTGGACAATCATCCATAGAAACGGGTAGATACGAAACGATCAGACACTCCTGCTCTCGGCATCGGTCAGTTGCTCAGATCCCCCTACAGACTTGACTTCACGTTTGACCCACACGCCAGATGGGCTTCTCCGAAACGTGGAGACTTCTGCTCAAACGAACCACACAGACATGACCGACGCGCTCAGGGACCTCGAGGCGTTCATGGTCAAAGCCAGGGACATGGTTCGTCTCGCTCAAGACCTAAACGACAGATTATCCGCCACTTCCTCGTCGCCCCACCCCTCAGGTATATCATCCGAACCCGAAGAAGCTACGTTCATCCGAAGCTCGCTTTCTCAGCTCGGGCTTGAGATGGCGAACGCACCGGTGACGCTAGACATGATTAAAGATGAGAAGAGGTGGGAGGGACAACTCGTACGGGAACTGGCGGACGTCATCCAAGGCGGTGGCCCCGGAAAGGGTATCCTGAGGGGTCGTGGAATTATTGGTTTGGACGAAGTCTGGGGAGGGTGGAACCGTGCCAGGGGAATTTGTGAGTCCGTGCACGTTTGGCCAACCTGGCCTACTGTTCTAATCTATACATCTCTCAGCTCTGATACCGCCGTCGACCTTCCTCGCAATCGTTCGCCAACTTAAATCCTACGCGCTCCCCCCACTAGACATCCGAACCTTTCCCAACGGCCTTACAGTCTTGCACACACCAGAATTCGGCGAGGGTGCTTTCTCAGATCGAATCGTCGCCCTCCTCGCACCAGAAGGCGGCAGGACGACGTCGGAAATCGCGTTGTTCGAGGACCTTGGTTTAGGTATGATGTGGGAGTTGATTCAATCTGTCGAGCAGCGTGGTGAGATTGTGAGAGATGAGGGAGGAGGAGGAGGAGCGTGGGGCGAAGGCTCTGAGGTCAGGTGGTGGGTGAATGTGTTCGATGGGTATGTCTGGGACGGACATACTTTCCAGGATGCGTAGTGGCTCGTGTCATACTGGGGTGCCGGAGAGGCGGATGTTGTTTGACCCTCTCTTTGGTTTGCATACCCGAAATCGCACTCGAGTTGATTCCCCCATGATACTAGCAAGCACAGATTCCAGTGAGGACCACAACTAGATGAACTACACAAACCTACCGTCTGTGGAGGCAGTCACGTCGGAGTTGGTGGAAGAGGGTAGTAACGGCGTCCACCCGTAATTTGAGAGGATTGAACGGGGCCACATCTAGAGGTCTTTCCAAGCAATCGGGGGACAGGGCCCACAGAGGTGTCGCCTCGTAGAGTCACTACCCCCACGAGAATTATATAAATATCTACATACTGAAGCTACCTACTACAATTGAATTATACGAGAAGGCTCACACCGCTAAATACAGAGAGAGAATTCCGCACGTCGAAAGCAAGGCGAGGGGGGATCGGTGTACGGACGTTCGCCGAACCAAATTGGAGGTGATGTCAACGTCGAGCCAACCCACACACGCCACAACACAACACGGTCGAAGGGCAGGAGAGAACGCAAACTGGAATAGGTTGTCCAAGATAAGAACATGGATGGTCATGAACAAAGGGGGAGGAAAGTGAGAAAGCACGATGTAATAGGTGATCGTCCTATCGAATCGTCCTGAAAGGAGGTTTGTACAATGATATATATAAAGGTGTGTAACCAAGAAACCTAACGCCCACTTGGAGAGAGAAAACCAAGAACATCCTTACGTCCAGCGTGAAGCCTCGGAGAAACCGCAGAGGGGAATGAATGAAACCAAAAATGGTGTGCGCGGCGAGGTACACACACTGGTAACGGAACGCGGGCCACTGGTCCGCGCTTGCCCGGGTCGAGATCGGGATTGGGAGGAAAGAGCCGGGGTGAGGGTATGAACGGATTGCGTCAACACGGAGGAGAGTGAGAGAGATGCTGCTGGGTCGTATTGCTGACTGGTCATAAGAACGGACGGTGGGACATGCGAGGAAATTGTGGGTGATTAACGGTTGGTGGATTGGGATTGGACGTGAATTGGTTTCGACAGCATGCACAGGTTTGAGAGCGAAGCACAGCGAGTAAACAGGTTTGTCGTGCGGGGGTCGTAATTGTCGTGTGGTTCCCCAGGGCTCCAGGCCGCGGATAGGGTACTATTCGGGGATAGCACGTGCGACTGGCTGCGTGAATCGAGAGAGGGTAAGAGGCGATAGATCCTCAGATCTTCAGTTCCCTGAATCCCCTAACATCGACCCTCCCAGTCCCGTTCTTCGCCCATTCCGCGTCGGCGTCATCGTCCTGGTTTTCTTTGATAGCCCTCTGGCCACCTTTCTTACCCTTGAACTTGCCGCCAGGTATCACGATCTTCCCCGCGCTCGTCCCCTTCCCTCCGGCGATGTGTGCTCGCGGCTTAGGCAGCCCAAGCGCCCTGCGTTGTCTTCGTGTTAATGGCTTCTCCGGGGGCGGAGGGCTCGGCGAAGGAGAAGACAACGGTGATAGTGAGGACTCGGAGGAAAATCCGGAGGGCGAAAGTCCAGGGGTATCAGCGTCCGGTTCGGCCATGCTGACATCGACATCAACGTCGCTATCCTCTCCTGGTTCCTGTGATTCCGGAGGTGCCATGTCTTGCGATAAGCGCGAGGGAGGCGCATTTAGACTACGCGCCCTCTTGGACGCCGTCTCTGAAGTTTCTGAATGGGAAGAGGCCGATGACTCATCGAACGTGCGCTTCGGGGACCTGTATGGTCGAGGTTCGAGGAGCGAGCCAATGCTTGGCATCATAGGATACGGTGGCGGTGTAGGTAAAGATGAAGGAGGCTCTGAAGAGCCGGCGGGAGAAGGTGAGCGGGACATGGGGAGGGGAATTTCAGTGGGAGCAGGCGGAGGGGGGGTCGGTGGGACGGCGGCAATCTTCACTGGTTTCGACGCAGACTTACGATCCTTGCGTTGGGTAGGGGTGGTGACCGTTGAAGGCTGTTTGGAGGTGGGCTTCAGTTTGCCCTTCTGGGGGACGGGCGACGGGGGTCCGGAATCACCCGATCGCTCGACCACGTTGGGGATGCCAGTATGAGGACCTTTGAGGTTGCGGATCGACGAGAAGTGTTCCCAATCATGATAGCTAGACGTTTTTATTGGGCTCGACATTCAGTGGTTGGATCAAAGAATGGATCCACGCACGCGACATAGATCGGTCTCTGCGGCACGGGTGTGTCCGCGTGAGGGTGTTCGATCTTCTCCTGATCTGCACGGACTTTGTCCCGTTTTATCCGGCGTTTCTCTCTGCTGTCGGCAGGGGAAGGGGGTTCTTCGAAGGATGGGCCCGGGGTGGCGGCGATCTCCAAGGGATCCCAACCGGCGAACCACTCGATCACGTAGACGAGGCCAGGTTGCATCACTTTCACATCGCGTCGCGCGAAATGCGCAAAGGCGGAGAGTTCTAGGTGTCCCCCGTAAGTTCCTGAAACGAAATGTGAGCTCGAACTGCGGGCAGGGGGGGAACGTGGGCGAACCCTGTTGGCGCATGCACTGTAAGTGGACATCAAAGCCACGTTCATCCTCAACGAAGGGTTCGTAGCGTGACTTGTGGGCGGCGATCCAACCACATATGTCTTGTCTTAATCTGAGGTGGTGTGAAGGGGTGCCGTATAGTTGGTCGGAGAGGGCCCGGAAAAGACAGTTGCCGTCGCCCAAAGTATCTGCGGCATATAATCCCAGGGCCCGGAGCTGCTGGGTGAGCTGGTGTGTGTTCTCGGTTGGGTCTGAAAGGAGCTGTGGTGGGAGTGGGGTGAGCGAATTGGGCGACGAGGGAGCATATAGGGGGGTGCGCACCCGAGCTTTGGAAGACCTGGTCGTGCGGGAGCGCACTGATGACGGGGGCGACGAGGGCGGGCATGTCAGCGACGACCTGGCGCACGGCACGCCTACTCACTGGGCTGTGGGCCCCTCGCTGCAGCCTTCTGCCTCTTGGATGAGGGCATGTGAGGAGTTGCACGTCTGCTTGGATCCCGGCTTTGCAAAGCAGATTATCGAACACGGTCGCCCTGGCTCGTGGAGGGATCGTCCGGGGTCCGGGTTCTCCAGGCGCGATCACGGGACCCCCGTCACCCCGCCTATCACCCGCCTTATATAATCCCCGCCTGCACCCCCTCTCGTCTCCCTGCTCCTCAAATATCCCAGGATGATCATCATCGACGAAAAGGCGCAACCCATGCCCGCCGGCCCGCCCCCCTACGACGACCTCCAGCCCCCTCCGTTCGCCCCCAGACCACCCCCCACGCTTGATGCCCTATCACCCCCCACGCTTGATGCCCTATCACCCCACATACTGTTGCAGATCGTCCACGGGCTCTTCCCACAGACACCCGATGCAGACAAAGGAAAGGTCGAACGGCAGCGGATGACCCTCTACTATCTGAGCACCTCTTTGCGCCTCGTAAACAGAGTGTTCTACATCGGTCAGTAGCCCCTCGGTCCACCAGACATCGAAGGATCTGACCAGGATTCAGTCTCCATGCACGTGCTGCGGTCCACGTATCTACCTGCCTACAGCTCCTTAATCAGGCGACCCTACTCCTCTGACCCGTTCCCCTACGCCCTTCCCAACACATACGAACCCACTACCTCGCCCCTTGCCCTTCAGCACATCCATCGGGAGACCAAGGTCCTGGATCTGTTCATCGCGCTCAAGGTCAGACAAGACATGTACATGGACGACACCGAATTTCACCTCGAAAGCACCGAATCGTTCAAAGACCTGTTTGACTTCAATCAGCCAAAGAGCAGGCTCGAGGATCTAATCCGCAACTATGGCACCAAAGAGGGGGCTATCAGCGTCCCCGGACAAGTGGAATCGCCGCGTCAAACGGCGGCTTCGCGCCCCGCACCGGTTCCATACTCTGCTCTGAGTGTCAGTTTCTCCATCCGTAAGGTTGGCCTCGTCTTGACCACGCGGACCGGGAAGAGGACGATGCTGGAGGAGAGCAGGAAGAGGGAGGAGAGACTAGAGTCGACCGCGAAGCTGCTGGTTTTTGGACTCCGGGATATGTTGCACCAGGGGACTTTCAGGTTCGGTTGAGCAATTGTTGACGAAATCTACCTTCTCCCATTCCTCTTTCTATCTGTTGGTACGCTATTTACTCATGACCATACTTTTCAGTCGTGTCTCGACGAGCACCAATTTGTGAACAATATAATACGGTTCCTGTGTTCTCTCAGAAGCCAGATCGAGGCACCCACCGATAGATCCCGGGTCGCGCGTTCTAGAGGGCTGGGGACGGAAGGTTTTTCGCACCCAACTTACCAAACAACACGGAGCGGACTTTTGACAATCGATTACAGGGTCAGCGGACGGCGACTTGTCACTCAACCGCCGCGTTGGTCAGCTCGACGCCTTGCAAAAGCTGAACCTCCCACCGTCGATTCAGACGCAAACCAGCGCCCTCAGCCCCAGTGCATCACCGACCCGACTCCCAAGTATCCCTCGGGTTAGGGTACGGGTACGGGAGATGGGGGCCCAGCGTCCAGCTAACACCTCATCGATTCCCACCGCTACGGTTGTCGTCATGATTCTTGGCAACGGCCGGGGAACCCAACCTACGAAACTCGCCCAGCCCGCCGCGATGAAGCCGTACGTTGGATACTCCAACTTCGAGCATTGGTACTCCACGAACGTGCAAGATTCTAGGGTTGTGGGCTGGGAGACACATTCCTCCCCCAGGCTGAGTGCTGGTCGCCTGGTCCAGAACCTCATAATGTAAGTCCTTGGGCGGCGGGGAGGTTAAGGAAATACAAAGCGGTATGTACCTCACGGCACGGCATGAGTCTTGGCTGACACGGCGCGTCTTCACGACAGCTCCACGACTTCCGGTCCAAATCCCCCTGAGGTGGACGGTGTGGGTTCCACCCAAGCCATAGCCGCCGTATACTTGGTCATGAACCGTAAAACCGTATCCGTGGGTGCCAAGAGCAACTTCCAGAGCCAGATCCGACGCGTCATAGAACCCGGGCCATATCTCCTCTGAAGTTCCTCAAACCATCTCGTGGCACGACGGTGTTATTTTTGCGCTGCTCCGAAGTGTGGGGTACCAGGTTGTCGTACACCCCACCGCCACCACCACATTCCTTCGGGTTGACATCGACCATCCCTCTGCCTTCGTACAACGTGGGGGCTTTGCTTAATCAGGGTCTTGATTTTATAAGGGATAGTGCCGGCAAGCGGCAGGGCCCACGACCGTTTACCTGGTCGCCTTCGCTACCACGATTTCACCCAGATAAAGAAGTGGCGTGGTGAAATCAAAATCGCGCAGGTCAATCAAGTCTCAAGGGAGGAACACTCGGAAAAGCTGCCCCCCATCGGCCCCACAGGTAATAAGAGTAGTGCGACGACTCTTGTTAGCGAGCAGTGGATCAAGTGCTACCCACGGAGGGTGAAACAAACATGTGCTGCGATGGGTCGTGTTTGCAAGCACTCTGAGAACGCGGCCAGACAGGCTTGTGATCATGATCTTGAGCGTGTGTTGGTGGAGCATACAACTAAAAGGGATCACTACTATATCTACCAGAGGGAGGGTAACCAGGACAGACACCCCTGCAATCCAAAGTGTTAACCAGGAGCCCAGGCTCATGAGGTATACTGTATGAACAGACGGACCGCACGAACGAAACCTGTCGCATCAGCGAAGGTTGACCAATAGAGAGTGTGGGGAAAAAAGATTTCAAATTGCCAGCAGAATAAGGGTTCCTCACAAGCGTCGAGAATTAAAACAACAAGACCCCCTCCCTTACGGTCGTGGGGATAGACACCTTTACCATCACAAGGTGAAATGTATCGTTTGGTATATTGTGCATTTGCGGTTATTGGTTGTGGGAATTATAGGAGAAGACGACACGACAACACTAGACAATTGACCTCCAGGAAGCCATGCCCGAATCCGGGAGTTGTGGCGTTGCAAGCGCGGTATTACTGTTTGTTGGCCATCTGAGCCTCGTACTGGGCGGGTGTGAGGGTCCGCTACCACCTGAGTCAGCCATTGTGATCCTTGGTGAAGGGAGGGCGCAAAGCAAACCTGGGAGAACGCGTGTATCATTGCGATTTCCTTCTTGAGGACCTCGTTGACTGAGAAGCAAACGGTCAGCACCAAATCCCCGACACCAACGCGGAGTGCCACTACCTAGCCTATGTCGCGCCAGGGTCGTCTTCCCTTCGAACGCCTGGAGAGTTGCGAAATGTGTGAGCAGACGGTGCTGCACCGCAGAGTCACGGGGACTGACGGGGCTGACGATGAACACGGAATAACTTTCCCCACACCCTGAGGACGTGTCCTCTATTTCCAGGTGAATTATGGGGAAGGCGGCTCTGATGGCGTTCTCGAAGTCGTCCTTGAGGATGCCCATGACGGAGGTTGCTGGCGGAACCGGTCGGTGGTTGGCGTTATCTGATAACTTTTGTTTGCCTAATTTGGTATGTGGGTCGGGAAATTATTATATATTCATTTTTCTTTTCTTCCTCTTCCGCTTCATTTGACCACCGCGATGCCGAGGGCAACCTCTGATCGTTTCTCTCGTGGTCATGACACCTCTGTGAGGTCTGCAGCCAAGAAATATGGGAAGAAACAGGCGAACGAAAGCTCAGGACCCTCGTCGTCGGGGACGAGGAATCCGATTTTCAACACCGAAAGGTTCGGTCAGCATATCTTGAAGAACCCCCTCGTGGCCCAAGGGTGAGCTGTTTCGTTCTCTGCTGGTTTTGTGAGGTGCGCTGTGACTGAACCGTTCTAAAGTATTGTCGATAAGGTGAAGCTCATTATCAGTTGAACGCAAAGGCGAAATTTTTACCTCCGCCAAAGGCAAACCTCAAACCGACGGACAAGGTTCTCGAAGTTGGTCCTGGTACTGGTAACCTGACGGTCAGGATCTTAGAAAAGGCCAAACATGTCACTGCGGTGGAGATGGACCCTCGGATGGCGGCCGAGTTAACCAAGCGGGTGCAGGGAA
>Ga0307516_10005721_pt1 | contig 14735 bp, 11 predicted proteins | sample 19_EM_MG_FD_203310 | JGI IMG/M metagenome (GOLD analysis project Ga0307516, IMG submission 203310) | Populus trichocarpa ectomycorrhiza microbial communities from riparian zone in the Pacific Northwest, United States - 19_EM | ecosystem: Host-associated > Plants > Roots > Unclassified | place...
CTGATGCAAAGCCACTCAACGGAGGGAGGATAATGGCCGTGGCTCGCAAGCACCCACTCTTATTCGACGGCCGACACTTGATATCCCCCCCGCAGATGCAAAGCCACTCACCGGAGGGAGGGTGATGGCCGTGGCCCGCAAGCACCCACTATTATTCGACGCCGACACTTGATATCCCCCCCGCTGATACAAAGCCACTCACCGGAGGGAGGATGATGGCCGTGGCCCGCAAGCTCGGAGATGAGAGCCCGGTGGGCCGCCAAACGGAGTAAGCGACCGCCGAATGACCTGAGTGACCGCCGAACGTAGAGGGAGACCGCCGAACGTCGCCAGCTACCACATGTGAGACTGGGACGTCCAGTCAACGTCGGAGTCACGGTAAGATAACACATGACCGTCCTTCCAATATCGCCCACCGTTAAAGGATTCACAGCAAAATAATCTAAGGGGTTCGGTTCGATATTCGGCTCACTAGTATCACTCGTCTGCAGCTCGCGCGCCACGGATCGTATTTGGTGGCTGAAGCCCAGAACTCTCTCGTCCTGGTCGGTTCAAGCGACAGGATACGCCTGCGGAGGAATGGTTTTGCCACAAGCATAAACTCAGCGGCGAGAATCATGCGGCGATTGGGTCACGTGACGGTCGCAACCTCTAGTTGTGTGGATATCTCAACAATCAATGCTCCCATCGAGGATCGGACAAAAGGAGGGGATTCTATGAGTGGTGGGGGCCGAAAGCTCCCAGTACAGGCCTAGCTGATAGCCAGCCGCAAAGCACGAAATATCCACCAGATTTCGCTCACTGCTCCACCATCGCTACTGCTATGGACAGAATTTTTTGATAACCTTGTTCTCCTACTCTTTCCGCTGCTCTCTGATGCGCGCACAATTTTCTGGCAGTTCTTGTGGTGGTGGCCGAAAGCTCCCAGTACAGGCCTCTCAGTCGCCTATGATCAGGTGACTTTAACTGATTATATTACTAATTGCATCGATATTCTACTCGAACCGCCAGCCGAACCCTTCAACCACCACACCTCCACCCTCCAATAACTCTCCACACCCTCACAACTTGCTCACACCTTTCACCCTCACAACCCGCCCGCGGGGGCTGTCTCTCACCCTACCACTCTTTTCCTCCTAAAACTCTCCTGCGGACGCCATGAAGTCGGGCGTGGGGAGAAACAGTAGTAACTCCCCACCGCCCGCTCCTCAGCCCCTGCTCCATGCTCCTCCTCCCACTCCCGCACTTCTCCATACTCCTCCTCCCACTCCCGCACTTCTGCCTCTGTCACCTCGCTCACGGTGTCCCCCTCCTCGGCCGGTAACCGCCCCCTCGTGGGACCTCGGCCCGATCATCGCCGGTAGGTTCATCGGTGTCTGCCAGCGCGTTGATCAAGACCTTCTGCCGTTTGGAAGTCACTCTGTCGGGGGTCGCGCACCCCCTTTTGCGCGAACTTTGTGGCGAAGGTATGCCGTGGATTTCTTGAAGGTGCTTTTGAAGTTCATCGATCGAATATGACGCTTTCTGACACAACGGGTGAGGGCAATGTTGAATACGAGCATCCAAGGGCACTGGGTGTTCCTTCTGGATATGCCCCTGCAGCAGAAGGAGCGAATTAAACGGCGTGTATCGTTTGGAGGAAGGAAGACGCTCGTTGCCCAAACAAAATGGGCACCGCCCTGGCCTGGAAACCGATGGGGCACAGATAAAGTCCTGTAAAGATTTCAAGTGCCCCGAGCAGTGATCCTCCCAAGAAAATTCACATAGATGAGTCTCTGAACAACACAAAATCGGGGACATGCTTCTAACACTGTCAACAATATTGTGGGCCGTTTTCATGTGCTGCCGTAACTTCCAGCGACTATCAAATGGAAGCGCACACCGCCCCTTCGACCACAGACAGACGAAAGCACGGGGGGAGGGCGGGGGCCGGTCGAAACGGGGCGACGAGACAGTATTGTTGATATGACGACGAATATGGCAGGCAATCTCGGATTGCTGGCGACTGCCGTCAAAAAAAGGCGGGAAATATGCTGTGCACCCACCCCACTCGCAATTTTGAAAGCGAGAAAGCAAGGCTCGGTTTCGGATTTGGTGGTGGCGGCTGAAGCAATGATTTGCGTGTGTCACCTGGTGTAATAGGTCCATGGTTGACAAATCGGAGTGGCAAAATAGACAATGCCTGTTTGAGGGATCGGCACCCTGAAAAAATTGTTTTTCCATATAATTGGTGGGAACTTTGGTGTTCGCTGTCGACTTGGCGGGAACTTTGGTGTTTGCCGTCGACTTGGCAGGAACTTTGGTATTCGCTGTTGACTTGCCAGTTTTCACTGCTGACTTGCCGCGACAGATTGTTGCCAGATCTTCCACCAAGGCTACCTGGTTATCGGATTGAATGCTACCGAAAAGAGCCGCAGCTGCACGTCGTCGTTCCATTTCCAGGTCGTGGGGGGGGGATCTCCAGAACGTAGGTATCATCGCTGATCCGTCCATTTTCGCCGTCTCGTGGTTCAAACCAGCTGTTTCGATACAACTTCAGACGGTCTGCAAGGAGTTTACGCATTTTGTAGCGTCTAGCGTCCTTTACCTGAGCCACAGCGGCATGGTCCTGAGCATCAAGGGCGGCCCTTAGGTCTTCGTCGAATTCTTTCAGCTCTTCTGACTGACACACTTTGGCAACTTCCTCGCCAGGCAGTTCGTTCGGCGCGTTAACGTCCCTTCGTGAACTAGACCTTGCGAGAGAGCGAAGCAGGTCCAACCCCTCAGGTTGGTCTTGCGATAGGGCCTGAATATCCGAGAAGCTAGTGTACGCGATATAGTTTCTTTCGAAGGTTTTCGGCTGCCGGTGTCCCATCATCTGTCTGTACCGTTGTGACACTGGGGTTGTCTCGGTAACCGGAGTGTAAAAGAATCAAAAGGTAATCAGGCTACTTTCGATAATTCACAACGGAATAATCTTAGACCTTGTGTGTGGGTTCGGTGGTCGTGTTGGTGAGGATGTTCGTGCTGATTCTCTTTCCGGGGTGAGAGACCGGCATATATATAGGAGCACGGCGGGGTGAGACCTGGTGACTCGGTCCAACTATTCCTCCGAGGTCGGCGAACCCCCACCTGAGCGGGGGCTCGTCTGACATTCCTATTGGTCCTGGTCGGTGCTTGCGATAAGGTGGGGCCCAGGGTTGATTGGTGCCGCAGTATTCCCTCGGTTCTAGACGGAGTTCCTTCTGCAGCCCATCGGCGTCTGGAGCTGGGGGCTGCAGCAAACGAGCTCTCGGAAGAGTCTTGACCGAGCCCTCGGAAGAGTCCCGTCCGCAACACCTTCCCTCTCACGCTTCTGGTTGCCGTTCCCTTCCCCCGGAGTTTAATCCTTACGCCCACTTTTGGCCGTAACCTTTAACTCCGTCTTATCTCCCACCTAGACTCTCTAAGATCTACCCGATGAGAATAGCTAGCTACCGGTACGTATCTTTTCCCCTGGTACGTCTCTTTCCGAGGATCCGTACCTCTTACCGTATCGTCCTGTGATATTCCAGTGTAATACTACCTCCCCCTCTTCTTTAGCTCCGTCCCGGAGCTAGATATCTCCCTGTCGAAGTAGCCCGTTTCATATTTTCCCGGACATAGTGCTTGCCCGCTGAATGCAGTCCTCCTCCCCTGCATCCCTCCCAGTCACCGGATGAGGCCCGGCCTCTAATCCGTCGGAATGACTGGGCCCTCAGAGTAAGCCGGTGCGTACTCTTACTGTCGATGATCTCTGCTGGGCAGCCGCGTTTCTGGAGACGAAAGCACCAGTTTTCCCAGTGCGCATCCTGTCGGTCCTCGGCTGGGGCACGTGGAAGGAGGGACTAAGCCCGAACAAGCCGGACGAGCCAATGGTGTGCACACAGAGGCGTCCATCTGCCGCTAGGATCCGCCGCCTGTTGGTGGTTTCGTTTTCCCCGGCAATTACCCCAGCGCGAGATCGTTCGGTTTCCAGGTAGGTCGGTCGTTCGCGGACAAGAGTATATGACGTTTTTCCAGGCTTGGGGCATGTGGAACGAGTGACCTTCTCGACTTGGGGTTCGCGCCCGGGAACGTTCTTCGTCCCTCGTAGGTGTACATACAGAGGTGTGCCGTACCGAACGCCTACGACTCCTGTCCGTTCAAGTCCGGCGTACCCTTCAATGAGTTCTTCGTGCCTGAGAAGCAGGTCTTTTCGTGGGTGGTTCGGTGCCCGAGAAGCGGGTCTTTCTTCGTCCGTTTTTTTTTTTTTTTTTTTTTTTTTTTTTTTGAGATGGAGTCCTCCAACCCCTTCCATTCCTACTACCGCTCGTACTTCGTCGGGCCCTTCTATGGACATCCTGCCTAGCCGTTGGTGAGTCGGTAGTCCCTCGACGCGTTTGGGTTCCGACGATGAAACTCCCGGAGTTTCTCCAAACCGCCTACTGAAAAATTGTCAAAGGGCTCCTCCGTCCAGTCTTTGCGTTCCGGATAGTCGAGCCATTTGACGAGGTAAAGAATTCGCTTGTTATTTCCCTGGCCGCGCTCGACCGAGGACATAACCTCATCCACGTCGTATTCCTCCGACTGTTCGATGTCGTCTGATTCGCGCAGCACTTTTGCTGGATCCGGGGGTACCCGGTGCTCACTAGTTCGGTACGGTTCGAGTAGCGATACATGGAAGACGTTATGTATTTTCCATTTCCGCGGTAGTGTGAGGCGGGCGGCCAGCGGGGAGACGATTTTTTCGATTTGAAAGGGGCCATGATTCTTGTCATCCAGCTTCCTCGATGGGCGGCGCGTCTTAATGTTGCGGCCGCTGAGCATCACCAAGTCTCCTACTTGGTATTCCGGAGGTTCCTTCCGGGCTGGGTTCGTGTATCGGCGCATGCGGTCCTGCGCTTCTTCCAGGCCTTTTTGCGATTCGTCGTGTACCGCCTGCATCCAGTGGGCGTATACCGTGCTGGCTGGGTTGAGTGGTTCCCCGGTCGGGGGGTCGAGGACTGCTGGATGGAAGCCATAGTTCGCAAAAAAAGGCGTCATCCCGTTACCTATAGTGACCGAATTGTTGTATGCGAACTCGGCCATTGGTAGCAAGGAAACCCAGTTGTCCTGTTCTCGGTTAACAAAGGCTCGGAGGTAGGCCTCGATTGTCTGATTCAGGCATTCTGTTTGACCGTCCGTCTGCGGGTGGAAGGCCGTAGACATCCGAGGCCGGATCCCGGAGAGTCGTAAGAACTCCTTCCATACTTCCGACGTGAACCGAGAGTCCCGATCTGACACGATATCCGTAGGCAGCCCGTGGTATTTCCATATTTCCCTGGCGAAGGCGATGGCTAGGTCCGCTGCGGTTTTTTCTCGAAGTGGGATGAAGTGAGCCATTTTCGTGAATCGGTCGATGACTACCCACAGCTGATCACATCCTTCCGAGGGCGGTAGTTCCGTAATGAAATCCATCGCTATTGACTGCCAGGGAGTGTAAGGGAGCTCTAGTGGCGAAGATAGTCCATAGGGTCGGTGTCGGGAGGCTTTATTCTGCTGACATTCTGGGCAGCTTTGGACGAAGTCGATTATTCGTTCGTTCATTTTTGGCCACCAGAAGTTCCGTCGAACGAGCTCGATTGTTTTGTCCTGGCCCATGTGCCCGGCTATCTTCGTGTCGTGTTCTGACTCCAGGATCTGCTGGACCTGTCCTTCCAGGACCCAGAGCATATTTCTTCTGTAGAGTAGCCCGTCCTGGATCTCCAACATGTTCCTGGCCTTCTGATCCGTCCGCTGCTCCCTTCCTGGGAAAGCGGCTTCCAGTTTCTCCTTCGCTTCCTTCCATGCTTTTTGATAAGCCGTATCCCTTTCCCCATTTTCCCTAATTGCCGACCGAAATTCTTCCGCCCATTTTCTTGCCGGGAGTGAGGAGAGCCGAGCTGACGAGCAGATGAATGACCGCCCCTCTCGTTTTGGTTCCGCAAAGTGATTTTCTCGCAAAACCGTTGTGATTGGTTGGTTTTCCACCCCCCCCTTTTCTGGGCGGTACTCCAAACACCTTGACAGTGCATCTGGCTTCCCATTCTGCGATTCTGGGCGGTAATAGATTCGGAAATCGACTCCTGCTAGTTCCTGTGCCCACCTTGCTTGCCATCTGTTGAGCACCTTCGTTGTCATGAAGTACTCCAGGTTTTGATGATCAGAAAACACCTGTATTTGGTGGACCGCTCCTTCGCAGTAACGCCTCCAATGTTTGAAGGCGTCGACGATTGCCAGTAATTCCTTGTCGTGGATCTCGTAGTTGATTTCTGCCGGCTGGAACTTTCTGGAGTGGAAGGCTACCGGGTGCAACCTTCCTTTGTCGTCGCGTTGGGAAAGGACGGCTCCTATGGTGAAGTCTGAAGCGTCGGTTTCGATGACTTCTGGTTGCTGGGCGTCGAAGTGGGCTAGTATTGGAGCCGAAGTGAATCGTTCCTTAAGCTCTTGGAAGGCCTTTCCCGCTTCCGGCGTCCAGCTCCATTCTTTATCGGTTTTCCGGGTTAACTCCGTTAGTGGTCGGGCTACCCGTGAGTAGTCTTGAATGAAACGTCGGTAGAAGTTTGCAAACCCGAGAAAGGATTGTACTTCCGTTACTGAACGGGGGGTTTCCCATGCCAAAACCGCCTCTATCTTCCCTGGCGACATTTCCACGCCTTTTCTCCCGATAACGTATCCCAAGAATTCTACCTCCTGGGCGCTCCATGTGCATTTTTCTGGCAACACTGCGAGCCCGTTTTTCCGCAGTCTTTCGAGGACGTCTTTGACCAGGGCGTCATGCTCTTCTTGGGTTTTTCCATAAACCAGGATGTCGTCCATGTAGGCCAGCACCCCTACATCGAGTATGTCCGAGAGGACGTGATTCATCATGTCCTGGAAGGTTGAGGGCGCATTAGTGAGGCCAAATGGCATTACCTTGAATTCGTACAGGCCATAGCGAGTGCGAAACGCGGTTTTCCACTCGTCTCCTTCTCGGATCCTAATCAGGTTAAACCCGTTCTTGAGATCCATTTTGGTGAACCATTGAGCGCCCTGGATCCGGTCCTGTAGCTCCTGCATTAGCGGGAGGGGGTATCGGTTGGGGATTGTTATTTTGTTTAGCCCTCGGTAGTCCACGCACAGTTGTAACCCTTTTCCGTTGGGTTTTAGGACGAACAGAATGAGTGATCCGGCTGATGAGGTGGACCATTGGATTTTTCCGGCTTTTTCCATCTCCCTAAGCCACTCTCGCAGAGCCTGCAGTTCTGTCTCCGACAGGGGGTATATTGGTCCCCAAGGCGCTGTGCTGCCTTTTGTAATTCGATTTTGCAATCGTAGGGTCGGTGCTCTGGCAGTGCGTCCGCTAACTTACTTCCCATGACGTCCAGATATTGCCGGAATTCTGCGGGGACTGCTTCGAGGGGGTTCCCCGTCTGGACTGTGGCCGCGTAGCCAATAATACCCGCTTTGGGGTCCAGGCATATGCTGTCGTCCCACGTTAGGGAGAAGTCATCGGTGCCGAGCTTGGTGCAGTTTTGCAAGCAGGCCGGGCTGTTGAAACGGACTTCTTCCGTATTCCAGGGTCCTTGGGGGGCGTGTTTAGCGATCCACCAAAACGGGAGGAATATGTCTACCGTTTTTTCCATAGGGGTGACCGTGAATGCTTCCCTTGAAAAGTGCCTTCGGTGCTCGAGTTTTATTGGTGGGGTGTAGTATTCGCCGGCTCCTTTGACCGTCTCGTCCGTGTAGCTTTCCATGGTTCTTTTCTGTTGGTGCCTCTCAAGGGGAATCTGTAGCCGGGCTGCCATCTGTTGGTTGATCAGGGGTATCGAGCACCCGGTGTCCAGTAGGACTTGGACTGGATGTTGCTTCTTGCCTAGGTGTAGTATCATCTTTATTACCGGGCGAGCGCCGCTGATGGGTTCCCCCTTTTGTTTCTTAAACGGGGTCCCAGTGCTTGGTTCCTGGTTCTTTCGTTTCTGGGAGGTCCCGCAGGTTATTGTAAAGGTCTTGGCTGGCGGCGTCAGTGGACCTCTCAAAAATCTGATTCTTCGCCGTTGTTGGCCCAGATTGGCAAGGTACAGGGATTTTCTATTTCCATGGTGTCGACGGCAGCTATTTTTTGTTGTTTGGGCGCTGGGGTTTCTTCGGGTTCTTCCGTATGTTTCCGTTTTCCCGGGGCAGAGACCCCGGCTACCTTCCAGGGAGCTCTTGGGAGGGCGGTGCCCTGCCTGGTGGTGTGGGCGAAGCATTCGTAGGTGCGGTGTCCTTTCTGCCCACAACGCCAGCAGCTTTCGGGGGTTTTGAAGTATTCCTCGTGTTCTCGCGGGGGTACTCCCTTCAGGGCGTCATCTTTCATAGCCCACCGGCCGGGTTTTCCCCATGGGCTTGGTCGGTCGGTTCTGTCTTTATCCTTTTTGCGTTCCTCCGACCGCCCCGACCTGTCGCGTTCTTTTTTCCTTTCCTCCTTTTTTTCGTCCGTCCGTGACGAGTTGCTCGTTCCTCCTGTCTGTCCCCTCATCTGTTCCTTGGCTTGTTTCAGGGCCTTCTTTTTTTCCACCTGTATACCTGCTTGGTACGTCGCTTGCAGGAAGCCTTCGTCATCGGTGAATTCTCCCAGGTAATGGGCAAAGCGCATGTCCAATATGGAGTCCGGCATGGCTAGGTCGATTTTTTCCTGCTAGCCCTCCCCTGTTGCTCGGGCGTAGTTGTTCAGGGCCCGGAACTCCGTCAAGTAGGCCCAGATGTCGCCGGTGTACTTGAGCTGACTGAGTTTCAGCTGGGCGTTGGCTGCTTCTCTTGTGTCGAGATACTCAGTTCTAATAGCCGCCGAGTATTGGCTCCACGAGTCCTTTTCCCCCATAGTGTCGTATCGGTGCAGGTCCCATGCCTTCGCGGTTCCTGTTAGGAGCGTTCCCACCCAGGCGATTTTTTGTTGATCCCCGGTTTCGGGATAGAAACTTAGGTATTTCGTGACCGACTTTCACCAGTGGTTGAACGGGGTTGTCGGTTTCCCATCGAAGGTTTCGGGATTTGTCATCTTTAGGCGGGCTGTGTTGCTTTGTTCCCGTGTCTCCGTTCGGGCTCGTTCAACTCCTTCCGCCACGAGCTGGACCAGGTCTTGAGTGGTGATTGTTGGTACCGGGTTTCTGGGTGGCGATGGGTCCCTGAACCGGCGGAAGGGTGGTCTCGGGGGTTCCGAAGGGGGCCCCGAGGGTGGGCTCGAAGGAGAGCTTGGGGGCGATGACGGGGGTGGTGGCCCCGCCGGTACTCCTCTTGTGGGACGAGGCGGGGTTATTCCCCCTCCGACTGTCGTTGGTCTCACGGGTGTGACGGGGCCCGAAGGGGGGCGTCGGAGTTGGTCTAGCCATTTCCTCATCTCCGGGGTTGTGGGTACCGCAGGCGGTCGGATACGCCGGGTCGGAGGTCCGGGGATTAGGTGCAGCAGACTTCCCAGCACCGGTGGTGTGGGGGCCTTGGACGGGGCACTGGTGTTGGTTGCGGCTGGGGGGCTTCTCCAGGCCGGCGGAGGACTTGGGCGCCGTTCGGGTGTTGCTGGCAACGGGATACGAGCCACGACTTGCTGGATTTCCGCCCGCGCTTCCTGGAGCTGTCTTTCCAGTGCCGCCACTCGGTCCTGATGGGCAGCTGCCCATATTTCCACGTTTCCTTGGAAGTTCGCCAGGTGCTGGTTCCGGGCCACGTTGGCCTCCCCTAGGAAGGATAGCGTATCGTTGATGCGGGCCAGCTGCATTGCCTGGCACATTTGTCGTTCATTGGATTCCTGGGTGCGTTCTATGATCGCCTGCCAGACGTTTCTCGTGAACGATTGGTATGCGTTGGCCGCGACCGATAGCTCGCTACGTATCCATTCCTCTGCAATTTTTTCGTTAGCATTCAAGCGGTCGTAGACGTACCTTGTTCCTTCTGACAGGCTGTGGTAAGCGTTCTCGATTCGGACGAGCCGTTGGTCCGTTCGGTCCACCGTGTTGCCGCACAAGTGTAGCAGTTGTTCCAGATCTTCCTCCGCTTGTTTCTGTTGCCTGGCCAGGGTTCGGATCCACACTGCCGGGTTTGCGACTTCCAGAGTTTCCTCGTCGGCCACTGTTCCGTCCATGATTTGTAGGATGTCGCGAGGGGTCTCGAGCCTGAGCATGTTGAAGTCCGAGGAGGTTGTCATTGTTGCTTTCAATACAGGTCTAGGAAGTGTCCGATGTAGATTGTTTCGTCGTGATAAAATTCGTAATCACAGATTTCCTGGAATTCGTACCCGTCAAGATTGGCGCAGATGTTCTGTCGGGCGCAATCGGACCAGTACTGGGTATACCAGTTCCAAGGGGTGTAATTGACAAACTCGGTTGGGGTTGCTCCGTCAATGGATTCGTCCCAATCGCTTAGATCGGCAATTTGGTCGATGGAGGAATAGGTATCATCGAGGGAATAGCTTGTTTGTGGTTCGCAGATTCTTGCCAGTACGAGTAGGAAGAAATGGTCTTGCTCGAACGAGGGCATGCGTGAAAGTAGGGTGATTTTAGATTTAAGATTATAGTGTGACACTGGGGTTGTCTCGGTAACCGGAGTGTCAAAGAATCAAAAGGTAATCAGACTACTTTCGATAATTCACAACGGAATAATCTTAGATTTTGTGTGTGGGTTCGGTGGTCGTGTTGGTCAGGATGTTCGTGCTGATTCTCTTTCCGGGGAGAGAGACCGGCATATATATAGGAGCGCGGCGGGGTGAGACCTGGTGACTCGGTCCAACTATTCCTCCGAGGTCGGCTAACCCCCACCTGAGTGGGGGCTCGTCTGAGATTCCTATTGGTCCTGGTCTGTGCTTGCGATAAGGTGGGGCCCAGGGTTGATTGGCGCCGCAGAATTCCCTCGGTTCTAGACGGAGTTCCTTCTGCAGCCCATCGGCGTCTGGAGCTGGGGGCTGCAGCAAACGAGCTCTCGGAAGAGTCTTGACCGAGCCCTCGGAAGAGTCCTGTCCGCAACACCTTCCCTCTCACGCTTCTGGTTGCCGTTCCCTTCCCCCGGAGTTTAATCCTTACGCCCGCTCTCGGCCGTAACCTTTAACTCTGTCTTATCTCCCGCCTAGACTCTCTAAGATCTACCCGATGAGAATAGCTAGCTACCGGTACGTATCTTTTCCCCTGGTACGTCTCTTTCCGAGGATCCGTACCTCTTACCGTATCGTCCTGTGATATTCCAGTGTAACAGCCGTGCTGCTGGGATTTTCCCCTCCGTTATGTTGGCAGTGCCACGGCGGATGGAATACAGACTGAAATCCTCCTCAAATCCGGCCCTTTGAATGATTCTAGCAATATGCGGACGAAGAACGTCGTAACGAAGACCTCTTTCCGCACTGACTGCCCTACATTCCCCTCGAACAATCTGCCTGAGCAGAGGCTGGCTGAGTACGGAGCGTTTCCATCTCAGGTGCAGAATTCCTTCGTTCGATGCTTTCTTGGCGAATAATTCTGCAGGAGTCCTGACTGCTTCAAACGCATCATCCGCGAAGGCTAGTGCGAGTAAGAGCGTAATGGGACAGAGTCCATAGCCGTAGTCTTTGGGATCCTCAATCAGCGTGGATCTGAATGACTCTTTTTGGCGATGGTTCTTAACATATCGATACGTGATTTCGGCCGTGACGACATTCTGACCGGCGTTCGCGATGATAGAAAGCTTCACATCCTGGTTTCAATTAACGACCGACTAGATGATGGACGAGGGGGACCAGGGATGGGCTGTTACACCCTAAATACTACAGGGTCGGAATACGGATACGGACCAGGCAGGAAGGTATCAGAAACTCATCACACGGTCTTAGGACGGCATACCGAGACCGGGCAACTGACAGCATTGGGGCTCGGCTTGGGTCAACCGACTCTGCGGCACCAGGAGGTCCCTGGGCCAAGTACCGGCGCAGACCGGGAAAGCGCAAGCGCTGCCGCGGAGGAAGACAACCTTGGTGGTCATCATAAGAAGGACAAGCAATCGGAAGGAAACGGGAATGCAAGGAGTTGCGAGTCTAGATCGCGGAATAGGAGCGGGGTTGTTTCCAGAGGCACGGCCCAGAGGAACAACACCACGAGTCGGGAATCGCTGTATCGTTGCGGACGGCCGGGGGCCCGAGGCGATACTGCTGCACCCCGTTGTCAGGAGACATGAGGGATCATGCTACCACTCGCATCCTCGTCATTGACACCCGATTAGGGCGTGAACTCTGGGTTTTGCCAGCGCAGGGAGCGTGAGCGTGTCCCCCACTTATCCGAGATGCTTACAGCGATTATGATGCAGGGCATACGCCGCACCAAGGTGAGGGAGGTCGAGTTGAACGAATACTGGAGCGGAGGCTTGTCCGCAAGCCAATCCTGTAGCGCTGGGCAGCCCCCAGACCAAGTACCAGCTCGTGTTCGGGAAAGTGCAAACGCTGCTACAGGACCGCACCTCAAGGTTCGAGAGTCTATTGGGAAAGATATGGGTCGGAGCTATGCCTTGATGCCGTCGCGGCCGAAGAAAGGATAGCTGGTACAGTTGAGGGTTCGTTGCTCCGGCTCAGGTCGAGTAACATAATCAACCCCGCACACAACCCAATCGCATAACCCAATGACGACGAGAGAACTGAGGCACCTGTTCTGGCCACTCTCCGGAGGATACGTGGAAGCGCTACTGTCCAATCCAATCGAGTTATCCTCTTTACGCTGATGAAGTCTAGTGCCAAGGTGAAGAGTTTTCACGTCGCGGTGCGGGGTAATATCCCTGCAGCACGTGACTTCGCCGAGCCGGATACTTATACGACGACCCGCCGACGAGCGGTTGGCAACGACATCGACATCATCAGCAGAATCATCACCTCAATCATCAATCAAAAGGATCATGGGAACCATCATCGAAATGATCAATCGGAATCACCAATCATCAACAGACCACCTACCGGTCACCCAGACATCGAGTCAACGACCTCTCCTCCTACGAGCGATCCTACGAGCGCTCCCAAAAGCGCCGCAAGCGAGACGACAGTTGATCGGGAAGGAGATGGTAGGATATGTGAGGAGCTCGAGAGTCTAGGCGGGAGATAGGAAGGGTCTGATGGGCAACACGTCGGTCGGCACGGATAGGACCCCCGTTGAGGGTATAATCCCCGAGGCCGTAGCCAAGGGCTGACGTGGGGTCGTGACTTGAACCCAGCTATAAGCTGAGGGAATGGCGCGGTCCGTGATACCATTGGGTGGATCCTATTGTCAGACCGACCAGGACGAGTAGCTTCGGGCTCCGGCCCGCACCCAGGAGGGTCTGGTGTGCGAGCATATTCCTTACCTTATCTTACCTGTGAGGCAGTTGTCAAGCGAGCCGTTTGGCAGTCGCTGAAGCGTCAGACGATCCGCCGAACCGAAACGATATATGCAAGCCGTCTGGCACGCCGCCGGGCATGCGTCGCACCATCCGCCGAAGCGCAGATATGCCTAAGCGCGGCGAGTGAGACGACAGTGGATCGGGAAGGAGACGGAAGGATACGTTAGGGGCTCAAGAGTCTAGGCGGGAGATGAGGTCTGGAGTTAAGGATTCTCAGCCGTACGATCCGGACGAGAAAGGTTAACTCCGGCGCTGGTGCAGCTGGGCAACAGCCGGAAGAAACGGGGCCGCGTAAAGGTCGACGTTACAGACCCAGGCCCTGTGATGGATCTTGGTTGGGCCACGTCAACAAACTCCGTCATGACACGGTCGTGAGTCTGGGGGGAGTTACGTGGCTGCCGTCTGTGAATCCCATCCTTATCGTCAGACCGACCAGGACGAGTAGCTTCGGGCTCCAGCCCGCACCCAGGAGGGTCTGGTGTGTGAGCGTATTCCTTACCTTATCTTACCCGTGAGGCAGTTGTCGCGCGAGCCTTTTGGCATCCGCGGAAGCGCCGCGAGCGAGCCGTCGGGCAAGACGCCTGGCCCGTCTTGATCTGACCATTGTGCTGAAGCGCCGCGAGCGAGCCGCCGGGCAAGACGCCGGGCTCGTCGCAATCGAACCGCCTGCTGAAGCGACACACGCGCGAGCCGTTTGGCAAGTACCGAATGCGTCAAACGATCCGCCGAACCAGACCGATGCGAGCGAGCCGCTGGGCAAGACGCTGGGCTCGTCTCAATCGAACCACCCGCCGAAGCGACACACGCGCAAGCTGTTTGGCAAGCACCGAATGCGTCGAACGATCCGCCGAAGCGCTGCGAGCGAGCCGTCGGGCAAGACGCCGGGCCCGCTTCGAACCATCCGCCGAAGCGATATACGAGCGAGCCGTCTGGCAAGCCGCCGGGCCCGTCTCAAAGCATGCGCCGCCGCGCGAGCCGCTGCGCACACCGCGCCGTCCACCGAGCGATCCGTCAAGCAAGCCGCTGCCACGGAGCCGCGTGCGATCCGGCGCTCAAGCCGCCGCCGCAGATACCGAACCGAACCCCTTAGATTATTCGCTGTGAATCCCTTAACGGTGGGCGAACTTGGAAAGATTGTCATGGGGGGTATTATTCCTGTATAATAACTGAACGCCGGCGAAGACCGCGCGCGCCCCATCTCCTTCGTGACTATCGAGAAACCTGACTAGTTCAATATTACCGTCACTCCGACGTCGACCAGACGTTCCAGTGTCACATGGGCCCTTACACCGTATGTCAAAACCTCATTCGACCCCTTGTGGCAGGACGACTCAACCACTGCTCCCGGCCAACTGCACGAATAGACAAGAATTTGTAGGAGAAGGGCAAACTGAACCCTATAG
>Ga0307516_10005722_pt1 | contig 14733 bp, 19 predicted proteins | sample 19_EM_MG_FD_203310 | JGI IMG/M metagenome (GOLD analysis project Ga0307516, IMG submission 203310) | Populus trichocarpa ectomycorrhiza microbial communities from riparian zone in the Pacific Northwest, United States - 19_EM | ecosystem: Host-associated > Plants > Roots > Unclassified | place...
TATTCATGATGTATGCCAACTACTGAGACTTTCTAAATTGTGGTTGTGGGGATCGAGAAGGTTGAGTGAGGGCATCATGGGCAGTTGTACCTGGGTGTACGGAAACTTTTGGCCTAGTACTTTATCTCACTTAAGAGGTAATCACTCCAGCGCTAGCCGCGCCAATCTGCGCGCTAGCACGTTTATGGACTAGCGCAATATCAAAGACGGCTATGGCCCGAGAGAGGATTTTCCACCAGTTACTTCATTATCTACATGAACTGCCCTCAACACCATCTTCCTCCCAGCGAAAGCCGTGCTCAATTCCATCATCCTCACCGCCCTCAGCATCGGTAATGGCAGGGAAAGAAACAACATAATTACGCTCAGGTTTCTTCCTACTACCTCTCCCGAGCGCTGGTACCTACCACAAATTCGATCTCAGGTCCCACAACGGTTGCAGAGCTATGCAACCAAATTGAACATAATCCCAACATGACCCAATGCTATGTTCCGGTCGCAGTACACTCGTTGTCTGAGGACTTGGACGCGGCCTGCGAGTCGCTGGGGGTTGGCGAATCCACTAAAGAGGCACAGATGTACGAACGTTTCAAACAATGCTTGAGGCTCTATATGGACGAGTTCGTCAAGAGCGAAGAGCCGGGGTGGCGAGCACCCATAAGAATCCATTCCTGGATGGCTGTGCTCCCAACGTGAGCATATTTCGAATGCTGGGCCTGTCGATTCTACGGCGTTCCTGTGGATGCCAATCGAGGTGAAATTGACTGTGGGCCTATCTAAATCGACGAAGAGTCAATTGCTCGATTAACTATACGGATCGTATGACCGAGGATCAAGTTGGACGAACGACCTCCACCGGGTGGCTGACCAACATCAAAGAAAACATCTTCATTAAGTTGGTGCGCTCCCCTGACAATGATGATTAACACACGATCTATCATAACTGTCCCTTCCGAGATGTTCTTGCCTTCATGTGCAAGACCTAAATTCGGATGCCGAGATGCCCCGCCGCCCTCCATTTTCCGGCTCGTGTGGTACAATTTCGGACGTGGAGCCGGTGGGAGTGTCGTGCAGTTCAAACTAAAGAACATCCCCAGTGGTGTAGTTGAGCAGCGGAAGTTTTTGGCAGATGGCCTGGTCGCAGTGAAGTCCCTCCAGCCAACACACCGCTCACCTATTGTCGGGGAGGAAGAGGAGGAGGACGACGAGCTGCCGCGCATCGAAACAGAAGGATATCGAGATACTTCGCCGAATTGCTGAGTTGCCTAAGCGTCCGAAGAGTAACTATTCCCGAGCTTGTCTTTTATAATCAAGACATGAATCAATTCGCTATAACACCAGTCGGTACGGTAGTGGCACCTTCGCACAGCATGCTTTGGAGAACATCATCGAAGGACTCCTGTGGCTCCACGTGAACAACACAATCCATCGGGATTTCCGGCTAGATAACACCACCTTCAACAGAGCACAGGATGTGATAGTCGACAACGGCACGGCGGTCAACTTTCCGGCGGGAAAAGTTGCTTACTTGGGAGGCTTCACTTGTTGTCCCCCTCGGATTCTGGTATCTTTACTCAAAAATACGAACCCCGGAAAGAGGACGACTATCATGCGTTTGTCCTGCTCATCATTCAGTCCACTATCCCTTCTCTACTCAGCAAGTTGCGTCCCACAAAATCACGGCCCGACTTCTGATGAAAATGCGCGTCTGAGGAGTTTCTGGAAGCGGTTGAATGCGGCGGTACTGTGGGAGAAATTTGTTGTGGCTGCTGAGGAGGGCGATACTGAGACTCTGAAGGAGATGTCGAAAATGGTGGTTACCATGAAGAATTCCGTCATGCATTCCACCGTTGCGATTGAACCGGATGGTATAGAGTCATGTGGAACAGGTATCGCCGAGCGTCTGGTCATAGATGATGAGGAGTAGCCTGTACTGAGCCTTGAGAACTGTGGATCGGAAACTGCTACCGGGCATTGGCTTCGGGAGATTAGCGGGATGGAAGGAGGTGTTCGGTCGGGTCGCCGGTTGATGCTGTTTAGATTTGGTGAGATGGCTTCAGTTTATATAGTTGAACTGCAATCTAGACACTGGCCAGGTTCCATGAGCGTACGAGAACACACCCGGGTACGAGGTCGACGAAAGCATTTCTTTCTCACTGTTTCTCACGCGCACACGGTCGGCCGCTTTCGGGAAGGAAAGCACGCAAATTACGTGGTAAAGTAATTAGAGATCAAAAATTAACACACAGTAAAAAAAAAGTTGCCCCCCCCCATAAATCTCCATCACATCAACGTCCACGGATAGAAGCGAGCTTGTCGGGCTTGAACATCTCGTTCGTATTCGAGGAAGCGTTCACGGTGTGCTTTTGCACGAGTCCCGTCAGCACCATGTTTCGATCTTCGACTCCTTCGAAGTGGTGGTACCTACCACAGCGACGAACAAAGGGAGCTTGGCCACAACCCTCACAGATACGATAGTGGTCGGGGAGGATAGCTTCGCATTTCGGGCAACGCCAGCCCATTTTCAGTGTATGAACCGGTTGAATGGTTGGGTAATGAAAAGGGAGGAGACTTGAACTTCGGAGCAAGGAGGTACTGTTCCAAGATGAGGGTAGCTTGTAAGAGTACAAAGGAGTTCGCTTTGGGGGTTTCTGTGCGAAGAGTGGACGAAGGGGGGCGGCCAAGGGAAACGGACGGGTTGATATAGCAGTTTCCCGTTGCCCCCATCCCGTGGCGCAATCGATTACCATCCTTCTTTGACGTGAATCTAGCAATCGAGGAGATGCTGCTCGCGGCTGGATTCTGTCCACCTTCTTCTCACACCCAGTTCTTGATCCGAGGCTTCCTGGCCTTACCGACTTTTTCGCGGGTCGATGGATCTCGACTCTGGAGATCTCTTCCCCACATGCCCCCCATTCGCACGTGCAAGGTCCGGTCCGCCACTGGTATCTAGCCGTCGAAACCTAGTATAACTTTGGTCTGGTGTGATGCTTCGGGCGAGATGGCAGATGATCTTCCTTCGGATGCGTCGGTGCTTGTGCGGATCGAAATGTCGTGGGATTAACGAAGGGATGACAGAGCGAAGAGATGGGTGCGTGTCACCGGGGAGCTCAGTCGTGGTGGTGGTGGTTACTATCGCACCGCTTCCATCGCGTTTTGGGAAGTTCGCTGATCACAGGTCGTACTTCGCACTGGAATCCTCCTGTTGACCGACGTACCACATGAGGCTCAGCCGTCCTTTTCCGTCAGCCGTAACGGCTATATAATAGTTATCCAACCCAGACCGGTTTTCAGTACGAACATACCTCTCGAACCCGCTTCACCGGACTACCGCATTAGATCCCGAAAGTTGTTCCCCACAAACAAAACCGACCCACAAATTGTGTTTCCAGTCCTCCCTTCATGAATCTCGTTACCCCACTTTGTTCGCTGACGATAGCAGTAACCGTGTATCGAGGGCTCTCTTGCGAAACACCATCGGTGTGACGGATATATGATTTGGAATACCTTCTCCGCATGTGTGTCCCCTGGGATCTAGATTGCATTCAGCGAGATCTGGGGAACCGGGAGCGTCTCGAAGGAGATGCGGACAGCGGCAGCGTTCTTTATCATGAGATCCGCAGAGGTGTGCCTGGCTTCGAGATGAAGATTCGATATCCATCGGCTCTATGAAAACGGATGCCGTAAACCGTGTGTCTAGACTCCGAATGGGGTTACACTGTACTTACTTCCGCCCGTCTGCCGGCGAACGCCCCGAGAGGGCCCCCACAACGAGAACGGCGACAGCATATCGTTACCATCGTGCAGCAATTCATGGACTTCCATCCTCCAGAAGCCCAACGTCGTCGCTTGGCTAATCTCAACGTGTCGATAGGAAGACTTTCTGTCAGTGTTGCGTCGCAACCGGCTGTAACTAGTTAGTTCTTCAGAGCAACAGCGCAAACTCTCTATGTAGATGAACTCGCAATTACCAAGTGGAAATCAGGTTGAAGATGTAAAGCGCAAACCGTCTACATAATTGTTTCGGCAATTCGTACTGATAGATACTTTTACAACACACCCAGCTCACCAGCCCGAATAAGGTCTAGCGTATTTGCAGAGCCTCACCCCACTACCTACCGTACGAATTCTTCAGATGTATGTTTGTATACGGCTTCCGTCCCACGCATTTGCCACGATGGACGGCTACCACACGTTGGCGACAGTCCTCACGTCCAGACCGTCCTTGTCCTTAGCGTTGACACCTCTGATCGTTTCGCAACTCTCCTCTTTGTCCACCTCGAGCGAACAGAAAGCTGGCCTATCGCGTATCCTCGCCGAACTTCTGCGCTCCGCTCCCGACAAGGCTGCCGATCGCGTTCTTCGGGACTATGTTTGGTCGCTGTTATTGCCGGCGGACTCCAGTGATGCCTCTGAAGACTTTAAGCTGGTGATGGAAGTGGCTAGCGATGGTCTACTCTCGGGATTGCTGAGCGAGACAGTGTTGATTATGGGTAGGCTGTTGAAGGAGCAGACCAAGGCGAGGGTGAGCAGCGACGAGGGATTCGCTGTTGACTTCAGCCGGTTCATTGAGACGAATTTACCTAACTTACAGAGTAATCCATTGGCGGCTTTGGAGGAGGTACAGCACCTGAAGAACCGCGTCCTTCGGCTGCTACGGTTCTGGCATTTCGTCTTCTTGACGAAAGATTGGCTCGGCTCCTCTCGTTGCATAGCAGTAACTCCTCGGCTCGCTGGGGAAATGTTGCCGGCGCACTTGCTAGGCTTGATGGCACTACGGGACCTGAGTATCGCGATGGCTGCCCGTAGTGCTTTGTGCCAGCTGTTGAATGACTTCCCCTCCTCGGCGCAGCCTACTCAGGTAGTCCTCTCATTTCCGCTGTAATTATTTTGAAAAAAGAAACGGTTTTTTTTTTCGGAGCCGATCAGAAGCTGACTCGTGTCTTGCCGGCTCTTGCGTGTGAATGCAGTTGCTATGGGACGGACTCGCCAGCCTAGTGACCGCCGAAGTACATGTCGACTTGGCTCTGGCAGTGTGGCTGCGCTGGGCTGCGGCCTCCAGGGAAGGGGTACGACCAAGCCAGAAGATATTGGGAAACGATAGCTATTGGGCTCTCATACAGGTATGGTCCTTGGCTGTCCGGCTTTACGCGGCTGCCGCTCACGATGATAGAGATGTCTGGCCACTGGCTTTTCCGAACGCAGGAAATACAGTCTCCATCTTCTTACGAAGTCCATATCGATGACAATAGAGCCAGTGAACACGAGGTAGTCATAGCTCATTCCACTGCCCATGCAAGTAGCTGATACCTCCAGGACCTTCACATTCGATCCTAAACAACGCAAGCCTATCACCGCATCGTGGAACAAGTACATCACGCTTATCGAAATCGTTTCTTTGTCCACCTCTCCTAACCAGCTCCGCGACGCAACTCCGGATCTAAAGCGTTTGCTTGACTCGTCCTCGCATATCCCACCGTCATGGATTGTAGTTCTCGTCACCCTCGGTTTTCGGTCCGGCAGCGGTGGTGTGTCCCGTGGCTTTTGGGACATAATGACATCCCTTGAGCCGGGACGACTGGGGCGACTTTTCGGCGGGCCAGAGGGTCGGAAACTGCTGCAGGACGTTCTGCTCCCCTACGCTGCCCACGCTGCAAACTTCGTCATCGGTCGCTCGACACCGGAGAAGTGTGAGAACGGTACGCAGCTGGCAGAATGGCTGGGAAGAGTCGTGGGTGCTGTTGAATCGAAGAAAGACATCGCCCGAGCTATCCTCGTGTGGGTCAACGAGCGAGAAGATAATTTGTTTGCGCCAGCAAGGGCATGGATTCTGAAAGGGCTTTTGGATGGAGTGGAAGCGCAAAGGATCTTAGGGACTGAAGAACTGGAGTTGCTTGTCAGAATCGCAAAGATGCAGAGGTTTACCAAGCTGAAGGTCGATGTGTGCCTAGCCGCTGTACTCAGGCTGCTGCTGGCGGTGGATATCGAGGAAGTTGGGTTTGCGGACTTTTGGACGTGAGTGACAACTCTGTCATGGATCTGAGAACACACTAACAATGGGGACAGTGCTCTTGCAGAGATCGTGTCTAAGAAGGAGTATCTACTCTCGGAGGGCTATCTGCTCGCGGTTCAGGAACGGGTTGGAAAGCCCTTGGTGGAATCACAACAACTCAAGAATGTCGAACGATTGGCATTCGGCCGGGAAGGTTCGCCATCGAAGATCGACCTACTACAAGCAGCATTGGCCGTATTTTGTCTGGCCCTCCGGGAACGCGAGAAACTCAAAGACACAGGCAACTGGATCCAGGAATTTCAGTGCAAGTTAAAGACGTGCCTCCCCTCAAGACCTTCCTCCGGTTCTTTTTCATCAAAGCTCACTCACAGCAGGGAACAGCCACGCCTAAGCTTCTGGGCCGTCCTCTTCGGCAATCGTCAGCTTTTTAGTAGTAATGATGCCCTTGATACTCCTGACTCGATTTATGCTGAGACTGTGGTAGGGATCCGCAGGCTCTTCGACCTGGAGAGCGTCCTTCACCACGTCCTCGAAAGCAATTGCACCCTGTCCTTGTACGACCTCGATATAGTCCTCCTTTTGGAGAAGTGGCCGATAGAAACTCAAGAAGGCATCACTTCGTTACCAGCTCTCTTCACCTCTCGGTGGCGCCAGCTCCGGGAATCGAGGGGCGGCAGTTATGAGCAGAACATAGAGCAACAGAGGGCTAACTGGGCTTTGATATGTGCCGAGACGATTAGACTCATGGATGGCACTTCTTCTACTTGTCCAAGTGTGGACGATGTTGTGGATTTGATCGACGCCTTTCAACCTCCTCATCTAGGACGGAATAAGCATGATAAGTGAGTTACTTTGATTGGGACCACTTATTTCTCCGCTAAATATCTGCAGCGTAGAGATGATAGCCACTGCAGGAAAGTTCATCGGCGCGATGTTCCGCATTCTTTGCTACAGTATCGGGTCTTCGGCAGAGGTCAGTATTGTCATCTTTGGTTCTTAGCCCTACTAACTGCGCTCACAGCTCGATGCATCCGAGATTTACAAAACATTGGGCACATTCCCCCGGTTGCTGAGGTTCCTCGAGAACGCGTCCCTCATTTATGCCCTCGATGTCATCAGGATTATTGCCACAAAGCACCCTCGGCAGCTGCTCAAATCTCAACAAAACAAGGTTGTGGAGTTGGGTTTGCTGATATCTCAGCTCTGGGAGACTGCGGATGCCGCCACTCTGCGCTCTGGTTTCACCAGAGTCTATCTGAGCTTTATTGAGACAATCTTTCACCCTGTCATCCTTCGCACTGCGGTGGAGAACCTGGATCTGGAGGGAACTTTGGCTACCGTAAATTGCTTCTTATTTGGATCGCTATAAAGTTGGTGGGCTAACTGCATTCCAGGTTGCCGCGGACATCATGAGACTCGGCCACGGGAAGCGTTCTATCCGTCCAGCAGTCGCCAAAGCAATCCGCGGGGCATTCATGCACGCTCCCGAGTCCCCCCAAATCATAAGTCAGTCCCTATGGCTGATAGATATCGTCATCGAGCTAGTCAACTACCAGCAAAACGATTGCGACAGAGACTTCACTGTGGAGCATTCACTCAGTATCCTTTTCGACGAGATTGTTCCTGGAACTGATCATTACCGCGAGTATTACGGTGATCGCGAGATCTATTCCCAGGTGAATATGTTCGACATGTTCTCAAGAATGGATGAGACGGATACAGTTCAGGTTAGATTTGTTAAAGCGCTCAGGGAGAAGTTGTTTTTCCCGTGGACGGAGAACTACGCAGGCATGTCAATCTGGACTGCGTGGAAAAAGGTAAGCGCCGAACGTTTCATGTACAAGGACGAGGTGCGGATTACTAATGGTTCCACAGCATTCCCAATTACAGACGTTGATCCTCCTGGAACGGTTCGTGGAGAAAGACGAAGCTCAGAAGTTTCTGGACCGAGCCATAAATAAGGCCCTATGCCACGAACGGCATCCTCGATACAGGTTTTTGTTTGAATGGATCATATCGCTTTGTATCCTTCGGTTCCCTGAGCACCGCAACTGCTTGTGGAAGTGAGTACCAACTCAGCACACGTATGGTTCCCGCTGACAGGCGGGTGGAATAGACATCTTCAGTTCCCAGAGGATCAGAACCCAAAACTCCAAGTGTCTCTCCTGCGGGTGGCATTGATGGTAGCACGGGGGTTGCCGGAGGACCTTCGAGAGGAATACTTCACCGAAGTACGTATCTCGCCCCCTTGCTCTGACGTTACATCTGCTAAGCCGCTCATAAGCTGGTGCACACTGCCATCCCACTCACTAGCAACAATAAAGTCGTGGTCCGGCACCAGGCGGTCGCCATGACACTTGAGTTTTGGGAAGATGCCGAGCGTTTCGGATTCACCGAGCTCACATCCAACCCACTCTTCAAACGCGTCCATGAAGCGGTCACGAACTCGGCCTACTACAAGGAATTCCAAAACACCAAGGACTACCGCACCTTCGATGGCGTAGAGAACTTCACCCTCGCAGGTATCTTTTCCGGCAGCTACCTCAAGGGCGGCGACGAAGTCGAGGCCATCCCCGCCGATGCGTTCCTTGGGCTCGACAACGATGAGTTTAGAGATGCAAACAGAACTCGTCATATTACTGTAGGCGTCGAAGCACAAGCCAGCACCCCACCACCCACTAGCGGGCGCCCACAGCACTCGGGAAAGGTGATATATCATCCACAAGACGCCGAAGTCCTTGCTGCCGTCTCCACCGCACCGACCCAAACAAAAGCCTCGGATCCCTCCGCCACCGCGCCCACTGCCGCCGACACCAAAGACAGGGACCTGATTCTTGTTGCCTCCCTGCTGGACAACAACTTCAACCTCGGCGGGGTCTCTCGGGTCTCCGAGATCATGGGTGTGCGCACGTTAACCTTCAATTCCCTCGCCTCGACGAAAACGTCGGAATTCACTAGTGTCTCCGTGCACTCCGAGAGCTGGCTCGATCTCGTCGAGGTGCCCATTCCAGAGATCGTCGCTTATCTCCGAGAGAAGCGCTCGCAAGGCTATGCTACGGTCGGCGTGGAGCAGACGGACCGTAGCGTCATCCTGGGAAAGGATGAATGCAGGTTTCCGAAGAAAACGGTGTTGCTGCTAGGGACGGAGAAGTTCGGTATTCCAGCGGAGTTATTGGGCGAGCTGGATTGGTGCGTGGAGATCCCGCAAAAGGGGAGGACCAGGAGCATGAATGTGCAGACGGCTGCGGCGGTAGTGTTATATGAGGCTTGTCGACAGGAGAGAATAGAAAATTGAGCTGCTGGGAAGTAGAATCTTGGCTTTTTATTGGTACTTCGAGGCTATATTATGTATGGTCCACAAACCTCAAACCTACCATTCACTTATCTTTGTTACATATTTAGTCATTAATCGTGTGCGACCTATAGATCGTGGCGATGTACACACTATCCGGCTCCAACCTGCCATGAACTAATTGTTCATCTCGATGTGTTCCGGACAAGGCACGGGTGATATGTGCAAGCACACCGGATGCTTCTCATAGCCCAGCCCGCCACCCAGACGCGGGAGCATCTCTTCAAGTGCTGCCCGCACTGGAAACGCCAGCAGAAAATCCTGTGGGCGGAAGTGCGGAGAGAGACACAGGGAGAGAGGCAAGGATCGGTTCAAAATCCGGGACCTCTTCCCCGACGAGCGATGCAGCCAGGCGGTCTTGGACTTCCTCGCCACCACGACTGTGGGGAGGCTGGGCCAGGGGTTGGTTGAGGAAGACGCCCAGAGCGAGCATCGGAGTGGGATCTCCATGAGCGGAATGAAAGGGAAATGAGTAGGAAGTCGCCTTTTGATTGGGCTTTCTTTTGCCATCTCCTTGTAGTTTAGTGCGCCCTATCTTTGTCGAGGCAAAAGGGAGAGGCACAACGAGCCGAAACGACAATGGACGGAAACGGGCTGTGTGTATCGCCATCTAGGGGGTCTCACGCGATTAATGACAAAACAAAACAAAAAGCCTGCCAGTCCACCAATTCCCGGCCCTAGGTTTCTCGGGAAGGGTAGAAACAACGGTCCTCCCACTGGAGGCAACCCCGCTCCGGCCGACTGTTGTCACCGACGACGAGGAATCGCAAAGCGAACGGCGGAATGCCCGTCGCCCCATGGACTATCTGTGTTCACGGGTGTCTCACGGGTGGATTTAGCAGCAGTCGGCTATGCTGTTGTCTGGCAGCGTGGGGAGCAGTAAAAGGGTCAGGTGCACACGCTACCAACAAGAAGCCTATGAGGCCGAGTGCGCAGCGATTCCTGGGCTCCAGAAACGGCAGCCCGGTGGCCACACGCCCCCAGACGTGACAATCCAGGCAGCTATTTTGAGGACGACCTCAGACGAGCCCGGTCCTGGACAGGTATATGCCCTTGAGGCCAGAGGATGTATCTCTACCCTCCGGCAGAGGGAGCCGTCAGCCACAGTTGAGCTCCGGCGGTGCCCTGCTCATAAGGTGGTAACCAGGAACGAGAAAACGGATGAGTGGGTGAATCCGGCTGCAGACGAGACAGGTGCCCGAGGTGTGGAAGCTCAGTTCTGGGCAGAGGCTAAGTTTACCGGGGAGAAATGCCGATACAACCGGGCAATCAGAAGCCGCGACAGAAGCCAGACTCCATTTCTGCCAAAGCAAGCAAGCAGTTTGCCGTGAGGTTCCACCAACTGACGACGGGCCACTGCCTCAAAGGCCAGTATTTGTCATGGGCCAAGAACCGACCCACCGCCAGGTGCTGGTGGCGCCCACACCGGACCCAGACGAGAGAACACCCTTTCAAGAACCGCCCCTAGCAGAAGACCCTTTGGACGGACACAGGGAGAGATAAGGACTGGTTCAAAATCCGGGACTTCTTCGCCAGCGAGCGATGCAGCCAGGTGATCTTGGACTTCCTTGCCACCACGGATGTGGGGAGGCTGGTCCCGATGCCGGTTGAGGAGCAGGAGGTCGGGGACAGCGTTCCTTAGCCCTTTCCCTCCGCAATTTCTGTGGTGGGCTGTACATATTACTTTCGGGACAGAGGCAAAGGGGCTTGCAACGAGCCGCCTCCACGCGGACTGTAGACGGGAAAACGGACAGTGTGTATAAGTAGTTAGCGCAACGATCTCCATAGGCTGCGCACGCGATCAATAATGACGAAAAAGTTCACGAATCCCCCCGCAGCTGTCCGCATGGATATCTAACTGTATCTAATGCCCATCTTCACCTCGCCTTCCTGTCGCATCGTCTTAGCGACACAAACCTTGATTGCAGTTGACACTCTATATAAGAGAACGGGATCGTAATCGTTAAGTATGTAAAATTAAAATTAAGAAGAGAACTCAGGCACGTGCAGGCACTGAGTACTGGCAGGCAGGCAAACGAAATAAATATTGCAGCCAACCAGGAGAACAGCCTCCGCGAATGCGTCGCGGCGTTGGAGAGTCTTGGGGATGTAGGTAAGGGCGCTGTGTAGTTTCCCGAGTGGACGGATATGGTGCCAGCGCTGAAGTTCTCCGATATCCGCTCTGGCCGGTGGCCGTTCTCCATGGAATGCTGGCTAAGATCCGCTTTCCGTTTGGCATGCGGAGTGGGCCGAACCAGCATGCATGCATACCAGGCTGTAGTAGCGCACTGGGCGGATCGCGATGGCTGCTGCTTACACGCTGTGCAACTCTCTCTTCATCGGTTTCGAGGCGCACATTCTGGCTTGAACCAGGCTCATCATCTCTGGCGAGCGATCACCGATTATGGGATCGCACCGTTTGTCCGCATGATCAACGTTGATAATGCTTCGAAGAACGACACCGCGCTGGTAGTGTTGGCCGAAAGGCTCCGTTCCGCCGGACATCCGTCCTTCGGTCCGGTAGCAGACCGACTACGATGCTTCGGACATGCCATCAATTTAGCCGTGAAGAGGATTCTATGGGGTACGGATGTCGAGGCCTACGAGGGAGCTTTGCCTTGGCTTCCTCCTTCATTGCCAGATATCATGTCAGAGTGTAGCATTTGATGGCATTACATACCGCCTCGTGAGAGCGTGCGATAGACGCGGGAGCAATCAGGTTGGCATGCGGCGAATTAGGCGCAGAGCCTTTGAAAGAATGAGTCTTCGCACATGCGGGAGCTGATGTCATTGGCGACGATCCACTGCAACAGCGCAGGGCCTGCGTCGACGCAGTGGCGATCCTCATGAATCACACCCAACAGGCCTGGGAAGAAAAGAAGGTGGCAGGGGCTTTGCTCTTGGACGTCAAGTCAGCGTTCAGCAACGTGAGCGAGGCGCACCTGGGAAGGCGCATGGAGGCACCCGAAATCGAGCCAGCTCCGTGTCGGACCCAGATGAAACTCGTACTCGACGGCAAGACGGGCGAGGTGAGCCCAGTGGATACCAGCATCCCGCAGGGGTCGCCGGCGGCGCCTATTCTCTTCGTCACATACCTGTCTGGAATCTTCGACGAGGTGGAGAGCGCGCTGCCAGGCATCCGAGGACTATCCTTTGCGGACGACATCGGGTGGTGGGCAGATGAAGCCGATGACGAGGCGGTGGCAGCTAAGCTATCTGAGGCAGCAGCGGCGTCCGCCGACCGGGCAGCGAGCAACGGAGTGGCTCCCAGCCATGGAAAGACCGAGGCGGCAATCTTCCGAAGGAAAAAGACGCCCCCCGCGACAGCGGTGAAGGTCGGCACCAACACCGTCCCGTTCAACAAGGAGGCGACGCGGTGGCTGGGTATCCGGCTGGACTCGCAGCACGCACTCAAGGACCATCACGCCATTCGTCTGAGGACGGGAAGGAGGTGGTGGCAAGGCTTCGTCGGCTTGCAGGACGGATGGGGCTGTCGCCTGTCAACTGCAGGGTGGTTATGACGGCATGCATCCAGTCAGTCGCCATGTTCAGATCGGAGCTGTGGGAAGGAGGACCGGACCGGGGCACCATCGGCCAAGCGAAGAAGTTACAGCTGCTGGTCAACCAGGAAGCACGAGCGACGACTGGCTATTTTCGGACAACAAACCTTGTGCCCAGTCGATGGAGCCGGGACTCAGGGCGGCGTCAGCGCAGCTGGAAAACAGGCAGCGGCGGTTTGGGCTACGGTTACTCAGCCTGCCGCAGGGAGACCAGGCGTGGGAGATCGTTGGTGCCCCGACAGCGATTGGGCGGATGCTCACGAATGCCCTCGCCTACGTCGCAAGGACAGAGAGCACAGTTCTGCTAGAGGAACCGGGGACACGGCGCGGAGCTGCCGCAGGAAGGGGAGGCCGAAGCAATGGCCGAGGCGGAGAAGGATCGACCGCGACTCACCATGTTCGCCGACGGGTCACGGCTCGACAACGGTGCGGCAGGGTACGCGGTGGTATGGAAGAGGGACCAGATCTCCAAACGAAATACAGGATGCCGGAAAGCCTGAGGCCGGATGGCACGGTTGCCGGATGCACCAAGAGGCTCGCCTCACGGTTCTACCAGGTGAAGACGGGGCACTGCCTCACCGGGCAGTAACTCCACTGGACGAAGAACCGGCCCACCCTGCAGCGTTGGTGGTGTCAGTACCAGATTCAGACTCGGGAGCACCTTTTCAAGGAGTGCCCAGAGTGGAAGGCCCAGCAGAAGATCATGTGGGCGGAGGTGTGGGAGGTGTGGAAGGAGACTGGGGGGTAGAAGGACCGGTGGAAGATCCGAGACCTCCTGGCCGACAGGCGGAGTAGCAGGGCAGTGCTGGACTCCCTCTCGTCTACAGATGTGGGAAGGCGGGTACCAGCCGAGGAAGGCGCAGAGAGGGAGGCGTCGAAATGGGAGCTCCGCGAGCAGCGGGAACTGGAAGAGGAGAGGAGGGCGGAGGCGGGGGAGCTGGGTGTCGGAGAGGAACTTCCGCTGTTCTTGCCTACGCCCTCTTTTTCATGGAATCCGCAGACGATGACTGGGGGGGGTTGCGATTCCTTTTGTTCTTTCCTTTGTCTTTCCCTTAAGTCTTTCTTTCCGGCTGTGATGTCACTCGTTTTCTCTTCGGTTTGGACTTCTTCCCTTCCTTTGTAATTCCCTTGGTGCGCACTACATCTTGGGTGGAGGGCAAAGGGGAGCTTGCAATGTGCCGCCTCAGCGGACTGCGGACAGGAAACTGACTTTGTGCGGACCTTGCCATGATCTATTTAGGTCGCCTGCGAGCAATGAATAAAGCAAAAGGAAAGGAAATCTCGGGGGTGGGCGTATGCCCGCTCGCCGAAGACCAGCCTGGGCTCGATGCATGAGGGGCATGGGCCAGCACCAGCGACGAAGGAGTTGCAGCGAGAGCAGAGGAGGAAATGTGCACGACGGAGTGTTGATGTCTCTTCCCTCCCTCTTGGGAGACGGCGAGTGTGCTCGGTATGTCGCCGTACACTATCGGATTTTCAGGTCTTTGGGTAGGGGAGATGATGAATCCCAGGAACGGACGGGAGAGTGAGGTCTATGATGACAGTTGACCTCGAGCAGTAGAAGTTGGGGAGGGTGAGCAGCTGCAGATCGCTGCCGACAGACGATGGACTACTTTGGCTTCACGCACGAGCCGTGACAGCTGGAGAACTGCAGAACTGAAGAAGAATAGCAACGAAGGCAGAAGAGCAGATAGAGGGAGAAGGAAGGAGAAGGAAGAAAGGAAAGGGAGTGTTCGAGCGCGAGGGGGGGGGGGGGGGGGGGGTTAAAAAAAATCGAAAAATAAAAGAAAATAAAAAAAGAATTAAAA
>Ga0307516_10005723_pt1 | contig 14733 bp, 16 predicted proteins | sample 19_EM_MG_FD_203310 | JGI IMG/M metagenome (GOLD analysis project Ga0307516, IMG submission 203310) | Populus trichocarpa ectomycorrhiza microbial communities from riparian zone in the Pacific Northwest, United States - 19_EM | ecosystem: Host-associated > Plants > Roots > Unclassified | place...
GCCGCGCCGTTCCGCTTGACCGCCGCGCCGTCCCGCTCGACCGCCGCGCCGTTCCGCTTGACCGCCGCGCCGTTCCGCTTGACCGCCGTGCCGTCCTGCTCGACCGCCACGCGTCGCTACCTGGAGCCTTGCCCAGACCCACCCGTTACAAACTCCTCTTTCTCTGATAGGCCGGTAAACTGCTCACCCGCAGGGCTAGAGGGGTTTACGCGGTGTGGGGATCAGTCGGCTTATCGTTAGACCGACTAGGGCCAATGAAGTTGTGAGGACCGAGCCCGTGGGGTTCCGGGGCCTTGGCTGGCAGACGAGTCTCCTGAGAAAAGGATAGGAGGTACGGGTTCTCTAGAGGAACCACGTGACGCCGCAAGAAGACTATATAGCTAGGCAAGATCCCCCTCGGTGAGGAAGAGAGGACAGCACCGAACACCCACTAAACGAAGAACTAACCCCACTAACAAGATCTAAGATTATTCCGCTGTGAATTATCGAAAGTAGCCTGATTACCTTTGATTCTCTCTGCACTCCGGTTACGATACAACCCCAGTGTTACACTATAATCTTGATCTCAAAATCACCTTACTTTCATGGCCTGCTTCAACAATACCTACTTCGAAGACCACCTCTATCTACTCGAGCTATCCACTCTCCTGGAACCCAAGTCTCAGTACTCCTTCGACTACACATTCCAATCAATCAATACCGAGCTAGCCAACTACGAACAGTGGGATACATTCAGCAACGGCCCTATCCCTACTCCCTACCAAGAAGGAGATCACAAGCCCTGGAACTGGTACACGCAATACTGGCTCAACTGCGCCCACCACCATAAAAACGCAGAATTCACAGAAAACGAGCTTCGAGATCTCTGTGACTATTATTTCACCGACGACGAAACGATCTACACAGGGGACTTCCTCGACCTCTATTAAGATGTCTACCACCTCCGACTACAACATGCTTCGTTTGAAAGCACTCCGTGGGCTGCTGCAAATCACGAATGACGAAGAAGCAGAAGAAGAAGCCCTGGAAATTGCCAACCCAGTGGCATAGATGCGGGCGATGGCCAACCATCAACAGCAGGCTCAGCAATACTTGCGCCAACTAATGAACGTCTGCAGAAACACGCTGGACCGCACGAATCGACATGTTAGACGCATCGAGGCAGCGTACAACTGACTAGTGCAGGGAGCCCAATAGGTCTATGAGCAGATGGAAGCGAAGGAGCAAATTTCGGGGGAATGGGTAAGGAACGAACTCATGGTATCCACTAACGCGTATCAGGTGTTTACCCGACAGGTCTGTGAGGCCATTATTGAGCACTCTAAGACGAGCGAGCTACATCGGGTACACGAGGCAACACAGGTGGCCCGAATGCACAATGCGGTGGCGTCCCTGTCGGAAGCAAACCTGGCCAGGAACGTCAACCTAATGGAGTTCCAAGGTAACGTGGAGAAATGGGCTGCTGACCACCAGCGAAAGGTGGAAATGCTCGAGCAACAACGGAACGAAGACCGAGACCGAATGGCCGGCCTGGAGCATTGGCTGGCCCGGGCACAGGATGAATTGCTGTGAGTAGCAACCTCACTACCTTTACCCACAACCCCAGCAGAGCAAAAACGGCCCACTCCAAACCCAGAAGCACCGCCAACCCGATTGGTGCTAGGGAGTCCTTTACTCAGAGGAACCCAACAACGACGACAAAGGCCCCCGGCAGTCCCGGCATCCCCGATAGTCCCAGCCGCGAACCCGCCGCAAGGACCACCACCAAGACCCCCAAGAAGGCAAGTGTTGGCCTCACCCTGGCCTCCTCCTAGCGAAGGCGACGACGACCTATATGAGCGGAACCTCCCTATGGGCAGGGCCCCACCATGCACAGAGGAGCCCACCCAGGATTGGCTAGCAACCATGCTCACGCCAGAAGAAATAGCCCGGTTGGTGGGAGCCGGAATCACAGCGGCAGAGGTCCCAGCCCCACAAGCGGAACCTCGACCAAGGACCTCCAGTTTAAAAATGGAAAACCCAGCAAAGTTCGACGGAAAGAACCCCGCCACCTTCAATCAATGGTGGGAGTCAGTCACCGTGTACCTCAGGTTTTACCCTGAGATCATCGACAGGCAAAAAATTGCCTGGATCGGGACACTCTTGTCGGACACGGCCCTGATCTGGCACCTCCATCGACAACGGGAGCTGCGTGGCAACGATACTTGGGCAAATTACTCACCCGCGATCCGAACTGAATACCGCAACGAGCGAGAAGCAGCAGACGCCCAGTTAAAATTAGGGCAGCTAAGGTACTAGGGCAACATCCGGTCCTACATGATGGAGTTCCGAGCCCTCAACCTCTACGCATGCGCTACGGGAGAAAGCCTCCAAGAGAAAGTGAACCTCACAATGCCAGAATCAGTAATGGACATGAGGTTCGCCCATTACCTGGAAGACTTTGCAGATGACGACGGGTTCCTACAGGCGACGTACCAAGCGGCGCTACAAGTCGAAAAAAAGAAGGCCTTGCGACTAGCCCGAGAACAGGCAAGGGCTCCAGCCCCGGTCGGGAAACGAGATGAAAAAAAGAAGGACGGACGGAGCTCTGATAATACCCAAAAGGGTAAGGAAACAGAGAAGGAACCCCATTGCGAAGGTAACAAGGGTGGTGCATACGGAGGAACAGGGCGATGGGCATTCGAGGCTGCTGCGTTCCAAGGAGACCCGGACGGCGAGCGCAGAGAATACGCGGCCACCCGAGGATGTCATCGTTGTGGGCAACCAAGTCACCAAGTGGCCAAATGTTTCGCCAGCACCTCGGCAAAAGGCACCAGCCTTCCCGCAGTGCCATGGAAAATAGGTGCCGGAACCAAACGCCAAAGGGAAGAAGAAGAGGACCCAGCTCCCAGAACCAAGGCGCAGAAAATCTCGGCGGCAGATGCAATGGACACGGAGCCACCCGTCCAGAACCCCATATGGGAAGAGGAGGATTTTTAAAGGGTCAAAGGACGCGGCCGGGCCATAAGACCAAAACCATCACATGCGGAACCGGCCAAAAAAGGGGCGCCGAGGAACCCGAGTGAGAAGCCAGACACAAGAAACCCCAGGGCGGACCCCGACCAATCATAACCATGCTACTCCATGTGGGGCTAGAAAAACACTGAGTGCAGGTACTGCTAGACATGGGTTGCTCAGTACCGCTGGTCAACAAGAAAACAGCTAGGGAACTACAGATACCTATGCTCAAACACGACCCGGCGATCCGCATCGAAAACTACACAGGGCTGAATGTGGAAGAGGCGGGAATATTTTACACCAAACCGCTACTCCTCCAACACCGGCGGCACTTCTCAAAGGAATCTTTCGAGGTAACCCCCATGGAACCAGAAGTCGACATCTTCCTACCCTTTTGGTGGATATCCAAGCATCCCCCGCAAGGAGTCTGGGAATCAAAAGAAATACGGTTCAACAGTCGCGGGTGCCAAGAAACCTGCACACAGTACGAGTAAGAGGGGTTTTCGCTCACCTGGGATGGAAAAGTGGCCCAGGACCCAAACGCCCAGAGATAATAGGGCATATCTCGGCAGCCACCGAGGGCGACGCCCTGGCCAATGTCCCAGGAGAATTCAAACCCTATTTGGGGATCATGAGCAAGGAAGCGGCAGATGTGCTTCCACAGCACCACCCTTACGACTGCAAAATCGAACTCAAGGAAGGAGCCACAGCACCCTGGGGACCCATATACCCCTTATCAGAAGTCGAGCTAAAGACACTCCGGGAATGGCTGAAGGAAATGGAACGAACCGGGAAAATAAAGCGATCAACATCACCAGCTGGGTCTCCAATCCTATTCGTACGAAAGCCCCACGGACGAGGACTTCACCTATGCGTGGACTACAGGTTGCTGAACCAGATAACGATCTCAAACCGATACCCACTCCTACTTATGCAGGAATTGCAAGACCGGGTACAGGGAGCCCAATGGTTCACAAAAATGGACCTCAAAAACGGGTTCCACCTACTTCGGATGAGGAAAGGAGACGAATGGAAGACCGCCTTCAGAACCCGTTATGGACTGTTCGAATTCCAGGTAATGCTCTTCGGCCTAACAAACGCACCTTCCACATTCCAGGACATGATGAACCACGTTCTGTCTGACCTACTAGACTTGGGGGTACTAGCATACATGGACGACATACTGGTATACGCCAAAACCGAGGAGGAACATGACCGTCTAGTCAAAGAAGTTCTCAGAAAATTACAAGAAAACAGGCGAGCGATCTCCCCGGAAAAATGCGTTTGGAAGGCTGAAGAAGTGGAATTTCTGGGATACGTCATAGGGAGAGATGGGATAAAGATGGCAAAAGAAAAAGTGGAGGCAGTACTGGAATGGAAACCGCCCAAATCTCTAACGGAAGTACAATCCTTTCTAGGGTTCGCTAACTTCTATCGACGTTTCATCCAGGACTACTCCCGGGTGGCACGGCCCCTGACGGAGCTGACCAAAAAGGAGAAAAAAGAGGAATGGAGCTGGAACCCAGAGGCGTAGGCAGCTTTCGAAGAACTCAAGCAGCGTTTCACCACGGCCCCTATTCTGGCCCACTTCGACCCAGTCAAAAAGGTGATTATCGAGACCGACGCTTCCGACTTCGCGCTGGGAGTGGTCCTATCACAACGAGATGAAGAAAATCGCCTCCACCCAGTGGCGTTCCACTCGCGAAAGTTCCAACCCGCGGAAATCAACTATGAAATCCACGACAAGGAACTACTAGTGGTGGTCGACGCATTCAAACACTGGCGATGCTACTGCGAGGGAGCGACACCCCAAGTCCAAGTCTTCTCGGACCACCAAAAGCTGGAATACTTCACGACGACCAAAGTGCTAAACTGACGACAGGCGCGATGGGCCCAAGAACTGGCGGGAATCGACTTTCAAATCTATTACCGACCAGGGACCCAGAACGGCAAGACGGATGCGCTATTAAGGCGTTCGGAGTACCACCCGGAGAAGGGGGGGGTGGAAAACCAGCCGATTACGACGGTTTTACAGGCAAAAAACCTGGACGAGAAAAGCCTGGATGAAAGAAGAGGCGTTTCATTCATCTGCTCCTCGGCCCCGCTGGCATCACTCCAGGAAAGGAAATGATTGGAGGAATTCCTGGCAAACGTCAGGAAGGAAGGGAAGAAAGATGAAGCCTACGAACAGGCAAAGGAACAGGAAGCGGCAGCGGAGAAACCGTCGCCAAAAGACCGAAAGGTCAAGGAACTAAGTTGGAAGGACAACCTGCTGTACTGGCGGGACCTGTTCTGGGTACCAAAAGGACTAGCACAAGAAATCATCGAATCAGAGCACGATACGAAGGTGGCCGGGCACATGGGACAGGACAAAACCATCGAACTGATCCGACGAAACTTCTGGTGGCCAAAAATGGACGAACGAATCATCGACTTAGTCAGAAGCTGCCCCAAATACCAGCAAAACAAGGCGTCCCGACACCCACCCTATGGGCTGTCCTCCCCACTAGAACTGCCATACGCACCATGGCAATCCATAGCAATGGACTTCATCACGGAGCTACCAATCTCGGAGGAATGCGACCAGCTATGGGTGATTATCGATCGGTTCCCCAAAATGGCCCACTTACTCCCGCTGAAGAGAAACAAGAAAACAGCGGCAGACCTAGCAGTCATTTTCACCAAGGAGGTATGGAGATATCACGGCCTCCCCGCTGATATCGTATCCCATAGGAACTCCCGCTTCACGTCAAAAGTATGGAAGGAATTCCTACAGCTCTTAGGAATTCGGCCCCGGATGTCAACAGCGTTCCATCCAGAGACCGACGGGCAGACAGAACGGCTCAACCAAACGATCGAAGCCTACCTCCGAGCATTCGCAAGCAAAGAACAGGACGATTGGGCGCGCCTATTACCCATGGCCGAGTTCGCTTATAACAACTCTACCACAACGGGCAACGGCATGTCCCCTTTCTACGCTAACTATGGCTACCACCCAGTAACCACAGGCCCGAGGCTAACGGAACCCTTCAACCCCGCCAGTACGGTATACGCACACTGGATGAAGGCCATACACGATAAATCCCGAGAGGGAATGGAAGAAGCACAGGAGGGAATGCGGCGGTACACCGATCCGGGCCGGAAACCACTCCCAGCTTACCAAGTAGGAGACTTGGTAATGCTCAGCGGACGCAACATCAAGACGCGCCGCCCATCGAAAAAACTAGACCACAAAAATCATGGTCCCTTCCAGATCGAGAAGATTATCTCCCCCCTGGCTGTCCGGCTCACGCTGCCCCAGAAATGGAAGATCCACAACGTCTTCCATGTCTCGCTCCTCAAATCCTACCGAACCAGCGAGCACCGAGCACCACCAGACCCGTCAAAGGTGCTCCAAGAGGCGGATGACATTGAGCAATCGGAGGAATACGATGTCGACGAAGTTATGTCCTCGGTCAAATGCGGCCGCGGAAATAACAAGAGGATCATTTACCTCGTCAAATGGCTCGACTACCCGGAACGCAAAGACTGGATGGAAGAACCATTCGACAACTTTTCGGTAGGCGGTCTAGAGAAGCTCCGGGAGTTTCACAGACAAAATCCAGACGCGTCGAGGGACTACCGACTCACCGACGCCTAGATGGTATGTCCATAGAAGGGCCCTCGAAGCACGAGCGGTAGTAGGGATGAAGGGGCTGGAGGACTTCATCTAACACGCAAGCGAAGGAAGACCCACTTCTCGGGCACCGAAAGAAGAAAAGACGCGCTTTTCGGGCACCAAAGCTCCAGCATGACGACCCGTCAAAGGATAGGTCAGACTTGAACGGACAAAAAGCGGTAGGCGTTCGGTACGGCACACCTCTGTCTGTACACCTACGAAGGGCGGGAAGAGCGCCCGGGCACAAGCCCTGAGTCGAGAAGGTCACTCGTTCCACCTGTCCCAAGCCTGGAAAAATGTCATATGCTTCTCGTTCGCGAACGACCGACCCAGCCAGAGACGGCCAAGGCGACTCCACGCTGGGGTAATTGCCGCGGAAAATGAAACCCCCAACAGGCGGCGGACCCTGGCGGCAGACGGACACCTCTGTGTGCACACCATTGGCTCGTCCGGCTTGTTCGGGCTTGGTCACTCCTTCCATGTGTCCCAGCCGGAGGTCGACAGGTTGCGCACTGGGAAAACTGGGGCTTTCATCTCCATGAACGCAGCTGCCCGGCGGGAGTCAAATGATGTAGGAGTACACACCGGCCTACTCCGAGGGCCCAGCCACCGGATTACAGAGAATGACGCCCTGATTCGATGGCTGGGAGGGCTGCAGGGGAGGAGGACTGCATTCATGGGATCCCACCAAGGATTCTCAAAACATACTCAGAAAGAGGCAGGCTACTCGATGAAGGAACGTGCATAGCTTCGGGACGAAGCTAAGAAGAGGGGGAGGTAGTGTTACACCTCAGTCCGAAAACACCAGGGAAGTTAGATAGCGACGTAGTCAGGGCACGTGAGGCTTTACCTAATACCGCTCGAAGGAGGGAGTCGAGCCCAGTCAGCTTCAGAGAGTCTAGGCGGGAGATAGCCTCGGGATTAGACCTTACAGCCGTAACAGACCTAAGGGGCTAATCTCCAGACGAACTGCAAATGCAACTAAATACGAGATACGAGGGGTGAGGTCATAGAGCCAATAACTCCTCTTTCACTGATAGGCCGGTAAACCGCTCACCCGCAGGGCTAGAGGGGTTTGCGCGGTGCGGGGATCAGTCGGCTTATCGTTAGACCGACCAGGGCCAAGAGGTTGTGAGGACCAAGCCCGTGGGGTTCTGGGGCCTTGGCTGGCGGACGAGTCTCCTGAGAAAAGGATAGGAGGTACGGGTTCTCTAGAGGAACCACGTGACACCCCAAGAAGACTATATAGCTAGGCAAGATCCTGCTCGGTGAGGAAGAGAGGGCAGCACCGAACACCCACTCAACGAAGAACAAACCCCACAAACAAGATCTAAGATTATTCCGCTGTGAATTATCGAAAGTAGCCTGATTACCTTTGATTCTCACTGCACTCCGGTTACGATACAACCCCAGTGTCACACTAGGTGCACGGCGAGGAAAGGGTCTGCTGGTTCTGGTTGCACAGCATGGAGAAGGATCTGGATGTGGAGGATCGCACTCATTGTATATAAGAGTGCGCTGTTGTCTATCTTGCATGTTTCTTCTTCACACAACAACTTGTTATCGACAGCCATAGTCGGCCTTGACTACTAGCAATTGTTCCACCTCAATGCCACGTCCTTGCCTTGCCCGTTTCCCCACGTCTTGTCCTTATCTGTCCACGTCCCCACGCCCTCACCCATAAGTCCCAGTTCGCTACCTGGAGTCAGACAGCCACGCCCGTTACACTCGGGTGGCTGTTGCCTACGCCTATTCCCAAGGGCTGTCATTTCCCGCCGGTTTGGGTTCTTTCCCTTCTTCATTGTTTATGGTGTCTTCTGCGTACGTGGCTTCTGCTGCCCGGTATGGCCACCTCCATGGGACTCGTGCTTTCTTGGGCTAAGGGCATTCCCTCGAAAAGTGCCCCTTTTTCCTGCAATTGTGGCATTCGTCCGTTGGTGGTCGTCGGGGAAACCAGTTCGGCGTTCTTGGTGCGAACTTGAATCGCCTTGTGGCGTCTAGGTCCATCGGACACCCTGGAGGTACTGACGGCGGTTCTTTCGTGTGGACAAGGAAGAGCAATTCTGGGCTAGCTGCAGGTTGTTGATTAATGACTCTGAGGTTGCATAGGCGGCTATCCGTTTTGATGGCCACGGTGGCATAGTCCACCAGAACGGTGGCCAGTACTTCGCTCATGACCAAGTGTCTTTTTACTTCTAGGTGTAATCCATCTCGAAATCGAGCGACGCATACGTTGTCCACGTATGGGAGATCTGCTTTGATTCGCTGGAATTTCACCCAATAGGTTGCTGCTGTTCGGTTTCCTTGCTGGATTTTCTGGAATTCCTCGAACGCTATTTCCTCGGTGTCTACTTGGCCAAAAGCATGCCTCATGTTGGTTTTCAGTTCTTCCCATGTTAGGTTGATTCCTCCTTCCTGGTTGAGAAAAGTTTCCACCCAGTTTCATGCCACCCCTCGGAGTAAGGAGGATGCATATCCCGTCTTTTTCTCATCTTCGTCGAATCGGTTCCCCTCTGTCCTGAACTTCAGCTCACACTGAGCCAGGAAAGTTTTGAATTTTGCTTTTTCTCCTTCAAACGGTTCAGGGTCCCGGAGCTTTGGGTAACTGTTCTGCGGCGGTCTGTCGCATGCTGCTAAGACTGTTTGCAGCATCTCCGTAATTAGCAAGTGGTGTCTGCTTCCCCCCGTGCCTGATCCTTCCGCCATTCTTCTAGGTTGTTCTGGTGACTCGGGTGTCTGGGGTCTTGATTGTTGTTCCGGTGTTACAGGGCTCAGGTCCCGCTTGTTATTGGGGACTTCCCAGAATTCTCGGAGGTTGAGGAGGTCCTAGGAGTCTTCATTGTGGGACTCTAGTATCGGTGTTGTCTTTCCACGTCAGGTGTCAATTTGGAGACGCAATATAGTTTCAAGATCCTGCCTTGACTACTCTGTGCTGCTCGAAAGGTAACTTAGGCTTGGTTTCTTCAGGGCAAGCTCGTAGTTACACTTCCAGCGCACTCACGCACCGCTCGTAGTGACAATTCCGGCGTACTCACGCGCAGCTTGTAGTCACAATTCCGACGTACTCAGGCGCCACTCGTAGTAACACTTCCAGCGTACTCACGCGCCGCTTGTAGTCACATTTCCGGCATACTCATGCACCGCTTGTAGTCTCGCTACCAGTGTACTCATGCGCCGCTTGTAGTCTCGCGGTATCTGTCATGCCCGGCATGGTCTCGTCGCGGTCTTCTCACACCCCTTGCATGGGCTCGTTGTTCTCGCGGTATCTGTCATGCCTGGTGTGGTCTCGTCCTGGTCTTCTGACATGCCTTGCGTGGGCTCGTTGTTCTCCCGGTATCCATCACGCCTGGTGTGGTCTCGTCGCAGTCTTCTCACACACCTTGCATGGGCTCGTTGTTCTCGCGGTATCCGTCACACCTGGCATGGTCTCGTAGCGGTCTTCTCACACGCCTTGAGTGGGTTCGTTGTTCTTATTGGGGGTGGTGGTCACAGCACCGGTTCACGGGTAGAGAGAGGTAGGTCTGTGGAGCGAAATAATAGATTGTGTGGAGAAGAATCTGCAGACTAGCTACCACACCCTTCCTTTATACTTTTCCTTCCCTCTGTGGAATCGCAGCTTGCCCGCATCACTGACACAGTTCCTCCGTCTAACATCATGACTCGATCGTCTCGTCCAAGGGAAACACATGATCGCACTCGGCCGCTGCGTGGCCAACACTCTACACGCGGCAACAGGAGAAAGGACACGTAAGCAGTAACAGTAAAGGAAAGGAAGACTGACGTACAACTTAATCAAGGGAAAAGAATACTCGTAACGAACATGGGAGAAGGACTCGCAAGCTCAATCAATGGGAGACAACAAACGTAGCGGACAAGAGAAGTACGCGCAAGCAACATAGAAGAAACAAAGGAGAGAGCTCTAGACCGGCCAGCGGTCATGGATATCGCTACCAGAGCGATATGGCGGAGATCTGTTAAGGCGCCTAAGTACAGAGGATGAGCGCGGCTGCAGCAGCGGAAACGAGGACTAGCTACAGGGCGGCAAGGGTGAGAATGGCACCGGCGCCGGCGCCAAGGAGCCTGTCATGCCATGTTCGTGACAGCTGCTGCTGCTAAAAGTTTGGCTGCGACTTCCTCATCATTGCTTGGGCCGCCTTGTGTGCTGGGCATCATAGGATTTCGATCGTGATGTCCGGCCTGGCTTTCCGCAGCACCACGATTTGCTTTCTAGAGGCACGGTGTGTCGGTCGAAGTGGGGCGGCGTCTGTGGCCCCCCTGCTCTTCATGGGCAAGGTTCTTTCCAAACATGTTAAGTGCCATGTGTTGGAGGCGCATACTATTTTGCAAAATAACCCCTTTAACGGAATTTAGTTTCGCGCTAATTCAGACATTTCACTAGTTTTCATGTCGGGGGTGTAGTTTAGTGGTATAATTCCTCTTTAGCATAGAGCCCGTCCAGGGTTCGATTCCCTGCTCCTCCAATTTTTTCTATATTTTGTTTATGGTCTTCAGTCAATGAAAGGAATCTCTTGCCAGATGCGGCGGGGGCTCTGCATCCGTACAAAAACCAAACCAGCCTGTGTCTCTTCAAGAAGTGCCCAGCTGATACATACTTTAGGAGTCACCGTGCAAATATACGACATAAGAAAGAAGTACGATGAAAAAGCTAAGTCCTTAGTTTTGCAATCCCTGTCGGTTCTAAGTCGGTGCTATTTTTCAAATATAAAAACGCTCGAAATTTAATTTTTTGGTGGTTTTGCAAGGCACGTTCTTAGGTCTGGTGACGGTGATGTAATGTAACAGAATGTTGGCTGCTATGCGCGACGCGTACCGAGACAAGATATGGGACACGTCGAGGAAATAATTAGAGCAGCTAGAAAGAGTGGTAGGAACGTACAATGGATGAGAGATGCAGCAGGGTGGTGCTTGACGTCCTCCACAACAGAGGTAGGGAGGCGAGTCCCACCCTCGCCTGCGGAGGACGCGCAGAGTGAGGTGTCAGAAGGGGAGCTCTGGGAGTGGGGAGAACGTGAGGAGGAGATGCGAGCGGAGGCGGAGGAGCTGGGCGCCGAGGTTGAGGAACCGTTGTTTCTTCCCACTCCCACCTTTTTTTTTCGCAGAAGAAGTGTGAGAGTGAGGGCGTTTCTCATTCGCTGTCTCTTTTGTTTTTACCTTGATGCGATCATCATTCTCCTGGGACAGGCTTGGGCGGAGGGCAAATGAATGCTTGCAACGCGATGCCATCGAGCCGACAGCGGCGAGCAAACGGTCTAAAATATACGCCGCCATAGTCTAGATAGGCTTCATGCGAATGTGAGAAAACAAAATAAAAACCACCCTCCCCTGATTCGTCTATCAATCGTATTCTTTTCCAACCCGTCCCCAAATCCCCACACATTTCTCCACTGCCATTACACCCCCGTCCTCGCCATCCGCTCACCAAACCATTCACACTCCTCTGCCGAAAGTTCCCAGTAACAGGTTAGGTGTAGCCCAAAACGCGAAAACCCACACACAACCCAAGAATTGCGGACCGGATTTCCCTTACAATTCCACCATCTCTTCTCCTATTAAGAGAATTTTTGAATACAGTACCAAAAAGGGGGGGGTTCTCCCTATTGGAGTTACTCTGTAGACAGGCGGTGTTGGCGAGAATGCAGCCTGTACATGAAAGGCCGCAATTAGGCAGCTTATTTTGGAAACATCTTGAGGAACAAACTCGAGTTCAACTGTGACGACTACTTTCAAGTCGTGCCATAGGTCATTATTCATGGTCGCCAATCAGGCTAGCTACGGGTTGTGGTACAAGTCGAGTTTGAAAGATTCCGGTAAATCTATTGAGTTACACCTGCCTTTCAGGTCCGGCGGCAGGATTCTCAATGCCGCCTCAAGTCCGTCTGAATACCGGCGTTTTTGCATTACGTCATTCAAATACATTGATCTCCATGCTGTCCGTATGCCGTCGATCTTACATTTCGGCTACAACAGTACACCGAAGTTTTGGCAAATGCAGTCGCCCTGCAGCAATGAGGGTGGAGATACAGTTTGGAGACTGAATGAGGTTTATCACGGTATTTTGTGTGTTACTAAATTAAGTCTAATTGCATGCTACTTCTATCTAGGCTCCTTTTCAATCTCAATACCAAAAATCTCCACTCAGAATCCATACCCTCCACGATATTGCCCCTCTATACCTCATCTGTATCTTGTCCGCATCTCGCGTCCTGTGCCTGCCCGGTCCCACGACTGTGTGCCGCTCTTCTACTTTCGCCGCTCACCCGCTTGCTCACTCAAACACTCATCTGCATGCCCATGCCGTCTGTTCACTTGCCGCTACTTGAAGCCTCGCTAGACCCACCCAGTTACACCTATGTTGTTAGCATTACTCGTAGGTTCCTGTTGATTTTGTAACTTACGTTGTAGCTGCAAGCAAAATAAGAGACATTGCATTGTCGGGAATAGCTATATGTACACACAGACATAAGTAGTGACCTCGTAGTCTTCAAGGTTGGTGGTACTTAGAATCATGACCCAGAGCATGCCAACTTTCGTGGCAAGGTCGACAATCTTGCTTTGGGATCGTGTCAGAGGATGTTCGAGAGGCTGAGTAAGGCATAGATGTGTGAGCGGACAGCTCACCATGTAATCAATCGCATGAGAGTGGGGCGAACTGGTGACTAGATAGCGCACTGTGTGATTGCGTGAGATGGTGATCAAGAGGGTGAAAGAGCGGACGGAGGGTGAGTAGACAGCTCACTGTGTCATTACATGAGAGGGGCGAACAGCCAAGCGGGTGATTGGAGAGCAGAGAGCAGAGAGCAGAGAAGAGAGCGGAGAGCAGAGAGCGGAGAGCGGAGAGCGGAGAGGGGAGAGCAGAGAGCAGAGAGCAGAAAGCAGAGAAGAGAGCAGAGAGCAGAAAGCAGAGAGTGGAGAGCGAAGAGCAGAGAGCAGAGAGCAGAGTGCAGAGTGCACAGTGTAATCGCGTGAGATAATCAAGAGGGTAAGTGAGTGGAGAGTACGATGTGTGATGCCGTGAGGAGCTAAGTGAGCAAAAGAGGAAAAGGCAAACTCGGATGTCAGTGACGACCTAGTGTTGTCTGAAAAAGAAAAGAAGAAGAGAAGAAGTAAGACGAAAGACCCCATCTCTTCGCAGCTGCTTGGCACTATTCCTAATCGGGCACTCAATCAACTTCAGCCGTCCCAGTATCGCCACGGCATCACCCAACTCTGGCCTCGCCTAATCTTCCACTAGCGGTGTGCCTGAGCATCGAGAAGAATTTCTAACGCTTTTATCATCCAGTTTCTTTAGTTTCTTGTGATAAAAAGTACTTACTGTTCGTACCGTAGATATATCAGCCTGTGGGTATTAACATCCAGTAGCGCCCAGGTTCAAAGGGGTTCTAGGGAATAAGAAGGCTGATGAGTGGGCTAAGCTCACGGCGGAGGAGCTGGACACCCATGGGATGGAATGGCTACAGCACCCTGATCAGGCCGATGACTGTGCAACCAATACCACTCCCAGATCCCGAAACGGAAGTGTGTAGTTCTCCATGATCTCCATATGTCGCTGTCAGAATAATGGGCGTCCGGAGATGACAGACCGGAGACAGCGTCCGGAGATGACGGACCAGAGGCAACATGTCCGGAGATGACAGCAGCCTTAGTCTCCAAGCACCGGTTCGGGAGACAGTCTTCCGTCCTTTCCCCTTGGCGAGTCCCTCAGGCGCGTTGTATATAGAGAGAATGTTCCTCCTTCGACTTTGTATCAATCAACCAATTCACTATCTTCGTCTCTGTCGATCTCTATATTCCAACAGGTTATGAGCCCAGATTGAACGCTCTGCCAATCCGCTACCCATCGATAATCGCACCCGTCGTACCTGCCGCTTTGCACCTCGCTTCTGCGTCTTATCCCTGCACTCTTGATTTTTAAGCCTCAACCCCTTGAGCTGCATCGCTACGCAACGACATCACCACCATGACCTCTACCCGACAAACTGTCAAATTCGAAGTCGCCGAGCTGCTTAATGCACGCAACTACCATTCGTGGAAAAACGACATGAGGGCAGTCCTTACTG
>Ga0307516_10005724_pt1 | contig 14733 bp, 5 predicted proteins | sample 19_EM_MG_FD_203310 | JGI IMG/M metagenome (GOLD analysis project Ga0307516, IMG submission 203310) | Populus trichocarpa ectomycorrhiza microbial communities from riparian zone in the Pacific Northwest, United States - 19_EM | ecosystem: Host-associated > Plants > Roots > Unclassified | place...
GTTCTAGTATTTAATTGACATTAATATTTTTTTATTTACGAGTTCATATATATTTTTTATTTTTTAATTAAATACAAATAATATTATTTTATTTTTCAATTAAAAAAAATCATGATAAGAAAAACACATATTAATGCATTACCTTCTTTTCTTGTATTATAAATTAATTTGAAATCTAACTCCTAGCGTACACGGGTACATGACTAGTTAAATATCCAAAGATTGGGTTAGTTGTTAATGCGGTATGCTTATTTATTTTTTGAGTTTAAATTTAAAAAATGAGCTTGTTTATGAGTAAATTCTAGCCAATAAACCAAAATATTGATTCAAATCCATCCTATGATGAGCCTCGAGCTTTAGAACCCTTCAAGTTTATTATTTTAGCACCTCATAATGGCCTCCAAGTTTTGTAAAAATCATATTTAAGTTTGTTACAAAACTATCATTGCAAAACAAGCCAATAATAAATTCCAACTGTTGAAATTTGTCCAAAACCCTCCCATTTTGATTACAAGACTAAACATTGATAAATCATTAATTGAATCCATCAAAAACCTAGCAAAACCTTATAAATACTTTGGAAAATAAAAACCAAAAAAAAAAAAGAGAAGAAGAGAAGAGAGAAAATACTGAGAAAAATAGTTATGAAGGTTCACGAGCCTAGCACAGGTGTTTCTTTAGCTTTGAAAGGTTTGAAATTTGTGGAGGTTTAGTTTTGCAAAAGAGAGCAAAAAAGCAACAACCACTGTTTTGAAGCTTTAAAGGTATAAACATTCTCTAAATTAGTAGATGATGTCTATCAGACACAACTCTAGCTTTCTATTTTATATTTCAATAATGTTCTAAACTTGTTTTGGTGATACATTGTATTGAGCTTGTATCTTGATTAATGCATGAAAAATAATATTTTTCCTTGCTTAATCCTACTTTGAGTTGGTTGTTACTATTTACTGGATGTTTAGGAAATGTTTTGATGTTTGTTTTGCTAAAATGGAATAGTTTGTGGAATCTAGCAAATATGGCATTAGGTTTTTTTTTTTTTTTAAGGCTTGCTAACACATGTTCTTGGTTATAGGGTCTTGTCTGAGTTGTGAAATGTTAAAGTGTTATTTTAAAAGATAATGAATGTTTGAGCATTTTTAAAAAAATATAAAGAGTTTTTTTTTTTTGGCATATGGCCAAAAATCTTTAAAATTATTTGAGCATTTTTTTTTAAATCTAAAATACTTTGGCATGTTTAAAAAAAAATGTGTTACATGTATTTTACAACAAGTTTGTAAAATTCTAAAGAATTTTGGCCTATATTTCAAAAATATTAAAACATTATTTTTGACAAGAAAATATATTATTCACTTTTAATATAAGGATAAAAAACCTAAAAAAGATTTAATATCCAAACTAATATTAGGGATAATGATTTATGATTACTCACATTTAATATAAGGATAAAAAAAACTTATATATAGTCAATATCCAAAATATTATTGGGAGTAATACAACTCATTCACTTCTAATATAAGAATAAAGAACTGCAAAGAATTTTATCTAAAATATTACTTGGAATGACACGGTAGCTAGGATTCCAAGTTTATCCTGAAAGAAGCTTCAATGACAATTGAGGGCATTTCAACCTTTCAAACCAAGTTTTTGACCTAGAAAACCAGAGTTTGTTCATCATAGTAAACCCACCATAGTAGACTGATAGAAATAGAATACCATTGGACCATAGCAAATAAAAAAAACAATGGAAATTATCTTAGGTAAGACGTACTAAGGGTGTTAATAGCTTTCATTTACGCACCAGTCCCTTGCCTAGAATCTCTAAAAGACTAGTTAGGATTCTTAATAACTATAATATTAGGTGGTGACTCCCTTATCCAACCAAAGACCTCCTGAACATGTTTGGGAAGAGTCACCACAACATCACTTTTTCGCGAGGAGGGTATGACAAGATGACGACTCTACAAGGAACCCTTGGATTGAGCTTTGTTTTGTTTGTTTATGCTATGTGAAGACTGATGTTTGTTTACTTTTTTGCTATGATTGGTTTACTCTTAAACAGATTAAAAGCTTCAACATGCATTCTGTATACTTCCTGTCATAAATAGTGTGTTGAATATGGATGAAAGACATTCATGCATCAATGATATTATTGGTGAGAGCACACATTAAAAAGCTTTAGGTTAAGTGCGAGACTAGCAGCTTACCTTATGACTTGAGTCAATGTTTAAGTTTGTGTAAACCCTAACTCTTTGCTGAGTGTTTAGACTAGTAATGATTGGTACATTCCATCCCATTACCTACTAAGCCCCTATATTGCTTTCACGAGGGTGATCACTAGGAGAACAAGAGATCCTCTTTAGAGACCAAGTAGTGCATTTACCTTTTATCTCACATAAAAGAAGTACTAGAACCTATCCGTATGGTGTATGCTCCCTACATATGTTTTGCATCAAGGCAAACCCTTCATGTAATATCTTGAGTTCAGGACTTACGAGTGACATATTGGTTGCTGTAGAGTTTGGGCAAGAATAAAAGATTTTATTCATCATATAAGAGTGATGACTGTATTGCCCCCTGAAGGGCAAACCTGCATTTAATTTACCTATTCTTTTTCGCAAGCATATCATATTTTCTTGTAACATTGCATATCTTTCATTTGCAGAAGAAATATAGCCCCTCTAATATCCATATCCCTTTTAGAATCCATATAAGAGGATAAAAGGATGGACATTATGATGACAAAGATATCCACGCTCACATGTATGTTTGGAAAAGCTCAACAAGCGCTCTCTATGAAGATACCATAAAATGCTCCAAAACATTCAATAGAAAACCTCATTTTACAACCAGGGTTTCAAGTACCAGCAATATCATCATTCTCTTCCTCTCAACATCAGAAGATAAACAGTGCCTCTCCGAAGTTAGTGTATGTTGAGAACCTTGAAATAGTGGACACAAATCTTGAAAAGCCAAACATAAAGAGGAGGAAGATAAGTTTAGAACTAGCCTTGACAATAGCAAGAAGTGAAAATGATGACTTATTAAGCCAATTATGGGAACAATAACACCTTCAGGAATTGCATGATAAGCTAAAAGCCTTGTCAGATGGAAACATGAAGCAAGATCACCCAATGATTGAAATAACATAAAGAGAAGTTATGGAAAATGAACAACCAAAGAATTCCCTTGAGTCAATAAGGGCAAGATGGTTACGGAATCTTAAAGATGTAGAAGGTATCCTTGGCTACAAGTTTAGCAACAGAAAGTTGTTGGAACAAACCTGTACACATAAATCTTTCTCTGATAAGGAGCCATCTTCTAGGCATTTAGAATATATAAGAGATTATGTGTTGAACTTTTTTCTTATAAAAAATAGTGCTCCAAGTGCTCGTACTTGTCACCAGGTATTCTAACACAACTTAGAGCAATTAATAAGGGTACATAAAAGTTAGCCCAAATAGCCCTCAAGCACAACTTACACCAATACTTGAGCTGTAAAAAGCCTCTATTAGAGGAACAAATTAGAAGATTATCAAATGACATCTTGCATCATCCTTTGTACTCCCATAGACTCATTGAAACATTAAAAACCCCAATTGATATGGTAGAAACAGTTATAGAAGTTGTATATAAAGACAATAAACAATCCCTTGAAACAATATGAGAAACATTCAAAGATGTGATGGAACCATTCATTTCCCCAGAAACACTAGGGAAGCATCTTGCAATCAAGCTGCACGAAACATCCAAGAATAAAGGTCTCAAAATCAAGTTTAAGGATTCTTGGGATGAAGGCTGGACTATGAAAGTCTTCATTAACGGTCAATTTATAGGCAAAGGGGAGTGTGACCATAAAAAGAAAGTAGCTTATAATAGGGCAGCTAAAAATGCATTAAAAAAACTAAAAGAGACCTAGGAATGCAAGGTGCCTACATGACATATGTAGGCAATATTAGACTTTGTTGAAAGCTTGTTGTAATATAGGTTTTCAAGTTTTGGAAGACCATACTACACTTTTAATTTCAATATATTTATCTATGCTATTGTTATTTTGAAATGAAGAGATGTTTTTATGAAAGTATCATTTGACATTTTTTTCATCTTTACTTGAATTAATATAATGGAAATTTATCAAAATGGTTGAACTCCAAGATGCATCAAGACACTAAGAAACATCTCCACCCTTTCAAAACAGTGTGACCAAATTAGTTTTATGAATTGAATTAGTTTCATTATATGTTTTTGGTTTTTATAGGATTAATTGGTTTCAATTTTCTTTTTAAAAGGTTATCATAGTCTTAAGACTTAGGTTACTAATTTGGTAGATTAATCAGGATTGATCTGAATCGATTTAATACGTCATCGTTTTAATTTTTTTTAATCCATGTTCTGGGATTTTTTTAATTTCTTTTGTGTTAAAAGAAGTTTTAGTTGGATTTGCAGTGGAACACGAGACAATAACCTAGCCTAATACAAATACAAATAGAATTAGGATTTTACTTTTTAAGTTATTTTATGTGTGAACAACACGTAGCTCAATAAAAAACTGACTGGTCAAGCCTAGCCCAATTTGGAGCTCAGCCAGGCCAGGACGACCTATGTATTAAAAATATCTTGTTGACACCTGCTCATTCATAATTGTGTCTAGATTAGCTTGTCAGGCTACCCAGTCCATGAACATGTTTACTTGGAGCGAGGAATTCAAAAAGACTTATCATAGTGAGCAAGATACATTAGTTTATTCAAATATTATTGGTAAGATACCGAAAGAGGGATTAAAGTAGATTGTTACCATGGTATGGTCGAAATAAATAAAAGAGGTCAACTTCGCAACGTCAATGATGTTTTTGTTTTTGTCAGACAATGCTAACAAATGTATTATACATACACTCGTTCTTTTAAAAATGATAATAATAAAGTTGATTGATTATTGGTTTTGAAAATCAAAACTAGAAGTGTGTCAAAATTGAAGTTGTTGAAGATGATAACAATGAAGTAACTGGACGAGACGATGTATTTCAAATAGATGACCTAATTGACATATTCTTTTAAATGATAGTTTAATTGCAACATCACCTTTTCTTGTTAAAATTGAAGAAATGACACAACTTTATACCCTAAAATAAATAATATAAACCCTGAATTTCTTTTGTTTGCTGCTTTACACAGTAAGCTGTCCCGATGTACCTCCATAACTAGTTCAAATCATATGAATTATTAACCCATAATAATCAATATTAAAATGCTTAATCATATTTTACTTGTGTTAATCTTTTCCTGGTTCAGTTACCTACTTGTTTTCTCTCAGATAGGTGAAGAAAACGGAAAATGGGAGCTTTCTGTCACCAAATTATGAAGTCATGGAACTGTTTTGGGTGTAGAATTTTACAACCTGATAACTTGAGAACAAAAAGGTTTGTGCTAAAAATATAAAGAGGACTAACATTTAGTTGTAACCTGGAAAGTCTAGAGTGGCTTAGATTACAAAAATCCGTATGGTGAGCTTACAGATCACATCTGCCTTTGAATTGAATTAGGCTGTTGATAAAAAAAGGTAGCATCGAAATCATGCAACTTTTGGCCCCTAAATTCTACCACTTCACGTCTAGACTTTAATTACGTGAAAGTCTGACATTACTTAATATATAATAATAATTGCAAGAGGTCGCTGCAATTAAGAAATTGTCCCTGGGCTGAAAGCATCGGATTGATAGGTGGCTGGGCTGCTACGTACACAAAAAAATGCGAAGGCGAATCAGCTTAAAAGAACAATTAAATAACAGAAATAAATTCAGCTAACCTTCCGGTCTTTCTTTTGGAACAATCAATCTTCTTTTCTCTAGGGTTTTAAACCGATCCCTTAAAACGGTGTAGCAACCCTTTCCTGCAGTATATTCATTAGGATATCCAATTCAATTTCTAGGCAGACATGAACATGATTTATGGAAAACAAAGAACAACATGGAATAATAACATCAGTGCTAGTAAAGAAAGAATTCACAAGTGTCAGATCGACTTCTTTAGAAGACAAAAGAGTGTCCAAAAACATTTCAAATAATCAGACATGTACATGTATGAGGAACTAGCCTGTTCACCATTTTGTTGGGTTTTAGCCTTGAAATTCGGCTCGCTTAATGTCTATGTTGCATGATAAAATCTATCAAATCATTGTAACAACGAATCTGCTTAAACGGTATCAATGTATTGCAAACGTTAGCTCTAACGTTACGGAGGAAGTGTTGACAACTTATTTATGGAGAGGTCATGGTAGTTATTCTTACAAGCTAGCTACCTTGAAAAGGAAAATGAGAAGAAGTGAACTGAACAAGATGACGGAATTGTGTATTCCCTTTATATGTAAGGACCAAGGAGCAACAGAAATCCCTATTTCTAATTTTATGAGCTTGTCATTTACTGATTATTGACATCAAATGACACCAAGAGTTCCCCCAAACACTTCAGTGGGAATATTGATGATATTGCTCTTTCATTCCAAAGAGTCCCAGTGAAGTGCTCAAGGGAACTCTAGGGGACACCTGATTTATGCACCATTGAACCTATACTATATAACTAATCCTTGATGTTTATATGCTCAGTATGGGTCATCAGCCATGCTATTTATAGGAACTGTTCTATACAGCAGCTAGCAATACATAGTGGACCTGGACGCAAAACTAGGTCGAATGGGTGGGAGATTTGGTTGATGAAGAGAACAATTATACTCTCTCCTATTCTATGATGATGTCTATCCAGCCTTTCCCTTTCATTTATTCGAGAAAGATCTACTTAGATTCTGAAAGTATAAATATATTACAGGAAAAAGGTTCTATCCTTTTCGCACCAATGTGTTGCTGTCTTTTGCATTGATCCAGCACTCCAACCCAAGCATCTAGCTAGCATGAATCTAGACAGTGGGCAGCATTAGAGGAAGAGAGCAATTTCCTCTTCTCCATTTTATCCCTTACGAATCTTTAATTTCATCTTCTTTCTTTTCTAGAATTTCCTAACATCAAATAAAGCTAGATAATGTATAAGAACGTGCGGAAAATTCATGGCCACTCACTCACTGAACCTAAATAACATTCATCGAGTCCAAATTCTGACCAGGTTCAATTTTATCTCTTCGGTGGTTTTGTTCTCAAGAAACCTTCACCATAGTCAAATATTTAGCCCTTGTTTCTTTTACAAGAATCACTTTTTAAATTTTTCTGTATTTATTTATTATTAAATAGTTAACATAAAATATTTTTCAGTCAGAAAAATTTAGTTTTATGTTATTTACTGATTATATCAAATTTGATCTTCAAATTTTTGATTGCTATATATTTTGTTTTGATTTTTTTTTTAATTTCATCACTTAGAATTTGATTTAATTTGATTTTTATATCAATTTGGGTCCTCATTTTAATAATTGTTATTTATTTTTTTCTTATTATTTTCTTAATTGAAATTTTTTATCTATTAGATTTGGTTCTTATTTTTTTTTATTATTTATTTTATTTGAAATAATTTATGAAATTGTATTTTTTTTTAATTTCATCATCTTTCAACTTTTTATCTATTAGATTGGATCTCTACTATTTTGATTGTTATTTATTTTATTTGAGATAATTTATGAAATTAGATTATTTTTTTCAATTTTATTCTAATACAACTTTTTAATTTGCAAGATTCGTTCCTTATTATTTTAATAAACTTGAAAAAAATATTACTAAGTTATTTTCCAGCTCATTTTCGATGACATAGCCAAACACTGCAAAATATTTTCCAACTTATTTTTCATGAAACCATAAAATATCAAAAAATAATTCACTTTCCAGGAATTTATTTTCCTAGAAAATAACTTTTCAAAAAAAAAAAAACTACTTTCCAGCAAACAAATAAGGCCTTAGTTGTAACCAAGAAATAAAGTGCATGTCGACTTCCTGACCTTGGAGATTCCGTGCCCACTTCTGGCCTATTCTACTCCCTTAATTGATGAAGGCAAAAGAACAACAAGACAACATCATATAATAAAAAATAGAAAATAGATTGAATTTGGGTTAAAACACAAATTACTCTAAAACTTTATTTAATTTCTGCAATAACAATATGACCACGTCTGCCCCTAAAGAGGTTTACGATGATATTTATAAACTAGAAAACTAACCTAAAATAAGAAACAACATCAAAATCCTAAAATATAAAGGAAAGTAACATAAAATCCAAAAATAAATAATTTCAAAAAATAAGTAGGAAAAATAACAAAATTGGTCTGAACAACAACTTCCGAGCCTAATTTCAGGAGATATATGGTCTGATGAGCGACATAGTGGCTTAACAAAGGAAAATAACCTATAGAATCTCATGTTAAAATTTGAACCCGATTTAACAGTCGGATCTCTTACTATCATCATTTTAAGCTATTATCCTAATTTGACTTGATCAAACTTTCTGTTGGGTCTAAACCTATCCCTTTGGTCCATGAAAACATTTAATATGCCATTCACATAACCTGTTTGAGGCAAATCCCTATATAACTGATAAGAACCTCAAATGTCTATAAACCTGACTACATCATTTTTAACGAGTTGGAAAGAACTTGTCCTCGAGTTTTGAGCATTATATTGTCAATGTTGTTGACCATTTTTGGACCTCTGTTGTGCAATAGACTCATATAAAGTAGGTTAAAAATCAATTCCCAAACACCACCCTTAATCTTGACAGACCGATTACTAATCATCAATGACTTTTTCCACACCAAACCCTTACAAACCCTTTCCAAACTCTTCACCTCCTTTCTCTCTCCTACCTCCTATTTTGTCTTCTCCTTCTCCAAAAATGTAGATAAAAACAACTTATTCTTACCACTTCCTTCAACAATTGCCTCTTCCCTTTTAGTTGCCAATAATATATGTTTTCTTTTTATATTGAGGGTATACGTAATACGCCTCCCATCAAACACAACATTCCTATCTTATTGTCAAGCCTTTCCTAACTGTATATGATACACATCCATAGCCATCAAAGCACACCAAATATTATCAAAACAATTTTTACCCATGAAAAATGAAACAAAACAGTGTTTGTCCAGGATTACCTTGTTATCTTCACTCATCTATTTCATTTTGTAGGGGGTGGGGTGTTATTTTGTTTTAAGCTGTAACTTCTCTACTTCGGTTGACACTACATTCTCATAATTATCATTGCCAATGATTAGAATGCATACTTTTTCATCGATAATACAAGTTGTTTGGAAGATGTTAGAGCACAACCAATTTTTGTTTCAAATCACCCTTAGATGACAGCATGATCTTTCAAACAACTAAAATAGTGTTGCCATCTCCATTTAAAATCTCTTAACTACTATCAAAATCATCATAAAAAGGATTAGCCACATCATCCACAAGCTCCTCCATCAACATATTTTTTCCTGGACGACTCTTTCGTTTACTACACTACTTGCTCGATGCCCCAATTCTCCATAACTATAACAACGAATCCTGAAAGCTAAACAAGAATTCTAACCAATTGTCTATTAATTTTGCTGAGGATATCTATTTTTGGGAGAGGTTGGCCAGATTATTGTTGGACCCTCCTCTATTGTACTGGTATGCCTGAAAACCTTTGTTTGTAGCCTCAGTAGCTTGCTGCTTCTGCTTCTCCACCATCAAGACCCATTGATATACCTCTAAAATTGTCCACGTCCTGGATGGATTGTCCTAACCCACTCGGATATCTTTCCACTAACTGTTCTTCAATTTCTGTCAAGTCATTCCTAGCCAACGATTAATAAGATTTATCAATATAATCGTAGATAGATTTACCTCCTTGTTTTAATATGTATAGCCTTTAGTACAAGGTATAAGTATTGCTAAATGGAAGGTAGTGCTCCCTTGACTTCTTTATTTTTTTTCCAATCATTGATTCCCAACTTTCCTTGCGTCTTTCGTGTCCTCTTTAACTATTTTTATTATGCATGTCATATCGTGGTGAATGTCAAAGATGAATAAATTGATTATTTTAGAGTCACTATATAGTAATTAAGGAAACTAGAGATCCTAAATAGACATTGGCTTCCTCAAAGATTCATGTATTAGATTAATTAATTATGCTTAAAGAAAGGTAGGCATTACCCTTATCGCATCCTTTCAATGAAAGGTTATTGTTGTTTGTGTTTTTTCTAAATTATTCTATTTTGCTTTATAGAATGATGACGTTAATCCCTATTTGTAGGAGATTTTATCGAAACGAAAAATTAGTGAATTTTGTTTTTTATTTTTTTTTCATGTGTCAGCCCAGTTATAAAACCCCAAGCATGCATGTAAAATATTTTTGTATTTGTTTTTTGAAAATTATTAAAAAAATGATAAAATATGCGAAATATATCTTTTGGATTTTTCTTTTCTTTTAAAAGAACACAAAAACAGGCAGGGAGCAAGTTAGATCTTGGATTCACCGAGAGGTCAGCTCGTTAACTCTCCAACAGCCACTAATAAATCGAAGAAGAAAAGAGGCTTTTAAAGATCCACTGGTCAAAACCCCAACATAAATACTTAAGACATGGAATGAACCTGGGCATCTCAGCTTGGTTTGCAAAACACGCCATCACACTTTTCTTTTTGTTTTTTTTAAACCATAACTAGATGATTTTGAGTGCAGACACCACCATGACAGTCCTACACTTTCATCATCCAGGGAAATAAAATGATCAAGGCTTCATCAATACAAAAGAAGAAAAGTTGCAACCTTTCCAATGGTCACGTACTACTGCGTTGCTGCTACTGCCACTCAAGTGTATGAGTTGATGGTTCCTCTTAATTCTCTTCTTTCTAAGATTTTAGAATGCTTTGGAGGTGAGGTTGCAGTGTTGATCAGCTACCACCAAAGTAACCTCTTCTATCCATTCTTGTCTCTTCTATCTTCTATCTTCTATCTTCTCATCACTCTCACTGTATTTCCAATGGGATTTCCTCTCCAAGCTTTTTTCCAGCGTTGCTCTCTAACTTTCTCTCTTTTTTGTTCTATCTCTTTCGTTTCTGTTTTTCATCTAAACCCTCAAAAACTCTCCCCCCTGTTCATCAGAGCTTGGGCACCCTTATATAGAGCCTTAAGAACCTTCTATGCCATGTCTTTGTAGCCTCATTGAATCCATTCCATCCTTGAGTCGATCCCTGCCCTCCATTAAACTCCAGCTGTATTGGTACTATGGTGTACCTGTCAAAGAGACTGGATGGGCAGCATGCTTTGGCAGCATTTAAGGGCTGCAAAGTTTGTATTTTATGGCTGAAGGCTGGAGTACGAATGCAAGGCTGTAAGGTAGACATGTTTGTTGCCCTGTTTGGTGAGATGTGTGGAGGTTAATGCAGCCAAGAGACCCATACTCACGCTGGTTCTTTTGTGGTATGGCTAGGAAGAACGAAAGAGGTAATGAACCGTAAATTGGACGGTGCCATTTTTGCATTTTGAAAAAATTAGATTTTTCAATTTGGTCCCTCGGCCCCTTTTCAATTTCAGACCATATCTTGTAGAAGTTTTCAATCAAGTCCTGATTTGAATCCCAATCTTAAGAACTTTTCAGTTTCACCCCTTGCATGTTCAATTGGACCCTTGATCTTTAATATTTTCTTCAATTAAGCTCTCCATTGGTATAAATGGACTCCCAAACTTCACCATCTTGTCCCTTTTAGTCCTCCAACTTCTAATTTGTGCAATTCTAACCAATTTAGTCCATTTTCAGCCTTTTCCTATGCAAGACTTCCAAATTTTCAATCCTAATAATATTCAGACTAGTTATGGATTAAATGCTTGTCTATTTGTGATCCAAAATATTTTTTAAGTTTTTAATTTTTTGAATTTTTGAAAGACAAATATTTATTATATGAAGATGAGAAATTTTAGGAGGAATTTAAAATTGGGTTATGACAAGGCAGAATTCCTACTTTTTAAATAACATCAAAACTTTAATAACATGCATGAAGTTCTAAAGTTCAAAACTATCAAAGCTAAATAACAAATATATTCATACTATTTGGATTCAAAACCTGATATTTTTAACATCTATATACCAAAACATATTTGTATGAAACATGGACTTGCATTAAAATACATCAATTGATCAAAATTTTTCCAAAATCTTTAACCCACAAACAAAAGCAACTTACTATTTTATTACAAAACATATTCAAACACCAATTAAAATACCTCAAATACATCATCAACATGCTATTGGTCTAAAAATACAGAATCAAACAAACATCAAAACCAAAAATCATGCGTTTAGTGTAAGCCTAAAACAAGAACAAAATAAAAAACAAAACTATCATAACGAAAGCTTGAGCAATCTAAAACATGTTTAAAACAATAACAAAAATAAAACAAACTCTACTGAAAAACATCAGATTATTCCAGCACTAAAATCAAGCCAAAAAATACAAGATAAGCTCAAACAATATTAAAAGAGGTTTAAACATTAAGAAAGCATGAATAGGCAGGCCACATGAACTCCACCCTTGAACTTTTACGTGGTTATATCTTCTCTAAGCTTGTTGGCTATGAATTATTATTTTCCTTCTCTTTTATTTCCTTCTTTCTCTCTTACTATCTTTTCCTTTCAAAGCTTGTAAGACCTTCTATATTAAACTTTTAAACCTTTACACAAGAATATTTTCGCAGTGTGTTTGTCCACGTTTTTCCTTTTTCTCCTTTTTCTTTATTTTCCAGGGGGTATTTATAGGGTTTCACTAGGGTTATTGATGGATTCAAACACAAATTGATCAAAACTTAGCCCTTTGATCAAAATAAGAGAGTTCTAGACAAATGTTAATAGTTGGAACCTATGTCCTTCAATTGTTTTGGGATAGAGATTTTGTAACAAATTTACCTAGATGGTTTTCTTTTGCTTTGAGACAAAGGCATGCATCCCTCACCTTCTGATTTTGGATGACAAATTTATTACCCTTGATAAGAACCATCTGGGAATTTTTAAGTGTGAATACAAGAAAAAATTGAGTGGTTTTGCACAAATGAGTATCTCCATTTGGAGGTTTGTAGCAATTTTGAGACTTCACTAGAGCAACTTCGATGTAAATGTCATCGAAGACCACCTAAACTTGGTAGAAGTGAAGCATACCTTTCGATTGGATCCACTTTTGCTCAATTTGAAGGTCTATGGTTTAACATTTATTCATTTAAAGGTTCCAACTTGATTAGCCGAGAATTTGAAAATACAGTGATGGATCAGGGATAAGATGTTGTTGAGTTCATTGAAGAAAATAGAATGTAAACATTTGATGAGAGTAGCTGATCTTTGTAAATGGGGTGTTTCTCAATTGAATAGTGGTGATTACAGCCCTAGAGGTGGTCAGAAACGTCATATTCATTCGTTTGAAGGTGTCCACTCGATCAACCAAAACTGACAAAGAAGAAGCTAAACAGTGGTCGAACAACATGTCATTTAGGTTAAACCCTAGAAATTAGGGTTTTTAATTTGGGATTTGAAATTTTTTTACTTTAGTCTTTGTTCTTCCAATTGCCTTTAATTGCGCTCGTAATTGCCTTCCAAGCTTTAAATATCATGTAATTTCACCCCTTATCAAACTCAATCACCATCCCCAAAGTTCATCGTAATTTTCATTTTGGTCAATGGTTTTTGATTTGTGCAATTGGACCCTTGATTGACTATCAAACTTCCAATTTTATTCAATTTGGCTCCTATTTTGGTCAATTTCAGCCCATACAATCTCAAGTCTTTTTCAGTTTAGTCCTTGATTTTAGATTTCTTTAATCAAGTCTATAATTGCCCATCAAACTTCAATATTATTACAATTAAGCCCCTGATTCATCCAATTAAACCTATAAAAACACCAATCAAGTCCCCAGACTTTAATTTATTCCAATTAACACCCAAATTGACTCCAAAAATTGATTTTTCTTGCAATCAAGTCCTCAATAAGATTAATTAAGCCATCCAAAATTCTCATTGAATCCTTACTTGTTCGAATTTGTATTTCTTTACCCTAAATAAAAATATTTTCACTAATAGGGTCTTTTATCAATTAGAATTGGGTTGCCAATTTTGTCAATCTTATACATTATGACTCTCTAACTTTTTCACTTGTCATTTTGTTTCTTTACCACCAACTTGGACAATTTTCTAAATTTTTTTTATGTATATCCTTTTATATTTTGAATTTTTTTTCTATTTTTTTCTTGATTTTTTATATGATAAAAAATAAGTAACAACACCATTAATAATAGCAAGTAGATGGATCATTATTATCATAGTGAGGAAATCTAAAGTGGGATGAACCTTAGATTGCGCCAATCATAGTCAGGCACATAGCAATATCACATAGTGGTAGAAATATAATGACAACATGAGAGTTTTTTACCTCGTAATAACTAAGCTGACAGTCCAGCCTAAGCTACGAGTTCACACTATGTTCATTTAAAATCTACTGCAACATTCTTACCTAACCTGTTAATAGATCTAAAGAATGAATCTCTGATTACTTGCAATTTATTCACAACTATGTTCATCGCCATCCGTTTCCCAGGTGATTTGTTAGAGCATGAGAGTCCGATTTCCATAAGAGACACCAGGCATTCCTCAATGTTGCTTGTCCTGTTGACTTGAAAATCATTATTGTGGATTATTGCTCTTTCTTCTATGCCATGTTCATTTACCTCATTCTCATAAATCTCTTCTTCAGCTAGCATCGATGGGTCAATGATAGCCATGACATTGCC
>Ga0307516_10005726_pt1 | contig 14731 bp, 25 predicted proteins | sample 19_EM_MG_FD_203310 | JGI IMG/M metagenome (GOLD analysis project Ga0307516, IMG submission 203310) | Populus trichocarpa ectomycorrhiza microbial communities from riparian zone in the Pacific Northwest, United States - 19_EM | ecosystem: Host-associated > Plants > Roots > Unclassified | place...
GGCTGTGTCCTAGATAGGTCAATCTCGCTGGTGAGTGTTTCAGAAGTGTTCTAACCACATTTCCAACAACCAATGTACTTTTGAGTACAATATTCTTCCAGAGCAAGTCGCTGCACGACTCCGGTTCATCACCACGGCAATGCACGCTTATGGTCACGAGTGGGCATGCCAACTTGTCTACAATCCACGCTTGGTGCCCGGTCTGGGCCTTTCCGATGGCGAAGGCACTGAACGGCTTTGGTCCCGTCTAATCAAGCTGATTGGTATAGAGCGCTCTTCTTCGGTAATAAGGCTCGTCCTATTCTTAGCTGCCAACTGATTTATTCACTTTTGGGGCAGTGACAATGTCGTATTTGGTTAATTGATCGCCAAGCGGCAGCGATCGGCACTGAAATGTGTACAGACCTCGGTGATTGGATCAAGCGGAGGCTTCACCGTGGAGTGCAGGAGCAAGGAAAACTCGCACAAGACCAGATTGAGGAATGTGGCATCGAGGTGAAGGAGTTGGAAAGACAGTGGGTGTCTCAAAAGGAATCACAGCTGTCCATTCGATCTCGTAAGTCCTCTAATAAGGTGTTGTGTTGATTGGCTCATGCTCCGATGAAATAGATGCCCCAGGACGACTGAAAAAGGAACTCGACACTGTGTTGGCACTCCAGGCTGATGTAGATGTCACCAAAAGGGCTATCCAAACTGCAAAAACTGCTATAGAGAAGGAGAGTGCTTCTGACGATAAGCTGTCTGCTTTCGCCAGCTTACAGTGTACTCATAGCCGTTTGATTGCTAAGGTCGATGTCCTCTATGCATCCCTCAACGTGCAAGCCAAGTTTCCAGAGCTTGACGGCATCAGCCTTGACTTCATTCAAACCCTTCTCTTAGTGCGCGATTTGAAGATCAACATACGTAAGCGGGCAATAGGTAGTTTCTTTGAATGGGACAAATTGGACCGAGCTGTTGGTGGAGCCCAGAAGGTGCTAGGTCATCCTTCGATCCTCCTGAGTGATTAGTTCTAATTTGAAACAGGGACGAAACTCCACCAGCAGACGCGAAAGGCCATTGCCAAACGGCAGCCTGCCCTCATGAGTGCCATCCGGAGGTTTAACGCCTACTGTGAGCAACTAGCTGCCCTGCATGATCCAACGTGGTCCATACCCCTCCCTACACCTCTTCCCACTAAACTTGATGACCTTCGAAATCACCAAGCACTCATGGAAGACGTCTGGATCTCCCCAGCCATCGGGAAAATCCCACGCTGGGTAGAAGATCAAGATGTCCGAGATGGGATCCGTGCTATGCTTAAACGAGATCAATGCTTAGAAGAACAGCGCCGATTGAGCATTGAGGCGGACAATCTTTGCCGGTGGTACAGTAATGAGCTCGCAGCGGTGGAACTTGCGCTCCGCATTCCTGAAAGTAAGTGTCCTATTCCTGTATGTCACATTTGATTGATGGGTGCTAGATGAAATATTTTATTTTGCCCTCCATGAGCGTCGCAACGAGACGCTGTCCTTGTCCTCGCGCTGGTCCAATCCGCTGGCCTTGAGTTCTCGATTCAACAGCCAAACTAACGGAGCTAGGGACTTGTCTGAGAGACTGTCAGGTAATCACCCTCAAACCACGCTCTTCTGGCTTAGTCCTACCACTATCAACGTTCAAGCTCCGGAGGATGCTCCCGAAGAAGCACATGTGTATTTGACTAACTCATGGGAAGCAGCACGTGAACCAGAGCATGAGGTCTTGGCTGACCTCTTGTCAGAGGGGTCTGGACTCATCGAGGAAGATGCCGCAGATAGTGAGCTGACAGTAACCGCGACGCTCCTTTGGGAGCTTCCAGAGGTATGTTTGATCTTACCTACAATGTATTCTTGCCGTCAAGCCAGTACAAGATCGTCCCTGGTGAACTCGTCCCGGTCCAACAACCTGAAATGGATGGATTCTACCGTCGTTTGTTCGCGCCAGAAGATATTGTAATTTTGGCGAATCCCATTGGCTGCCTCAATGATGTGTGCATTAACGGATGCATCCATCTTCTCTTCTCTTTAATAAAACCACCCAATGCTGATCGCTTTGCCATATTCTCGACGCACGACCTTCTCCGTATTCGGTACAATGCATCCGATGAATCCTTATGGAAAGCGACACGACATACAATGTTCTGGACCAAGGACACGTGGATAATCCCCATTCATAGGCCATCCCCAGTTGGCCACTGGGTACTATGCGTCGCCCTTCTTCCCTGTCGAGAACTTCGGCTCTTTGATAGCCTGGCGGAGGAGCAAGGATGGTCAGCCGATGTGGAGGTGCGTATGTACTTACTACCATTCCGCGATCATACCAACTACGTGAGCAATAGGATATTATGAAGTTAATCACTCGACTCCTGAACACCGCCAGCAAGAAGCATCCAGGAATCCAGGTGGATAGCCGACCATGGATTGCCCATCCAACGACGGTAAGCTGCTTGTTGCCTGTACGACTTAACGTGCTTACTTTCACAGACCCGAGTTCTGCAAACAAATGGTTATGACTGCAGGCTGTGGGTGTTAGCCACCGTGGCAGCTGTCCTTCGGGGACATGACGCAACAGGACTGACGGAAAGTAATATGTTGTCACTTCGATACTACCTACGATCGTCTGTACTCTCGATGATAGCCTACTACGGGTTTTCTCCTCGCTCCAACGCGCCTGCTTCCTGATAGTATGAGTACACGATTCGAGCATGCCACTGTAATACACTCTGTGCCATTTCCCTGTGCCTCCTTGCTGTGTAGTCTGCCATAGAGTTTTTGACTCGCGCCCACTCTCTAAGTGCCTGAGTAGCGTTGGTATGGAGATCCATGATGACATCTTCTCCGTCCCCAGCCGCATATCTGCCCTTCCGACAAGCCTTTGCCTGATTTTCCAGGCGCGATTTCTGACCAAAAAAGACATGCGTGAGGTTGGTTGTGAACTGTGATTCTTGCACGGTGTCTGCAGCCTCAGGTTGCGAGAAGGGTGGACCTGACTCCCAGTATTGCAATTCCGATTCATCTAGGGCATCTTCACTCGATAGCACTTCATGGAAGAGATACGAAGTGGGTAGCGGGACAGTAGCGAGCGTGATCAGTTCAGGGGGGAGGCGAGAGTATGTGTCTAGTGTGGTCTGGGCGCAGCGCTTCATGTACGCAGCTCGGTTATGAATGCTATGTCGTTCCCGACCTCTGAAACAACTCAGGTAAAACGATTGAAATACAATCATCATAGGTTTCACCTACCGAGGAGTCTGGGTATAATTCTTGTGTTGAGCTTGACGAGCACTTTGTTTCTCGGTGAGACTAAGATATTTTGCTCGGCGACCCATCAGGAGATAGGAGTTGTGAACCGCTTACTTGCGTCTAATAGTACCACGGGCCACCTATGTGATTTATCACAAACTGATGATATCAGAATATCCAGGTATAGTACTACAGTATTGTTTCTGTCTGGAATACTTCAAGATCTGCCGTTCCAGCCCAAAAATGAAATCTGAAGCCAGTGCCCCTCGTACATTCATACAAAATACATGTTTTGTGGTATTCAGTACCACTATTATTCGTGATATGATTGGCTACCTGCACCTATATACCTTCTTACGGTTGCCCAAAGTCTCTGAAAGCCTAATTATAGCTGCCGCGGATCCTAGTAAACATGGTTCAACACAAGCCCAGGCTATATATCAAGAATATTAATGGGTGGTCTTATTTTCCCAGCTCACTTCATTATGTTGCCCGTACCCCCAACATCATACCCTGCACTGACACCACCACCCTCTCCAGTGTCAACGGCTTTCTTCGTCGAAACGAAACAGTTAGGTGAGTTCCTTTTGTATGTGGTTTTGACGTGCTGTTAATATTTCTGAGTAGACGTCGTCAATCAGTTACTGAGGGAATTGGATGAATGTACCCAAACGGCCTCACAACTCCTCGACCTCTTTTATACACCCTCGAGCGACACCTTCCCTTCCTCCCCAATTTCTTCAGTCTCATCCTTATCTAATTCGACTGCCGTATCCAATGCTCCTCCACCTCCGGTCTTCCAAAAACCGAATCTATCCATGTACAGGTCCTCGCCTGTGCAGGCCCAGCATTTCGCTTCTCATCGGCCCACCTCTAGCTGGTGGTCTAGCTCCCATCCTATCGACCCCAACGGTCTGATCAATTCCTTTACTCCGGGCGAGTTAAGCCTTGACGGCTACGCTCAGCGTGTATACAACGGGTTTATATACATAAGAGTCACGCTCCGCCACTGACCTTGAGTGCAGGGTCACTTTGGTGCTTCCCAAGAAATTCTGTCAGATTGATGGCATTCCTTGTAGATTCTGACAAATGGTGATGGTCCTCTAGGGACAATGGGGCTGTTTCACCATTATCCGGTTTGCCACCAGAATTAAGGTGGACATCAAAATGTCGTCGGACCTGTGTATGTCGCCGTTCTTGCTTTGCAAGCTGTCCTTCTGGATTCTGTTTGTTTGTACGTTGGTAAAAATTCTTGAGAAGACGATGCAAAAGTTCTCCCTAGAGGTACGGCAATTAGTCACTAGTGCCTTGGATTACCACTGATCATCTCACCAATTGAGTTGTGTAGGAATCAGTTGTGCCGAAGAGATGGATAGTTCGGACATAGTCCCCAAGTGCATGGAGCTTATAGGTTGTGAGGTTGAATGACTTTTCCCGAGGCGCTGTAGTGGCAGCTGCACTAGCAGAAGTCGAGCCGGCGAGTGTGAGCTTATTTTCCCTCTGCCGAGACCGTGCAGACGCCTCAGAAGACAGCTCCATGGTCTTGAAGGCTGAGCATGTGAAGTCGCGGAATTTGCGTAGTTGATGACCAAGCAAGCGTGAGGCCTTGTCGAGATGATTAAGTGAATGTTCTGTGTGGAGACGCAGCTTTGCAAGGGCATGCCACTGGGCGAGTCGGAACAGAAGCGTTCGCACAACCTTGTCGTGCTTGGAAGGAAATAATCCTTCAAATGCAGGGATTGCACACTAAGACAAACAGAAGTGTTCACCAGAGATATTTTATGATGTGATATATAATTACCTGTAATACATCTTCGAAATGTCGTGCGGCACACTGACGAACTTCGGAGACATTGGGTGGAAAGTGGCGAATGGCACCTTTCCCGAAGGATGGGATTTGACGGAACCTGAACGTTAAGCAATGATCTAGTAGGCAGGCCGGACAAATGAAAACAAACGTACCTCGCGTCGAATACAGCAATCAAATTAGTCGCGCCAACCGGGTTTATTGCATGGAGCAGTTGCAGGAGGTGCCTGAACACTGTCTTAAACACACCAAGCTTGAACTCATGGAGAATATCAACAACAAGCGCTTGATATATGTCACAGCCAAGTGGTCCAACCGTATCAGCAAAGGCGTTCTTGCAAAAAGATGTTAGATCTAGAGGAGAACAGGAATAAGCAGAATACAAAAGTTGGTACCAAGGAAAGTGGTTTCAAGTGAAATTCGGGTACTGCCCCTTTGATTGGTGCACCGTGTTTGTAGATAGCATTGCGGGCGGCCACAATACGATCTCAGAAATATTGACGCAACTTTTTTACCCTTTGCACAGTGTCAGAGAGAAAACCGAAATGATGAAATTTGGTTTTTGGAATGAGGCACCGAGGACATGGGCAGACACCCTTGTCTCGAACTGTGGCAAGAAGGACTCTGTGATTCATATTGTTAGCTCTCAGCACAGCACACTCAATACATGCTGGGACTCACTTTTCCAGGTAATCTGCCGAGTAAGTGAAGATGCGGGAAAATACTCTCTGATATTTTCCATCATAGCATTTCACAACAATCCCATTTTTATATGCATCAATAAATTCTTTGTCCAACAAAACCTTCCACACGGCATGTATCAGTTCTCATTTACAGTGAGTCACGATGTCGTTGTAGTTTTGCTTCTTCGTAAATCCAGAGATAAACTGAACAATGCTACGTGGTAGCTATTTGGGGTGTCATCATAAGCCATTGAATCCCCTGCCAGTGACAGTTGAATGGGGACAACTTACTGTGGGAATGAATGCAACAGGGTGACATGCACCAGAGGATGGGCAGGCACGTAGATATTTTGACTGGTTTCCAAAGAAGAGGTAGATTGGCCAGGCAGACGCACTGCCAAATTGTGCAAGGTGTGTTGCATCTGACCAGAACATGAGTCCGGCAATTACCCATTCAAGGTCACAGCCATTGTCACGCCTCTGCTTCTGAAGAGCATCATGTGCACTATTCCATGCATCTGAGGTGTAGAGCTCATCATACAAACATTGTGCTTTTCCAGATACCGCAGAGCGCCAGATTCGTTTGAATGGTGTGAGATGAAACCACTTTGCAGCCTGTTCAGCGAAGACCGCACGGATGACATCAGTGAGTGAACGGTGGAAGAGTCCTTCAATGGTAAATTGTTGCCCATTACCACTGGGGTTCTGTTCACGAGTGGGTATGAGGATATTAACCGAAGACTCTTTCCAGCCGTCTTGTCGGAATGGATCACGTTCGTCCAAAGAACTTTCCAAGTCATCAAAATGCCGCATCTCAGTGTGAGCATTGAAGCCCTGCAGGTCATGATGATCAAAGTCATCGGACTGCAGAGTCTCCGCAAGGCAAGTAATCTCAGCCTCAGATTTCTGTCCGCTTCCTGTCAGCATCCACGTCATGAGTTTCCAAATGCTCATGTTTTTCCATGGCCAGGGTGGCGATGGTGGTGTGAGAGAAGTCGGGGGTACAAAGACAGATGGATCATTCGGTTCACTGTTGTGCACATTGGAGAGCTGATCAATGGATACAAAAGCATCGGGGTCATACGATGGTCTGTGTCAGTATTGATGTGCAATACCAAATTGATTGAATGCAGTGCAGAAGGTGTCGAATACATGTAGAATAACTCAAGGTAACAGTAATGCTGGTCTGGTCTGGGATTCGGATTGAGACACAGGTGACACAGGCTCGAAGTCAGTGGTAGGAAGGGATGGCTCAGGAAGGATGTCCATGAATCGAGCTGGTAGGCGCCTTGTTCGCGCTGGTCTGCTTCCGCATCCACCGTGACAATTTTGCTCCTCAACGCACTCCAAAGAATCTGCAGAGTGTGCGAGTTCCAGATTTGTAGTTTGGGGACTTAGTGACGCAGTTCCACCAGGCATACCAGAAACATCGGAGTGTGAGATCACAGGAACAGAAGATGGTTCTGGATCTGGCAGAGGCAGGAGGTTTCCAAAGTGATCCAAGCATGAAGAGGCTGAATCATCGGAAGGTAGTATGAAAGGGGTTGTGACCAGAGGGAGCTCAACCATGGTGCGATGGTCATTGGATGTGTTCACAGAGCTGATGTTGTCAAGCTAGTACTTCCACAATCAGTATCCGTCTGTTTGACTTGCTTGATTGAACAAATCACATACATTATCTCCAATTTGGAGCTCGTATCTTGCACGCTTCAATGGACCATGAATTTGTGGTAGACGGTGTTTGTGGGTGCCAGACAAACAAAGGGAATGCTGGCATTGATAGTGCGCACAGGTTGCAAGATGGCGAAGTAATCCTCCCGATGAATCAAATGCACGCTCACAAGATGATGCACCACACTTGAAATGACCACTGGTCATGATAAAGAGGATATAGGATATTGTGAATAATACTGAGACAGGACGATGCCAATGCATGGGCTGTCGACCCATGAGGGACAGGTGAACTGGTGAGCTGCCAACGAGCTGACCTTGTGATTTTGGCTTCAGTTGAGTACGAGGGAATGTTCGGGACAACGGCCGATAGTACATCAACAGCCTTGGAGTAATATGTACATCGTGTCCTCCATTCCTCGATCAGAGATTGGATGTGAGGAACGTTTGTCAGGGATTTCAGCTCTACATACCAGGAAGAAAATTTGAATGATCAGATCGTGTCATAAACTGTTGGAGTGCCACCCACCTTGCACTGCACTGCAGTGGATTGGATTCGGAAAGGCAATGGTAGTACCACCGTATTGACAAAACTCCTAGCAGATGCAGATCCCAGATCCTTCATGTTGCTCGAGGGGGAATACAGAGTTCCGTTTTTGAACCGTTTTCAATGTCATTTTGGAATTTGCTTTGAGAGTTGGTGAAGGCCAAAAACAAAACCCTTGTTACCACGAAAACACCGAAAACAGAACTCTCAGTATTCCTTCTCTCACCACATTATGTAAGCAAATCATGCAACTTCAAGTCATTCGGACATGGCGGCGACAACGGTAACAATCGGCCAGCGACATCGAGTGCAGGACCAGTGGCTGCCACATTGGCACATTGGCAGCAATCCCAGCGATTGGAGCTGTCAGCTGCAAGTTTACGCTCTCTGGGATAGCGGAGATCACAAGATCGTATTTTTGTGATCTCATCTTCACCTCGTGAGTACTCACTCAGGTCTAAATCAGATTCTACTCCCAATAGTTTGGTACCTTTTCTCGCAAAAGCATACCTCATGTCGAAAACTTAAGGTAGAATGGACCATTCCTTTTTCTTTTCGTTTACTGGATCATTTTTTTGTCACATTGCTGAGATTTGGTTTGCATCTGGCACCTCCAAATTATTCATATATTGCATGCTAAGTTCATCAGAAAGGTCAGAAATCCTCCTGTGTTTTCAATCCTGTCATGTCTGATGATCTTGTCATTGATACTCATGCCGCACTCAAGCGGCGTATTGCTGCACTTGAGGAGGAGAATACCACACTCCTTGCCAAGTTTGTCAGAAAGCCGTACGTCACCCAGCCACACTCCTCTTTGTTATGAGCAAACTCTTATACAACCTTAGTGCGCACTCCTTCCTTTGAGAAGGACAAGCAATTCGCCGGCTTGTTAGTTTAGCAAGCCCAGTTACTGATTTGGTTGCAGAGTATGATCACCGCTTGGAGCTCAGAGCAGACGATGAGCAGTCTGCTGATGATATCCAAGCTACCGCCGAGTAAGTGTTCTCACTCTTAGTCTTCAAGCACATTTACACCTGTCACACTTCTGAAGAGAGCAGCACGCTTATGACTCATTCAAGAAAATGCTTCATTGGTGCCCCGGGTTCAAGAAATTGATCGGTAATGATGTCGACAACTATGAAGTGATGGTCACATGTCAGCAGGTACGTCCAATTATTTCTGCCATGTTTTTATTCTGATGCCTGAACCTGGCCAGCTCAAGAGAGGTGCAGATTGTGCACGAGGGGACGATGCTAACACGCTGAAGCCTTTAGTTGCCTCCTGGCTGAATGAGGCTTCGTCCCATCCTGATCCCCTCTTCAGCACAGTTGACAAATCTGGACGCGGATTTTATCACGATATCACTGGTCGTCTCCTCTGTCCAGTGGACTACAATTGGTTTGATGTATCATAAGTCTGTCAATCACCTTGTTGAGAGTTGCGGCTCACCATGACCAATTACCCATGTGAACTAGCACTCGGTCTGCAATTCGGGAGTACCACCTGAAATTTCCAGTTACGGCAGACACTTACCCTGCCTATTTGTACCCTGGTGGTCAGTACGATGCAAGAAATCCTTCGAAAGGTTTATTCAAAGGGGAGCTTCTCATTAGGGTGCGTTCTTAGTTTAATACTATGACATACCCTTATGCTGATATCTAACAGGTGTTTCGTTGCATCTTTACCCCACCAAGCTCTGCGGAACTTGGCACGGATGATAATGAAACTGCTGGACCCCACAAAAAGGTTCGAAAGACATCGTCCAACAGAACTCACTGCGATGTTGCTGGGCTATTGAAGATGTGGTCCGTTGATCCCCATTCTATTGCTTATGTTGCATGCCAAGTGAGTTCTTTTTTCCAAGTCCACACTTGACGAGTCATTGATAATGCATGCTTAGCTTCGATTCGCATTATCTAGCTCCACCTTGTGGAATGTGAAGGATGACAATTTTGACTACATTCTCTTTTATCAAAATATTATTGACTACTTTGAGTGCCCTTCATCACACCGAAAGGCTGAGGAGGTTGAAGATCTCCTACTTTGGTGGAACCGGTATGTGATCTTAGACTCATTGGTGAGCGCTCTCCCATTATAGATGAGTAGGCGAATTTTTGGCCATCGCAATGCATCTTCATACTAGCCTCAGCAGGTTGGGAACCTCTCAGTCGCACTTGCAAGGGCCTAACGAACTCGTTGGAATCGGGAATGACCCTAAAGTTTGTACTATCAGTTTTTGTACTCGTCACATCCCAGTATGAAATGGTCTGTGCTGTATTACCTACTGTCCCAGGGCAGTTGTAATAGTTTCTGTTCTTGCATGTCACTAAAATAAGGAGGAAAGATTACAATGATCTACTACAAGCATAGATACATCGTCTGTCGTACTGCCGTGGCACTGGCCCGCATCACTTCGTTGTCATTGTCATCACTGTCGTGCTTCATCACCATTGCTGTGGTTGCCAGCTACCTCATTGCTACCTTGTCCCATTGGCACCGTCGCCACACCGCGGTGGCACTGGTCACCCACGTCACCTCGTCGCCGTTGCCACGGTCCTGGTATTGCCCCTGTGGATGTGTGAGCACATAATACTACGCAGCAAGCTTTACAGTAAGGTTTGCATGATTGGTGTAAACAACTTATAAAGCTTCGGTCTCGTGAGACAAGCATAATGATGAGTCACCCATTGATCGGCACCACTTTGCTTCCATTCTCTCTGCCAAATAGGTAGAGCACATCTAATTTGGCTAGTAATATAGTCCCTGCGAGATCACATGGTACTAACTTAGACAGAATGTGTACTGATCTAAACAAGGATGTGAGTAGAAAGGAAACAGTCTTTAAGTAGTACCATGATAAAGCCTCCTGGATTATTCCACCTCCAAAACTTCTCCTGATGTCACGAAGGTCTAACAAAGTTTGTCGCCGTTACAATTCCTCAGCTTCGTCATCATACAATGATGGGCAATCTGCGATTTTGAATGGTGGTAGCCCGGATTCTGACCTTGTGCGCTTGAATGATCAAGTGTTGCATTACCCAGCCCTCGGAGACGAACTACCCACGAACTCCTTGGGTCATTACATATTTAGCCAAATACCTTCACCGGTAATTATATATCTTCTGGATTATGAGCCTCACTTTGATGCGTAATTAAATAGGTGCTCGGTAATACTACCTTGAATGCCGAGGACGCAACTGGAAGCACTACGGGTCAGAAAAGACAGCGATCGGAAGAAGTTCATCCCCAACTACCTAAGGTAAGCTAATGTGATTTGCGTGCTACAAAGTGCTCAATATCTACCAGACCCCATCGCGCAAATCTGAAGGCACTAATATCGGCAATACACATTGCGGGAAGTCTCTACCGGTCCCTAAGCGTCATCGACTCCGAACGCCCTTTGAATTTGAGATAGGGTCACAGAAATCTCACACGGAAAGGCTTGAAGAAGCCATCAAGGGATTACAGAGTGAAATAAGGGATTCGCTCGATACACAAAGGGATATATTGCTGGCAATACTGGAAGTTCTGAGAGCTAAGAAAGAGTCAAAGGTTGTTGTACTATCGTAATGTAGTGATTTGCACGCTCGAAAGATTAGTATGATGTATACCGCTCAAAATGTCATTGTCAACAATGTTACTTATGGTGGAGGGAAGGGTAGTAGTAGTGAACCCTCCATAGCGGAAATAATCGACGGCACAACTGATGGCACCGAAACACTATGCCTTCTGGCCTTGGTACCAGCCTCTTCTGTGTGGCTGGACGCCGCGCACCTAGTACTATGTCACTCCCCACATCCTCCACCGCAACTATGCTCAGGCCCGTGACAATGAGTGCAAAAACAAATAAGAAACGTATGTGCTCTGTCTCTGGCTACCCACATTCTCCGTATTTGTTGAGCACGGCTGAAACAGTCATCAGTTGGCATGCCCTTAATAACTACTATGTACTTCTCCCAGGCTGGCTTTGAAATGGATCGCATCGAACTGCCCTCAACTTCTCTGGTTAGAAGATCGGCTGGAGCCTCAAGAAGGACAATCATATTGTTTACGTAGAGAACAGCAAGGACGACATCCCACCGCAGAAGAACTTAGAACTTCGACGAACCCGACTTCATTTACTACAATTCTACGCAAACCGTGTCACCAAAGGTATGTCATCGCCAACTTCGGTTGAGATCCACTCCAAGCACATGTAGTAGATGGTCATCCTCAGTACCGAGTATGCCGGCGAGATGCGCCTTCTTGGTCATGCATTACCTCCGGCCCGCCGAGTTCAGCCAGCTCTCCCTCCACTTGGCCAATGTCGGCATAGTAAAAGGAGACATCACCTTCCTTTTTGTCTCTCTGGTACTGGAAAGACTACCGTGTCTACAGATCCCCGCCGTTTGTTCATCCCCACCGATGAGCACGTTTGGTTGGACTCGGGCATCTTCACCACCAAGGGAGGATGCTACGCCAAGTACATCAACCTCTCAAGGGAGAAAAAGCCTGAGATCTGAGATGCCATTTGGATCGGATCAGTCAATCCTCGAGAACATGGTGCACAACCCTAAGAGCCGCCTTCCCAACTATGACGACACGGTCATCATGGAGAACACTCGCTATGTACAGCTGATCAAATATATTCTCAATGCCAAGATTCTGTGCATTGTCGAAAGTCAGCCAAGCAACATCGTCACGTTGATGTGCGATGCCTTCGGTGTACCCCCTCCTATCAGTAAGCTGTCGCCTGAGCAGGCCAGTTACCACTTCCTTACTGGTTACACCTTGTAAGTTTATTTCCCATAGTATGACTTTTGCTTCAAACAAGGTTCACTACAGGAAGTACGCTTCAACATTGAGGAGTGGAGACGAGAACGCTGGACATTCGGTGCACCATTTGGAACAGTCAAGTCAGAGGACAGGAACGAGGCGACAGAACTTATCGAGCTGAGCATGTGTGGATGAAGGTACGCCCACTTTGAAGGACTCATATCCGTCTTGAACTCAGTGGCTGCACGGTTCTATGCACCCAGTGGATGTTCCAGCTGAGGGAAATCAACCAGATGGAGAAAGAAATGTGCCAGTATTTGGAGTAGGAATTGAGCGCCAATCCAGTGACATTGAAGGAATTCGAAGAGATGGTGCGCAAAGACTTCGTGGGCCCTGGCGCCTATCCCACTGATATCCTTCCATCAACGAAGAAGTCGACCCCACCTCTCACCACTATACCGCTTGCCCCCAGCTGTGGCATCGGCCTGTCACCGTCAAACGAGAAATGGGTATCCCCGGTGCCTGCCCAAGGTACATTACGTGCCTTCACTGTCCTCATTCAGTTCGCCCCCAGAAACCCCCTTGCCGACATGCTCTACATCATCATCCACCTCATCTGCGTCACCCGCCTCCCCCCCTCAAGGGTATCCCTCCCCGCCCAAGGTACATTACCCAAAAGACAAATACATTTGCGTCTGCCTTTCTCGATCGCACCGTCAAAATGTGGTCTCTCGGCTCTCCACATGCCAACTTTACAATCCATGCACATGATAAGGGTGCCAATTACGTTGACTTTTATCCTGGTCCCGATCATCCGTATCTCGTCACTACTGGAGACGACAAGACGATCAAGGTCTGGGATCACCTCTCCAAAAGCCACGTACAGACTATGGAGGGTCATACCAATAACCCCTCCTTTGCTGTCTTCCATCCCAATCTCTCCATTATCATTAGTGGTAGTGAAGACGGGACCATCAAGATCCGGAATAACAACACCTACAGACTCGAGAATACCCTCAGTTATGCACTCGAACACGCCTGGTGTGTGGCATTGTGCAGGGACGCAAATGAAGTTGCTGTGGGTTTTGACGAGGGGCTCGTCGCTATCAAGGTTCGTTTCCTCCTACATATCCAATTCACCAGTTCACCTTCTTTAGCTTGGACAAGATGAACCAACCTATAGCATGGACCCCTCTGACAAACTTATCTACACTCGCAACAAACTCGTTCTCTCAGGGAATGTCCGAACCCTCGGCAACGACACTACCACAGAAGGAAACCAGATTTCTCTTTCTGTCAAAGAAATCGGCGCCACAGAAATATTCGCAACCGCCCTTTTGCACAGCCCAAATGGTCATTTTGTCAGTCGTGGGAGATGGTGAATACATCATCTACATTGCTCTGGCATGGCGAAACAAGAGCTTTGGCAATGGCATATCATTTGCATGGGGGGTGATCCCAACATGTATGCCGTACTCGAAAACAAGGTCGAAGCACGCATATATAAGAATTTCAAGGAGAGAGGTGGTGGTGCCGTGAAGGGGTCCTGAAGCTGGTCAATTGATGCATTGTATGGTGGTCCGGTTCTTGGTGCGAGGGGAAAGGGGTTCGTAGTGTTCTGGAATTGGGAGACAGGTGAAGTCATGAGGCGGATAGATGTAGAGGCAAAAAATGTGCATGTTTTCCCCCTTTTGCATTATTGATGTTACTCATGAGTTGTAGATATACTGGTCGGGAACAGGTTCCCTCATCGCTATTGCCTCTGAAGGCTCGTTCTATTCAATCAGGATGCATATACTGCAAAAGTGGATGAGGACGCAGAGACCACGGGTGGAAGTGTCGAAGGAGCCTTTAATGTCATTGCTGAAATATCAGACGGGTGAGTGCGCGCTGTGAGTCAAAGTGTGGATTTGGGTCGGAGAAATAACCCAAACACAACACCAACAAAGGACTATGAAATTGTGCGAGTGGTGGTTTACCTCCGCGGTGTCCAGAGAGGATGTGCTGAGGAGGG